>Ga0209491_10001458_pt1 | contig 46438 bp, 38 predicted proteins | sample BON02_FD_187213 | JGI IMG/M metagenome (GOLD analysis project Ga0209491, IMG submission 187213) | Freshwater microbial communities from Lake Bonney liftoff mats and glacier meltwater in Antarctica - BON-02 (SPAdes) (version 2) | ecosystem: Environmental > Aquatic > Freshwater > Ice > Glacier...
TGCTGTGAAACTCTATGGCTACTACCGTAGCTCCACCAGCTACCGCCTGCGGATCGCGCTGAATCTCAAGGGACTGGAATATGAGAATATTCCGGTTAACCTGCTTCGGGGCGAGCAGAAAGCTGATGATTTCACCGCGAAAAATCCGTTTGCCAGTGTGCCGATACTGGAGGCTGGTGGCCGCGACCGCGCCCAAAGCATGGCGATCCTGGAATGGTTGGACGAGGCCTATCCCGATAATCCCTTGCTGCCGCGCGATACCGAGGACCGGTTCACAGTGCGCGAGCTGGCCTATGCCATCGCTACAGAAACGCACGCGCCGAATAATCTGCAGGTCCTGCGCTATCTCAAAGACACGTTTGACGCTTCGCAGGAACAGGTCGATATTTGGTACCGCCACTGGCTGACGCGAACATTCGGCCCCATCGAAACACGGCTGACGCAACTGGGTACGGGTGGTTTCCTGTTCGATACGCCCGGCCTGTTCGAAGTGCTTTTGTTGCCGCAAATTTATAACGCGCGGCGCAACGCGCTCGATCTATCGGCGATGCCGCATATCGAACGGATCGAACAAGCCTGCCTGGCACTGGAATCGTTTGAGCGCGCCCATCCCGACAATCAGCCTGACAATCCCGAAAAGGACCAAGCCACATGAAACTAGCATCCCTCAAATCGGGCCGTGACGGCATTCTTGTGGTCGTATCGAGAGATCTCACGCGGTATTGCGCGGCCGGAAATATCGCACCGACAATGCAATATGCGCTGGAAAACTGGGCCGATGTCGCACCGCGTCTGGAAGCGCTGTACACCGATGTCGAACATCAGGCCGTGCCGTGTGAGCGGTTTCATGAACGGCTGGCCGCATCCCCCCTCCCTCGCGCGTACCAATGGGCCGACGGCAGCGCCTATATCAATCATGTGGAGCTGGTGCGCCAAGCACGCGGCGCGGAAGTGCCCGATAGCTTCTATCACGATCCACTGATGTATCAGGGCGGATCGGACGGCTTTCTGGCCCCGCGCGATCCGATCCCCTTGGGTGATCCGGCATGGGGCTGCGATATGGAAGGTGAAATTGCCTGCATTACCGATGATGTACCGATGGGTGCCTCCGCCGAAGATGCGGCGAGCCATATCAAGCTGGTGATGCTGGTGAACGATGTATCCTTCCGCGGCTTGATTCCGGGCGAGCTGGCCAAGGGCTTCGGCTTTTTCCATTCCAAACCCGCCAGCGCATTCTCACCTGTAGCGGTGACGCCAGACGAGCTCGGTGATGCATGGAAGGACAGTCTGGTCCATCTGCCCCTACATGTCGATTTCAATGGCCAGCCCTTTGGCCGCGCGGAAGCGGGCAAGGATGCGACATTCAATCTGGCGCAATTGGTCGCCCATGCGGCCAAGACCCGCAATCTGGGTGCAGGCACAGTGATCGGCAGCGGCACCGTGTCCAATAAAGGCGCCGATGGCGGCCCCGGCAAACCAGTCAGCGAAGGCGGGCTAGGCTATAGCTGCATCGCTGAAATCCGGATGATCGAAACGATAGCCAATGGCGAGGCGAAGACGCCCTTCATGCAAGTCGGCAACAGTGTCGCAATCGACATGGTAGACCGTGACGGACACTCCATCTTTGGCCGGATCGAGCAGGAAGTCGTGGCTGTCTGAATTTGGTCGTCGGAATGGATCATTTGGGCGATTTGACGCGAATTCCCGTGATTGTCGGCTGCGGTCAAGTAAATGACCGCGCCGGCATCGGAGCTGAGGGACTGGATTCGCTCGGGCTGATGATTGCAGCGGCACGGGCCGCCGATCAGGATGCAGGTGACGGATTACTGGCACAGACCGATTGGCTTGGCGTGGTCCATCAATTGTCCTTTCCGCAATTGACGGGGAAGCTAGTCAGTGGACTGTCGGATGCCCTTGGCATAAACCCGGCGAACGCGCGCGAAACAGCTTCTCCGACCGGTGACAGCCCGATATTGCTCATCAATGAAGCTGCCAACGCGATTGGGTCCGGGAGCGCAAAAGTGGCGCTGATTATCGGCGGAGAAGCGTTGCGGACGGCGGCGGGGCGCCGGGCTGAAGCCGCCCCTCTTGCTTCTGCGAATGCGCAAGAGCCTTATCCGCGCCGCCTGCCGATCCATTCAGATATCCGGATGCGTTACGGACTGATTACCCCGACCGATATCTATCCGCTTTACGAAAATGCAGCGCGCCCTGCCTATGGTCAGACCTTGGCTGAGGGACAGGTCGAGACCGGGCTGATCTGGGCCAATATGTCGCGCGTTGCCGCCCGTAATCCAGCTGCCTGGATTCAAAAGCCCCGAAGCGCGGCGGAAATTGTTGAGCCTAGCGAAGACAACCGGCCAATTGCCTTTCCCTATAACAAATTCATGGTCGCCAACGCCTCGGTCAATCAGGGCGCGGGGGTGATCGTTACCAGCCTCTCCATCGCCTTGAAGGCTGGCATCCCGGAGGATCAGATCATCTTTATCGGCCCTGGCGGGGCTGCGCATGAAGATGAAAACCCGCTACACAGAGCTGATTTCGCCAGCTCGCCCAGCGCTCAGGTCTCAATCCGGCGAACTTTGTCCCTCAACGGTTTATTGGCGAAAGATATCGATCATTTCGAGCTGTATTCTTGTTTTCCCAGCGCGCCTAAAATGGCGCGGCGAATACTTGGATTACCTGCTAATGCCGCCATGACCGTGGTCGGCGGCCTGACTTTCGGCGGTGGCCCGATCGGGAATTATATGACCCACGCCGCCGCCTGCATGGTGGACACCCTCAGGCTATCGGGCACTCACGGCCTGCTATTCGCCAATGGCGGCTACGGCACCCATAATCATACGATTTTATTTACTCGGCAGCCCCAGAAGGCAGGGACTTTCCCGCAAGATTTCGACTATCAATCAGAAGCGGAAGACCTGCGCGGTTCGGTACCCGTAATGCTCGAAGTTTATTCCGGCCCAGCCAAGATCGAAACCTACACCGTATTCTATGACCGAATGGGCGCAGTTCGTCACGGTATTGTAATTGCGCGAATACCCAGCGGACAGCGGACGATTGCCAAGGTAATGTCGGAGGATATGGAATGTATCTCTGCGCTAACTAGCGGGTCTGCCGAACCTGTAGGCATAACAGGAAGTATCCGCCGGGATGGCGACATCAACATCTGGCACAGCACCTAGTCCGGTTCGATGCTATGACGCTGCTACCCTAAAAGGCGCGGCTCGCCGCCAAAACCGGCAAATAGAAGAATCTATCATGGCTCATCTGCCCGATCGCCGCAGCGATTTTTCAATCCATTGATCACGCACCTCGAAGACAGTCTGCGCCATGCAGTCTGCGTATATCGACTGGGGGGCGGAGAGTGCAGGCAGACTTAGCTCTCATGCATTCAATCTCATACCAAGCCTCAAGATTCAACCGTACGTGCGCGCAGGATTTCCTCAGCCAGCGCCAGATCCGCCGCCTTGTCGACGTCGATTACGGCTTCTGCTTGCGACATTACCACTGGCTGTGCGTTCAATCCTAGACCGCGCCCTGCCTGGGCCAATGCATTGGGAAAAGTGATCGTCCTGGTCAGCGCCCGCAGCAGCAGCCATGGCCCGAATTGTGAAATCACCGCAAGACCTTTTTTGCGGTCTTGTTCCACACCGGACCAAAGTTCGAGCGCCGGCAATACTTTTGCATTGCGCAGCGCGAACAAATTGGCACCGGAGTAATGGCCGCCCAAAAATTTGAGCCAGGTTCGCTTGGTCGCGGGATAGACAGCCTCGACAATTCGGCGTTCACCGAAGGCAATCGCAAGGTCTGCAGCAGCCGCCTCCGCATCGCACGCCCGCAAGAATTCCTGCACCATACCGGGGGTCAGCAAGGGGTGATCGGCGGTTGTCACCAGTACCGGCCACGGCGCCATATCACTACCTGAAATCGCGGCAATGCTGGTCGCAATTCCTCCCTGGCTGGAAGCCAGTTTGATCTTCGGATTATCGAGTAGACCCGCGGCGTCGCCGGACAATAATTGCTCCGGTTGCTGAGCAACCACCAAAATTCGGCCAATCTGGGGGCAGGCATCCAGCGTCGCCACAACTCGGCTGAGCATCGACTTGCCCGCAATTTCGATCAACGCCTTATGAGTCTGGCCATTCATCTGGGCGAGCGCATCAATGCCCGGCCGCTGGCCCGCCAACACCAAGGCTGTCCAAATTGGTTTGTCCGGAACCGGTGTTGCTGGAGCGTCGATCATAAGTTCCTTCCGCCGTGCTGCATAATGCGGCCCCGGCTTAGCTACGGTGAAAACGCTCCGGAAATTCTCTCTCGAGAAAGCCGGCAATCGCAGCTGCGGCCCGGTTGGCTGAAGACTGGTTTGGATCGATTGAGAAAGTCTGCGCGAATGCAGCAGTCTGCCTTTGCCGAAAATTTTCCTTTAACGGAAATGCCCGCCCCAGGGCAGCGCCAAAATTGGCCATATCGTCCACCACCTCGCCGAAATGCCAGAATCGATAACTCAGGTCATTTTCCCACTTCGCTTCGTGCGAATTGAGGAAGATTGCCGGGCGGGGATCATGAATAAATTCATAAATCTGGCTACTGACATCGCCGATATACAGGTCGGCGCTGCGGGTATAGGACATGTCGACACTATGCTGGCTACCGGGGTCGATCCTGATGTGATCATGTTCGTAATAGTGGCCGGGGATTTCCTTGCGGAACCTGATTTTCCGGTGTTCGACCGACGCCAATACCCGGCGCTGAAACAGCATCACGTGAGGCGCGAAGATCAGATTATAAGTGTCCTGCCCCACAAAATAATCCAGCACTTGCAATCCGAATTCATGCCATGATGACAGCAAGGGATCGAAGTGCGGATTGTACAGCACGGTAGGCCGGTCGTTATCGAAAAATTTCTGTAGCGGCGCCAAATTGGCCGCATCGAATTTGGGATAGCCGATGACCGCATGGTCCGCTGGGCGGACGACCCCCGCCGCAATCATCCGGTCCCGCGTCTTGTCGCCCGGCAGCAGGACAAAATCGAAATGCCTGATCTCAGGCGAGAAACCGATGCTGCGGTCCCCCGCACCGTGGGGACAGAAAATTAGTTTTGGTTGCTGCATCGCAAAGCGCTTTTTCAGCAGCGTGGTGGTGGTTTCCGGGACCACCAGAGCATCATAGGTCCCGAGCATATCTCGGTTCGCAGACAGTCCGCCGATACGGCCAAGCGGGATAATTCCCCCGGTCATTTTTTCCAATATTTTGAACAACTTACCCGCCCCCATCTGGCGGATTGGCGGCCGGTCCAGCCCCGGGGCGAAGTGGGGAATAACTGCTTCGGTTTGGCTATCACTTGATGTCAGCACCTCCACCTGCACCTGCGGAGCGATCTGTTGCAGCGGGGAAATGATTGGCGCGGTATGCGCAATCTGGTGCAATTCCTCGTGATTATAGAGGAAGCCGATCTTGATGGGCTTGGCAGGGTCACTGTTATCCATAGCGGCCTCATGCCAGCGGAACGCACCATCTGCATCAGAAAAGCTGTATTTTTTTTCGCGGCGTTGCTACCGGCTCAGCGTCTCATCCAAATCTCTGCGATTGCATTGGGGCCCAAGCCTTGAGGAACCATCTTGCTTAATCTTCCCCAGACCTGTTCAAGATTGATCATTTTTCGTGGATTCTGACCGGCAGACTCTGGCCGGCGAGAAGCGCGATCTGCGGTGCGGCGCGTGGCAAATCCTGACCGGTTCTGGATCGCGGATGTTTGCCCGCGTTTTGCTGATAACGTTTGTCGCACGTTTCTATGGGATCGAAGATTTCGGACGATTGGGCGAAGCGGTCGCGATGCTGGAATTGCTCGCCGCCTTCGTAACGTTTGGCCTAACCAAGACGCTGCTGGGAAATTTGGGGGCTGACAAATCAGGGTTGGATGAGCCTGCGATCAATCCCGGCAAACATATCTTCGAAGCGTTGGCGCTCGTCACTGCGCTGTCAGTTTTTGTCATGGCTATCCTGTGGGCCGCATGGCCTTACATCTTGCCTGCATCTCTGTCTGGATCGCAATTCCTGCTGCTTGGCGTACCGCTGATCGCCCTGACCGAGGTTGCGACCACCGCCACGCGTCATTTCCGCACCGTGTTCTGGGATACTCTGGTGAAGGCTTTCGTGAAGCCGTGGAGCTTCCTGCTGCTGGGGATATTCGCCTATTACTTCGTCCGCGGCTCCGCCATGCCATCAGGCCATGTCATCACATCGGAACAGGCGTTGCTGCTGGCCTATGTCGGGTCGCTGCTGCTGTCCGCCACCATTGCCATGCTCGCCATGATCAGGTCTTTCGCTGCCGAGGCGCTGGGTCTGGCAAAAATGCCGACAGTGGCCGGAGTGTTCGCGCTGGCCCGAAGCAGTTGGCCGATCGCGGTGAATGAAACCGGTATTTTCGCGTTCCGGCGGGTCGATATCCTGTTGCTGGCAATCGTCGCTGGTCCAAAGGCGACCGGTGTTTACTACCTCGCCCAACAGATCGGCACCGTGGTCGGCAAGGTCCGGCATTTATACGAACCAATGCTGGCACCGATTGTTGCCCAAAGCCGGTCACTGGAAACCATCGGCTCACACCTGAAACGCCTCACGCTGTTCATTTTCACGATCCAGCTGGTCATCATTTGCGTATTTGTAATTTTCGGCGGGACCATTCTTGAATTGCTTGGCGCAGGTTTTGCTGCTGGCATCGTGGTTGTCATCGTCATTCTGGTGGGCGAATTGATGGAGGGCAGCTTTGGCCTCAGCGAATTGGTCATGATTTACCGTGACCCCGTTTGGCCACCGCGCCTGGTGTTAATGACGGTCGCTCTGGAAGTCTTCATGGTCTGGTACCTTGCGGAAACCTACGGAGCATTGGGGGCGGCGATTAGCTTTGCGGTTTCGATGACCGCGCTTGCGACCATGCGGATCGTGATGGTTGGCCGGCTATACGGCCTCAAGGTAATCGGGATTAAACACCTCGGGGTGGCCGCAATCGGTGTGGTAACCTGCCTCCTCGCCAGCAATTTCATGCCAGTTTTTGCCAATCTGGGGTTAGCTGGATAGCATTCCGCTAAGTTAGATCGGCAGGGCCAGTGTCGGCCGAACCGTCGGTCAAACCGTCGACCATTCCATCCACCAGATTTCGGTTCATCAATCGCTCCGCAAGGCTGGACACGTCTCGCAGGCTAGCGAGGTATGCCTCCTTCTCCGCACGGTTCTTGCGGGCAATGGCAACAGCTTGTCCGGCGCTGATACTAACAAAACGGATCGGGCTGCCCGGCGACAATTGCGCCACCCGGTCAATATCCGGCCCGATCACCACCGCAATTTTGGGATAGCCGCCAGTGGTCTGGTGATCGGCAAGCAGCATAGTGAGTTGGCCAGTACCATTGACCTGCAAGGCGCCCCGCACTGCTGGCTCGCTAAGCATATCCAGCGAATTTGGCACCAATGCAGGCCCATCCAATACCATCCCCATCCGGTCGAACCGGGCGCTGGCGGCAAACGGCTCACAGCACAGCGCATTTACCGCCGAATCCGGAAAAAACCGCTCCTGCGGGCCAAGAATGATCCGGACTTCGGAGATCTTGCTCGGCGTCTCTGCGCGGTTTTGGGACGATGCGGCTACTTGCCCGTCCGGCGTCATGACCTCCAGGATCCGGCCTGCCGCAACCCGTCCGCCGCCCAGTTCTGCAAGCGCGTGAGTCGCTGCACTGCCCAGCCAGCGGCGCGTCTGCAATTGGCCGCCCAGCGCCAGATAGGCCCAATTTCCCTGACCATTTTGAGTGATCGACAGGGTCATTCCGGCTCTCAGAATGCCGGAGTTCACCTTTGCCAATCCGACCGCGCCGATGAACCCGGACCCGCCCAGAGCAAAACCAACTTCTCCCTCAACGCAGGAAAGTCGCAATCCGCCGTGCGATATTTCTAACGCCGGATCGCCGCGGCCATTGCCCACTCGGGCCTGCGCTGCCGCAAAGCCCAGCCGGTCCACTGGGCCCGAAGGCGGCACCCCGTAACGGCGATAACCTGGCCGGCCGCCATCCTGAATGGTGGTCAATGGGCCTGCTGTTTCAACCTTCAGGAGCACGCGCGGCATGGTGTTATTCGCCCTCGATCCGCTCGAAATGAACCCGGTCGCCTGGCTGGAACAGGAACGGGCGAGGCCCATCCGGATCAAGGATCACCGCTGGCGAATGGCCGATTACCCACCAACCGGTTGGCATTGGCAGGGTTGTGATCAGGCATTGCCCCCCGGCGATCATGACACTGCCGACTTTGTGACCGCGTACCGGCTCAGCCTTGCGCGGCAATTGCACCGCATCAGGCACACCGCCAAGATAGGCGTAACCGGGCGCGAAACCGTACATATAGACCTCGTAACTGCCCGCCAGATGTTGCGCGACGACGTCATCACTGGTCATCCCCAAGCGTTCAGCGACAGCGCCCAGATCGGGTGCCCCTTCACCTTCATAGCAGACAGGAATGCAGTGTTCTGCCGGTGACAATGCGGCCGTCTGTGCCAGCTTGGCGGCCGTGCGTATCTGACTGCTAAGCTGTTCCAGATCGGTTAGCGCATTATCATATGCGACCATCAGCGACGCATAGGCCGGCACGCTTTCCAGCATTCCTTGCGGAGGGTTTTCCGCCAGCGCCGCATCCCATGCCATCACCTGATCGTGAATGACCGCATCGATAGTATCGCCAAATTCGATCAGCAGCGCGCCGTCACCCAAAGGGCGGATGTTAGGGGCCTCGGTCAACTGACGCTCATGAAGGGGCGCAGGGTGATGTTCTGCTCCAGCAAGCGCGCACGAATATGCCGCGCCATGGCCAGCGCGCCGGGGCTATCGCCGTGGATGCAGATGGAATCGACTTTCAGCTTTAGCGATTTGCCGCTTGCGCTAGGCATCAATCCGCTATCGGCGAAATCAAGAAGACGCTGCGCCGCAATGTCTGGATCATGGATCAAATCGCCCAATTGGCCGCGCGGGACCAACGTGCCTTCGTCTGTATAGCCGCGGTCCGCAAAAACCTCGCTGAACACCGCGAAACCCTGTTCCCGCGCTTCGATTTCCAGCACGGTTCCAGATATGGCTAATATCGCCAGTGCCGGTTCCACCGCCCTTGCAGCGCGTAAAATCGCCTGCGCCACGGGCAATTCTGCTGCGGCGACATTGGCCAATGCCCCATGCGGTTTGACGTAGGATATGCCGGTACCTGCCAGGGCGCCGATGGCCGACAAGGCACCGATCTGCGCGGCCACGAAATGTTCAATTTCAGCAGGCGTTGAGCCGAGGCGGCGGCGGCCAAAGCCTTCCTTGTCGGGATAGCTGGGGTGTGCGCCAACCACGATCCCGCGTTCCCGCGCCAGTTCCAGCGTACGGAACATCGTTTCGGGATCGCTCGCATGGCCGCCGCACGCCACATTGGCGCTGGTGACGATATCCAGCATCGCGGCATCATCGCCCATGGTCCACGGACCGTACCCTTCGCCAAGGTCGGCATTGAGATCGAAATTGCGGCTGGTTGCTGTCATAATCCCGCCAGATTGGCTGTCCGCATCGCAATCATCAACCATAAAGCCGTTAACCTGAGATAATTTGCGCCCTCTGGCCTAACAAATTCACCGTTGGGGTTGCTCTGGAAAGTGCCTAGGGGACAATAAGAATTGAATCCCAAAACAAAGCAGGACTCTCATGACTCCATATGAAATGCATGATGACATCAGGGCATCAGTGGCCCGCTTATGCGAAGATTTCCCCGGGGATTATTGGCGTGATCTGGACGAACGGATGGAATACCCCACCCGCTTTGTCGACGCTTTGACGAAAAGCGGTTTTCTGTCCGTGTTGATTCCAGAAGAGTTCGGCGGCGCGGGCCTGTCCCTGTCAGCAGCGGCAGCTATCCTTGAAACGCTCCAGAGCAGCGGCGGCAATGGCGGCGCATGCCATGCTCAGATGTACACGATGGGTACGCTGCTGCGCCACGGTAATGACGATCAGAAGGCGCGCTATCTTCCGCGCGTGGCCTCCGGCGAATTGCGCCTGCAAGCCTTTGGCGTGACCGAACCGTCCAGCGGCACCGACACATTGTCCCTGCGCACAGTGGCGAAACGGGATGGCGATACTTACCGCATTACCGGACAGAAGGTTTGGACCAGCCGGGCAGAACATTCCGATCTGATGATCCTGCTCGCCCGAACAGAAGCCAAAGAGAACGTGGCGAAAAAGTCGGACGGGCTATCCGTTTTCATCGTCGATATGCAGCACGCGCTGAAAAACGGCATGACTGTCCGCCCGATCCGGACGATGATGAACCATTCCAGCACCGAAATTTATTTCGAAGATGTCCCTGTCCCAGCTGAAAATCTGATTGGCGAGGAGGGAAAGGGGTTCAAATATATTCTGTCCGGCATGAATGCCGAACGTATCCTGATTGCGGCAGAATGCATCGGGGATGCCAAATGGTTCATCGACAAGGCGCGCCGCTATGCCGGTGAGCGCGAGGTTTTCGGCAGGCCCATCGGTGCCAATCAGGGTATCCAGTTTCCGATCGCAAAAGCCTATGCTGCGATGCGGGCAGCAGAACTGATGGTCCAACATGCCGTGACCAAATATGAAAGCGGCGAGAATTGCGGGGCCGAGGCGAATATGGCCAAGATGCTGGCCGCCGATGCTTCGTGGGAAGCAGCAAACGTCTGCGTGCAAACCCACGGCGGTTTCGGTTTTGCCGCTGAATACGATATCGAACGCAAGTTCCGCGAGACCCGTCTGTATCAAGTCGCGCCGATCTCAACCAATCTGATTTTGGCTTATCTTTCCGAGCATGTTCTGGGCTTGCCGCGTTCTTATTGAGGGTCTGTCTGACGGAACTGGATGGCCCCGCCATCGTTTCTGCGTTCTTCGATCAGTTGGCAGCAAACAAGCGGTGATAATCATCAAGCACCTGCGGATCCTCGATCGTCGCAGGTACGGACGGCGTCCGGCCATCCGCGATATGGCGCATTGTTCGGCGCAGAATTTTGCCTGAACGGGTCTTGGGCAAACGTTCCATCACATGAACAATCTTGAATGCGGCAACGGGTCCAATTGTAGCGCGCACGGCTGCGATCAGCTCGGCTTTTAATGTGTCGATTTCGCCTGCACTGCCTGCCTTTAGCACCACGAAGCCTTGCGGAATCTCTCCCTTGAGCTGATCCGCAACACCGATAACCGCGCATTCCGCTACAGCCGGGTGCGCAGCCAACACTTCCTCGATGGCCGCGGAAGACATACGGTGGCCCGCGACATTAATGACATCGTCCGTGCGGCCCATCACATGGACGTAATTGTCGCTGTCGATGAAGCCGCCGTCCCCGCTTTGGTAAAAGCCGGCAAAACGCTGAAGATAGGCTTCGACATAGCGGTCAGGCGCGTTCCACAAAGTGGGCGCTGCACCAGGAGGCAGCGGCAGTTTGATTGCCAAGGCGCCGGTATGCTCGCGGGGTACATCATGGCCATCTTCGTCAAGACAATGGACGTCCCATCCCGGCAGGGCTGGACCGGTCGACCCGGCCTTGACCGGCAATTGTTCGGCACCAATCGGGGTGGCGCAAATAGGCCAGCCGGTTTCAGTCTGCCACCAATGGTCAATCACCGGCACGTCCACCTTTTGGCCCAGCCAATCAAGCGTATCGGGATCGGTACGCTCTCCTGCCAAAAAGATCGCGTTCAGGTGTGACATATCCACACTCTTCAACAACTTGCCTTCGGGATCGGCTTGCTTGATCGCACGGATAGCTGTGGGCGCTGTGAAGAAGGTCCGCACTTTATGTTCCGAGATCATCCGCCAGAACACGCCTGCATCGGGGGTTCCAACCGGCTTGCCTTCAAAAATGAGCGTGGTGTTGCGGGCCAGTAGCGGCCCATAAACCATGTAGCTATGCCCCACGACCCAGCCAACATCGCTGGCCGCCCAATAGGTTTCCCCGGCGGGGCAATCATACACCGCGTCCATCGTCCACGCCAGGGCAGTCAGATATCCGCCAGTATCGCGGACAATGCCCTTGGGATGGCCCGTCGTGCCGGATGTGTAGAGAATGTAGAGCGGATGGGTAGCATCGACGGGAACGCATTCCGCTGGCGCTGCTGTGCCAATCGCGGTTTCCCAATCGACCAGCGACGGGGCGCCAGTTGTGTTACCGGAAATGTCCGCAAGATGCTGTTCGCGCTGCCAATAAAAAATTGCATCCGGAGTATGCTCGGCTGCCGAAACAGCGGCGTCGATGATCGGCTGATAGGGCAGCGTCTTGCTGCCTTCAATCCCGCAAGATGCAGACAGAATGACCTTCGGCCCCGCATCGTCAATCCGCGCGGCGAGTTCCGGAGCGGCAAAGCCGCCGAACACCACTGAATGCACTGCGCCAATGCGCGCGCAGGCCAGCATCGCAACCACTGCTTCGGGGGAATTGGGCATGTAAACCAGAACCCGGTCCCCCATTCCCACGCCGTGCTGCTTCAGGGCACCGCCAAGCCGTGCAGTCTGATCCTGCAATTGCGCATAAGTAACCGTCCGGCTGGTGCCGGTCACCGGACTTTCGAAACGGATTGCCACCTGTTTGCCGTGTCCTGACGCCACATGACGATCCACACAGTTCCACGTCGCATTGATCTTCGCGCCGACAAACCAGGTGGGGATCGGCTTTGCCTCGCGGTCCAGGACTTGGTCCCATTTCCTGTCCCAATCGAGCGCATCTGCCCGAGCGGCCCAAAACCCCTCCGGATCGGCGATAGCCTGCTTCGCTAATGTCATGTGATCATCCATCCCAAAACTATCGGCCTGCCATTAACAGCAGTCCCCTGAAATCTGGCCAGTGCTCATCATGTGATCAATCCCGGAAAGTTGGCCCGGCTTAAGCCCGGTTGGCTTCGGGCTTTGCTTGCACAGCATTTCCAATCAAACGCAGAACCAGATATGCAATGATCGAAACCGCAAGGCCAACAAGGGATTTCGCGATCCAGTCAGGGGCAAGGAAGGTTGAACCGGCACCCGCCCCATATGCTGCAAACGCGGCCCAATTCCATCCGGGCCGCTGCGATACATCATCGCTGATATCGCGCCTGCCGAAGATGTAGAATTCAACCAATAGCGGCCCGATCAGCGGCGGAGCCAGGCTGGCCAGCAGGTCGATCCAATAGATGAACCGCGCATAGATGCCGAGGCCGAGCACTGTGCCAAGCAGACCGCATATTACGGTCATCGTCTTTTGCGGTCGGCCAAATACGCTGGAAGTCTGGACAGCGGGCAAATACAAATTGGTGTCGCCCGTGGTCCATAGGGCGAAGCTCATCGCGATCACCCCGACCGCGCCCACAATTGCGCCTTGGGCCAACATATAGGTGGTGAAATCATAGCTGCCTGAAACAACCCCGCCCATCGCCCCAAGTATCTGGAGGAACCATTGGGCGACGATCATCACGATAAACGGGATGGCTATTGCAACCCATGCCTTCTTCGCGAAACGGGTATATTCCGGCATCACAATCGCGCCGACGATCCATGAACCAACGACAAGGTTGATCGCCTGCATCATGGTGAGCGGACTGTTGGAAGCGCTCGCGTCAGACAGCGCCAGAAATCCGTCCCAGCCGCCTGCTGCGGATATGTTTATCGTGCCGGCATAGATGCCAACCACCACCAGGATAATGGCTGCAGGCAGGCTAACCGCCTCCAGTCCGCGTACTCCGAAGTAAGTGGTTGCGGTAAACAGCAGCCCGGCGAAGATAGCGACTGCGTAAAACGCGCCGCTGTCAAAACTCTGTGTCCAGGCAAAACCGAACGCCCCGACCACGATGCCTTGCCAGCAAATGGTCAGCGCAGCGACAAACAGAACCGGCACCTTGGCCCCATGAATGCCAAACACCCAGCGGAACAGCAGGCCGCTGTTACATCCTGTCTTGAAACCGATGTAAGCGACCGCCGCGCCGATCACGAAATTGATCGTGTTGCCAATTGCCGTCGCTTGCAAAATATTGCCGAAGGTCATTCCGTTGCCGAGCGCCCCGCCGACAATCAGCCCAGTGACGAGAAACCCCCAGCCAAACGCCAGCGTCAACAGGCCCAGCGTATCACGCCGTTGTTCTGGACGGAGGGGTTCATGAGGATTGTCAGCCGCTGCTTCGCGTTCTTCATCTGACAGGTGCCACCAACTCTTCAACCACTCTTGCATATGCCCTCCAGCCTATCATGTCTTGCTGTGCCAATCCCCGCACGCAAAATGCGTAACTTCGGCAGATGGATCTGGAAAGCGTGACGAGCAGAATGCTCCGGCCTGCGAGGAATGTCTTGCCAAGTGACAAATGTACCGGGTAAAATTGGTGCCCGGCGCTGTGATGTTCAATCGTTAGCTAATTCTGGCACTCTACGCTGCTTGGCGAAGTCTTGCTCGTGATACACCTTCACAATCTGGGCTAAGGTAGAAAGCGCCAATGTCTCGGGATCGCGAGACGAATGGAATACGCCAATCGGAGCGAATATGTCCTCGATTTGCGCTTCGGTAATTCCTGCCGCCAGCAAAGTGTTCCGGCGGAAGGCATGGGCCTTTCTGCCGCCCATCGCACCAAGATAGAAATGGGGCTGATAAATAGCATGGGGGATGAGCTCCACCTCCCAATCATGATCGTGAAACATAAATGCGATGGCAGTCCAGGGGTCTGCCGTAATCGCATCAATCTCACGCGTGGATTTGAGGTGGCGGGCGGCAAAGCCTTCTGCTTTGAGATCATCCGCCAAGGCGGCGTCAGAAGTGAGGACGCCAATATCCGCTCCGAATGCCTGCCCCTGGCGTGCCAGACATTTGACTGTCTCGCCGTGACCGATCACGAGTATTCGCGGGTTTGGCCAATGTCCGACCCGAAGAGTTTTTTCTTCCGTATCAAGCCGTGTTTCAGTCCATCCATCCAAGAATGAGGCATCACCGCTTTCGACCGGCAGGGACAGGCCGAAGGACTCTCTTTGTTTGATCGCATTGCAGCAAGATCGAACAATAGCTTCTGGTAGGTCAGGCAAGAAATGCACATCCAACCCACCACCGCAAGGTAAGCGGATGTCGAGGTAACGAGAGCCCTCGCCAAATCGGACGATGCGCGGAGCGCCTGTTTCCAGGCATTCAAGCGCCTCAGCAACCACCGCCGCCTCGATACAGCCTCCTGAAAGCGAGCCAACAAAAGCTCCGTCGTCACGGACCGCCATATGCGCTCCGGGATTGCGCATGGAGGATCCTGAGACGGAGGTTACCGTAACCAAAACAGTCCGATTCCCGCGCGCAATGGCTTCCTGAAGGAACTCGAAAACCTTTGGATTATCCATGTCTCTCTATCCGCACAAAATAAAAACGATGGCTCCAATGTTCCTATCCCAGGCAACCGCCTCAGCGATAAGTCTGGTACGGCTTGGCAAAACCATTGTTGGATTGGACATGCCGCAAGTCATGAAGTTTGGGTAGACTGCAATTTTCTGGTGAGGCGTTGGAATCTTGCGTTTGATCGCTGGGATATCTGCACAAATCATCTACTCCATTATACATGTGGGTGTTTTCAGGATAGGCGTAAACGACCATGAGAACAGTAGGAATGATCCTCGCGGCTGGTGCCTCTAGGCGGTTCGGTCGCGGTAACAAGCTGCTCGCGCCCTTTCGCGGAAAGGCGCTTGTGCTTCATGCCGCCGACGCTTTGCACAGGGCTTCGGTCAACAAATTGCTGGCTGTGACCTCGGATCCACAAGTGACCGCGCTCATGCCCGAATTCCATCATATCCCGGGCGAAAAGCTACTCTCACAAAATATTGCGCGCGGGGCTGCATGGGCAAAGTTGCAAGGCGCAGACCGGCTCTTCGTGGTTTTGGGCGATATGCCATTTGTCACGCCTGCACATTGCGACCTGTTGATAGAGCGATGTTCGGATTCCAGCGCGTCAGCCAGCAGTTTCGGCGGAGTGCGAAGCCCGCCGGCCTGCTTTCCATCGGCGATGTTCGACGATTTAATTGCGCTGACAGGTGACCGCGGGGCCAAGGCGCTCATTGACGCGATCCCATCTCAAAACATATTCGAGGCCTTGGGCGGAGAATTGCTCGACATCGATACGCAGGCGGAATTTGAAGCCCTCAAAGAGCAATTGCACTGACCCGCGATGCGGTGTCAGAGCGATTTCGGCACGCCGTCGAGCAGGATAGTTTTGGATTCCAGGAATGCCTTCAATCCCGCGACCCCGCCTTCACGGCCAATGCCAGATTTCTTGAATCCGCCGAACCCGATGGTGAAATCGTTCCTCGGGCCATTTTGCCCCATCGTGCCGGTACGCACGCTGCGTGCAACATGATACGCTTTCTCCAGATCATTGGTGAACACTGCGCCAGACAAGCCAAACTCAGAATCGTTAGCAATTTCAATCGCATGTTCAAGATTGTCATATGGCATCACGCAAATGACCGGTCCGAAAATCTCTTCTTGGGCGATCCGCATGTCGGTTGTGACATTGGCGAAGATCGTCGGTTCGATGAAATACCCCGTACCCAGATGGGCTGGACGCTTCCCGCCGCTGGCCAGCGTAGCGCCTTCGGCTACGCCAACAGCAATAAGCTCCTCGACTTTCTCCAGCTGACGCTTCATCGCAACCGGCCCGAGCACCGTATCCGCATCAAAGGCATGGCCAATTTTCACGCCTTCGGCGATGGCCGTCATCTTTGCGACTAATTCGTCATGCCGTTCCCGGCTGATCAGAACCCGCGACAGCAATGCGCAGTTCTGCCCGGCAATCGAACAAATGCCGTCGACCATTTCCTTGGCAACCACATCAAGATCGTAATCATCGAGAATGATGGCAGGTGACTTTCCGCCCAGTTCCAGCGCGCATCGTGCAATCCGCTCGCCGCAAACCGATGCGATCCGCTGACCGGCGGCCACACTACCGGTAAAGCTGACCTTGTCCACGCCGGGGCGCCGAACGAGGTAGTCGGACACATCCCGGTGCGCACACAGCAAATTCAGCACGCCCGCAGGCAGGCCGATCTCATCAGCGCATTGCGCCATGATATATGCCTCCAGCGGGGTTTCAGGGGCTGGCTTCATGATTACCGTGCAACCAGCAACCAATGCCGGGCCGACTTTATTGAGCATCGTATTGATCGGAACATTCCACGGAGCGATTGCTGCGACCACGCCGACCGGCTCATACGCCAGCAGACCTACGCCCTCGCCCATGATTTCGCGTTGTTCGACGAAATCCATATTCTCGGCAATGTCGATATATTGGTCCATCGCATTGGTCAGATACGGCGCGAACATCTTTGCCATATTGTAGGGCATGCCAATCTGGTAGGTCCAGCAAACGGCCATTTGTTCCGAGCGAGCGACGATTGCTGCTGACAGCTTGCGCACCCACTCAGTCCGTTCCTTCACCGCCATCCGCGGCCAAGGCCCCTTGTCAAACGCCTCCCGCGCGGCGGCCACCGCCAGATCGACATCTTCTTCAGATGCCTCGGCAACCCGCGCCACAACCTTCTCGGTATCCGGAGAGACCACCTCGATCATCCTGCCGCCATGTGCATCGACCCATTTCCCACCAACATAAATCTTGTCGACAGGGATGTTTGTCAGGTCGAGCCTGGGCTGCTGGTCGCTCATGAAATTTCCTTATTGGCATTTTGGGCGCTGTTTCGAAGCACCTACATCAAGGCCATGTCATTCAACTGCGTAAATTCCAAAGTGTCCGCACAGCGTATTCTCTGGTGCTGTCAGCCTAACGCCAACCCGTCTCCGCTGCTGCATCGCGGGCCGCGGGCTCAAACCGCCAAAATAGAGCGGCGGCCAAAGTTGGTCTGGCGGATACCGACCCAATCTTCACACCATAGACCCGAAACCGCAGCATCTGGCGCGCGTATTCTTTCAAGGCGGACAAAACTGTTTGTCCCCTCCTTCAATCCGATAATCGCGCCGTCAAACACCCAATCCGCGCCGAATGGCCGGTGCTTCGATCCGGTGGCGCAGGCATGTCCTTCGCGCTACGACAAGATCAAATCCGTCCGATGTTGTGACGAATTTCGCCTGCACCTCATAAGCCTTCCGACAAAATCCAGTGCCCGCCTGCGCTTATTCTGTGGAGTTCGGATTTACCTATGTGACATATCCCGGCGGTTCAAATACAATGTGCCGCATCTGCTTGTGGCGGGCAGGCTGTTTCTGGCATGATAACACCTATATAGCTCAGGCTTTCAACATTCAGGATAACCACGCCGCCAATGACCACCGCAATATGAGCAAGCCTGATTACGACCTGATTGTCATCGGCGGCGGCGTGAACGGCGCCGGTGTCGCCCGCGATGCTGCCGGCCGCGGCATATCTGTATTACTGCTGGAACGCGGCGATCTGGCGGGGGGAACCTCCTCAGCATCGACCAAGCTGATCCATGGCGGGCTGCGCTATCTGGAACATTACGAATTCAGCCTGGTGCGCGAAGCGTTGAAGGAACGCGAGACCCTGTGGCGGATTGCGCCGCACATTATCTGGCCGATGCGGTTCATTTTGCCTCACAGAAAAGGTCTGCGCCCTCGCTGGCTGCTGCGGCTTGGCTTATTCCTGTATGACCATATTGGCGGCCGCAAGAAACTGCCCGCTACCCAGACGGTCGATCTGCGTAAACATCCAGCGGGAAAGCCGCTCAAACCGTTCCTGACCAAGGCATTCGAATATTCGGATGGCTGGGTGGATGATGCGCGGCTGGTGATTTTGAATGCGCGCGACGCAGCGGACCGAGGCGCAAACATTCGCACTCGGACCGAAGTGACACGGCTTGAACAAAACGCCAATGGCTGGACCGTTTCTGCAACGGAGCGCACTGGCAGCGGAAACTCTGGCACCGGAAACACTGGCACCGGAAAAACTGGCAGCGAACTTCAATTCACCGCCAAATGCGTGGTCAATGCCGGGGGGCCGTCGGTGCTAAATCTGCTTGGCCGCGCCAACACGGCCACTGATCGGAAAATGCGTTTGGTCCGCGGATCACACATCGTGGTGAAGCGCATATTCGATCATGACTATGCATATTTTTTCCAATTGCCCGACGGACGCATTTTCTTCGCCATTCCTTACGAGCGTGATTTCACGCTGATCGGCACCACCGATCAGGATCATCAGGGCAGCCCGTTCGAGGCCAAGGCGAGCGCCGAGGAAATTGCCTATATGTGCGAGGGCGCCAACCAATATTTCCAGGCCGCTATTACGCCTGAGGATGTCGTCTGGACGTACTCCGGCGTGCGGCCTTTGCTCGATGATGGATCGGGACGGCCAGAAGCAGCGACGCGGGGCTATGCGCTCGAACTCGACCATGCGGACAGCGGACATCCGCTATTGTCGATTCTTGGCGGCAAGATCACCAGTTACCGCCATGTGGCGGAGGAAGTGGTGGACAAATTACAGCCATACCTGCCGAATGCAGCGGCCAAGCATTGGACTGGCTCGGCCCCCCTGCCTGGCGGGGACTTCCCGATGGACGGCGCAGATCAGCTCGCGGCGGGCTATCGGGCCGATTACCCTTTTATGACCGCCGGGGACGTTGACCGGATCGTGAAGGCATATGGCACGAACGCCAGAAACTGGCTCGGCGATGCCACGTGCCGCGCCGATCTCGGTCACGATTTCGGCAATGGATTGAGCGCGGCTGAGGTGGATTATCTGGTCGCTAACGAATGGGCTGTCACAGCAGAGGATCTATTGTGGCGGCGCAGCAAGTTGGGCCTATTATGCGATGCAAGGCAAGTGGCGACGCTGTCCGAATATCTAAGTCAAAAGGCAATCACTGAATGACCCGTATCGTAGCATTGGGCGGCGCACCGCGCATCGGTTCCTCGACCGAGAAAATCCTCGGTGTGGCCTGCGCAGCTGCAGAGGCAGCGGGGGCGAGCGTGATCCATTTCGACGGGGAATATATGAGTTCGCTGCCGTTTTATGGCGGGCCGGGCCATAGCATAAACGCCGGGGAAGAAATGGTCGCCGCGGTGCGCGAAGCGGACGGTATCCTGATTGCCTCGCCCGGATATCACGGCAGCATTTCCGGTCTGGTCAAGAATGCGCTCGATTATATCGAGGATCTGTCCAAGGACGAGAGGCCCTATCTGCATGGCCGCCCGGTCGGTCTGATCGCAACATCATTCGGCCATCAAGCGGCGATGAGCACATTGCTGACCCTGCGCACCATTACCCATGCATTGCGCGGCTGGCCAACCCCGGTCGGCGCAGCAGTTCGGACCACGGCCGAAACGTTCGACGAAGACGGCAATTTGCGCGATGCCAAGGCACGAATTCAATTGGAACTGATCGGCAACCAAGTTGTCAGCGCGGCAGGTAAATTCGGCTAAATCGGCTTTACATTACCTAGAAAGGCCGTCGCCAGCAGCAGTGCATAAACCACCCACACCCAAATACGGGTCCGGTTCATGGTGCGCAGCAGCGGCAGTTCGGTTTCATCAGATGATCCCTGCCCCAGCAGCGCGACCAATTGCGGGCCTACCGGTTTGAATGCGACATCGATCATAATCGCCGCCAGGAAGATCACCCCAAACATCAGCGCCTTGGTCGCCAGCCATACGGGTGCCAGCGGCTCGCCGACACTGAGCGAAGTGATGCCGAGTGTAAGGTAGAATACCGTCAGGCCATATTTCAATCCAGATTCGATCTGCCTATCGCGTGCTGCACGCGGGGTCTGATCATGCAAATGCGCATCCCACAGCAGCCAGATCCACACTCCGCCGACCAACCAGGACAGGGCAATGCCCCACAGCGGCACGTCCCAATATCCGCCCGCAGCCACCATCGAAATGGTCAGCGGCACCATCAGCGCCCATGCAGTGCGCGGGACCATGTCGAGATTGACCAGCAATTGCAGCAGCACCATCCGCTGCGGCAGATCATATTGGGCCCGCTTGCGGAAATGCTGCCCCAGCATGAACACCCCGACATCGGCGCCCAGCCACAATACGAACATCAATAGATGGAGGAACACCAGCAATTGGTAAGCGGTGAAATAAAAACTCTCGAACATGCAGCAATCCCCTTCGCCCTTGGGCGGACGCTACATCTTTGTCCCTTATTTGTCCGGACAATTCAAGTGGCGGATTGAGGTGCCTTCAGAGGCCCAGCCAAGTGCGGATCAGATATGGTTGACGCGCGACCTCGGTCGTAATCCAGCCCGCCTGCACCGCAAGATAACTCGCCCACCGGATCAAGAACGGCAGGAAAATGAAGTGGCAAAATACGCAAGTCAAAGCGCGAGTTTGAAGGGCGCCTATGCGGGCTTGGCCGACTTGGCCAGTTGCTTGGAATAAAACCAGCCGATCCCGATTAGGCTGAAGCCCAGCGCCATGAAGGATGCGATCCGTGCCAGCCCTTCCAATGCGGCAGTGTCTAACAAGAACACCTTCAATACCGCGCCCAGCATCAACACCAGTGATCCGATCCGCCAAGACCGCGACCCTGTCCGCGAACCCCACAGCAAGAACCCGATGGCCAGCACAATCCCCAGCAGGGATCGCAGCAAGTCTTCTGTCTGGGTAATCGGCGTTGACGTCAGCCACTCGCCAGCAAACACATTGCGCAATTCAGACAGGGCCAGCAGCGATATCACCGCCATCAGCGCCGCATCGAAGACCGGCGAAGTAATCGCACCGCCAACACTCACCATGCGCCGCAGCATCCGCAATGCGGCAATCCCAACGGCGTAAGTCGGCAATAGCAGCGTCACAATCGGCCACGGCCCAACCCATTGCTCGGCCCACAGCGGATTGTGCAATAGGATGGTGAAATAAGTGAAATGAGCAAAGGCCGCGCCAGCCATGACCTGCCCCGCCATAGTCAAAGCGTCAGATTGGCCCATGGCGCCTTGGCGATATAGACCATAGGCAATCGCCAGCAAAAGCGCCTGCCAAACCGAACGTTCGACCAATCCGATGTCACGGAATTGCTCAAAGGAATCGATGGCAAATGGCTGCTTGAACAGCACATGGCCCGCAACAAAGCCCAGCGCCACAACCCCGGCCAGAATTGCCTTGCGTACCGCCGGATAGGCACTTTGTGCGAACCACAACAGCCCTGTACCGGCCGCAAGAACCGGCACGATCCGCATCACCACCATCATTACCCCGGGCAGCGCCGAAGCCAGAATCGGGATACCGAACAGCGCGCCTGCGCCGGCCTCTACCCAAGTAAACAGGGGCGATAGCGCCCACAATCCGGCAATCACCAGCAGGGTCATCTGACCGGCCATTCTGGCGGGCAAGCGCCACGCCAACAGGATTGCTGCGGCGGCAGTCACCCATGCGAGATAATAGGCTGGAACGATCTGTGCGATGGCGACATAGGCGAACAATGCAGCGAAAACTTCCGCCGTAGGGCGGAGCAATTTGCGCTGCTCTCCCACCGCCAGAAGCACAAATGCCACAGAAGTGGCGGACCAGCGCAGGATATTATTGAACGGGCCCGAGCTATCGGCATCTCCGACGATGCGTTCCAGCTGGGCAGAGCCATCGACCGTGACAACGCAGGCGATCAACGTTGCCCATGCAAGACCCCAGCCAATGTTAGCAAATGGGCGGTCCGACCGTCCCCAGCCGAGCGCTGCAATCGCCGCTGCCAGCACGCCGCCAACCAAGGGTGCAGCCCACAATGGTGTCGCCAAAATTCCAGCGGCAAACAGCGCGATGGTGGCGGATGCCAAGGGTATCGCGGCCTCAGGCGCAAGCGGTTCTTTAGCCTTGGGCCATAATCTCCAAGTCGCGGTTGCAGGAAATGCCGCCAGCACCAGCGCCGTGCCCGCCAAGGCAGTCTGCATCGTGTCAAAATCACCCGCTAAATGCCACATCGCCGCTGCGATCAGGCCGAGCGGGAAGGCGCTCAATTGCCAGACATCGACCGTCCGATGCTGCCCGCGCAATAGGTGCACCAGAGGCATTCCAGCAAAGATCGCTGCAAAAACTGCGCCAATGATCGCGAAGTCTCTTGCCGCCGGATCAGGCCAGATCGCCAGCATCCACAGTGCTGTTGCCCCCGCAACCGCGCTGCCTTCGCGCATCCTTGGGAATTTCCAGCCAAGCACCGCAATCGCAGCTGCCAGCAGCGCATAGAGGCTCCATGCGAGGAAGCTGTAATTAGCCTGATCGACCAGTGCCGCCATTTGCAGTGTGGCCAGCCCGGCAACGACCAGACGGCCAAACCCGCGCAAGGCTCCATTCGCCAGCAGCAGCGGCATTGCTGCACCAAGCAGCAACAGGAAGCCGCCAACCGCGAGCGTATCCATCACCCCGTCAAAGCCAGACGTCAGGAGTAAAACACCCCATCCCAACGCGCCGCCCAGCGATGCAAGGCCGAGCCACGCGCGATCCTGCCGCTTGCCAGTTAATGCCAGTCCGGCAGTGACCAGCGCGAGATACAGCGCCAGCATCGGCAAGTTCGCTTCCTCGCTACCGACCAAAGTGGGTGCGGCAAATCCGCCGACCAGCCCAAGGATTGCGCAGGGCAGGCCGAAGCGGAACGACAGCCCGATCGCCGCGGCCGTAACTGCAGCCAGTCCGACAAAGGACAGGGTGGACCCGAGCAACCCATAGACCGATCCGGCGAGGTAGAAGCTGGCATAGAGCGTGGCCAGACCGGCCCCGGCCAGCGCTTGCCGCACTCGTTCATCCTTGATGATACCCTCGAACCGCCACGCCGCCTCTGCCGCCGCGAGCAGCGCCAAACCAAAAACAAAACCAAGGATAACGCGAACGGACGGGGTAATCAGTCCCGCTTCTATGGAATAACGCACGAGAAAGAAGCCAGCGACTGCGAGCGCGATTCCGCCTGCCCAGATTGGCAGACGCCGACCAAACAGATCTTCGAAATCGAGCGAAATCTTGGGCAATGCGAATTGTTGGCGTGGCTCAATCTGTTCGGGTTCGAGCCCGAGATTGGTTCGTGTCTCAACTTGAGGTTTCGGCCCGGCATCTCGCGGAATTTTGGACGAAACAGTCTGTTCATCTGGCGCGGCAAGCGGAGCGATCCGCGTGGCCGGCGTAGTCTTTGCCGCCGGCTTTATCGCGGAACGTACGGCTTTTGCCGGGGCTGCATCGATCAATTCCTGAAGCCATTCGATCTGGCGCTGCAGATCGGAGGTGCGATTCCATAAATAGATAATCGCGCCGCCCAGAACGATAATAATCAGCTCGTCCACAAATGGCTCCCCTGTCCAATGCCAGCCCTATGCATCTGGCGCGCTGTCCATCAAATCCATAAAATCGCGCGCCGTGTTGCGGTCGGCTTCGTCCTTGAACGCCACATCCAGATCGGGTGCATCACCAAGAATATGCATCACGGTCCACAGCGCAAAGCGCCGACCGCGATCTTTCTCCAGCCCGAAATCCACGCGCATCCGCTCTAACCCGGCGGCAACGGCTTCGTCCGGAACTTGACCCAGGTCGGCTGTCCCGAAATAGCGCCTCAATTGATCATCAAATGTCATTGCCGGAAGATTGGCCGTTTGCAGCAACGCCCGCAAGTCCCACGATAAATCTTTACCGGACAATCCAGTAACGCTGGTTGCGAATCGTCCGCCATCGCGGCACTGCCCGGCGGTGAGTTCAGGAATTGAAATCGGAGTGGACGGCGCGGGCGAGCCGGTGCACGTGAATATAGAGGAACTGCTCGCCACGCGATTGCTGGTGCAGGGCAATTCCGGCTCAGGAAAATCGCATCTGCTCCGCCGGTTACTGGAAGAAAGCGCCGATCTGGTTCAACAAGTGGTGATTGATCCCGAGGGTGACTTCGTAACGCTCGCGGACGCCTACAGCCATGTTGTGATCGACGCGGGCGAATATGACGAGCGCGAGATTGCCACCATGGCGGCGCGCATTCGCGAACATCGCGCCTCCATCGTGCTCAATCTGGAAAGCCTGGAACTGGAAGCGCAGATGGTTTGCGCCGCCGCCTTCATCAATGCCCTGTTCGATGCCCCGCGTGATCATTGGTACCCCGCGCTGGTGGTGGTGGACGAGGCGCAGGTGTTCGCCCCCGCCGTGGCCGGTGATGTGTCCGATGCCGCGCGCCGCGCCAGTTTGGGCGCGATGACCAATTTGATGTGCCGGGGCCGCAAGCGCGGTTTGGCGGGCGCAATCGCAACGCAGCGGTTGGCCAAACTGGCCAAGAATGTCGCTGCAGAGGCGAGCAATTTCCTGATGGGGCGCACGTTCCTGGATATCGACATGGCCCGCGCGGCCGATTTACTCGGCATGGAACGCAGGCAGGCAGAACGGATAAGGGACCTGAAGCGCGGCTGCTTTCTCGGGCTTGGCCCGGCCATCTCACGACGGCCAATTTCAGTGAAGATCGGTCCGACCAAGACTACCACGCGGATGGGTGTGCATAATCTGATGCCCATGCCGGATGCGGAACCAGCAGATATGCGCAGTATGCTGTTCGCCGAAATGGAGCACGATGCTGCGCCATCGCCGCCCGCGCCCAAGCCAGCGGCTGTTGCCGCTGATGAACTGATCCGGCGGATCGCCGGGCCCGAGATGCCCGAGATGCCCGAGCAAACCCCGTCTACCGCGCCCGCGCAAGACGACATCGCAATCGAAGCAGCTATTGTGGCGGCGCTGGTGGAAATGCTGAAGGACCCCGAATGCGCGTTCCAGCCCGATGCAGCATTGTATCAGGATTTCACCATCCGGTGCCGGATGCAGCGGCTTGCCAGCATCCCGCTTGATCTCGCCGAATTCCGCCGCCGATTTGCGCTGGCGAAAGGCGGCATTCTGGACCCGGCAGAGCCGCGCTGGCGCGATGTGCTGGATGCCGCCTCCGCCCTGCCCGAGGATATGTCGGCACCGTTCCTGTTAATCGCGCGCGCGGCGGTGGAGGGTGCGCCCTGCCCCGATGATGACGCCCTTGGCCGCGCCTATGGGACCAGTTCGCCCGGCAGAATTCGGCGCTTGATCGAATATATGGAAAAACAGGGCGCGGTTGTGGTCCGGGCGGATTACAGCGGACGCCGGTCCATCGGAATTCCGGAATTGGGCCTGAGCACGCAGGCTGAATAATGCGTACACGGCTAAGTATATGCGCCAAGAAAGTGCGGTATAAAACCGCCGAAGATGCACTGCTGGCTGCCAGCAAGGCCGATTTTCCACTGCGGCACTATCGCTGTGACCGCTGCTTCCTGTTCCATCTCACAGGCCGGACCAAGGGCAAACGCACCCCGCGGCACGAGCTTTAAAAGCTCTTTAGTCACTGTTCCTGCGCCGAACATGTATGTCGCGCCGGATGCAGGCTTGATTGATCTGGATCAAAGACTTGCGCCGGAATAAGTCGCAATTGTGCGGCATGGTTAATCACCCGCTTTCACGGCAAGTAGCGCCCCGCAAACATTTGTTTGATGCCTTTCTGCGCGACTTCGCTCGCACCGCTTCGACGGATGAGGTTGCTTGTTCCCTTGGCAAGCTTGCTCAGGCAATGAACATCAAGCAGGGCAGCAGCGCACCGCTTGATCCAAGCTGTGATGCACTCGTCTATGTCGGCAGCGGCGCGACAAAACTGATTGCTAGCGCATCAAAGGGACGAGAACAGATTGTCGCATTTCATTTCGCGGGCGACCTTGTGTCAATCCCGGCTGGTACATGGCATTCATACAGGCTCTGTGCGCTGATTGACACTGATGTGCTGGCCTTTCCAGCCCACAAATTTGTCGAAATCGTCGGATCAGAACCAGTTTTCCTGAATGCCCTGCTGCAAAGATCGCTCACTGCACTTCACCGCTGCAGAGACAAGGCGGTTGTACTTGGCCGCAAGAGCGCGCAGGAGCGGCTTGCCAGCTTTTTGGTCGGTATGGCCGACCGGATCGGTTCGACAAAGTCTGGTGAATGCCAGTTGGATTTACCGATGTCGCGGCGTGACATCAGTGACAGCCTGGGACTGACTATCGAGACAATCAGCCGCCAATTCCGTGACTTACGGTTGGCTGGGCTGGTGGAGACCACTGGGCGCTCGCACGTTTTGCTGTGCGATCTGCCGGCGTTGACGGAACGAGCAATGCATATCTGATGCTGCTTCTTAAAGAGCCCAACCCTTTTTTCGAAATTTGACATGGATCAATGCAGCGGTCGCTGCCGCTGCCTAATGCGAGGCCAGTTCAAGAGGGAAAATATCTGATGGAAGCTGTACTTGGTAGGGTAGGACTATGGTTACTTGTCCTATTACTCGCCGTCTTGGCCATCGCCGGAGCCAAGGATGCCCCGTTCGCCGCGCATGCTACGATCATCGCGGTCGTGGCCTTGATCCTGATCGTGGTGACCGCCGGACGGTATGATCCGTTGGCGAAAATGCAGAGCATGTTCCAAATGCCCACCGACCCATCCAGATACGATGATGATCCGGTCCGCTGGGGCGTCATCGCCACCATGTTCTGGGGCATGGTCGGAATGCTCGCGGGCGTATTTATTGCGCTGCAATTGGCATTTCCCTGGCTTAACTTCGAACCCTATCTGAATTTTGGGCGGGTCCGTCCGCTCCACACATCGGCGGTTATCTTCGCCTTTGGCGGCAATGCTCTGATCGCGACGAGCTTCTATGTTGTGCAGCGCACTTGCCGCGCGCGGCTGGCCTTCCCTTCTCTGGCCCGGTTCGTGTTCTGGGGCTATCAGCTGTTCATCGTCCTTGCTGCCAGCGGCTATCTGCTGGGCGTTACCCAATCGAAAGAATATGCAGAACCGGAATGGTATGTCGACATCTGGCTGACCATCGTCTGGGTCAGCTACGGCGCGGTGTTCATCGGTACGCTGATACGCCGTCATGAACCGCATATCTACGTGGCCAACTGGTTCTATCTCGCGTTCATCATTACCGTGGCGATGCTGCATCTGGTCAACAACCTCGCAGTGCCGGTCAGCTTCCTCGGATCGCACAGCTACAGCGCGTTTGCCGGGGTACAGGATGCGCTGACCCAGTGGTGGTACGGCCATAATGCGGTTGGATTTTTCCTAACCGCCGGTTTCCTGGCGATGATGTATTACTTCGTCCCGAAACAGGCCGAGAGGCCGATCTATTCCTACCGGCTGTCGATTATCCATTTCTGGTCGCTGATCTTCCTGTATATCTGGGCCGGGCCGCACCATTTGCATTATACCGCGCTGCCAGACTGGGCGCAGACGCTGGGCATGGTGTTTTCGGTCATGCTGTGGATGCCCAGCTGGGGCGGAATGATCAACGGTCTGATGACGCTGAACGGCGCATGGGACAAGGTTCGCACCGATCCGATCATCCGGATGATGGTGATGGCGCTCGCATTTTACGGGATGAGCACGTTTGAGGGTCCGGTGCTCAGCATCAAGGCCGTCAACAGCCTGTCGCATTATACCGACTGGACCATCGGCCATGTGCATTCCGGTGCATTGGGTTGGAACGGTCTGATCACCTTCGCCTGTGTCTATTACCTCGTCCCGCGCCTGTGGAAGCGCGAGCGGATGTATTCCCTCAGAATGATCAACTGGCACTTCTGGCTCGCGACGGTGGGGATTGTTTTCTACGCTGCGAGCATGTGGGTTGCCGGCATCACGCAGGGCCTGATGTGGCGTGAATACGGGGCTGACGGGTATCTCGTGAACAGCTTCGTCGATACCGTCGCGGCACTAAACGAGATGTACATCATGCGTGCATTTGGCGGGGGTCTGTACCTGCTCGGCGGCGCAGTGATGACGTACAACATCTGGATGACGCTGGCTGGCCGTATGCGCACGGAAGCCCCGATGACTCAGCCCGATTACAATGCGGAGAAAGACCGTCCTATCACCACAGTAGCTGCTGAGTTGGAGCAAAGATCATGAGCTTTACCCAGCAGCACAAGAAGCTCGAACGTAACGTCACACTGCTGGCGGTCGGCAGCTTCATCGCCGTCGCCATTGGCGGCATCGTGGAAATTGCCCCGCTGTTCTGGATCGATAACACGATCGAGAAAGTCGATGGCATGCGCCCCTATACCCCGCTCGAACAGGCGGGCCGCGACATCTATATTCGCGAAGGGTGCTACACCTGCCACAGCCAGATGATCCGCCCGTTCCGTGACGAGGTGGAGCGGTACGGCCATTACAGCCTGGCGGCGGAATCGATGTATGATCATCCATTCCAATGGGGTTCGAAACGCACCGGGCCTGATCTGGCGCGGGTCGGCGGGCGCTATTCCGACGAATGGCATGTCCAGCATCTGACAAACCCGCAGAGCGTGGTGCCGGAAAGCATTATGCCGTCCTATTCCTTCCTGGCCAAAACCAAGGTCAATGTTCCTGATCCATCGGCAACGCTGCGCGCGCTACGGCGGGTGGGAGTGCCCTATACGGATCGCGACATCGAGCAGGCCAAGGCCGATCTGGAAGCGCAGGCCGATCCGGAACGCGACGCTGGCGATTTGCAGGAACGCTATCCCAAGACGCAAATCCGCGATTTTGACGGCAATCCGGCAAAGGTCACCGAGATGGACGCGCTGGTCGCCTATCTCCAGATGCTGGGAACTCTGGTCGATGTGAACAGCGTGGCTGCTCAGGAAGAACTGGCTGAGGAGAAAGGCCGATGAGCATTTACGAAACCCTGCGCCATTTCGCCGACAGTTGGGGTCTGATCGCGATGTTCGCGATTTTCCTTACGCTATGCGCTTGGCCATTCCGCCCCGGAGCAAAGGACCGCAACCGCGATGCGGCCACGTTGATTTTCAAGGATGAGAACGATGGCGAATAAACCCAGCGCCCCTTCGCAAGCGCCTGTTCAGAAGATCGACGAAGCCACCGGCACGAAAACTGTTGGCCATGAATGGGACGGTATCGAGGAACTCGACACGCCTATGCCGCGCTGGTGGCTGTGGACGTTCTATCTCTGCATCCTGTTCTCCGCAGTTTATGTCGTGCTGTATCCGGCATGGCCGCTGGTCGAAAAGGGTACCGAGGGTGTGCTTGGCTGGAGCAGCCGCGGCCAATTGGCCGAGGAGATCAGCGTCGCGGATCAAGCGCGCACTACTGTCAACGAACAGCTCGCCCGCATTCCAATCGAACGCCTGCCGGAAGATGGCACTTTGATGCAACAGGCAGTTGCGGGCGGGCGCGCCGCGTTTCTGGTCAATTGCGTCCAGTGCCACGGATCGGGCGCTGCCGGTAGCATGGCCAGTTCCAGCCTGGCGAAGGGATACCCCAATTTGAATGATGATGACTGGCTGTGGGGCGGCGATCTGAAGGCCATCGAATACACGCTGACGCATGGCATTCGCCAACAAGGTGACGACATGACCCGGTTCAGCCAGATGCCGCCGTTTAATGGGGTGTTTGATGATGCCCAGATCGAGGGGCTGGTTGATCACGTTCTTGCACTGACCGGGCAAGCCAAGCCCTCGGCGGTCGGCGCGCAGCTATACACTGACAATTGCGCTCAATGTCACGGCGAAGCCGGGCTTGGCAACCGTGTGCAAGGCGCGCCGAATCTGGCTGATGCGATCTGGCTGTACGGCGGAACACGGGCAGAGGTGAAGCGCCAGATCCTGGCACCGCGTAATGGCATGATGCCAAAATGGAACGGGCGGCTCGATCCGGTCACAATCAAGATGCTGGCCGCTTACGTCCACTCACTTGGCGGCGGTGAAGATTTTGTGGAGGTCGCCAAAAATGTGGCGGTAGAGGTTGATGAACAACCCTGATCGCTCATGGGCTGACCTTGCAAAAGACAGCCCGCCGGAGAACCTGTTCGAAAAACGCAAACAGGTCCACCCGCAGCGCATCGACGGCAATTTTCGGCGGTTCAAATGGCTGGTGATGCTGGTCACGCTGGCGATCTATTACATCACGCCGTGGCTGCGCTGGGACCGCGGGCCCTATGCGCCCGATCAGGCGGTGTTGGTCGATCTGGCTAATCGCCGGTTCTACATGTTCGGCATCGAGATTTGGCCGCATGAGTTCTACTTCGTCGCTGGCCTGCTGATCATGGCGGGCATCGGGCTGTTTCTGGTGACCAGTGCAGTTGGCCGGGCGTGGTGCGGCTATGCCTGTCCGCAAACCGTGTGGACCAACCTGTTCCAGCATGTCGACCGCTTTGTTGACGGTGACCGCAATGCCCGGATGCGGCTGGACAAGGCGCCGTGGGGCGCAGGAAAGGTCGCGCGGCGCAGTTTCAAATGGGCGATCTACCTGTTTATCTCCTTTTGGACCGGCGGTGCGTGGGTCATGTATTTTGCCGATGCGCCAACGCTGACGGTAGATTTCTGGACCGGGAATGCCGCGCTTGTTGCGTATATCACCGTCGCAATCCTGACTCTGACGACATTCATTCTTGGCGGTTTCATGCGCGAGCAAGTGTGCATTTATATGTGCCCCTGGCCGCGCATCCAGTCGGCCATGCTCGACGAAAAATCGCTGCTGGTCACCTATAAGGACTGGCGCGGAGAGCCGAGGGGAAGCGTCAAGAAGGCGGCCAAGGCCTCTGATGAATTCGGCGACTGTATCGACTGCAACCAATGTGTCGCAGTCTGCCCCACCGGGATCGACATTCGCGAAGGGCCGCAGATCGGCTGCATCACCTGCGGTCTGTGTATCGACGCCTGCGACCGTGTTATGAACGAAGTTGGCCGTCCGCGCGGCCTGATCGATTATGCCACGCTGGAAGATTGCGAGCGCGAGGCGGCGGGCGAAGAGCCCCGCCCCGTATGGAAGACCATGCTGCGCCCCCGCACGCTAATCTACTCCGCGATTTGGGGCGGTATCGGTCTGGCGCTGCTGTTCGCTCTCGGCACACGAGCGCATACCGAACTGTCAGCCGCAGCAGACCGCAACCCGCCTTTCATGCTGATGAGTGATGGATCGGTGCGCAACGCCTTCACCCTCAAAATCCGCAACATGGAAAGCCGCCCGCGCAGCTTCACCATCGCTATCGACGGGCTGGATCAGGCGGTTATGTGGTCCGGTACGGTGCCTCGCGATGAAGCCGCAAGAATGCTCGAAGTGGCGGTTGCTGCCGACCAGACGCAGGCCATCCGCGCCTATATTGCCGCACCGGCTGGTTCTGCTGCACAGGATTTCGCCTTCACGGTAACATCCGCAGACGAACAGGCAGAGACCGACCGCAGCGAAGTACGTTTTGTAGTTCCAGGAGAAGCTGAATGAATAGACCCTTCACTGGACGGCACATGACCATGGTTATGGTGGGCGGCTTCGGCATCGTAATAGCGGTCAATTTGTTCATGGCCACGCTGGCCGTCGGCGGGTTCAGCGGCGTGGTTGTGAAAAACAGCTATGTCGCCAGCCAGCATTTCAACGGTTGGCTCGATCAGGCGGAAACGCAGGAGGCGCTCGGATGGGATATTGCCGCCAGCCGTGCGGATGACGGGACATTGTTGGTGGCGATGCAGCGGGTGCCCGAAGGTGCTGTGCTGACAGCGAACGCGCGGCGTCCGCTGGGCGAACCGGACCGCCGTGAGATTGCCTTTACGGGCAGCCCGGCAGAGGGCTTCCAATCGGTGGATCCTTTGCCTGAAGGCCGCTGGCAGCTGCGCATTTCAGTGGTTTCAGACGGTGACGAGTGGCGCAGCGAGAGCGAGCTGCAATGAATGCGCACGCCTCCTTACAGGGCATTGATCCCTGCGATCTGAGTGATCATCGCTTTACTGTGCCGGGCATGCGCTGTGCCGGCTGTATCAGCAAGATAGAGCGCGAATTGCCGCAGGTTCCCGGCGTTGCCGAAGCCCGCGTGAACTTCTCCGCCAAGCGGGTGGCCGTGCGGCACGATGCCTCGATCGACGAGGCGGGCATTGTCAGGGCCCTGGAACATCTGGGCTTCGAGACTCAGCCCGCGGCCACCAATCCGCTCGCGCAGGACGATGCCGAGACCAAGCGTTTGCTTCGGGCCGTTGCAGTCGCCGGGTTCGGCATGATGAACATCATGCTGCTGTCAGTCAGCGTCTGGTCCGGGGCCGGCGGAGTTACCCGCGATCTGTTCCATTGGCTGTCCGCGCTGATCGCCATTCCCGTGATCGCCTATTCGGGCAGGCCCTTCTTCGCTTCGGCGCTGATGGCACTGCGTTATGGCCGCACCAATATGGATGTGCCGATCTCCATCGGCATTCTTCTCGCGACTGGGCTTAGTATCTATGAAACCGCGACCGGCGGCGAGCACGCTTATTTTGACGGTGCGGTGATGTTGCTGTTCTTTCTGCTCGCCGGGCGCGCGCTGGATGCCGGTATGCGCGACAAGGCACGTTCCGGGATCGCCGGGCTGCTGTCAAAGATGGGCCGCGGGGCCTCTGTAATCGCTGAGGACGGCACGGCGCGCTGGGTGAAAGCCGAAGACCTTACTCCGGGCATGATCATGATGGTTGCTGCTGGCGAGGCACTCGCGGCAGACGGGCGGATCACCCAGGGCGCGACCAATATCGACAATGCAATGCTGACCGGTGAGAGCCGTCCGAGGCCCGTCAGTCTGGGTATGATTGTCCATGCCGGTGCCTCCAACCTGTCCGATCCGATCCGCGTTGAAGTCTCCGCATCGAGCGGCGACACCGCCATCGCCGAAATCGCGCGGCTGATGGACGAAGCGGGCCAATCCCGCTCGCGCTATGTGCGGATCGCTGACCGTGCGGCGCGGCTTTATGCGCCAGCCGTTCATTCGCTGGCCCTGCTTGCATTTGCCGGTTGGATGATTGCGGGGGCGGGTTGGCACCAGTCTCTGACCATAGCCATTGCGGTGCTGATTATCACCTGCCCCTGCGCCTTGGGCCTCGCCGTCCCCGCCGCGCAGGTGGTGGCGGCGAATGCGCTGCTGAAGCGCGGTTTGCTGGTCAAGGACGGTAGCGCGCTGGAGCGGCTGGCCGAAGCTGACATGGCGCTGTTCGACAAAACCGGAACGCTGACACTTGGGCAGCCTCGCCCGGTCGATCTCAGCGTATTGAGCGCAGAGAGCCGAGGGATTGCCTTGGCTTTGGCGCAGGCGAGCCGCCATCCGCTGAGCAAGGGATTGGCTGCCACGCTTCAGCTGGAGGGTGTAAAACCGGCCCACATTGACGAGATAGAAGAAGTCGCCGGACTTGGCATTTCAGGCAAATGGAGGGATACAAATGTTGCCCTTCACCGCCCTTCGGCAGGCAGCGATGCTCCGGCGAGCGAATTGGTGATTGGCGAGCAATCTGTCAGGCTGGAGTTCTCCGACGGACTGCGTCCGGATGCAGCCCAAACGCTGGCGGAGCTTGGCCGCATGGGATTACCTTCGCAAATCATCTCCGGCGACCGGAACGAGGTGGTGGATGCCATCGGGCGCGAACTTCAGATCGCGGCACACGGGGCAATGCTCCCACTGGAAAAGCTCGCCAAGCTCGAAGCGCTGAAAGCCGCCGGGCACCGCCCGCTGATGGTCGGGGACGGCCTGAATGATGGCCCCGCCCTTGCCGCCGCGCATGTGTCGATTGCCCCGGGCACGGCCAACGATGTCAGCCAACAGGCTGCCGACGCAGTGTTCGTGGGGGACAGCCTGCTTCCGGTTGCCCACGCCATTATAGTGGCGCGGAAAACCATGCGGGTCGTCCGGCAGAACTTTGCTTTCGCCATCGGTTACAATGTGCTGGCCGTCCCGCTGGCGCTGGCGGGCCTGGTCACGCCGCTGGTCGCTGCGATCGCCATGTCCGGCAGTTCGCTGATCGTGGTGGCCAATTCGCTGCGCCTGTTCAGGGCGGTCAGATGACCGGGCTGGTATTCTTGATACCGATTGCACTGGGCATGGGCGGACTGGGCTTGCTGGCGTTCTTCTGGGCAATGCGGAGCGGCCAATATGAGGACATGGACGGCGCAGCGAACCGCATTCTGATCGACGAGGAAGACGACGATTTAGACCGGTGATTGCAGAAAAAGCTGCGCTTGAACCGGTTTTTCTCTGCGCCCGGCCCAGATCAAAAAGCTTGCATCAATACGCGAATGGATAAACGGCATAGTTCGGAATTTCATGGGAAGATTGGACGGCCCGATGTCTAGATTGTTAGTGGCGCTCCAAATGCGTTGGCTGAGTGCATTATTGGCCTGCGCCGCTTTGACTATCGGGCAAGCCGCAGCGGCTGAATTGCCCGAAGGGTCGAGCGATTATGTCTTTTCTGATTGGGATGGCACTCCGCTTCGCGTTTACACCTACCGCCCGGCGAATGTCGCCGCAGACCAGCCCATTATGATCGTAATGCACGGTGTAGAACGCGACGCAGACCGTTACCGCGATGAATGGATTGCGGTAGCAAAGAAGACCGGATTGATCATCGCTGCACCGGAGTTTTCAGACAAGAAATTTCCCAAATCCACCAATTACAATCTCGGCGGCTTGGGAAAACGCCAACGCGAAAACGGCATTGCATCAGCCTTTGATGCGATTGAGCCATTATTCGACGATCTTCGGCAGCGAACAGGATCGCCGCGCCAGAAATATTATCTCTATGGCCACTCAGCAGGGGCGCAATTCGTCCACCGGTTTGTCTTTGCCAAACCAGATGCCCGGATCGAGACTGCATTCGCCGCCAATGCTGGCTGGTATACGATGCTGCAAGCCGACGCGTCCTTTCCCTATGGCTTAAAAGGAAGCGGCCTACCGGACAGTACAATTTCAAACGCTTTGTCTGCGCCGCTGGTCGTCCTGTTGGGCGATGCCGATACGGACACAGGGGGCAATCTTCGCTCCACTCCCGAAGCCGATGCGCAGGGGAAAACCCGGCTCGAACGCGGCCTCAATTTCTTCAGGGCGTCGGCCAGTTTGGCGGACCAGCAGCAGCTGCCCTTCGCGTGGCAGCTGGCGATTGTGCCGGGTGCTGGCCACCAGAACCACAAAATGGCTTGGGGTGTCCGCGATTTCTTTGCCAAAGCAACGGTCGAAACAGCCTCGGCAGATTGATTTATTTCGCATTATGAGAAGCTGGGAACATTCCTTAGGTGTACATAGAATAGCCGCTTGGGAGAGCGGGACAGGACGGAACTGACCTGCGGTTGGGGATCAAATTCTGTTTGACAAAGAACCGACGCCTGCCAACTAAAGTGAGCGCAGTTTACACTGGGCGGGTGGGCGCCTGATCTCGATAGATTTGCGTTCGAAACTCTGATGAAACGGGGCAGGTCAGCTGCTTATCCTGACCGGCAAAATACAAGGTTTTCACTATGCGGCTATGGGCTTTTTCCGCAGCGTTAATGCTGCTTCTGCCGCAATCGGTTTCAGCAACTGAAGCCGGCGCGAATTCGGGAACGAGTGCTGTACCAAGCTGCGAAAATCGGGCGGCGGTGGTCGACCGCAACTTCCCCACCGGCGCATACGTTAAGTGCGAAACGGCGGGCAGAAAGAGTTTCACACTCACCATCGCCCCGGAAGATGACGGAGAAATCAATTGTAGCGCATGGTACGCCTTCCGATTGACGCCCGCCCGCAAAGGCCGGGTCAACATCGACTTGAACTACACCAGATGCGGCCATCGCTATTGGCCCAAGATCAGCCACGACGGCGTGAACTGGACATATCTTCCCACCAAAGCTATAACCATTGAAGGCGAAGGCGAAGAAAAGTCCGCCCGGATTTCAGTAAAGCTTGGCGGCGAACCTGTTTTCATTGCGGGACAGGAAATATTGCCGCCATCCGTCTATGATGCATGGATTGACCAGCTATCGGTTGCGCCTGATGCGGAACGCTGGTTGCTCGGCCAATCGGCTGAGGGGCGCGACATCCCGGCGGTGACGATTGCTGCGCCGGACCAGCCCCAGCGCGAAACCGTGGTTCTGGTCGGGCGGCAACATCCACCCGAGATTACCGGCGCGCTGGCGATGTTCCCTTTCGTGGAAACTCTGCTCGGCGATAGTGATCTGGCAAAACGCTACCGCGCACGTTTCCAGACAATTGTGGTCCCGATGCTCAATCCCGACGGGGTTATGCGGGGCCATTGGCGGCACAATACTGGCGGAGTTGATCTTAACCGGGATTGGGGTCCGTTCACCCAGCCGGAAACCAAACTGATGCAGGGGTTATTCGAAGGCATCGCCAGCGACCCTGAACGGAATTTACGGTTGATGCTGGATTTCCATTCGACCCAGCAGGACATTTTTTACACCATCCCGGATGAATTGCCGACCGATCCGGCATTCTTCACCCGTGACTGGCTGGCGCGGTTGCAAGAACGCATGCCGGATTATGAAGTGGCCCGGGATGCACGCCACGTTGTTGGGCGGCCAATTTCCAAGGCCTATGTCTTTGACACTTACGGCGTTCCCGGCGTAACTTTCGAGCTGGGCGACGAGACGGACCGTAAGCTCATAGACCGTATCGGACGGGAGGCCGCGATTGCGATGATGGAAACGCTGATGGCAACCACCCCCAAATGAGAAGACTTGTCTGTCGGCGCGCATTATGACCATCGCCGCTGGAGGGGGAATTATGCACCGACGATGGTTAGGGTTACGGGCCGCGACGATAGTGTCCGTGTTGAGCCTGGTTCCGGCGCAGCAGGTGCTGGCATGTTCTTCCGGGCAAGTGGCCGATCTGTTTGAATATGACTCGCAAACCCAATCCATCCTGGACATCGAGGCCGCTATGGCGCGCGCGCAGGCAGCCCATGGTTATATCCCTCAGGCAGCCGCCGAAGAAATCACCCGCCAAGCGCGTGCAGCGCTCGTTACCGAAAAGGATTTCGACGCAGAATATGCGATTGTCCGGCACCGGATGGTCGCTATGCTCAATGTCTGGCGGCGCAGTCTGTCAGAAGATGCATCGCAATATGTCCATTTCGGCGCCACCACTGTCGATATTTACGACACGGCAACCATCATGCAAATTGATGCCAGCATCGATCAATTGGACCAATGCCTTGCTGGCGCGATTAACGAGATGTCCACGCTCGCGAACGCACATAAATCCACCGTGATGATCGGGCGAACGCTGGGTCAGCATGCGCAGCCGATCACATTCGGCAAAAAAGTCAGCACATGGATGGGCGAGTATTCCCGCCACCGCGAGCGGCTGAGCGAACTGCGTACGCGGGTTCGCCGCTCTGCCATTCTGAAGGGCGCTGTCGGAGATTATTCCGGCCTTGGTTCTCAAGCTATCCCAATCGAGAAGAGCTTTGCAAAGGAGCTAGGTTTCGCCGAGCCATATGCAGCCGACTGGCACGGCACCCGCGATGTGATCGCGGAATTTGGTCTGACCCTGGGCCTGATCGCCAAATCCCATGCACGGATCGGTCAGGAAGTATTTTTGCTGCAATCAACCGATATTGGCGAATTGCGCGAGAGCCTGCCATCAGGCGTAGTGGGCAGCAGCAGCATGCCGCACAAGCGCAATCCAATCGTGCCGGAAAGTCTGATCCACGCCGGGCGAACAATCCCGCGTCTTGGCGAAGTGCTGGCCGATGATGTCGTCAATTTTTACGAGCGTGATAACACCTCCCGCCTATCCCAGATTGTCCAAGATATCGCTGTTCAATCAGTCGCCGCCTCGCGCTCACTTGGGCTGTTGCTGCGCGATCTGGAGGTCGATGCCGAGCGGATGCGAAGCAACATCGACCTGACGTCAGGCTATGCAATGTCACAGAGCGTCGCCTTCGCCCTCGCCGATCATATGCCTCGCACCGACGCTGAAGAATTGGTCAAGGACATCATCAAACGATCTGCGGCTGAGGATATTGGCTTCGAGCAGGCGCTCATCCGCGACCCGCGCGTTAGTGCACATCTGGCACCCGGTAAGATTGCCGAATTACTCGATCCCGAACGTTTGGATCCTGCCGCAATTCAACAGGTCATCGCGGCCATTGCGGAGGCCGCTGGCGGCCCGGACGAGCAGGAATAACAAATGCCAAACATAGTCAGACAACAGGGCGAGTTTGAAGAATACCCAGCTCCGGGCGGGCCCAGCGAACGCTCGGCGTCAAGGATCTGGGCTCTACGGCTGGCGGGGCCAATGGGGGCGTTGCTCGTTTGGCTCGCACTGGGTTCATCGCCAGATCTAAGCTCTGACGCACGCTGGGTTGCGGCAATCGGTACGCTGATGGCGATCTGGTGGATGACCGAGGCGATCCCGCTGGCGGGCACATCCTTGCTTCCTATTGTGCTGATACCGGCCCTTACCGCGCGTGAAGTTGGCGAGACAACCGCGCCCTATGCCAGCTCGATCGTGTTCCTGTTTCTCGGCGGTTTCCTGATCGCCATCGCGATGGAAAAATGGAACCTGCACCGCCGGGTGGCTCTGATGACACTCCGCGCTGTCGGGGTCTCTCCGCGCAGAATTGTGCTGGGCCTGATGATCGCCACCGGATTTCTCTCCATGTGGGTGTCCAACACCGCCACAACATTGATGATGCTGCCGATCGGCTTTTCGGTCTTGGCTCTGGTCACGGCAAATCTTGGCAATACATCTGGCGAGCCAGAAGATGGCACAACGCCGCCGGATGTAAACATCGCCAAATTCGGCACCTGTCTGGTGCTCGCAATCGCATGGGCTGCAAGCATGGGCGGACTGGGCACGCTGCTCGGCAGCCCGCCAAATGCGATTATCGCCGGATATGCTGCTGACGAGCTTGGCCGCACTATTGGCTTCTTTGAATGGATGATGCTGGGCGTTCCAACCGCCGCAACTTTCATCCTGATCGGTTGGTTCCTGATGACCCGCTATCTCTACCGCTTCGAAATTGACGAGATTCCCGGCGGGAAAGAAATGATCGACGGTGAAATCGCAAAATTAGGAGCGTTAAGCCAGGGCGAAAAAATGGTTGCGGCAGTTTTCGGTACGGCCGCATTCATGTGGGTTGTTCCCGGCCTGCTGGCGACCATTCCGGCAGTTGCCAGCAAGGCGGCATGGCTGGGCGAGCTGGACGATACCGCAATCGCTATTGCCGCGGGAATTGCCCTGTTCATGTTGCCCGGCGAAGGGCGGTCCCGGATGGTTCTGGAATGGAAAGACGCGGAAGACGGCCTTCCATGGGGTGTGCTGTTACTGTTCGGGGGCGGACTGAGCCTGGCCAGCGCCGTGGCGGCAACGGGCCTTGATGGCTGGTTTGGCCAACAGGTCTCCGGTCTCGGTTCCCTCCCCACCATCTTGATCGTCGCATCGGTTGTAACAATTGTGCTGTTCCTCACCGAAGTGACCAGCAACACCGCCACAGCGGCAACCTTCATCCCGATACTTGGAGGCGTCGCGATTGGGATCGGGATGGACCCGATGACCTTGCTGGTGCCAGCAGCCTTCGCCGCGACCTGCGCATTCATGCTACCCGTCGGCACTCCGCCAAACGCCATCGCGTTCAGTTCCGGGCGGGTAACGATTGCTCAAATGGCCAAAGGCGGCTTTGTCTTGAATATTGTCGGAGTGGTGCTGATTACGCTCTTCGCCTACCTTCTGGGCGGTTGGGCCTTGGGCTTGCAGTTTTGAACTAGTTTTCAATAATCACGAATGGGGCCCGGATGGATTGGCGCCCGGCATCTTGGCCCCCGCCGCTTGCGATCAGGGCCAGCTGGGCATTCTGTTCAGGCCATTGCGTTTGAGTATCCGGTAGATGGTTGCGTCGGATAATTTGATGCCTGACAGCGCGCCAGGCCAATAAGTTTTCTCGCATTTCCCTCTATATTCGTGTATAGAGGACTCAAATAATGAGCGCCTGCTATCTATAGGCCTCTTTCGGCATGCACCCAGCAACAAGGATAGTTTTATCAAGTTTTTCGATGAAATGCTTAAAGATGAGAAGACCGTTCGTGAACCCTATGCAGACTATGGCAGTTGGCTCGATAAAGAGGACCCTTCAAGAATACATCGAAAATCGGCTCAGGCCGAAGCATTCTTCCGAAAGACCGGAATTACCTTCAATGTCTATGGCGAGGATGAAGCCGACGAACGGCTGATCCCGTTTGACGTAGTCCCGCGCATCATTTCCGCGGCTGAATGGCGCAAGCTATCGCGCGGCATTGAACAGCGTGTGCGGGCTCTCAACGCATTTCTATATGACATCTATCACCGTCAGGAAATCATCCGCGCGGGCCGCGTCCCCGCCGATCTGATCCTGAACAACGAAGCGTTTCTGTTGCCGATGATGGGTGTGAACCCGCCAGGCGGGATATATACCCATATCGTTGGCACCGATATTGTCCGCACCGGCCCTGACGAATTCTTTGTGTTGGAAGACAATGCACGGACCCCGTCGGGCGTTTCCTATATGATTGAAAACCGGGAAACGATGCTGCAGATGTTCCCGGAACTGTTCTCCCGCATTCCGATCCAGAAAGTCAGCAATTACCCCGTTAATCTGTGCCGGTCGCTGGGAGCCTGCGCACCGCAAAAATGCACGGGCAAGCCGGTTGTCGCCGTGTTGACCCCGGGGATTCACAATTCGGCCTATTTCGAACACAGCTTTCTGGCTGACCAGATGGGCGCGGAACTGGTGGAAGGGAACGATTTGCGGGTTGTGGATGGCCGGGTCGCCATGCGCACCACGCAAGGCGATGTCGCGATTGATGTGCTGTATCGCCGGGTGGATGACGATTATCTCGATCCGCTAAACTTCAATCCTGTTTCGAGGCTGGGGGTTCCGGGCATAATGGATGTATATCGTTCAGGCGGTATCACCATCGCCAACGCGCCGGGGACCGGCATCGCCGATGACAAGGCGCTATATTCCTACATGCCCGACATCATCGAATTTTACACCGGGGAACCAGCCTTACTCAAGAATGTCCCGACCCACCGCTGCTCTGAACCGGACGAGTTGGCCTATGTGCTCGACAAGCTGGCGGAACTGGTGGTCAAGGAAGTTCACGGGTCGGGCGGATATGGGATGCTGGTCGGACCTGCAGCGTCCAAGAAAGAAGTTGAGGCATTCCGCAAGAAGCTGATTGCCAATCCGTCAAACTACATTGCGCAGCCGACCCTCGCGCTATCGACAGTGCCAATCTTCACCGAAAAGGGGCTGGCCCCGCGTCATGTTGATTTGCGGCCCTTTGTTCTCGTCTCTCCAGACAAGATCGAAATTACTCCGGGCGGCCTCACGCGTGTGGCCATGGAGGAAGGCTCGCTGGTGGTAAACTCCAGCCAGGGCGGCGGCACAAAAGACACTTGGGTTCTGGAGGAGTAAAGCCATGTTGAGTAAAACTGCAGGCGGCCTCTTCTGGATGTTCCGCTATCTCGAACGCTGCGAAAACAACGCGCGCCTTTTGGACGCTGGGTTTCGTATTGCATTGACCAGTTCAGCCACTTCCGCTGCGGAGTGGAAATCCGTGCTGACAACATCGGGCTCAGTCGCCCAATACAAGAAACGACACAATGATTTCGCATCAGCCAATGTCGTAGATTTTCTGTTGCGAGATCCAACTAATCCCTCAAGCGTGATTTCGAACATCAAGCAGGCACGGGACAATGCCCGACTGGTTCGTACCGCGCTCACCCGCGAAGTGTGGGAAGCGACAAACGAATGCTGGATGACGATCAAATCTCTGCTCGACCGGCCGATAGCCGAAACAGAGCTGCCTGATGTACTCAGCACAATCCGCCAGCAGAACGCATTGGTCCGAGGGGCCACCCAAGGGACAATGATGCGCAATGATGGTTATCATTTTGCCAGCCTGGGCACGTTTCTGGAAAGGGCGGAAAATACCGCCAGGATTCTGGACGTGAAATACTATTTGCTGCTGCCATCGGTTGCGCAGATCGGGTCCACGCTCGACAATGTTCAATGGGAAACGATCCTGCGTTCGGTTTCGGCCCAGCGCGCCTATCGCTGGCTCAACGGGTCCAACATCAATCCGGTCAACATTGCGGAATTTCTTATCCTGAATAATGAAATGCCGCGGTCGCTGGCTTTTTGTTACACGACCATGAGTGACCATCTGGCAAAAATTGCCAAGCGGTACGGGTCAGAAGAACCATCACATGAACTGGCCCGCAGCATCACGGCATCGATGGTAGACAATAACATCGATCGGATATTTGAAGAGGGGCTGCACCAATTCATCCAGCGCTTCCTCCAGGACAATTCCCGGCTCGCCTTGCAAATTCAGGCCGATTACAGATTTTAGGGAACGCCATGTTACTCAACATCAACCACACCACTACGTATCAATACGATGCGCCCGTCGATTACGGCCTCCAGCAGATACGCCTGACACCCAAGGAGCGCGAGGGTCAAAAGATTGTGCACTGGAATATCGAACTCGAAGGCGGAAAGAAGGAACTGTCCTTCTCCGATCATCACGCCAATGTCGTTGATCTGGTCAGCCTGTTGCCGGGTCATGACAAGATTGTCATCCGGTGTTCCGGTGAAATTGACGTCACAGATAATTCCGGGGTTGTTGGGCTGCATCGCGGCTTCATGCCGCTTGGTGCATTTCGGCAGCCCACCGCGCTAACGCAGCCCGGGGCAAAAGTGCGGGCGCTGGTTGAAGAACTGGGTACCGATTTTGAAAGTGATATCGCCCGCGGCCATGCGCTGTCGGCGCTCATCATCAAGCATATGCCCTATGAAATCGGACGCACAGATGCTGATACCACGGCAGAACAAGCGCTCGAGACCGGTGCCGGCGTATGCCAGGACCACGCCCATGTATTCATGGCGGCGATGCGCCTGCTGGGCCATCCGGCGCGCTATGTTTCCGGTTACCTGTTGATGAATGACCGCGAAGATCAGGACGCCACACACGCGTGGGCAGAAGCACATATGGACGGGCTTGGCTGGGTCGGGTTTGACGTTTCGAATGGCTATTCGCCGGATGACCGCTATGTCCGGGTTGCAACGGGGCTCGATTACAGCGATGCGTCGCCGGTTTCAGGCATCAGGTACGGGGCATCCAGCGAGACAATGTCTGTTCAGCTGCAGGTCCAGCAATAGCCGGAATACGTGCGAGCAGAGTGATCTTATCGCACCAAAACAAAGGCTGTCTGTTTAAAAGGTCCATTCAATTTGCGCAGATTTGTGTGTCCTGGCTGCGGGAAACAAGTTCATTTCAACAATAGCAAATGTGTTACTTGCTCGTCATCCTTGGGATATTTGCCGTCGGCCGATCTGATGGTCGCGATCCCTGATGGCCAGGCGGCATACTCGCCATGTAGAAACCGCGACCGCATCGGCTGCAACTGGCTGTGTGATCCCGCCAGCAACTCGAATCTGTGCCAGAGCTGTATGCACACGACCAAGATCCCCAATATTTCAGACCCCGAGAAACGACTGCATTGGCGACGGTTGGAGCGTGCCAAACGCAGGTTGTTCTATGCACTCATCAAGTTCAAACTGCCGCTCGCAAATGAAGTGGACCATTCCGAAGGAACCCTTCGTTTCGAATTGCTGGGCGACGGATTACACCCAGACGGGAAGAAAAAGCGCGTGATGACCGGACACGACAATGGTCTGATCACGATCAACATTGCCGAAGCGGATGACGCAATCCGCGAGAAAAACCGGACCGCAATGGGCGAGCCATACCGGACGCTCATCGGTCATTTCAGACATGAAGTGGGTCATTATTACTGGGACAGGCTGGTCGACCAAGAGGGCGTGATTGACAAGTTCCGGGCAAGCTTTGGGGACGAGCGCCGCGATTATTCAGAATCATTGAAAGTGTATTACGCGAACGGTGCAGGGAAAGACTGGCATAAGTCTTATGTCAGTACTTACGCCAGTGCCCACCCGTGGGAAGATTTCGCCGAGACCTGGGCCCATTACTTCCATATGGTTGGCGGCCTTGAGACCGCATACGCTTACGGCCTCAACCCACAGCCGTTGCAGGACGGTGCGCCCCATTTGGTGCAGCTAACTGACCCGTACCATGTGTCTGATTATAAACAGCTCATGGCCCATTGGATACCAATCACTGTGGCGATGAACGCCATGAACAGATCGATCGGCAACAGTGATTATTACCCGTTCGCTTTGTCGCCAAATGTGTCGGAAAAGCTGAAATTCATTCATGATTTAATCGAGGGCCAATAGCAAAATCGATGATTTCGAATTCGGCCAACTGCAAGCCCACCCCCTTCACCATTGAACCTCTCGGCCATTGCTGCATTCGCACCTTTTTGGATGAGCCTGGATAGAAGAGTAGGCGTGAGGCCGTGCGGGGCATGATGGCAAACGGGTCATTACCTGGATCGCGCTCTGATACATGGCTGGTAAGAAACGGTATCTGACCGCGACGATGCCTGACAGCCCGGCTGGGCACGATACGACTTAGAGCTAGTCGAGCTGGTCGTATTGTTCGTTACATCGGCCTCAAACATAAAATCTGAGCGTTCTTCCTATCTCCTACTTGGGCGTAACACATCAAACAAGCGTCCAAGTAGAGGCCGTAGGAAGCCATTTATCAAACAGGCCCTACTCCCTGTTTGTCTGGGAAATCGCCGACGGCCCACGGAGTTCCAACGCCTGCAACACCTGACTGGACACCTCATTGATCGCATCTGAAATGCCAACGCCTGCCGAAGCGCCCAACCCAGTCTGCCAGGCACTTCGTGGCAACTTGCTTTACGGGTGCAACCTGGTTCAAAAAATCTGCCAGAACGAACGACAAAAACCCCACTAATAACAGCGGGGTGTTATTTTTTGTTCCTAATGACTTATTGGTTGCGGGGGTTGGATTTGAACCAACGACCTTCAGGTTATGAGCCTGACGAGCTACCGGACTGCTCCACCCCGCGTCACCGATCTTTTGCGCCTGATAAGGCGCCGCGCCAAATGCAGAAACTGCAAAGACGCCAAAAGGGCTGGCCCGTTAGGGACAGCCCTTTTGAATTGAGAATGGGTTATTTCCTGCAAACTCACTGGCTACAATGCCTGGCGACGACCTACTCTTCCAACGCTTGAGCGTTAGTACCATCGGCGCTGTCTGGTTTCACGGCCGAGTTCGAGATGGGATCGGGTGGGTCACAGACGCTATGGTCACCAAGCAATGAAGCCAGTGTGTGTGCGGGTTTAAATCGATGTACTTACATATGGGCAGATCTGGCTGTGATGTTCTTCCAACATCAAAGACAGCAAGGCTGTCGTTGATGGTGCAGATTCATCAAGCGCGATCAGAGTTATTAGGACTGGTTAGCTTCATGCATTACTGCACTTCCACACCCAGCCTATCAACGTAGTGGTCTACTACGACTCGAAGATACCTTATCTTTAGGGAGGCTTCCCGCTTAGATGCTTTCAGCGGTTATCCCGTCCATACATAGCTACCCAGCGGCACGCCTGGCGGCATGACTGGTACACCAGAGGTATGTTCAACCCGGTCCTCTCGTACTAGGGTCAACTCCTATCAAGTATCGACGCCCACGGCAGATAGGGACCAAACTGTCTCGCGACGTTCTGAACCCAGCTCACGTACCACTTTAATTGGCGAACAGCCAAACCCTTGGGACCTGCTCCAGCCCCAGGATGTGATGAGCCG
>Ga0209491_10001459_pt1 | contig 46434 bp, 51 predicted proteins | sample BON02_FD_187213 | JGI IMG/M metagenome (GOLD analysis project Ga0209491, IMG submission 187213) | Freshwater microbial communities from Lake Bonney liftoff mats and glacier meltwater in Antarctica - BON-02 (SPAdes) (version 2) | ecosystem: Environmental > Aquatic > Freshwater > Ice > Glacier...
TTAGGGGTAGGGGGTGGGTAGGGGGTGGGTAGGGGGTGCCCAAACAGAAATTGAAGTTCCCCCTTTCTACACACCCCGCTGAAATATCCACGAATCCCATCTAATATTTCAAAACATCAGCATCAAAAAATTGCTGAGGATGTTCATGCGCTGTAAATATTTTATATGTGATTTGAGGTTTCGCTATCCCCCCGACGTAAGCTCGGGGGTTACAATAGGATAGATGATTTACGTAGCTGATACTTGGCGGTAAAGGGGATTTGGGTATGGTAAACAGTGGCTGTTTTGGCATCTTCGCATCGGTGGGTAAGTCTGCCAGACGCGTGTTGCGGGGCGGTTCGTGGAACAATAACAATGACAATAACCGCTTGGCGAACCGGAACAATAACAATCCGAACAACCGGAACAACAATTACGGTTTTCGGGTCGGTCGGGCTTGGCGAGACTTTCCAGGTTTTTAAAACCTGGAAAGTCTGTGCGTGATGCTAGCTGGTCTATCGCGGTAGTCCTACCCGCTGGCACCCAAGCTGGCTTACAACAGGTGTTTATTTTCTCGTTCCACCTACTGGATTACCCCTCGGTTTTTTCCCGTGTTCATCAAAGTACTGGTCAATAAACGCATCCTCTATTTCCTTTGCTCGTGCCCTACCAAGAATGCTTTTGTGCAAGATATTACCCACAAAGCGCTGAGAACCGACCGCCCTGTTCAGAAAATCAAGCCGGGTACGAATCCGTTTTGAAAGCCCGTCCCTTTCAATCGGGTCATCTGTGATACCAAACTTGAACAAGTTTTTTTCAACTTCATCTCAGATTTCATACAAGTGGTGCGGATTTTCATTTTGTAAAGAGTTGCCGTGTTTGCGCATGCTGTGCTACAATGAAATGGTATCCGCTCCCCAACCATTAGGGTTAAAACCTGTCTCGAAGATATATTTTGGCTGGTGTTCAAGTTCGGTTCCTGTTTTTCGAAACCAGGCACGTTCCGAGATGTCCAGCAGGGCTTCAAAGAATAAATTTTTTGGAAAAGCATCGGGGCTCTTCAGCACCGCTTCATAAAATGCACGTCCATTAGCGATCACGGCACAACGGGCATAAAGAAACAAATCGGAAGAAATGCTTTCATTATCGGGAACAGAATTTACTGCATTGTCCCGACCGTCTAGTAAATAAAGTTTTTCAGAGAGAAGGTCGTAAAAGGAAAGGATGGAAGATTCAGGCAATGTAGAAAGTTCCCGGACAGATGGCTCGATAACAGCATCGTCATTGCCTTCTTTCGACCAATCAAGCAGGGAAATAATGTCCCAAAATTGTTCTTCATTCATCGATGTCGCCGCATCAGGCATGTCTGCCATTACGATGTGCATTTCTGCTTCAGGGTATCTCTCCTGCAAGTCCAGTACAACAGTGGGGTTTAGTGCGCTCAAAGGCATTTTAAGAGCAGTTTGCATGGCCATTATATTTTTAGCAGAGTTAAGGGATTATTCCAAAGAATGGATCATCTCTCCGCTGGTAATCAGGCTTCTTTCCCATCTGCACCAATTCCAAACCCAATCGGGCGCTTCTTGCTTTCCAGCACCGCCCAAAACCGCAACACCTACCGCAAGTGAATCATTCTACATGAAGGCTGTCTACATGAACTTTGGGCTTTACATCCCAAAACGCGGAAACATTCACAATTTTCCAACCATCAGCTTCCTTTTCCATTAGGCGCATTTCCTGGCTGACCCTGTAATGCTTCTTTTCTGCGTCCGCATTGTATTGCTCCCAATTCAAATAGGCGGATTTTTCATTGAAGAACTTGACCACGGGCTTTTTCCTTTTAAAATCCGGGTGGATTACATTCTTTCCATTTTTATAGTATTTTTCAATCCAGTCTTTTCCTTGTGCATTGATTTTTTCCCAGCCAATGGCAGCATCCGCTGATCCATCGCTATTATTCCATGCTTGTAGGGCATAATCTTGATGGCTCCAATTACTTGCCCAGCATTCATAATTGCCATCGAAGAAGCATTTGGTTTCATTGTCAATAACTTTCATGATGGCCTCGGTTTCAAGCTCCGGGTTGAAGGAAGCTTGGTTGTCTGCTGCCGCCTGGTTTGGGCTGGGCTGCTGGCAGGATAAAATGGTCGCTAGACCTGCGATCAAAATGGATAGTTGGTTTTTCATTTTTTAGATTTTATAGAATAAAAGTGGTCGATTTAATATTCAAACTAAGACTGGTAATTTTGGTGGAGCGGTTTTCGGCGAAACTCAAGCGCCAAGCATACCAATCGTCTCCAGAGGCAAATATAAAGCGGTTTTTTCAACAATATTCGAAAGGTTGAAAGCTACTCACTGTTTTCGGGGATCCCCGTAGGCCGCATGGCCGCGCTACCTACTTATGAGACAGCCTCGTTGCCAAATTCGATGAAAGAAGCCAGGAACAAACGCGACACCCTTCCCCAAATTTCCTCAAAGTTGTCTTTAAGTCGTCAGAATAGCTGCGGAACGAGTTTTTTATTTTATATTACAGCCCTTCAAAAACACTAAAATCAGCATCAAAATCACCAAATTAAATATAATGGATAGTATACACGACAATGTGGAAGACCTGGTAACCCATGTTACCGATTATCTTGACACGCAGAAGCAGTTGATTGTGCTCAACCTTGCAGAAAAATCAACAACGGTCGCCTCCAAAAGTGCATCGTGGCTCTTTATTGGCCTGCTCTTCACTTTTGCCATGCTGTTTTTAAGCGTTGCGCTCGGCTTTTACCTGAGCGCCCTGACGGGCAGTGCTACAACGGGGTTCCTCTGTATCGGGGGATTTTATGGCTTACTCAGCCTGGTGGTTTGGCTGGCGCGCAAAAGCCTCATTGAAGACAAGGTATCTGATTCCATCCTTTCAATCTATTTCGATGAAAATGAATAAAGAAAGCAAAATGGCCAGCTTGCTGGCCCGTAAAGAAGCCTTGAAACTTAAACTTGCTTCTGATAAGGCATTGGTACTTCAGGATCTGGAGGATTTAAAGGTTGACATCAACCCACTGAAACTCGTGGGTAATCTGGTGCGAAATTTCCTGAAACCCAACCATGAGTCGGGTAATAAAGGCCTGCTTGAAGCGGGCTTCGATACTGCGGTGAATTTAGCGGTTGGTCAAATTCTGCCCTATCCCAAACTGGCTGCACTAGCGCCTTCCCTGATCAAAAACGCCTATAAACAGGTAGAGAAACCCACTAAAACAGGGTTGCTCAAGGCGCTGAAATGGGTGTCTAAAAAGACCAAAGATCCTGTTCTTGCCCCAGAGCAGACGCATGAATATTAAGAAGAAAACAGGTGAAATGCCAAGTTTTTTTGATGAAGTGATCGAAGCGGTTGAGGTACACACGGATGCTTACAGCAGGACAACTCAGGAGTAATGAATCTTCCTACCAAACTATTGAAAGCCCATCAGCCTCATACAACTTGAGCTTTTCGTCTTTGCTTATTATGGTGAGGTTTTGACTTTTTGCCAGCCAGAGCAGCATTCGATTAAAAGGGTCTTTGTGATGTTTGGCTTCAAAAAAATGGTAAGCAGCACATGTTTCAGGCTCAATTGAAAGTACTTCAAAATCCATTTTGTGACAAATTTTGGGAAAATCTTCAGGGCTGATTCTATCCAGTAGTAGTTTTCCAATGGAGTGTTTGAGTGAGATTTCCCAAAAAGAAATGGCACTCACCAGGATATGACATTGGGGGTCTCCAATCAATTCTTTGGCTTTTTGCGAAAGCTGTTTCGATTCGGTTATTGCCCAAATTAAGGAGTGGGTATCCAGCAAATAATTCATATTCCAAGGAACTCCTCCTCTGTCATTTTGAAGTTCTCAGAAAATGTAACTTTTGCTTTGCCGTCTAACAATCCAACTGGCCGTTTTTTGCCTGCACGTGAGGAACGCGGCACCAAATAGGCAACTATTTCTTTCTTTTTGCCAAATGCAATAGCGATATTTTCTCCAGACCGTACCATTTCAAGGATGTCTGAAAAGTTGCTTTTAAATTCTCCAACGGTATAGGTTCGCATTTTTTTATACAAAGATGCATCTTGTTTGACAAGTTGTCAAGAAAAGATATGCTGCATGACAGAAAATCATTGCTGTTTTTCCAGTACCGCCCAAAACTGCCATTCCTTCCGCAACACCCGTCGGTGCAGCACATAATCGAAGGATTGGTCTTCGGCAGGAATGTCTTGCCCATTGCTACGCTGCGTTCATGCGTCGCCCCTTCCTTCAGGGCCAATGTCGCTGACGCAGCGATCTTGACGACGGTGCTGTAGTAAATTCCCTTTGCCATAAAAAAAGCGTCACCTCGGGCTTTCCCAAAGTGACGCACTCTATGAAGTTTGAGCTTTGTATTTATACCAAGTCTTCTGCTTGGTGCTTAGCGTTTGTGGCCATGCCTTTCGCCTGATTATAGGCTGATTTGGCTTTCTCAGTTACGGCATCCACATTTTCAGAAACGGCCGACCTTCCAGACTCAAGTGTTTCAATGAGCCTGTTCGTGAGCTTATTTGTTCCTTTTCGAATTTTACCGCGTGTTTCCTCACCAGAGGAAGGGGCTACTAAAATTCCGATCGCAAGCCCTGCCAGTGCAGCTGCTGCAATACCCAATGCGACATTAGATTCCTTTGACATTTTAATTTTGTGTTTAATGAATAAGTGTGAAGTGAATGATTTTGTGCAATGGAATGCATTGAAATGCTATTCCTGTTTCATTTTTATGGAGGTGAAGGATATATTATCTAAAATAAAATCCCGCTTCAAATCATCTTGGGCAACCTGAGAAAGGGCTGCTTTTTTTACTTGAAAACTTGTGTCAGGCCGAAGCTCAGGTAGCCTTTGTGATGGTGGTATTTCCGCTGGGCTTTTGTCTTCGGAGAGCACAAAAGGCAGCGCAAACAGGATGATTAAATTTACGAGCGTTCTCATAATTTGTATTTTACCAATGATATAAAAAACCTGTGCCAGCTCCTCAATGGCCACCTTTCAAGGCTGACTTTTCTTTTTCTTGGGTCATTTTTTTTGCGTCACAATTGGCAGAAAGCTCCTTTTCAGAGGTCACAACAAAGGATGCGTAGTCATCGGGTACAATGTGTTTGCTGTAATGCAGGGCGTAGTTTTTGGTAAATTCAGCCCCGAAAAACAAAATGGCTGAGGAATAATATACCCAGGCCAACATAAGCGCCAGCGAGCCAGCAGCACCAAACGTTGTCGCAATCGCTGATTTTGACAAATAGAATCCAATGGCGAATTTCCCGCCTAAAAAAAGCACCGTCGTGAATAAAGCTCCTGCCCAGACATCGCGCCACGCCAACCTGACATCAGGTAAAAACCTGAAGATAAAGGCGAACAGCACCGTGATAATGCCCACGATCATGATGATGTTGATTGTTTGTGCCATCCAAGCCCATGAATTATACTGCGCGAAGAGATTTTCACTGATCAAATTGATTACCGCATTTATTAGAAGCGACACAATCAACAAAAAGCCCAACGTGAGGATCATGGAGAAAGAGATCAGTCGATTTGTAAGATAATGTATCCAGCCTCGGCTGGGCTGGGCTTTGAGCGACCAAATTTTGTTGAGCGAATCTTGAAGCTCTGAAAAAACACCCGTTGACCCAATAATCAGCATAACTACACCAAATATGGTTGCAATACCACTTTGCCCATTGAGCTGTACATTGCTAATCGCTTCCTCCAATAAAGCCGCTGATCGCTCCCCCATTAGGCCGGAAAATTGGCTAAAGACTTCACCAGTCACAGCTTCACGGCCAAAAAAAAGGCCAGAGATACCGATGATAATAATCAAGATAGGCGCAATAGAGAACACCGTATAGTAAGACAATGACGCACTGAATTTAAGTGCGTCATCGGCGATAAAATCATGTGCTGATTTTACGAGTATTTGTCCGTATGTTTTTAAGGTAGAAATCATAAGAATTGATGGTAATAAGATTCCGAAAATATGATGGAGATGTGGCGATTTCGGGCTTTTCCCCAATCATGCTCTTAGACGATTACACCTGCAATCAATAACCGTATAAGAATCGACACGAACTACAGACTTACGCCGCAGAACGTGCCAAACCTTAATTTCGCTATTTTTGTTGAATGTCAGAAGACGTATTCCTATCCTTATTACCGACTATTGTTTGTCATAATCAAAGCGTACTGGCAATACAAGGTTGGTGCGCACGGGTTTTCCGTCTTTCATTGCAGGCACCCATTTCGGCATGGCAGCCACGGCTTTAACGGCAGCCGCGGCGCATGCTTTGCAACTTTTTTCCTTTGTTACAACACTGAAATTCTGTCCAATGGAACCATCCGGCTCGACAGTAAAGGACACGTACTCCAGTCCGTCACTTTGACTGCGCTCCGCCTGATCTGGATACTCGATATTTTTACTGAAATAGGCCTGTAGTGCTTCATTTGAACATTCAAACGGCTTCTTTTTTGTAAGGCAATTTTCTGAAAACATCGGTGGACGGTCCACTTCTGAAATGGTATAACTCACCTCTCTTGCTTTTCCGGTATTTCCAGTCTCATCATATTTATAGGTATAGCCTTTGGGGTTCAATGTCATGTCGCGCGCTTCAACATAAGTATATTTTTCTTGGGGCACTACCTTTTCATTGGCCTGGGCAGAAACGCGAGCCAAAGAATCAGCTGTATTTTGTGCTGCTTGTCTTTTTTCGGCCTCTTTTTGTTCTGAATTACAGGCAAACAACATCACTGAAACAACCAGTATGAGCATTGATTTTAATAGTTTACTGAACATGACTTGAAAGTTTGATTGGTTAAGAAATAAGGTTTGCAGTATAATTTTGCTGAAACCGGAATTAGAGTATGTTAGGTATCGTTATGGGTGTCTGTAAGTAACTGTAAAATAGTACATTACCCCATGGGCCTCAGATGGGATTACCAGCGCCAGTTCTTCCTTGGTGACATATTTGAACACCATGCCAGCAACCACAGATCCTTTCGTGATGACAAATTCATTATTGCTGGTTAATTCCCAGTTATACGTTTCTATGGCGCCTTCGGAAGGGTCGCAGCGTTTGTTGCGCTCAAAAACAACTTTGCCATTTGGTTTGACGTACATGATGTCGTCCATGGCACAAGGGGGCAGTTCCGAAGCTATATTTTTTGTCAGGATGCCATCCCCATTGGTATCACAAGGTTTGTCTGACACGATGCTACGCATGATCCAACCACCTTTTGTGATCAAAACGGTTTTTTCGTTGCCAGAAACTTCAACCGACGTATGGCTTATGTAGGGGAGACTTTCCATGGATTGGTTGAAAACGTTGGTAAGGGCAGCTATACTGGTGAATATCAATATAATGCAGCTTGAAAGTATGTTTCGCATAGTTCTATCCTGTTGGTTAAGAATAATGCTGTGGGTAAAAAAGGTGTTCCACTTTATTTTTGGGGAATGTATGCCACAATTGAGTGGGTTGAGGCTGGGGTGTTTACGGACAAAAAAAACGCCGGGCTTATGTGAGCTCGGCGCCAATTGATATGGAATGGTATGAAAGAATGGCGAGGAAGACCCCTGCATGGTCTATAGCACGACAGAATTGTTCTGTTCGAAGTGGGTAGATTCCATTATATGCTTCAACAAACCCTTTTTTTCCCGGCCAACCTCAACGGTCAAAACATTAAAGTAATATTCGTTCAGCATCATCTCCTGCTTGATAAAGCCATCACTCGTTTCTATGCGCACATAATAGGTGTTGTCGGTTTTATATTGGTTTATAGACCGTATGGTTGACGGCGTATGGCGCAACAGGTAGGCCAGGTTTTGTTCCAATAAGGTTGCAACGTCCAGTTTATATGGGTTGAATGACCCATAGCTCTCCAGGGTTACAAGCCCCGTTTTGTCGGTGATCGTGATGCCGTCGGCATTGATGCCTTCGGGGATTTTATTGAAGATGGCAGCATCATACGTAAAACAATAGCCAAATCGCGGATTGCAGTAAGTTTCTGACAGGCTGAGTAATGCATTTTCTGTCACTGTATTAAAGCTCAACAAAACGAATAAGATCGATAAACCAGATAATAGTTTCATGACTTTATGATTTTAGGGAAGGTTTTGCTTCTACCATTGACGGATAAATAGCATCGAGTATTTTTTTTAACGACAAAGGCTTTTCTACAAATGCAGAAGCGCCGTTTTCCATTGCCCTGTCGCGTAAGTTTGTCATAGCGCTGATGATGATGATTTGAGCATCGGGGCAAGTATCCTTGAACAAAGCTATTTCCTCAATACCGCTCCCATCGGGCAGGTTGTTGTCGAGCAGTATGGTATTAGGGTTGTATGTTGGACATTTAGCCATTGCTTGTTGTATGGTCAAAACATGTTCGATGGAATCGAAGTTTCTGCTTAAAACGCGCTTTAACAACAGTCCAATTTCAGCCTCATCGTCTACAATCAGCAACTTTTTTAATTGTGTTGGTACCTTTTGTTTCATGGTAAATTTTTGAAGCACTGAATAAATGTCAAATGGAGAAGTCCATGGCGTTGTGCCACAAACAGCGGCAATTTCTGCAGCAATTGAGTGTATACACAATAATTATTCCAGTGAAATAGAAAGATTTATACCCAATTGTTGTTGAATTTATTGCCCGCTTGGGGCTTTTTTTCAACAATAATGCGAAAAAACATCGTTGGCACAGGAATTTTTGGTTGAAAACACAATTCATCTTTCACTAAAAAAATCACATAATGAACAAACAATATAAAGTTGTCATTGGCACAGTAGCCGCTGCATTGGCTGGCATTGGAATCGGCATGTTATTGTCACCGAATTCTGGCAAAAAGAATCGGAAAAAGCTGCTCAAAGCATCTGATAAGATTGCCCAAAAAGTGCGCAAAGCAGCCCAGGATTCCAAAGGTTCCGTCAAGGAACTTGCGCAAGAAGCCAAAGAAAAGGCAAATGCTACGCTCAATCAAGCGAAAAGCTTTGTCAAATCTGAAAGCAACAATGTAAAGGAGAAAATGGATCAAACCATCTAACCAAGTTCAAGTTGTTACAATTAAAAAGGTCAAATCGGACATTCCGATTTGACCTTTTTTTGTGAAGGGCGATCAATGACTTAATTGCCTTTCAGGTCATTGTCTACGTCTTCTATTGCTTTTCTAACCCTGGCTTTAAACGCATTCCACCCTTCCTTGGTGTTTTGCTGGGCTTCTTCCATATTTTGTTTTAATGCCACACGCTGCGCTTCCAGCTTTGCTCGGCGAACTTTCCACCGTGCTTTTTCAGCAGTAGCAAGGCGATCCGCTTTCGCGTCCATCTCCTTGATTTCCATGTCAATTTTGTTTACGGCCGTGCTGATGTTAGCCGATAATTCATCGCGCTCGAGTTTGAGTTGTTCCCCGGCCTGATCAACAGCGTCGCCCGCTTTTTCACCAACGCGGTTGGCTTCGTCTTTCATGTCTTTACCCATTTCATTGGCGGAACCGCCCATTTCCTTCCGGCCTTCATTGGTGCAGGAGGAAAGCGCAGCCAACAGCATAACGCTCAATAGCGGAATGCTAAAAAGTGACTTGATTTTCATACAATAAAAATTTAAATTGTTAAATTATGCGGTAAATTGCTACCATTTAAATGCAGATAAAAGGCTATTCCATTGATCAGGTTGTGGAAATATTGATGAAACCATATTAAAGTGTAACATTTATTCCCCAAATTTCCACAATTTTTTGGTCATATACCCGGCCATATTTCTGGCATTCGTTTTTAATGTCCGATATTATCAGATCAATATCCTCACCACTTAAATTATTATTGTCATGTTACGATGGTCCGTCACCTTTTTGATTATTGCAATAATTGCAGCCATACTGGGCTTTGGCGGCATCGCCGCTGGCACAGCATATATTGCCAAAATTCTCTTTTTTTTATTCCTCATCCTATTCGTAGTTAGTTTGTTGATGGGAAAAAGAGTATCCAGATAACGCACATTTTTCAAATCTAAAATCAATAAAATTATGAACCGAATTATTGGAATTATCCTGTTAGTTGTCGGCGTATTGGCAGGCGTTTATGCGCTCACCCTTCACGACAATGAGAAAACATTAATAGAGATTGGCGATGTTGAAATCAAAGCGGGAAACAGAAAACCAAGTAACAACGCACAGCTTTACTATATCGTAGCCGCTGTAGGGATACTTGGCGGCATCGTCATGCTTTCTTCGAAAAAACGCGCAGCATAAGAAAATACATTGGGGAGTTTAATTTGCCATCTCTGGTTTTTACCGGGGATGGCTTTTTAATGACGGTAGACGGTAGACGGTGGACGGCGTGGACATGCCCGAAATTTAATGATTTTGCCCCTCTAGGGCATTCGGATCCATGAATTATTCTATAATGAGGCTGTCTGCATGGATTTTGGGCATTACATCCCAAAAGGCAGAAACATTCACAATTTTCCAACCATCAGGCTTCTTTTCCATCAGGCGCATTTCGTGGCTGACCCTGTAATATTTCTTCTCTGCGTCCGCATTGTATTGCTCCCAATTCTACGCACAAAAAAACAGCGCACTGGTTTTACCAGTGCGCTGTTTGCTATAAAAACGACGAAAATAGGGTGCCTAAAATTAAGTCCTCTTGATCAAACCGACCAGAAACAACAGCAACAGTGCCCCGATACAAGCAACCAGGATAGAACCCAGCACGCCACCACCCATACCGATGCCCAATTGCATAAACAACCAGCGGCCAATAAAGCTGCCAATAATGCCGATGATGATGTTGCCACCCAGACCGTAGCCATAACCGCGGCGAATTTCTCCGGCAAGCCATCCTGCGGCTGCGCCGACAAGGATCAAAATGATTAATGTGTTGGTATCCATTTTGTTAGATTTTAATGGTGAATGATGTATCACAACTGGCCGTCCTGAGCCTGTTTTTTCAGTTCATCGTTTGCCCAAATGGCTACTTCCACGCGTCGGTTCTGTTTGCGCCCCTGGTCTGTATCATTGCTGGCTACAGGTTTTGATTCCCCGAAACCACGGGTGCCCAAGCGCGAACTGCTTACGCCGACCCCGTCCAGGTAATCAGACACTGACTTAGCCCGGCGGTCCGACAGCTTGAGGTTGTAATCATCCGAACCTTTTGAATCTGTATGGCCGTCGATGAGCACTACAGTTTTGTTGTACTCATTAAGCGTTGCTGCAAAATCGCGCAGGTTTGTTTTCATTGCTGTTGAAAGCTCTGAAGAGTTGTAAGCAAAAAGCAGCCCGGAGTCGAAAGTCACTTTAATGCCCTCACCGACGCGTTCTACTTCGGCTGAATTGCCGAGCTTTTCTTCGAGTTCTCGTTTTTGCTTGTCCATATACTTGCCAATCGCGCCGCCAGCAACGCCGCCAACGGCAGCACCGATGATGACTCCCCCAGCAGTATTATTATTGTTCTTTCCGATAAGCGCACCTATCACGCCGCCGATGGCGATGCCGGTGCCCGCACCTATGGCGGCATTTTTGTTGTTTTTGAGGCTCGCACATCCTGTTCCGGTGGCAAATATGACTACCAGGAACAATGAGAGTTTCTTAAGCATGGTATGATTGTTTGAAAAGTAGAAAAAGTGGGGCCTGGCCGGAAGAAAGATAGCGCCAAGCCCCTGGGAATTACAATTTGGTTAGATTTTGATTGTCCATGAGCAACGAAAGGTGTGAAATCAAAAATCACATTCCCAGTGCCCACCGGGTACATTTGCTGTGCTTACTTAAAAGTTATAACCAAGGGTTAGTGCAATACCTCGGGTCTGCAGTACAGGTTTGTTGTCGTTGTTGTTGTCGGCATCGTTGTCGAGCAGGTTGTTGAACCCGTAGTTGTAGCGCAGGTCGAATACCAAATGACCGAAACTGATACCTGCGGCACCGATCATACCGTAGTTGAGGCGCTTGGCATCGTCTTGGTCATCGAACGAATAGTCGCGGTCAACTTCAGAAATAATGGTCTCTCCAGCCGTCGTCTTCCTGTTAAAACGGCCGTTCAGCGCATAACCGATCCACGGGCCGGCGGCGATGTGGAAACCGACGCCTTCCTGGTTGGCATTGCCAAACCTAAGCTTTGCCAGCACCGGAAGCTCCAGATAATTGATCTTGTACTTTGATTTGGTCGTCGTACCGAGCAGGGTGTAGCTGTTGCTGCCACCGCTTTGGGAATAGAGCAACTCTGGTTGAATGGAAATGATATCGGCAATGTTCATCTCAAAGGTAAGACCAACGATAGCGCCGGTGATGGAGCGATTTTCTATGTCGTCGCGAGAAACGCCTTCGCCTTCTTCTGCCATCGTTGCAAAGTTTGCACCTGCCTTAATGCCAAATTGAGCAAAGGATGTCACGGCCACAAGCATGCCGAATGTTAATACTAAAAGTGACTTCTTCATAATAGAATGGATTTTGTAGCGGTTTATATTGCCGCATGTTGATGTTAAGTGTGGGAAATAATGTGTCGTAATAAGACTGCGGTAAAATTGTTATTCCAGCGTGGAGTCGTGCATCAAATTCCCCAAACCGGGGAAATGTTCAGCTGTTCTTTACAGCGCCACCTTGGGCTCTTTCACTTTTTTATTTTGCTTGCGGATGCTTTCATGCTGCACTTCACCCAACAGCATCCCGTAGGGTTGTGTGGCTGGAATAGCATCCAAGATGATTTTTAAGATGGCGACAAAAGGTATGGCCAGCGCCAGACCGGCGATGTTCCAAAGCTGGCCCATCAAAATCAAGGATATTATTGCTGCGAAAGGATTGATGCTGACCTTTGAACCCATCAGGTAGGGTGTTATGAAATTCCCTTCCAAAATCTGAACGGTGCCCATCCATACTAAAACAGCTATTGCGGGCAAGGGCGAATCAAATGTGACCAATGCCATCATAGCAGGCAAAAGTGAGCCCACAAATACCCCAAAGTAGGGCACAACCATAAGCAGGGAAGCCAGGATGGCAAAAAATGCACCATAAGGCACACCGATAATCACAAGCCCTATCGTGTTCAGTATACCAACAATGATCATGACCGTTATCATGCCCATCAAATAATTCCTGGTCACATGGTGTATTTTCTGTAGCACCTGATCCACGTGTTTGTTCTCACTATTGATGACCCGGTGCAGGAACTTCCGAAAGAACTGTCGGTAACACAGCAAGAAAAAAATGAACAAGGGCATCAGTAGCGCTGAGGTAATAAAATCCACAAACCCGGAGGCGGAGTTTCCTATTTTTTCTCCCACCTTTTTCAAAATATCCCCCGTGCGCAACCTGTAGTTGATTATTTTTTGCTCTTTCAGTTGCGGGTACGCATCGGTAATACTTGAAATACAGTCATTGATCCTTGTTTCTACTTTTGATATCAGCTTTGTTGAATTGTCGCTCAATACAGAAACCTCCCAAGTCGCTGCTATAATCAACCCACTGACCAAAACCGTGGCAAACGACACGGTCAAAAAGGCTGAAAGAACAGGAGAAAGCCCGCGACGCTCCAGAAAGGCTGTTGGTGGCAACAATACCACAGCCAAAATAAAGGAAAAGCTGAGCGGAACCAAAAAAGGCTTCAGATAGTACATGCTGATAATGATCAGTATGATGGATCCTATACTAAAAAACAGTCTTGCCGAATCAGATAACTTAATCATCGTGTAGGTAGGTTTGAATACTATGCCCCACAAAATTGATTCCTACTATTTCTGCGCTGGCTTTTCCGCTTTTTCTAAAAAAGTGTGGAATAATGTCTACATAATTGTACACGTTGCACCCAAAAAGGGTTGGTATTGTAATTGATGCACTTAAATTATCTGTAAGGATATTTAAGGCGATAATGAGTATGTGAAGAAGCTTCGATACTGCTCCACACAAATTGGTTGCTGATCAAAGGATCAGCAACCTTTTTTTGAGCTTGGAGCCTACAGGAGATTTTGCGCGCAAATGGGGACTTGTGTTTGGTTTTTCGTTTGAAATGGGGATATTATTCCCCGCAAAGTCTTTGTTGGGCAATTAAATGCACAATTATCTAATGCTTTCTATAGTGCACAGCATTGGCACAACTTTTTTCCATCTGCATACAACCATTCTTATTTTATCATCAATTACTCAATTTCAACGTATGAAAAGCCCACTTCGGATATTTTTACCATTAATGACACTATTAATGTTGAGCTGTTTTACCATAAATGCACAAAACCAGGCCCTACAGGCTGGAAATTTCTCCTTCGGTTCCGGCATCGGCTATTCCAACGCCGCCACCAATGTTAGGATCGAAAGCTCAGGAGCCATCACAGAAGGTGGGAACACCGCGTACCAGCTACACCTGACCCCCTCCATCGGCTATTTTGTTGGAAACTATTTTGTTGTTGGCCTCGGAATGGATTACCTCATTAGTTCCTCACAGAACAAAGGCAATAATAGTACAACTGGAACACAAAAAACCTCGGATACCAAACTGCTATTTGGCCCTTATACCCGCATCTTTTTCCCTTTCGCCGGCGACCAGGCTTTTTTCCTGGGAGCTGTGTACGGGTATGGAAAATCTGATACGGAAATAACGGATGATGGTGTGGCCCAAAAGGTAAATACAACACTGATGACCTTGGGTGCCGGCCCAGGCTACGCTATTTTTTCTAACGACCGCGTATCGCTGGAAGCTCAGGTAAAGTACAACTATGGCATTAGCCGCAACATTTTCAGCTTGGACGGTACGCGCCAATCTACCCGTACACTCACCACGGCTTGGGATTTTGTTGTTGGCATGCATTTCTATTTCACAAGGGGGCAGAATAATACCCGTAACAACATCAATCAATAAGACGGAACCCTGTCTTATCAGCTCCCATTCACTCGATCACCTAAAAAAGTATTCCATGATACACCGATCAATCAATAGTCTGAAAGCATTGTTGCTTTGCAGTACTGTCATGTTGGCAATAAGCTCTTGCCTCAAAGACCCCATCAACCCTCCAATCGACAACACCGTGGCACGCGCCAGGGTGGAAATTACCGACGCGCCCATTGACGACCCCAATGTACAAGGCGTATTCGTCACCGTGGTCGACGTTAAAATTGACGGAAAATCCTGGACAGGTTTTGATGGAAAAACCACTTTTGATCTGCTTGCTTTCCAAAAAGGCCTAACCAAGCTGCTCGGAGAAGGAGAAATCGATGCAAAATCGTACACTGAAATCGTACTGGTGCTCGATACCGAAACTGATGTCAACGGCGACAGTCCAGGCTGTTACGTGAAAGACAATCAAAATGTTAAAAGAAAACTGGAAGGTGGCAGCCAAATGACCATCAAAGGGAAAGGTAACTTTACAACCAGAAGAAATGAAACGGCGCAAGTCGTGATCGATATGGACTTGCGCAAATCGATCGTATACCAGTCTGGCTCCAGCACGGAGTTCAAGTTTGTCACCGACCCGGAATTACAAGCAGCCGTCAGGGTAGTGGACAAAACCCAAACCGGGACTGTTTCCGGCGATTGCACCGACGGGGTGTCGGGCAGTGACAAGGTCATCGTCTATGCCTATAAAAAAGGCAGTTATGATGTGAGCATGGAAAAATTCCCACAAGGCGCTTCACAAATTCAGTTCAAAAACGCCGTAACGAGTTCAGTGTTGGCTACCAACGGTACGTTCAACCTCTCCTTTCTGGAAACGGGTAACTACGAATTGCATTTCATCTCGTATAAAGTTGACGGGAATGGCAATTTACAGGCAAAGGGCGAGCTCCAGTTAAATGTGCTGAGCGGCACCTTAAACCTTTTAAGCTTGAATGTTGCCGCCAAAGCCAGCTTGGACATGGATCTTTTGGTGACTGGAATTGCATTCTTTTGATGTGCTCAAAAAATTGAAATATAAGACATTGGTGTATATCGTACTCGTCTGCCAACCTGAAGCAATTTGGTGTTGGCAGCATTACGTTACACTGATGGCAGCCGCTCAACAAGGAAAGTATAAGTAAAAGCAGCTACCAACGCCTGGCTTCGAATCCGCTGAAATTGACCCACCGTGGTTGAGCATAGCGCGTCGACAAATTGCCAGGCCGATCCCGTTGCCTTCGTATGCGTCTTTGGAGTGCAGTCGGCCAAAAACTTCAAATATCTTTTGCATGTATTTGGTGTCAAACCCTATTCCATTGTCGGAAAAAACAATGACTTGGGTGGCATCTGCCACATCAAAATTCGTCGTAATCGTAATAACAGGGTTCGTTTGATCTTTTCGGTACTTTATCGAATTGGAAAACAAATGCCGGAATACCAAAGCTATTTGTGGCGAATAACCTTTCACCGTTGGTAGCAATGCTGTGTTGATGCTTAGTCCATGTTCGGTAATCTCATCTTCAAATTCGGCACTTACGGCTTTAATAACTTTGTTTAAGTCAACGAGTTCTTTATTTTCTTGATGTTGTAGAAGATTGGTGTACGTTAGCAGGTCGTCAAGCATGGTTTGCAAGCGACCCAGCGACAACTCCACTTTGTTCAGCTCCGGTGATTTGTTGTCTGTTGACGATTCACGTTCTAATACCCTGCTGATGAAAGTGCGTGCTTTGCGCAGCGGCTCCTTCAGGTTGTGGGATGCGATGAAGGCGAAACGTTCCAGTTCTTCATTGGCCAGGTGGAGATTCTGCACGTTTTTTTCAAGGGCTATTTCTGCACCTAAACGCGCCTTAAAATCGATGCTGAGGAGGTAGAAGGCGTAAAGCAGTATGGTAATGGCCATTAATCCTGTCAGGAGCAGCAAGACGGGAACCGTGCCCCCGGAATCACTTTGCAAAGTATTACGCATTATAAGAAAATTGTCCTCAATTTCGCGCATCTTGTCCAGCGTTACAAAGGCGTTTTCTACAAGTGGTTTTACCCGGCGGATATCAGCTTTCATAGAATCCACCGGAATACTCGTTTCATTGGTATCAAACCACTTATGAGAATGCAAACCTGATAATCCTATCAACTCCCGAATTTGCCTGATGTTTTTGTTTTGAACCGGGTTGTCAATGATAAGCCATTCCAATGAATCCGTTAAGGCATCGAGGGATTGGCCTTCCGACAATATTTGTTCTTTTCCTTCAGGCGTTTGTTCAATAATGTAACCTCGCCTCAATGTCACCAACTTTAAAATGCTTCCTTTCAAGCGCTCCGTGGAATTCATTACCTTGTAAGTATGCTCTACATATTGGGTATATTTCTTAAATTGCGAAAATTGAAAAAAGGAATAGAATTCCAGAAACAAGAGGGTTCCTATTGTTAAATAAACATAAATACTTGATTGTCGGGTCCAGTGCATGGATTCTCTTGTTATATAATTGCAAATATATAAAAAACCAACGCATGCAACATCAGTCGAACGTACAGAAGCAGGCACAGACGCAAACGCTTAAAATATTGCCGCAGCAAATTCAATTCCTGAATTTGCTGCACCTGAATGTATTGGAGCTTGAAAATTATCTCCAGACGGCGCTCGACGAAAACCCTTTTTTAGAATTGCGCCCCGATAACGAATTTTCTGAGTCCGTGGAAGAGCAAGAGCTTTCAGGAGAAACCAGCTCCGGAGAAGACGATAATCCGCTCGATTTCAGGGGGCTTGACGACGAAATACCCGATTACAACACAAAAACGGAACGGGGGTACGAATCGGAAGACCAGTACCAGGCGCCAGCGGTGCAGATGACCGATATTCGCGCAGAATTGAAATTGCAGTGCAGCTTTTTAACCATCGACGAGCGGCTGCGCACCCTGTGCACCTACATTATTGATTCTCTCGACGATGCCGGTTTTTTGCTAACAGATTTGGACACCCTGGCCGATGATATTTCTTTTTCCAAAAGCAGTTATTTCAACGATGGAGAATTGCAGGAAGCACTGCTGGTGGTACAACAATTAGACCCTCCCGGCATCGGCGCCCGCAACCTGAAAGAATGCCTTTTGTTGCAGTTGCAGCGCCACCAGGCACAAGGCTTCCGCGTGGAGCTTCCCCTGCGGCTGATCAACGATCACATGGAGGCATTGGCCGCCCATGATTATGTGTCGATCAAAAAAGCATTGAAAATTGATGATGAAGACCTTAGCTATGCCATTGAATACATCACAGACCTTAATCCAAGACCGCTGCGCGGCATGGCGGATGCAGAACCCCTGAACAGTGACATCATCATGCCTGAATACGTGGTGGAAATTGATGGCAATGACATCTTTTGCACTTTAGCCAATGGCAGGGCTGAAACACTCAAAATTACAGAAGGCCTGGATGAAATGCTCAAAGAGACCCACGACAAAAAAGCGGCACAGTTTATCCATAAAAAAATGGAAGATGCCAGCTGGTTGATCGAAGCACTCCGGCAACGCGACGACACGATGCTTCGGATTATGCGGGTCATTGCTGTATTGCAACGCGATTTTTTTCTGAGTGGCGATGTCAAAATGCTCAAGCCAATGGTGCTGCGCGATGTGGCAGCCTATGTCGATATGGACATTAGCACGGTCTCCAGGGTTACCAGTGCCAAATATGCTCAAACCCCTTTTGGCAATATCAACCTAAAAGATATTTTTACCCATACATTCACCGCAATGGACGGACGTGAACTGAACAACCAGGATATTCAGGATTGTCTCATGGACATTATTGCCGTTGAAGCAAAATCTTTCCCCTTGAATGACACCGAAATCTGCAAATTACTGGCAGAAAAAGGGTATCCTGTGGCGCGCCGTACGGTGGCTAAATACCGCGATCTACTCCACATCCCCATTGCAACGCTCCGCAGGCAAGTCTGATGAAATAGCACATAGGCACCTTGAGCATATATTCTTCCATTTCAAACAGTAACTTAACGTGAAAACAAACCAGTCCATGCAAAAAATACTCATAATCGATGATGAAATAGACATCTGCCTGCTGCTGAAACGCTATCTTACTAAAAAAGGATACGAAACAGAATATGCAACAGACGGTTCGAAAGGGCTTGATTTATTGGACAGTTTCAAACCGGATTTGGTGCTGAGCGATTTTCGACTGGGAAAAATGGACGGTGCTGTAATGCTCACCCTCATCAAAGAAAAGTACCCCAATATTCCAGTGATTATCATGACGGGCTACTCTGATATCAAAATAGCCATCAATGTTATGAAATTGGGCGCTTTTGATTACCTCACCAAGCCGCTTTTCCCGGAAGAAATATTGCATACCATCCAACGCGCACTGGAAACACCCGCCGCAACAGCTGAAACTACAAACGTGTTGCCCGGCGAAGGTCTGCCAGTGCCTGCTAAAGCTGCTCGTCAGCGCAACACAAAACCCCAGCACGGGTATATTTTTGGGGATAGCGCCGTATCCCAAAACCTCAAAAAACAGATTCAACTTGTTGCCCCGACCAGTTACAGCGTCATCATTTACGGCGAAAGCGGGTCGGGGAAAGAAGGAGTTGCCAGTGAGATACACCGCTTGAGCAATCGGGCGAAGCAGCCTTTCCTCGCCATGGATTGTGGTGCCATTTCGCCGCAACTCGCGGGCAGCGAACTGTTCGGACACGAAAAAGGCGCGTTCACAGGCGCTATTGAACAAAAAATCGGCCACTTCGAACGCGCCAACGGCGGCACGCTTTTTCTGGATGAAGTATCCAATTTATCTTATGATGTGCAAGTCTCCCTGCTGCGGGTAGTGCAGGAGCGCCAATTGCGCCGCATTGGTGGCAGCAAACAAATCGATATCGATGTGCGCATCATCATCGCCAGCAACGAAAAGCTGTGGGACACCAGCCGCAACGGAAAATTTCGCGAAGACCTCTACCACCGCTTCAACGAATTCAGTATTGATGTGCCGCCCTTGCGCGAGCGCGGGCCAGACATTATGATGTTTGCAGCCTACTTTCTGGAGCAAATAAACGCTGAATTGGGCAAAAATGTGGCAGGTTTTTCCCAAGGTGTAGCGGATTTGTTTGGCGTTTACCCTTGGTACGGCAATTTGCGGGAATTGAAAAACGTGCTCAAAAGGGCAACCCTATTGTGTAACAGCGAATTAATACATTCCAAACACCTGCCCTTTGAAATCGTAAACCACGAAAAATTGCTGTTTACAGAGATCAGTGACCAAGCACAGGAGCAGATCACGCCAGGGGCTGCGATACCAACTGCGGTCGAACATTCAAAAATGCCGGTAAGCCTGAAAAATGCGGCCATTGAAGCGGAAAGTGAAGTCATCCTGAATGCCTTGCGCCAAACGAATTTCAACAAAAGCAAAGCAGCTGAATTGCTAAATATCGATAGGAAAACCCTGTACAATAAAATAAAATACTATAATATTTAATCTAGAAATTGTGTGCCATGTATTCAAAAGATTATTTCAAATCACCGGAGTACAGCCCTCAAGAAATTGGAATGGGCATCTTTCGAAAAATCAGCCAGGACATGCCCTATCTGGTTTTTATCATCAAGGCATCCAATTTCATGTTGTTGTATGCCAACCGCAAAGTCACCGAATTTTTAGGACTTGATCTGGACAACTTGCAGGAGATGGAAGGCGGATGGATGGATATGATGGACGAAGGAGACATTCAAAGTATGTTGGAAGTTGGTCAACGGCTACCTTTTCTCAAAAACGAAGAAGCCATTAAGTTAAAGGTGAAGCTCAAAGCGAAAGAAGGCAATATTGTTTACCTGGAAACCTCGGTCTCCGTATTCAAACACCATGAAGATGGTACTCCGTCGGAGTATTTTTGTGTATCAGAGGATATAACTGAAAAGGTAATGCTGGAAGCGCGCGCCCTGGAATTGGAAGTAGTGGCGCGCGCAGCAGAAGTATCTTTTGCTTTTGGCGCCTGGGAATGGGATATGCTGAAAAACAAAGTAAAATGGTCTGACGGTTTTTGGGACATGCTGGAATACCCAGTCGCTATGCGGAACCATGATTGGATGCCCATGGAACAGTATTTCAACCATTTGGCGCCAGCATACAAAGACCTCGCCAACGATATGGTGTACGGAATTGAAACACTCACCGGGCCAGAGCAGCCAGAGCCGTTGGAAATCACGTTGGTCACCTACACAGGGAAAACGGTGCATGTCATCACACGCACCCGTGTCATCAACTGGAAAGATGGCAAACCAGCCCTCGCCATAGGCTCTACGGCCAATATCACCAAAATGAAGAACATCCAGAAAAGCCTGGAGACCAAAATTACAGAGCTCGCCAACTCCTACAATGAAATGGAAGAGTTTGCTTATGTAGCATCACATGACTTGCAAGAACCGCTTCGAAAAATCACTACGTTCAGCGAGCGATTGAAAGACAAATTCGGCGAAAGTCTGCACGCTGATTGTGCACTTTATTTAAACCGCATTATCGATGCAACAAGCAGGATGCGCATGCTCATTGAAAACCTGTTAGCCCTCTCGCGCACCAAACGCGATGAAGGGTATTTCAAGCCCACCAACCTGAATGACATCCTCTTAAACGTCATCACGGATTTGGAAATAACCATGGCGCAAAAATCAGCGGTCATCAACCACACGCCCTTGCCAACCATCGATGCCATACCAACCCAGATGCACCAATTGTTTTTAAACTTCGCAACCAACTCCTTAAAATTTACAAAAGAAAACAAATCCGCCGTTATCCAAATAAAAAATGAAATATTGTCAGACGCGCAAAAACAAGAATATGGCTTAGACCTAACACAAGATTATGTACACATTCAAATTGAAGACAATGGGATTGGCTTTGAAAGTGACTATGCCGAAATGATCTTTACACCGTTCAAACGCCTGCACGGGCGTTCCGAATATGAGGGAACAGGTATTGGATTGGCAATTTGTAAAAAAGTGGCACAAAACCACGGCGGAATCATCTGGGCGGAATCATCTCTGGGCAATGGCGCAACTTTTCACATTGTGCTCGCAACGCGCCAATTCAACGAGACGCGAAAAAAAGCTGATCATTATTTCAGTACTGTAAGTACATTGTGAAAGGTTAAGCTAAAATCCATTTTATGAAAAACGACAAGAATTTAGTGATCTTAATTGCAGACGACGATGAGGACGATCGGCTTATGACCAGAGAAGCTTTTGAAGAACTTCAAGTACCAAACGACTTATTCTTTGTAAAAGACGGGGTGGAACTGCTGGACTATTTAAACCGTCGGGGTGCCTATACCGACCAGGAAAGCTGCCCCAGGCCCGGGCTCATCCTTCTCGACCTGAACATGCCGCGCATGGACGGCCGGGAAGCCCTAAAGGCAATAAAAAAAGATGATAACCTGAAATCAATACCCGTTTCGATATTTTCCACCTCACAAGCTGAGGAAGATGTGTTGCGCAGCTATAATCTCGGGGTAAATTGCTTTATCACCAAACCAGTGTCCTTTAAAGGGCTGGTGACGGTGATTGCTCAACTCAACAGCTTTTGGTTTGAACTGGTTTCACTGCCCATGAACAATAAATAATACCTAATATGAGCAAGGACAAAAGGATCCGCGTACTAATCGTGGACGATGATGAAGACGACTTTTTACTGACCTCCCATAGCTTGCGCGACATCCCTGGGAGTCAATTTGAAGTGGCTTGGGCTTCAAGCTATCAATTAGGGCTGGAGCAGATAAAAAAGCGCGCACACGATGTGTACATCATCGACTACTTTCTGGGTTCTAACAACGGTCTTTCCCTCATTCGCGAAGCAATAAAAGCACAATGCGAGGAACCGATGATCTTGTTGACTGGCGTGAACAATCAGGAGGTAGATGAAGCGGCGACAGAATTGGGTGCCTTCGACTTCCTGCTTAAAGGCAGCCTTAGCGCTGATGGACTGGAACGGAGCATACGTTATTCCCTGGCCCAGGCAGCCATGATCAAGGTGGCAAAGGAAAACGAAGTCAAATTCCGCACGGTATTCGAGAAATCCCAGGACATGATATTCATTGCCGATGAGTCCGGCAGGCTGATGAGCGTGAGTAATTCAGCGGTTAGCCTTACTGGCTTTGAAGTGCATGAGCTCCTTCAAATGAAAAGCACGGATATATTCGCCAATAAAGAAGAGGGGGAGAGCATTGAAAGAGCCTTGGCAAAAGACAACGAAATTTCAGGAAAGAAAATTGAATTGCGCACCAAAAACAATGAAAGGCGTATTTGTACTTTGTTCGCGACCATGCAATCGGATCGTCATGGCAAACGCTATTGCCAGGGAGTGTTGCACGACCTGACGGCAAAAATCCGCGAAGAACGGGCCACCATGCTTTCAGAAAAAATGGAAGCTACGCGTCGGTTCATGCTCATGTTGGCCCATGAAGTGCGCAACCCGCTAACCAATATCGGCCTCGCCCTGGAAGGCTTCTACGCTGAGCTGCCAGAAAACAATGATTTTAAGGACTACTTGGACATCATAAAACGGAATGCCAAGCGGATCGATAATTTGGTCACCCAACTGCTCGATTCCTCCAAACCAACGGCACTGAATCTGAAGCCCTGTTCCATGCAGGAAATACTGCGACAAACACTGGAAGAGGCTAAAGACCGGCTTGCGCTCAAGAAAATAAAGTTGGCTACCAGCTATTCGAATGACAATGATATGGTCTTGATCGATGCGGAAAAGATGCAAATTGCATTGACCAATATTGTGGTGAATGCCGTGGAAGCCATGGATGAAACGAAGGGCATCCTCCAAATAAGCACAGAAAGAGCCGCTCAAAAACTTATGGTATCCATAACAGACAATGGCTGCGGCATCAGCCCTGCTTTTGTCGACCGCCTGTTCGAACCCTATTTCACTTCCAAATCAAGCGGTATGGGCTTGGGACTTGCGGCTACGTTGAATATTGTGCAGTCACATGGAGGCACAATAGATGTTGAATCCAAAGAAGGGGAGGGGACGGTGTTTTATTTGAGTTTTGATGTGGCGTCTTGATTTTCCAGCACCGCCCAAAACTGCCATTCCTTCCGCAACACCCGCCGCAGCACCGGCAAATGCCCGTACAACTGAATCCCAGCCTTCTGCTGCACAATCTCCAGCCCGCATTTCCGGCAAAGCGCCGCAAAACCATCCACCGAAAAATACTTCCCGGGGATATGCACCCCATAAGCCTGGTTGCCGAAGCGATCCATCCATTTCAAAATCAGGTTTGAAAAGTAGCCGTACTGGTAATGGTCTTTTACGATGATTTTCTTGCCCACGCGGGCGCATTCGCGCAACACTAGCGCGGGATCGAGGCTGTGGTGCAGCACATCGCAGAGCAGCACATAATCAAAGGATTGGTCTTCGGTTGGAATGTGTTGCCCATCAAATGATCGGTATTTCTGCCATTTTTCCTGCGATTTCAGGTCTTCGGGCAAGGGGTAAATATCCAGGCAAGTCCAGATCGTTTTGGCATTGGCGGCGGCAATCAGCTCCGCTATTTGCATGTCGCCACAACCCACGTCGAGGCATTTCACCTTTACGTTTTTTCCATCTTCCATAATGCCGCTGAAGATGCGCGCCAGCTGCCGCACCCGGGTGCTGTGAGAAGTGCGCTGGTGGAGCTTTATCCACCATTTGTCCCAGCGGCTTTTTTCCAGTTTTGATATGTCAGAGCTCATAAGTAAAAGGGCAAAATTGCAAAAAGCAAAAGGCAATGAAAATCAAGACGTTTGGTAAAAATTAGTTCAAACTAATTTTTACCAAATGCTTACATTAGTCCTCCTCTTGCCGGATAGAAATTTTGATGAAACTCAGGATGAAACTGGCTAGGATTATTTCTATCCCGATGAGGATAAAGGTAATGGAAGGAAACAACAAGCGCAGGTTGTGGTTGGGCTCCAAGTCACCGAAGCCCGTTTGTTTCCAGTCATAAATGTTGATGGCGGATAAAAATATACCCGCCAAAAGCAGGATAAATCCAACAATCAAACCCGTTTCCAAGGTGACGAGTTTGCGCACTTTATGGTATTCTTTTGGCTGTGGAAACAGCTGCGTGTCTATCCCGAATAGCCTCGATACCATAAAGAATGACAGAAAATGGAAGCCCACCATGATAAAAAGATAGGCATACAAGAGGGTATGTATGCCCAGCCTTACATGCTCTATTCGAATGTCGCCAAAGCTCAATATGGCTGCACCTGTAATGCCGATTAGCAACAGAAACAACCCCGGGTACAAAAAAAGCCAATCGGGGCTGTGCAGCAACAGAAAACGCAGGTGCCGCCAACCATCCGACCAGGTGCGCAAATGCGGCTTCCTGTCGCGGCCATCGGGGTACAAAATGACAGGAACCTCCGCAATTTTAAATTTCTGTAACGAAGCTTTTACCACCAGTTCCGAAGCGAATTCCATACCACCGGTCTGCATGTTCAAGCGACTGTAAGCCTCTTTTGAAAAGCCGCGCAAGCCGCAGTGGAAATCCCGTACTGGTATTTTGAAAAAAAGCCTGCCCAGCATCGAAAGCACTGGATTGCCCAGATAACGGTGCAAAAAAGGCATGGCACCCGGTTTTATGCCCCCTTTGAATCGGTTGCCCATCACCAAGTCATGGCCAGCGCGCAATTTTTCCAGCATCTCTCCCAGTGCCGAAAAATCGTAGCTGTCGTCGGCATCGCCCATGATGATGTAGCGGCCCTGAGCTGCTTTTATGCCCGCCATTAAAGCAAATCCGTAGCCTTTTTTGGGCGTCGAAGCCACCCGCGCTCCAAGGCTTTCCGCAATGCACACACTACCGTCCGTAGAGCCATTGTCGCCAATGACCACTTCGCCAGCGATACCATTGGCACGCATAAAGCGAAGGGCTTTTTCGATGCAAATACCCACAGTCCTTTCTTCATTCAGGCAAGGCATTACGATGGAAAGCTCAATCATTTCCCTGTTCGTTTGTTGAAATCATCCGCAATACCCGTCAAAATATTGATGCGCTCATAGTACTTGGCGCTTTCCGCTTTGTTGCCGGTAGCTTCCAGTATAGAAGCGTGCATCTTTATTAGGTTTGCGACCAAGCGGCAGCATTGCGCTTCATTGGAATAGATGGCCCTGTGTGAGCTTTTGAGCTCAAAGAAATAGTCCGGTAGATAACCTACAAACTCCGATGTAAGCGCTAGGTATTCATTAAGCTTCTGCTCTTTTTCAAGCTCGATCAACCTGTCTTGGTAGTGCAGTATATAGACCGGGAGAATATCGTTGGCGAAAAATGGCAGAAATCTTTTGTCGCGGATATGGTCGGTATAGTACCAAGTCATCATAATCAGCACTAAGCCTGCTATTACAGCTTTCCATTTTGCGGTCAGCAAACTTTTCAAAAGCTCTACCACAAAAAAGGCGGCTAGCAAGGTCATCAATATGACAAAAGGAGTTCTATACCGCGCCAGGCTGCTGCTGATGAACAAGGGGCTCGCACTTACCAATATCATCAAAAAAAGCGGAAAAAATTGCCATCTCAAGCGCCAAAAGGCGAAAAACAAACCGCAAATTCCCAAAGGGGCAATCAACCAGTAAGGCGCGGGCAAGGCTTTTAAGAGCGGTGAAAATTCCCGGTACATGTAATAGCTCATGTTATTCGGTACCTCAAACCACATAAACAAGCCGTCTATTTTCTGCCCATATAATTCCATTATTTTGCCCATACCTTCAAAAGAACCCAGGCAAGCGAGGACAGCAGGCAAAAGCTTGCCACCGGAATCGTGCATCAATTTAACCGTCGAGGGAAAGTGCATATAGCTGGGTTCCAGGGGGGCGGCGTTGCTGGAATTGAACAGGATATAGGTAATGGCACCATTGCTGGCCATAGAAGCCATGGGTGCGCCCACTTTGAGGTTGCGGACAAACAATGGAACCAGGACTATCAACAGTGTGCCCAGCACAAGGCCCATGCTACTGGCGCATATTTTTACATCGCGACGGTTCTGCCAGGCATACCAGCCAAGCGCCGGCAACAGAAAAAGCAAGCAATAGGATTGGCTCAACAAGGTAATACCCGAAACGGCCCCAAAGGCCAACTGGTTTTTTCGGCTGTTTCGGTCGAGCAACCGCTGATAGTAAAAGGCCAACACAAGGGTTAAAAAAGCCGTCAGTGTAGTGCGTAGAATGGTCATGCCAAAAACCAGGATCGGCCCGGAAACAATCACAGTTAGTGCAGCCAGCAAACCCGTCAAAGACCCAAAATAGCGCCGCCCGACCAAAAAAACGAGCACATTGGTGCCAGCAATCAGCAGTAATTGCCACACATAAACCCAAAAAGGATCGACCCCGAAAATGCGGTAGGTAAGGGCAATCAGGTACACGTATAACGGCTCCTGGTGGTACACTTTGCCTTGAAAAATATCATTGATGTAGGCACGCCGGGAAGCCACGGTGTCGGCAATGCCTGCGGCGTTCAAATTTTGGGCGTAATAAGGGGCTGCCGTTTCGGGATATTGCTCGAAATATTGCTTTGCGTATTCATTGTGCCATTCGTGGTAGGGGTGCAGCACCGTGTCAAAAAGCCAGTGGCCCGCAGCAATGTACCGGGCCGATTGGTCAAAAAACTCCATGTCGCTGCTATTCCAGCGGTGCATCGACTGCAAGGGGGTATCCTTAGCTTGCTGATAATAAACGGTATTCACGGCAACCGACAGCAGAAAAAGGCCCGCCATGATCCATCGTTTCCGGGAGACAAGCAGGGCCTCGATCCGGGTGATGCGGTCGATGCCGGGTTTGGCGGCAACGGGGTTTTCGGTTCTGTCTGTCGGTTTTTTTGCCGCAGATAATTTTTTCTTTCCAGCCATGGCATTTCGTTTTGTTTTAGGATTTGGGGTTGTGGGAGGCAATGTCAGGAAAAAAAATGAAATGGTTGGATGTGTTTTTGTAGGTTGTGTATTCGATTTATTGGATTTTCTGCTGTAATATTGCCATTAAAACTTCCCCTCATGCCAAAAGATATAGAATTCGGACCCCGTGCCAGGATATTGCAACTCCTCCGTGCAATTGTAGATCAACCCGGCCGCTATACTAAAAAGGAACTGGCCGCCAGATTTGTCATGAGTGATGATACGATCTCGGATGATTTTGAGATCATGGCAAATGCGGGCTTTGTGCTGGAAAGGGATCAAAAGGGCAGGTATCAATTTGTCGTTGAGAAGCCTTTTAAAAAGCTGCAAGACCTGCTTCATTTCTCCAAAGAAGACCAGGTTTTACTGCATCAGGCAATAGACCAAATACCCACCACGACCGAACGGCAGGCACAATTAAAAGCAAAGCTTTCCTCCCTGTATGATTTTCGGCAGTTGGGCCATGCTTACCTGCGCAAACCCTACCTCGGCAAGGTAGATTTGTTGCTGCAAGCCCAATCAGAGAAAAAACAAGTCCTGTTGGAGGGCTACCGATCTTCCAACAGCAGCACGGTCAGCGACCGCAACGTGGAAGCGTTTCACATCGCGCCATCAGAAGACATGCTCCATGCTTTTGACCTCGAGAAACGGGCGGTGCGGCATTTTCGGATTTCACGATTTACCCGCGTGCAAATATTGGATGCCCCGTGGCAGCATGAAGGGCACCATAATATCATGTTGACCGACCCGTTCCGTATTGTCGGCAACGAGCAGGTGATGGTGCATTTGCGGCTGAGTGTCGGGGCCTACAACGAGCTTACCGAGCGCTACCCGCTTACCAAGGGTTCCATCGAGCCCACCAGAGATACCAATATCTATGATTTTCAGGCCCGTGTGAACAGCCAGTTTCTGGGGCTTAGCAATTTTATACTCGGCTTTTATCACCTGGACATAGATATCGTCGCGCCCGATGCCTTGCGGGAACATCTGAAAATCGAGGTGGAAAGGATGCGCTTGTGAAATTATTTTTGAAATGTAAAGGGGGGGGGAAGTCAGTTCGGAAATGGGGGCTGACCTTTGCCCTGTAATCAATCAAACCAAATGTCATGCAATTCAAAATCACGCTTCAGTGCCAGGATGTAAAACCTGTAATCCCCAACCAGGCCAGCCCCGGCATTGAGCCGACCGATCACCTCTTTTTCAAACTCATCGTAGTCAAACGAGTCTCCAGCAGAAGACCCCTTCTGTTTTGTTCTAACTTTTGTCATGCACAAATGCCTGTTCTATCGTTCGATGCCTTGACACACCTTTCTAAAAAGTCTCAATCTCCAACGGATTAGAAAAATAATTTTGAATCACGTACCAACCTATTGAATCATGAGGATACATCTCACTACTAACCCATCGCGACATATTTTCTCTTACAATTACCAACAACGCCTCACCGGAGCGATTCACAAATGGCTGGGACCGGACAATCCTTACCACGGCCAATCGGCCTTGTTTTCTTTTTCTCTCCTGAATGGCGGTGAAAATGTGCAAGACCAGGGCATGCGCTTTCCGCATGGTGCACGATGGTTCATCAGCGCCTTTCATCCTGAATTCGTTAAGCAGTTGATGCAGGGCATTCTGCGTGACCCTATCATAACTGAAGACCTGGCCGTACAAGAGATGATGGTGCAGGAGGATCCTGCCTTTGGGCAGGCCCATATTTTCAAAGTCGGTAGCCCGGTGCTGGTGAAGCAGCGACGTCCCGACAGCACCCAGCACCACTGCATCTTTTCGGAAACCGCAGCAGACGCGTTGTTGACCCAATCGCTGACAGGCAAACTCGCCAGTGCAGGTTTGCCTGTCGAGGGGCTACGTGTAGAATTTCACCGCAATTATCCCGGTGCACGAGCCAAAGTAATGCATTATAACAAAATAAAGAACCGGGTGAATTTCTGCCCGGTTGCTATCAGTGGCAGCCCGGAACAATTGGCCTTCGCGTGGAATGTCGGTATTGGTCATTCTACTGGCATCGGCTTCGGTTCTCTTGTTTAAAAACCCTTTACTCATGCTGTACATCGTCAAATATACCGGCCCCTTTGGCTACATCAAACCGTGGACAGCCGTCCGCGACAGCGAAACATTTTCGCAGCAGTTCCTCACGCCTTCCATCGTGGAAGGAATGGAGAAGAAACTTTTTCCGGAATTGCTCAACGGATCGAGTGGCGTCATTCACAAAATCCAACGCCATCGGCTGACTTACGCGGGTTTGAGCTCGCAGCAAGAGCGCACTTGGTCGAAAGGCTGGGTAACAAAAACAGCGGACAAGAAAAAATACCGCCTAAAAGAACGCTCCATCATCCTGCGCAGCATCCTGCTCGAACCGGAGCTTTACCTCGCTTTTGGCAATCAAACTGATGCCGAACGAGCAGCCGAGCAATCCATTTGTCTTTGCCGCAACGAGGATTTGTTGTTCCCTGAGGCTGAAATACTGTGCCGCAGTGAGTACGAATTTGATACCGAAGAATTCCCTGGCTTTGAACTGGTTTTCACAACGCAAGACAAGGGTTTTAAGGTTGGCCACAACCGTTTTGAGAAGGGCGAATCTATGTATGGCGAACTGCGAATTTTTGGAAACCCCATTCGTGAAAATCAAAACTGGTAATTGGCCATGCAACCGAACGAACTGCTTGCCAAAAGCGCAGAAAATGGTGCCTTGACTCTGTACCAGCACACGGCACACGTTGTGCTTGCGATTGAAAAATTCGCCGCAGACTTAGGATTCGACGTGATGTTGGCGAGGAAAGGTGCGATACTGCACGACTTGGGCAAAGGACATCCGCATTTTCAAAATAAAATCAGAAACACGGGCAAGGCCAAAACTATGCAGGAAATGGAGGCCGAACGGAACGTGGCGCACCGTCATGAACTGTCGTCGCTGGGTTTCTTGCCGATTTTTCCGAAAGACGAATGGGATGCGCTAATTGACTTAGTAGTAGCGCACCACAAATCCACGAAAGAGGATCCGCGTGGGCGCGGTATTCTGGATTTGAAAACCAACGATCGGAATTTCATCGCCTTTCACTTGCAGGATTGGGAAAACTGGTCGCCGCAGGCCTTGGAAGTCGCCACTCGCTTTGGGTTACCTGTGCGTTCTATTTCGCTCAAGGAGGCTCACGCCGCGTTGCAATACGCAATCAATTATTGCGAAAAACGCCCCAGAGGCTGGTCGCTCTTGAAAGGCTTGTTGCGCGGGGCTGACCATTTTGGCTCGGCATTTACACACGAGGTGGAGACGGTATTGAAGCGGACTTTTCAAACACCGGATTTGGGCTGGTTTCGGGATGAAAAACGAATGCATCCACTTTATCCGCTTTCGCAAACAAGCACCGATGACGCTCGCTCGCATACCCTTGTAGTTGCCCCAACTGGCGCGGGCAAAACCGATTTTTTGCTTCGCCGCTGCCGGGGGCGGGTATTTTATACGCTGCCATTTCAGGCTTCTATCAATGCCATGTTCGATCGTATTCAGCAGGCCCTGCCTCAAGACGAAGACGTGCGCTTGTTGCACGCTATCTCACGGCTGAAAATGGACGGCAGCCATATTGAACAAACCTTGCAGCCGCTCATCGGCGCAGCCGTGAAAGTGTTGACCCCACACCAAATCGCATCTATTATTTTCGGCACATCGGGCTACGAGACCGTGATGCTCGATTTGCGCGATACGGATGTGATTTTGGATGAAATCCATACCTACTCGGATTGGTCGGGGGCAATGGTGCGCGAAATCGTCCGCGCTTTGCTGCGGCTTAATTGCAGAATCCACATCGGCACAGCAACTATTCCGACGGTTTTGTACAACCAAATGCTAGACATTTTGGGCGGTCCCGATCAAGTGTACGAGGTGAAATTGCCCGACAAGCAATTGGCTACATTTGACCGTCACATCATCCATCGGGAAAAAAACGACCCGGAGCGAGTGCGCGAAATTTTACGGAAAGCCTTTGCCGATGGCGAACGGTTGCTGCTGGTACATAACATAGTGAAAAGCGCGCAGGCAAGTTATGCCTTATGGAAAGACATATTCCCAGAGGTACCGATGATGCTGATACACAGTCGTTTTCGACGCAAAGACCGAATGCGTCTTGAAGGCGAACTGACCAACGACTACAACAACCGATCAAAAATAAATTTTTCGCCCTGTCTCGTCATTTCCACGCAAGTGGTGGAGGTAAGCCTTGACATTAGTTTCGACCGCATGATTACTGATTGCGCGCCGCTCGATGCCCTTGTGCAGCGGTTCGGGAGGGTCAATCGGGTGCGAAACACAGAAACAATTGGTAAATACAAACCCGTGCATGTCCTTGAACCGGAGGGTAGTGCGCTGCCGTATAAAGCCGAGATTTTGAAAGCCAGTTTCGCTCAATTACCTGACGGTGAAGTGCTGGCCGAGCGCGAGGTACAGGCCAAAATTGACACAGTGTACCCAACTATCGAAAGCAAGGAGATTGACGTACACCTGATTTTCCGAGAAGGCCAACACACCATCAAAGAGCTGACCCACCGACCCAAATCCATCATAGTGGATGCGCTCGAAATCGAATCGGCCACCTGCATCCTCGAAAGCGACCGCATGATTTACGAGGCGGGTACATGGACCCAACGAATTGAATTGGACATCCCTGTGTCGCTTTCAGCATTGCGCGGCAAGATCAAGAAATACGTCCAGTTGGAAGTCGGATCGTGGCCCTTCGTAGTTCCGCAAACCGAATCTGAACACCTCGAACTCGGACTTATTCTTCACGAACCCAATAAATTTTTCTGACACATGTACACCAGCTATATCGGCAAAAAATTCCTGACTGCTTGGAATGCCCGCGAAGGCCGCGACTTGTCGGCCCGGCAGTTCTTCGACGAGGTGATGTTCCCGCTGTTTTTCAATGATGAAAAACACTTGCTGCACGTCTCAAACTCACCATTTTTCCAAAGCCTTTCGGCCAAAGATAAGGCTTCAGGAAAGCCAGAGCCCGAAATCAGGCGCGAGAACCTGCACAACAGCATACTGACAAAAAAACCGAATGCCTCCATTTTTGTCGGCTTCGGCGCGGAGGATGCAACGGCTACCACATCCGGCCAAATGACAACCATGCCTAGCAAAATAGAGGTAGAAGAAATCTATGCTTCGTGGATAGGGGAGGCATTGGCTTGTGGTGTAGGCGGTGGTTTTTATTTGCTCTTCACCCAAATCGAAATGCTGTTCGGGGTGTTCAATGGCTGGCCCGTCTATCGCCAATTTTTGACACAAACGCCTGGCTTAAAAGACCGTCAAGCCGAAACGTGGAACGGCCAATGGCTACGACATTGGCTCGACGGCGGCGATGCACTGGATTTTAATCCGAAAACGGAAGAGCGTGTTGACCCGAAAAAAGGCAAAATTCGCGCAATTCCGGGAGTAGATTGGCCTAATTTGGTGCTGACGCTCTGCAACCGCTACCCAAAAACCGACATGACGGTGTATGCCTACAATCTTTCTTCAACCAATACCACACTGGGTTTTCTCAACCTCAAACTGCACGAAATTCACGAAATTTTTGAAGTCCGCGACCGCTATTTCCTCGACCAAAAAGAGTCCACACTGACGGACAAGCAGATACAGGAACTTGAGCCGCTCTTTGGCTTCAAACGTACTTGCGAGCAAGGAACCATCGGTTTAAAATCTATCGAACCCGCCAAACTCCGCGAATACTTGCCTCAACGCGGCGGCAAAAAAACCAAAGACTTCAAAATTACCGACGAAAAGACAAATCAACAGTTTCACCTTATTAAACTTTGGATTTACGCCATGCTCAACAAATCAGAACTGTTTCAATCCGCTGGGCAAATCGCCCAACTGCTCCATGAGTTTGAAGCAGTTTCCAAACAAGGAAAGACTACTCATCGCCAGATTTCCGAAGAAGTCCGTTCAGCCACCAATCTTCGCAGTTTCGTAGACAAACTCGGTGAAATCATTGCGATTTATCCAGCTGCTGCCGAGCCTTTCCGCCAAACGGTGGAGCAAGTCGTCAAAATGCCGAGTGACCAACTGCCATTGTTTGTCACGCTCATCCGCTTTGAGTACAACTATCAGGGAGCTCAACCACAGAACTAATTTTTCACTACACAAACCACTTTTTACACCATGGAAAAGAAAAAATCGCCTTTCATCTATCTGCGCGTTTTGCGCCACGCCGACCATACTGTTTTTGGGGTACAGGACGGCCAGAAGTTTTACCGTGATCCGCAGTTCGGTTCTAAAATGGCCTATTCCAGTGGACAACAGGTGAAACGTAGCATTTTGGAAGAATTGACTACCTTCCTAAACGTGCCATTCGCGCCCATTACATTTAACTGGGAAATTGACGCGAAAGGCAAAGCCGGACAAAAAGAGCCTCACTCGCCTTGCGATCCATCGTTTGTCGATCAAATGTTGGGTGGCTACATGAAAGCGGAAAGCGGCGATTACACCATTAAGCGGCGTAGCCCACTTTCGATTTCGGCCATGCGACCGCTGCACCCGCGATTGGGTGGATTAGAACGAGAAATAGAAAACATCACGTTTGATCGCAGCTCGCACCCGGAGGGCCATGTCGTCAAAGTCAGTCGCCTCGTGGACAACAAGCGCGTAGAATTGAGCCGCGAAGAATTGGACGATTTTCTGACTACCAACAAACGTAACTTACCTAACCGCATCTGGATACCTGACCACACCCGTGCCTCTGGTTTGTTTGTCTCCGACGTGGCCATTGATTTGCGGACGCTGTTTTGTGTCTCGCTTAATCGGTTGGAACCGGAATTGCACCTCGATATGGAAGCAAAACTCCGCGAGATGGGCTGGAAAGAAGGGAGAAATACCTTTGGCTCTTGCCTGATCTGCCCAGCGGAAAAACGGGCCGAAATCATCCCCGCGCTGGCGCACGCCCTGCTCAACTGGCGCATCACCTCGAACCAGTCGCGCACGTTCAGCCTCATGGAAACACTGGCAGTGGCTGTCAGTGACAACGCCAACCAAATCGCTTACGCCATTCGCGGCGAACTGAAAGAGGACACCGGCGAACGGCAAGAAGCCGTGGCAAAACTTGATGAGACAGCCCGCGCCGAGATGTTCATCACGCCTGCTTGTGGTGGTTACATCGCTGGGGCGGGTGGCTCGGCGGATGCGCTCGACAAAGCGGCTGACTATCTGACCAAGCAGATGCAAGCATTTGATTATGAAAATCAATGAATCATGCGCACGGAGACTGTCCGTATTACGGCCTCGCACATCGTCTATTTATTAGTGTGCCATCGCAAACTCTGGCTTTTCGCCAATGGTGTAGAGATGGAGCATTTCTCTGAAAATGTATTGGAAGGGCGGCTGTTGCACGAAATATCTTACCCACGTCGCCCTTCCCAATACGTCGAAGTCCAAATTGATGGCATAAAAATCGACTTTTTCGACCCGCGCACCCGCACCGTGCACGAGACCAAGCGCGGGCGTTCGATGCAAACTGCCCATCGTGCGCAAGTGCAGTATTATCTCTACAAGCTCTACCAACATGGCATCACCGATGCCTCAGGCCTCATCGAATATCCCGACCTGCGCAAAACCGAACAAGTGGCGCCGTTGCAACAGGCTGATCTTCAAGAAATAGCAGGCTGGGAGCAGGCTGTGCTGCAATTGCTGGCGCAGGATAAATGCCCTGCTGTTATCCACAAGCCTTTTTGTAAGCAGTGTTCCTATCACGACCTCTGCTATATGGATGAGGTGTAAACGCCACCCAAGTAAAGTTCATAAACCACGACCATCTTGCCCATGAAGGACACCTATTATCTATTCAACCCCGGCCGCCTGTCGCGCCAGGACAATACCCTGCGGTTCACGCCGGTGGACGATGCGGGCAAAGCGTTGCCGGCGAAGTTCATCCCGGTGGAAGGGCTGGAGCATCTGTATGTGTTTGGCAGCCTGGACGCCAACAGTGCGCTCTACAATTTTTTGGGCAAGCACCATGTCAGCGTCCACTTTTTCGATTATTACGAGCATTATTCCGGGTCGTTTCAGCCGAAGGAGTACCTGCTAGCGGGCAAAATGCAGGTAGCCCAAACACGGGCTTATCTCGATCCGAAGCGTCGACAGCATCTTGCAAGCGGCTTTATTGAAGGCGCATCGGCCAATATGCTGCGCAACCTAAAGTATTATGCCGGAAGGGGGCGGGATTTGTCGGTACAAATCGAAGCTTTGGAGCAGTATCGGACCAGCCTCGCAGGTGCCAAGGATATTCCAGCGCTGATGGGGCTGGAAGGCAACTGCAGACAGACGTATTACGCTGCTTTTGATTTCATTGTACAGGATTTTACTTTTGAGTCCCGTATGAAACAACCGCCGGGAAACGAGCTGAATGCCTTGATCTCGTTTGGCAACATGGTCTGTTACACCCAGGTGCTGGATGCCATTTACCATACGCAGTTGAATCCGACCATTAGTTTTTTGCATGAGCCTGGCGCAAGGCGCTACTCCCTTGCGCTGGATATTGCAGAGGTTTTTAAGCCAATTTTGGTTGACCGCACAATTTTTTCCTTGTTGAACAAGCGGGAGTTGCAGTCAAAACATTTTGATAAAGCGCTCAATGGCTGCTTCCTGAACAATGCCGGGAAACAGATATACCTTAAAGCCTTGGAGGAGCGCTTGAGTGAAACCATCCAGCACCGTTCGTTGAGCAAAAAAGTGTCGTATAAATACCTGATCCGCCTGGAATGTTACAAAATAACCAAGTATTTGCTCGGCATTGAACCAGTTTACAAGCCTTTTAAAATTTGGTGGTGATCTCATGCGAATGGGTACCTAAAGTCAAAGCTCCCGAACATGTATATTGTCCTGGTTTATGATATTGGAGAAAAGCGGGTAGGCAAAATGCTCAAACTTTGCCGTCGATATTTGCATTGGATACAGAACTCTGTATTCGAGGGGGAAATAACGGAAGTGAAGTTGCGTGAATTGGAACATTTGGCCCGTGAAATGATGAATTTGAAAGAAGACAGCCTCATAATTTTTAAAAGCCGGGAGGAGCGGTGGCTTGAAAAGCAGATTATCGGCAGAGAAAAGAACGATTTAGACAATTTTATTTGAAAAAGTCGTCGATGTAGGGCTATTTTTGCCTTACTGGGGTTCGACGACATTTTATATGAAAAATCGTTCAAATCCTATGCTTCAAATTATTGATAATCAGCGTGTTGAATATTTTTATTTGAGGGCTTGTAATCGCACCATTTTGGAATTGAAACTTGTTTTTGCAGCTTCGGCAAAGTTCGGTTTTCCGCCTTGTAATCGCACCATTTTGGAATTGAAACTCCGATTACCTTTTTCGGTTTGCTTGCTGGACATTTCTTGTAATCGCACCATTTTGGAATTGAAACCGTAAATAGCTGGGGCGACGGCACAGAAACGGCTATCTTGTAATCGCACCATTTTGGAATTGAAACTGATTTGCGATTATTTTGGGGCGCGTTCGACGGTGACTTGTAATCGCACCATTTTGGAATTGAAACCAATAGTGTACACGCACTTTCCAGAAGTAGACACGGCTTGTAATCGCACCATTTTGGAATTGAAACCCCAAAGGGTTCTCTTCTTCGCTGCAAGAAAAGCTCCTTGTAATCGCACCATTTTGGAATTGAAACTTGCTTGTTGGGTTGGACATTACCGGAATACTGGCACTTGTAATCGCACCATTTTGGAATTGAAACGAGGGATATGCGGATGCAGCGGTCGTAAAAGGCAGGCTTGTAATCGCACCATTTTGGAATTGAAACTTAAAATAGCCTCTGTGTATCGGCTCAAATTACGCCCTTGTAATCGCACCATTTTGGAATTGAAACAGGTTTCGGGCCAAGTAGAGCTAAAGTCAGGTACTACTTGTAATCGCACCATTTTGGAATTGAAACTTTACTCTGGCTTGCATCGCAATCGCTTCTTCGTGTCTTGTAATCGCACCATTTTGGAATTGAAACAAAGGACACCACCGGAGCAGAATATTCACAACACAGCTTGTAATCGCACCATTTTGGAATTGAAACTCGATAAGCCCGCGCCGTTTCGCTTCCTGTGCCGAACTTGTAATCGCACCATTTTGGAATTGAAACAAACTCAAGAGCGCCTTATGAAGGAGGTGATCCTTGCTTGTAATCGCACCATTTTGGAATTGAAACTTCCAACCCCCTCCGTCTTTTGTCTTTTTGGTGAACTTGTAATCGCACCATTTTGGAATTGAAACAAATTTGAAACAACAGAACAGTGCCGCGAGGCAATACTTGTAATCGCACCATTTTGGAATTGAAACCTATATTTGGTAGCGGTAATGGAAATATTCGACAACCTTGTAATCGCACCATTTTGGAATTGAAACAAGGTTTTAAAACCCCAAGAGGCGGCCAATTCAGCGCTTGTAATCGCACCATTTTGGAATTGAAACCGATTTCCCTCCAAGCCTCTTCCCCTAACACCATGTCTTGTAATCGCACCATTTTGGAATTGAAACACGGCTTGCTCCACCGCGTTTTGAATCTTTGCGGTGCTTGTAATCGCACCATTTTGGAATTGAAACATCGCACACAAGTATATTGTTCCCACATGGTAGGGTCTTGTAATCGCACCATTTTGGAATTGAAACTGTACGCTTATCTGCCATTACGCTACAAATTCATAACTTGTAATCGCACCATTTTGGAATTGAAACCTGCTCTGCACTGCTTGGAGCCGGGAGACAAATATCCTTGTAATCGCACCATTTTGGAATTGAAACTGAATCAATAAGAAAATGTACCCATCATCCCCGGTACTTGTAATCGCACCATTTTGGAATTGAAACCTTATTGAGCCGCTCCGGGGGCTTGCGGGCGCACTTCTTGTAATCGCACCATTTTGGAATTGAAACAAAAATAAAAGCAACCATCAAATGAAACAGACGCAACTTGTAATCGCACCATTTTGGAATTGAAACTGTTGTCCAGCCTTCGCGCAAAGCAGCCGCCTGGCTTGTAATCGCACCATTTTGGAATTGAAACATGGGTGGACACCATTCATGGCCAGGCAGCCCGAGTCTTGTAATCGCACCATTTTGGAATTGAAACTCGCCATCCCACTGCTTATGCGAAATGCCTTGCGGCCTTGTAATCGCACCATTTTGGAATTGAAACAAAAGTGGACGGGCGACGATATTGAGAAGTCCCGGACTTGTAATCGCACCATTTTGGAATTGAAACCGTAGACTTCTGTGTGATGTTGGCAAACGGTGAGACTTGTAATCGCACCATTTTGGAATTGAAACCTTTCACAAAGTATCGCCCTAGCGGCTGATCCGGAACTTGTAATCGCACCATTTTGGAATTGAAACAAGAATCAGGGTTTTGACCTGACCCGCCTTTCAGCATACTTGTAATCGCACCATTTTGGAATTGAAACTTGTTATTATGTAGAAAAGCGGCGAACGCCTTGCGCCTTGTAATCGCACCATTTTGGAATTGAAACAGGTTGAATGTTACCAGTAGCGATTCGCTCATTTTACTTGTAATCGCACCATTTTGGAATTGAAACCTGCCTTGCAAAGTCCCATCCATCAGGACAAACCTTCTTGTAATCGCACCATTTTGGAATTGAAACCATACAAGACTACCGCGAACGGATGGAGTTCCGGCGCTTGTAATCGCACCATTTTGGAATTGAAACATGGTGGCCGTTGATCCGCTTCGCTTCCATGCGACTTGTAATCGCACCATTTTGGAATTGAAACCTGTTTTGTTTATCGTTTGCGCCCCGGTGACACCCGCTTGTAATCGCACCATTTTGGAATTGAAACCAGAAAATCATAAAGCTCCCCTTTCCCAATCTTCCACTTGTAATCGCACCATTTTGGAATTGAAACTGACAGCGGCTTTGGTGTTTCAACCGGGAACCACCCCCTTGTAATCGCACCATTTTGGAATTGAAACAAAATACGATCTTCTTTTCCTCAACCATTTCGTCAACTTGTAATCGCACCATTTTGGAATTGAAACAAGAAGAGGCGAAGCACTTCTTAGATATTGAGGGCTCTTGTAATCGCACCATTTTGGAATTGAAACTCCAATATCCTTTTGCAGCTCTGCCAGGGTGAAAAACTTGTAATCGCACCATTTTGGAATTGAAACTCAATGTCCAGGCCCGGAATAACGGGCCCACCCAGTCTTGTAATCGCACCATTTTGGAATTGAAACCTGTGGAGCCGTTACGGTCAATTTTTCAACCTTCGACTTGTAATCGCACCATTTTGGAATTGAAACCTGTAACCGCGTCAAATTCCGCAATTGATACCGCGCTTGTAATCGCACCATTTTGGAATTGAAACCTGTAACCGCGTCAAATTCCGCAATTGATACCGCGCCGCTTGTAATCGCACCATTTTGGAATTGAAACTGCTATCAACCTTGCTTTGCACAGTGAAAAACGCGCCTTGTAATCGCACCATTTTGGAATTGAAACATACAATTTGCAAAGGATGAAGCCCGGGCTTTCGCACTTGTAATCGCACCATTTTGGAATTGAAACCGTTGAAGTCGTTTTCGTATTGAACAAGCGCGGTTTCTTGTAATCGCACCATTTTGGAATTGAAACCCTATATCGTCAAGCTGTACCGTGCGACCCTCGGCCTTGTAATCGCACCATTTTGGAATTGAAACCGTTGAAGTCGTTTTCGTATTGAACAAGCGCGGTTTCTTGTAATCGCACCATTTTGGAATTGAAACTTATAGGTGAAGTCATTCCCTACCGAAAATCTTGCTCTTGTAATCGCACCATTTTGGAATTGAAACCAGACAATGTGCTTTGGCTTTCTCAAAACGTACCAACTTGTAATCGCACCATTTTGGAATTGAAACTTGCGGCACTCAGGGCATGGAATAGAAACGACGCGCTTGTAATCGCACCATTTTGGAATTGAAACCTAAATTTGTAGTACTCGTTCTTTTTCATTGTTTCCTTGTAATCGCACCATTTTGGAATTGAAACTTCAGAGAAAGCAGAACAGAGGACGATGAGAAGCACCTTGTAATCGCACCATTTTGGAATTGAAACTCCAATATGTTAGCTGGTTTGCCGCCCCGCTGCCTGCTTGTAATCGCACCATTTTGGAATTGAAACCATCAAAATACTTTTCATGGAGCGCAACGCCGTGCTCTTGTAATCGCACCATTTTGGAATTGAAACTCTATACTCCTTGCCCGCTTGGCCGCGCTTTGCCCCCTTGTAATCGCACCATTTTGGAATTGAAACTGGAAATGGATCGATCAGCCCTATAGTATCCGGGTCTTGTAATCGCACCATTTTGGAATTGAAACCAGGAAGATATGAATCTACGCCTACGTCCACCACTACTTGTAATCGCACCATTTTGGAATTGAAACCTGTCTGTTTCACGCGCACCTCCACCAGGTACATGCTTGTAATCGCACCATTTTGGAATTGAAACTAAAAAGGCGCGTGTAACGCTCTTTGTATGGAGCCGCTTGTAATCGCACCATTTTGGAATTGAAACAGAACTTTTTATGTCGAAAACGTAATCTTGGGTGATCTTGTAATCGCACCATTTTGGAATTGAAACAGGTACAAACGCGCCCGCGCCGTGCCTGTCAGTGCTCTTGTAATCGCACCATTTTGGAATTGAAACACGGACACCGGGAAAGCGCAAACGAATCTAACAGCCTTGTAATCGCACCATTTTGGAATTGAAACCCGAAAAAGCAAGGGAGACGGGAGCGAATGTGCTGACTTGTAATCGCACCATTTTGGAATTGAAACCTAAGTCCTTGCGACCAGCATCAATAAGTTTTTGTCTTGTAATCGCACCATTTTGGAATTGAAACCGCGTTATACAAAAAACTCTTTCGGCAAAGAATTGCCTTGTAATCGCACCATTTTGGAATTGAAACCACGACATGATTGCGTCGGGCTTAGGTCATGCAACTCTTGTAATCGCACCATTTTGGAATTGAAACTGAAGGGATGGGACGAAGACGCTATAAAGGCCGCACCTTGTAATCGCACCATTTTGGAATTGAAACGAATGCATGCCGCTATACCTGTCGCATACTATAGTCTTGTAATCGCACCATTTTGGAATTGAAACAAGGACGCTGGCAATCCGCACAAACCAGCATAACATGCTTGTAATCGCACCATTTTGGAATTGAAACTTGGATTGCGCCTCCTTGGCCGATTCGAGTGACATGCTTGTAATCGCACCATTTTGGAATTGAAACAAATGTATCTTATGATTGGGGAGTATGCCGACCGTACTTGTAATCGCACCATTTTGGAATTGAAACTTAAAGTATGTTTTTGTGTGTGAAATGAATATTGAACTTGTAATCGCACCATTTTGGAATTGAAACTTGGCTTGGGAGCGGTAATCAAGGAATCTGCCTTGCTTGTAATCGCACCATTTTGGAATTGAAACCGACTTTGAAGGGTCGTGTACCGTCATTCTGGTGGCCTTGTAATCGCACCATTTTGGAATTGAAACCATATCCCGGTATTCTTGAACCGTCATTATTTCGACCTTGTAATCGCACCATTTTGGAATTGAAACAGCAAAATCTCCGCCGATAAAAAAGGCAGGGGTATCTTGTAATCGCACCATTTTGGAATTGAAACGCGGAAACAAAAAGCAGGTATTTCTTCATAGCGGCTTGTAATCGCACCATTTTGGAATTGAAACTAACTGCCTTGTTTTCAATTGGTTGCGACCCGGATACTTGTAATCGCACCATTTTGGAATTGAAACATTCTTCGTTAAGGTTTATCTCGCCAACGCGGCGGTCTTGTAATCGCACCATTTTGGAATTGAAACTATTTCAGCGGGACACGGTGACATGGGTAGGCAGAGCTTGTAATCGCACCATTTTGGAATTGAAACTTTTCTGGCGCATACATGTCAACCGTGAAACCGGATCTTGTAATCGCACCATTTTGGAATTGAAACTGGTTTCCAGCTCTGCGTTAAGGTCTTTTTTATAGCCTTGTAATCGCACCATTTTGGAATTGAAACTTTGAATAAGGGTTTTACCAAGCCCGCAATCAGCAACTTGTAATCGCACCATTTTGGAATTGAAACTCCAGGGCGGCGGCATACACCTCCCCAATCGCATACTTGTAATCGCACCATTTTGGAATTGAAACCACCAACCCTTGCTGTAAGCGGAACAGCAACGGTGACTTGTAATCGCACCATTTTGGAATTGAAACTAAAGACACACGCCTCAAAAGGGAAACTGACCTCAAACTTGTAATCGCACCATTTTGGAATTGAAACCTGATAGGCTCCTGTTCGGAAACTTCTGCTTCACCTCTTGTAATCGCACCATTTTGGAATTGAAACAGGCTTGACAGGGTGTCGTCGTCCTTGTTAATTACGCTTGTAATCGCACCATTTTGGAATTGAAACCCGGATGTGCTGGCACCACCGCCGCCACCGCCGCCGCTTGTAATCGCACCATTTTGGAATTGAAACTAGAATGCTTGCTCATCATCGAGCCGGAAGTACTTGCTTGTAATCGCACCATTTTGGAATTGAAACGTCAGGAAGACATGCCGCAATTCTTTGCCGAAAGAGTCTTGTAATCGCACCATTTTGGAATTGAAACATCCTTTCGCACTTTGGCGTAAAATCTTCTGATGCCTTGTAATCGCACCATTTTGGAATTGAAACTCCGTAAATACGGGCTGGAGTTGGTCGATTGGTTCGCTTGTAATCGCACCATTTTGGAATTGAAACAAAAATAAACGCAATGGATTTCGTACTTCAAACTACTTGTAATCGCACCATTTTGGAATTGAAACATACTATCAACCCCAATTAAAAAAGGCGATCCATGCTTGTAATCGCACCATTTTGGAATTGAAACTCCTGTGGTAGCGGGCCTTCTGGCGGGTGGGTATCCTTGTAATCGCACCATTTTGGAATTGAAACCTGTTTATGCGCTTGCTACTCATAATAAGAACGCAACTTGTAATCGCACCATTTTGGAATTGAAACCAGCAGCATACCGGGACTATGTTCAGGATTTTCATGCTTGTAATCGCACCATTTTGGAATTGAAACCGGGGAAAGGCATCGGATCCGGTACGGAAATCAGGACTTGTAATCGCACCATTTTGGAATTGAAACTTGCAATTCATCCACCAAGCAACGCGCTTTGGCAAGCTTGTAATCGCACCATTTTGGAATTGAAACTTGCCTCCGTTGCCTCCATAATACCCGTTTAGTCCGCTTGTAATCGCACCATTTTGGAATTGAAACTTACCATTACAGCAGGTACGGGCATAACCCTGGCAGCTTGTAATCGCACCATTTTGGAATTGAAACTTTCTTTCTCCAGCATCTCTCTGGTTACGGTTACCCCTTGTACTCGCACCATTTTGGAATTGAAACCCGTACACCCGTGCTTCGATGTTGTCCGGTTGCTGTCTTGTAATCGCACCATTTTGGAATTGAAACTGAAATACGGCGTCGGAAACGTGCTGAGCTTCAGCGATACCTACCAGTACTGGCTACCGGATTCGTTGCCAGCCAACTTTGAAACCCTGATTTATGTGAACGACGAATTGGGCGACGATATGCCCGGTTTTTTCCATAAAATAGAAAAAGTATGGGAACTCGACATGCCGCTTTCCCGGCAGCATGGCAACCAGGTGTACCTGTTAGTAAAGGGCCGACGGCGGCGTTTTTTGGGCGGATAAACGAGGCTATTAGAAGAGTGAAGAGCTAATGAAGAAATTGATGAATGAAGCTGGTAGCGGGACATTTATGCCAATGTCGTTGACTTAGCGTATGTACACATCCCTGCCTTGTATGGCATCAACGTTCAAACATGCTGCATACCAAACAGGGGTGTCATTCCGAGCGCAGCGAGGAACCTGAGGAATAACGATGCCAATTATCAGGTTCCTCGCTTCGCTCGGAATGACACCACTGTTTGGTATTCAATATGGAAATTAAAGCAGAACAACTGCTTTGCCAATGGCTTCTAGCCAGGTTTTGACTTGTGTATATTCACGGGACGCGGCACAGGAGGTTTAAGGGCTACGAGGTTTCTCAACGGACTCCTCAGTTTTCCTTCAACTCCAACAGTTTTTCCCTAAAGAACATCATGTACCTGCCTGCTGCAATTTTTTGACTGTTGGAAAAAAAGATGGCAAGATTGGTGGTCGTCTCATCGGGTTCAATCCAATTTTTACCTCCGTCATTCGTCGCAGCAAAAAGGTCATTTGCCTGGTAAATATCTGAAGGACAATAACTTTTGCTTTTCAGTATCAATCCTTTTTCTGGAGTGCTGAAATCAATCAGTCTTGCGCTGCCATCAAAAATGGATTGCCAGGAATTGCCCCCATCGGTTGTTTTCAAAACAGCCCCTGTAAATGCAACAACCAAATTGTCCTCATCAATAACTTTTAAATCCCATATCGTTGACAAAGGAGCTTGTATTGTCTTTAGCAAATCTCCGTTTTTATTTATGACCAAAATACTCCCGCCAGTGCCTGAAGCATATATTTTGTCCTGAAAAAGCTGAAAGCTAAATGTACTTATTGCAAATACTAAATCAGGCGCTTGGTACAAAGTGTTGAAAGTTGCGCCACCATCATCTGAGTGCACAATGCTTGTTTGGGTGCCATAACTAAGTGTTGCAAATAGCTGCCCCGCTTCGTCAAATTGGAGGTGATGCAAATACCCTAAGAGATTTGGATATTCAATAATCACCCAAGAGTTGCCCCCGTTTTCCGTTTTGAGCGCAGCACACTTGTCTGCGCAGTTATTCGGGCAACCCGTTACATCATACACGGAAATCAACCCATAATTTTCATCCCTGAATGCCATACCCCTTGGGTAATGCAGTATGTTTATGTACACATCTGTCCAGTTCTTCCCGCCGTCAACGGTTTTTAACAACCTGACATAACCCCCAGTATTAGCAGCCATTACATATCCTGCCGCTCCGTTGACGAACTGAAACGACTCCACTTTAAATCCACTGAAGTCTATGGTTCCTACAGACTGAGATGCCGAAGGCAAACCCAAAACCCTATTCCGCTTTGGATGTTTAGTGTCACAGGACAAAGAATCGCCAAAACAACATAATATAATGCAGAAACTCAAACAAGAACAATTCCTCCCGATCAGCCTGGAAGCAGCATGGGACTTTTTTGCAACACCAAAAAACCTGAACGAGGTGACTCCCAAAGACATGGTTTTTGAGGTGACTTCTGATCTGCCCGACAAGGTGTACGAAGGCCTGATCATCACCTACCGCATTAAGCCGATGCTGAACATTCCGATTTCTTGGTGCACGGAGATCACGCATATCAAAGAACTGTCTTACTTTGTAGATGAACAACGCAAAGGCCCCTACAATATCTGGCACCACGAACACCACTTCAAAGCGGTGGAAGGCGGGGTATTGATGACAGACTTGCTGCATTACGACATCGGGAAATCTGTTTTTGGCTGGTTGGCAGGCAAGCTATTTGTACATGCCAAGGTGCGGGAAATATTTAGGTTTCGGTTTGAAACACTTGAAAAGCATTTTGCCGCTTAATGCCACAATCACCAATTAATCATGCAGATTAAAAATTGTTAGTTGG
>Ga0209491_10001471_pt1 | contig 46177 bp, 42 predicted proteins | sample BON02_FD_187213 | JGI IMG/M metagenome (GOLD analysis project Ga0209491, IMG submission 187213) | Freshwater microbial communities from Lake Bonney liftoff mats and glacier meltwater in Antarctica - BON-02 (SPAdes) (version 2) | ecosystem: Environmental > Aquatic > Freshwater > Ice > Glacier...
TTGTTGGTTTTAAAGGTTAGCAAATTTAAAACAAATTACCTTCTTTCTCTTTTTTTACTCCATTTCGCTACGCTTCATTACGTAAAAAAAGAGAAAGAAAATTAGAACAACCTTGTGAAACTAATCATGTATGCATTAATGGTATTAATTCATAATTTTTAACCCACTTCCGGTTGTTGCTTTTCACCATTTTGGTCACTTTGAGTTCATTAAAAAATATCATTTTTTCATGAGTATCGAAAAGAACAAAATACTAACTTTGTTCTATAGTCTTTAATGGGTCTTAATTCAACATTCATCATTAAAAATTCATAATTATCATAAAAACCATGTATTTTCGTTCCCTTAGCATAGATCTATTAATTTTATGACCCCAAAAATTCGTTACGCAATTCTATTTCTTTTATCCTTATTAATTTCAATTCCCAACACGCATCAAGCAAAATTATTAAAAGACAGTACCAAAAGTAAAGGTATGCTGGTGGAGCTGCCCGATCAAAATGGATTGTTATGGGAAATAACAGGCAAGGGTTTGAAAAAACCCAGTTATGTTTACGGAACCATGCACGTAAGTTCAAAGCTTGCTTTTCATTTGGGAGATTCATTTTATTATGCTTTGATGGCATCAGATATGGTGGCTTTAGAACAAAATTTAGATACCGTAATTGATGATTGGGTAACTGAGCGCGCTAGAAATGGTTATGGCAACAATTATAATTACAATCCCGGTATATCTCTAAATACTTTTGATATTGGAAGGATTGAACGCAGAGATATAAACAGAGCCATTTCTTACGATCCTTACGTGCTCAATGGAATTATGTTCAGAAGAGATGAAAGTGCTATGGACTTTCAGAAAGAAACCTATTTAGATTTGTATATATACCGTTTAGGAAAAAAAATGGGCAAGCGCATAACGGGCGTAGAAGACTATGTAGAAGCCAAAGAGTTGGTTAAAAAAGCGCAAAAGGGTGCTATTGAAGATAGAAAAAAGCAGAAACGTACGGATTATTATAAGTTCGCAAACTTTGATTTTAGTGATGCCTATAGAAAGGGAAATATTAAACTAATAGATTCCTTTGAGCGCAACACCAATGGGCCTAATTTTATGGAGTATATGCTCTTTGTTAGAAATGAGAACATGGTACGCAGAATGGATAGCATCATGCAACTTGATATTTCTTTGTTTACAGGAGTGGGTTGTGCGCACTTGGGTGCTGAAAGAGGAGTGCTAAATCTTTTGGTTCAGCAGGGCTACACTATCAGACCTGTGCAAAGCATGGCAAACAGACTGAGCAAAATAAGCAAAAAATATGAGGACATGCAGTACAAACTGAATTACGCTGCTGAAATGAGTCCAGATAGTTCTTTTACTTGTCAGTTGCCAGGAAAATGGATACAGTCCAGCAAAGGCAGTACGTATGACATTTTTATTTATCCAGAATTGGTCAATGGATATTTTTATACCGTTTATAAGCTTAAAACCAATGGAACTATTTTTGGCGACAAGCCTCAAGATGTTTTATTGCGCATAGACAGCAGTTTGTATGAAAGTGTTCCGGGCAATATAATTTCACAAAAGCCCATTACCGTTGGCGGACATCAAGGATATGAAGTAATTAATAAAACTACGGATGGCAATTACCAAAGGTATTACATGATTATCACCCCATTGGAGGCCTATATTTTTAAATTAGGAGGTACAAAGGAATATGCCATTAGCAAAGAAGCCAATAAATTTTTTAAATCCATTAGTTTTACGCAACAAAGACAGAATAATTTTGCTCAATTTACAACGCAAGACCAAATGCTGTCTTTTAATTTTCCTGCTCACGCTGCCAAAAATAAAACCATTGTTTACGACAGCAAGTTTGATGCAACTTTTTCTCTATTTGCTTATGACGAGGTTACAAAAACAACCTATGTGGCTGAACAAATTCGAGCTAATGGAAATTTAGATGATGATACATTTGAGTTAAAATTATTATTGAATAGCTATTCCAATACCGATAATTTTTTTATTGATAATTATAAATTGAGTAAATACAAAGGCTATGATAGAATAGATGGAACCATGCATGGCACACTGGATAGAAAAGTAGAAACAAGTATTATCTCTTTTAACGATAAAATAGTGATGCTTTCTGCCGTTTATCAAGGTGAGCGAAGGGTCAATGAAAATTTCTTTAACAGTGTTAATTTAAAAAATGCGGTTTACAATGATTATATAACTTATTATGATTCCGTGGCTAAATATACTGTAAAAGTACCTGAAATACCTCTGGAAGATGCAGAAACTGCCGGCATGGATGATGATTATGACGACTATAATTATTACTATGATGATGATAAAAAAGATGAAGGTGACAGCACCCAAGGCTTACAAGTCGTCAAAACTTTTGTGCCAAACAATGGTAGCGAGATTATTAAATTATGGTTTGTAACCAAGGATAAATATAATTCATTTGATTCTTTGGATGCTTTGGCAATTTCTAATTTAAGAGATACCAATCGTTCCTATTTTATTGTTGACTCGTCTGTAACAGTTGATAAAAATAATACGATTGTAAGCTATACATTAGGCGATACTGCGACAGAAATGGTAAGTTTTATGAAAACCATTTATAGTCAAGGTGGAATTTATTATTTTTATGGTGATTACAATTCTAAAACAGGGCCAAGCGACTTTATTAAAACGTTTGTAAATACCTTTGAAATTAAAGATACAGTTTGGTCCAAAAGCCCATTTCAATCAGCTTTTGATACTTTCTATGCTGATTATTTTGGAAAGGATAGCATGAACAGGGCAAGGCTTTATAAAAAACTTGCTGGTGGTTATTATTATAAAAACTCAATATTAAAAGACAATGATGCTCCAAAACTTATTTCATTTATCCAAAAGTTTTATATTGATGAAGGCTACGTTAAAAGCAAAGCAAACTTGATAGAGCAGTTGGGAAAATTGGAGCATAAAAGCATCGTGCCGGCACTAAAAAATCTTTATGTGGCGGCAGGAGATACCACTACCTACAAAATGGCAATTCTAAATGCAATGTGTAGGCAAAAAACCAAGGAATCCTACCAATTTGTAAAAGAAAAACTGATTGATGATTTACCCATTGGTTCTTCAGATTTGAACAATCTTTTCTCCTACCGATTGAGCGATTCTTTGCAATTAGCTTCCGTTATGTTTCCTGAAATACTGGATTTAACCATTGTTGATGAGATTAAATATGAGCCCTACTTGCTGCTTGGAGAATTATTGGATAGCAGTTTCATTAAACCTTCAGTTTACAAATCATATTTAAACAGAATATACATGGATGCTTATATCAATTTGAAAAGAAAATTGGTGAAAGAAGAAACCAAAAATGACAAGGATTTGGGCATTGTTAAGGATGAAGAAGGGGAAATGGTTGATGATTGGGGAAGTGATGATAATGGGGGTTATGGCAATAATTACGGCTCACAATACCTTAGCATAGCTAGGTTATTATTGCCTTTCAAAAACGATAATCCCAAATATGCTCAAATTTTTACTGATATGCATAAATTAAAAGATGTAGGCGATCGATTTGAGTTGTTAAAGTTTTGTGTCAATCATAATCTAAGCTATCCAGATTCAATGATTGACTATTATGCTGGTTCAAAAGAATATAGAACTAGCTTGTATAATTATTTGGTTACTGCCAAAAAAATCAACCTATTCCCGTCAAAATACCTTAGTTATGATACCATTATTTATGCAGTAGTTCATGCAAAATACAATAATTATTACAACACCATAGAAGACCTAAAGCAAATAGATTCATTTTATACGACCAAAGGTAAGGAAAAAACCAAAACCCTGGTTTATAAAATAAAACGAAGTTCAAAGGATTTTGATGAGTTACTTTTTGTGAGTAACATACCCAATGATAGTTTTGAGAAAACCTATAAATTGCAGCTAAAGGTGTTAAGCCAACTAGACCCCAAATATGATGAGCAAGAGGTTATTTCAAAAGAAATAGAGCAGCAAAAATTATTGGCAAACAGACCTAATCAGTTTTATTACAAGAATTATAACTCAGATTACGAGGAGGAAGATTATGGTTATGATGACTATTAATACATAATTTTGAATGGCTAAAATTGCAATATCTGCCGTAATCATCACCAAAAACGAAGCTGATAGGTTGGCTGAAACACTTAAAAGTGTTCAGTTTTGTGATGAGGTTATTGTTATAGATAGTTTTAGTACAGATGAAACCACAAGCGTTGCCAAAAATTTGAATGCTCATGTTTTCCAACAGGCATTTTTAGGGTATGGCGCTCAAAAAAATTATGGTTTCACTAAAGCTAAAAATGATTGGGTTTTAAGCATTGATGCCGATGAAATTGTAACCCATGAATTAATGGCAGAAATTCAGCAAATAGTTAATCAGGGAGTACAGGATTGTGTTGCCTTAAATATACCTCGTAAACATGTATTTTTAGGAAAGCTATTCAAGTATGGCAAAGAGAGTAAAGATCTTTTACCTAGACTTTTTAATAGAAACTTTGCACACTATGACGATGCATTGGTTCATGAAAAACTGGTCATTAATGGACCAAGCAAAAGTTTAAAAAATCCATTGCTTCATAATACCTATAGAAACTGGGAACATGCAAAGGAAAAAATGGACAAATATGCCCAGCTGGGTGCAGATGAATTACAGAGAAAGAATAAAAAACGACCCCTATGGTTGGTCTATCTATCCTACCCATTTTATTTTTTCAAACATTATTTTATTTACCTCAATTTTCTTAATGGGAGTGAAGGATTGAAATGGTCTTTATTGGTTTCTAATTACCATTTCAAAAAATACTATTACTTGAATGAAAGGAAATAAAATCTAAATCTATCTTGATTTCGTAAGTAATATTGTGAAGGATTTTAAATATGGCTTTCTTATTTTATGGTTTTTGGTTCTCAACCAAATTGTTCATGCTCAAAAAATAGATAACTTAGCTTCTTTTAGGGATATTAATAGTAAACACTATTTTAGATTTAGTTATGACAATGATTTTTTTAATCAAGCGGATAAAAACTATACCCAAGGTTATAATTTAGAACTGGCTAACCCTATTTTTAGTAAAAACCCCATCAATTATATTTTCTTAAAACCAAAAGGGTTTGACCTGAAACATGGTCTTTCTATAGAACACATTGGCTTTACACCAAGAAGTATTGGAAGCCCTGATATACAATTTGGTGATAGACCTTTTGCTGCTGCTATCATGTTTAAAAGCTTTCTTATTGCCACAAATAGTGAAAAGCGAATAAGAATAAGTTCATCTTTAAATACGGGCTTTATTGGGCCATTGGCTTTTGGAGATGAAATGCAAACTGCTATTCATAAAGCCATAGATGGGGTTGAACCCAACGGATGGCGTTACCAAATAGCCAATGATGCCGTTGTTAATTATGAATTGGGCCTAGAAAAGCAATTATTACAACTTGAAAATTACTTTGCATTGCGTGCCAACACCAATCTGCGATTGGGTACCTTGTTTACCAATGCCTCCGCAGGGTTGAATGCAAGTATAGGATTGATCAACAATCCCTTTAACTTAGAAACAGAGCAACGCAATTTTAACGCTTATATTTATGCACAATCAAATATTTATGGAATTGTATATGATGCCACAATGCAAGGAGGATTATTTAATCAATCGAGCGTTTATAACATTAGCAATAAAGATATTGAGCGATTCCCCATACAATTAAATTTGGGAGTAGTATTTAGGTATCACAGTTTATATTTAGAATATTCAAGGGCAGAATTGACCAAAGAATTTGCACAAGGTGCACCAGCCGGGTGGGGAGGCATTAAATTGGGAATAATAGGAAATCTCTAAAAAAAAAAGTCCCTTTTGACAGTGTCAAAAGGGACTTTTTTAAGGTTATAAATTATGAATTATTTTTTCAAAGTTTTGGCTTCGTCAATCCATGCATTCCATTGCTCAAGGCTAGTCATGCTGTCTTTCTTTTCTAATTCTTCAATCTTTTTGTCATTCAAAGCAATTAAGTCTGCATAAGTATGAATCCCTAAGGCATTCAATCTCTTTTCAAAAGCAGGACCAATTTTATTGATAACTTTTAAATCATCACCTTTGGCATCTTTTTTAGCAGCCGCTTTCTTGGCAGGCTTTTCTGCTGTTACTTTTTCAGCTTTCGCTTTAGGCTCAGCTTTTACCTTAGGTTCAGCTTTTGCTTTTGGTTCAGCCTTCTTTACAGCAGCGTTCTCTTCAGCCTTTGGTGCTTCTTCTTTCTTTACTTTTGGTTTGGCAGGTGCACTTTCAGCTTTTTCCATTGCCGCTTTTAGTTCTGCAAGTCCACCACCCATTTCACCTAAAGTAGAACGTTCAACATTATTATTAAGATTTTTAACGGCTTTGTTGGTGCGTTTAGTAGCATCAGCTTTTTCGCTTTTATCTTTAACATCAGTTTCTCTTTCTTCTGCTTTCCACAAATTGGTATGAGACAAAATAATTCTTCTGTTTTCTTTGTTGAATTCAATAACTTCTAAATCAATTACTTGGTCAACTTTTACTTCAGTTTTATCTGCTTTCTTAAGATGTCTTGTTGGAATAAATCCTTCAACACCATAATCCAATTGTACGGTTGCGCCTTTATCATTAATAGAAGTGATTGTTCCATTATGACGAGCGTTCATCGTAAATACTGTTTCAAATGTATCCCATGGATTTTCTTCCAATTGTTTGTGTCCTAAACTCAAACGTCTGTTTTCCATATCTACATCAAGAACAACAACATCCAACTCATCGTCTTTTTTAACAAATTCTGCTGGGTGGTTTATTTTCTTATTCCAAGATAAATCAGAAACGTGAAGCAAACCATCAACACCTTCTTCAAGCTCAACAAAAACACCATAATTGGTCAAGTTTTTGATAACACCTTTGTGTTTTGTGCCTACTTTAAATTTAGTACCAATTACAGCCCATGGATCTGGAACCAATTGTTTGATACCCAATGACATTTTGTGTTCATCTTTATCAACAGCCAAAACCATCGCTTCTATTTCGTCACCTACTTTCATAAACTCGCTAGGGTTTCTTAGGTGTTGACTCCAGCTCATTTCTGAAACGTGAACCAAACCTTCAACACCAGGCGCTATTTCGATGAAAGAACCGTAATCAGTTAAGGTTACAACCTTACCTTTTACTTTGGTACCTTCAGCAATAGAATCTCCAAGTTTATCCCATGGATGCTCTTGCAATTGTTTTAGACCCAAAGAAATACGTTTTTTCTCATCATCAAAATCCAATACTACTACAGTAATATTTTGATCTAAGGTAAGTACTTCTTCTGGATGACTAATTCTGCTCCAAGAAATATCTGTAATGTGTAACAATCCATCAATACCTCCTAAATCAACAAATACTCCAAAAGATGTCATGTTTTTAACAACACCTTCCAATACTTGTCCTTTTTCCATTTTAGAAAGGATATCAGATTTTTGCGCTTCAATATCATCTTCAATCAAAGCTTTATGAGATATTACAACGTTTTTGTATTGCTCATTGATTTTTACAACTTTAAACTCCATGTCTTTACCAACATACATGTCATAATCTCTAATTGGCTTAATGTCAATTTGAGATCCTGGTAAAAATGTGTCAATGCCATAAATATCTACTACCAAACCCCCTTTAGTTCTAGATTTAACATGACCAGTAACGGTGATTGCTTCTTCCATTGCTTTCACAATGTCTCCCCAAGCATGTTCTTGTCTTGCTTTCTTTCTAGACAGTATAAGCTGACCATTGCTGTCTTCTTTTTTCTCAACAAATAGTTCAATTTCATCTCCGATTTTTAATTCTTCAATGTTTTTAAACTCATTGGCGGCAACAATACCGTCAGACTTAAAGCCTACGGTTACTACAACATCTTTTCCAGTGATGGAAACGATTTTACCTGTAACTACTTGATTTTCTTCAATGTTGTTAAAAGTGTTGGTGTAATGGTCGGACATTTTGTCAATTTCTCCTTGACTGTAGGTTGAGAAACCTTCTTTGTCCATGCTCCAGTCAAAATCATCATGAGCACCGTCATTAGATTCTACTGTTTTGGTTTTGGCAGTTTTTTCTTCTGTGTCTGCAACTACATTAGTTTCAGTTTCAGCAGAGGTAACTACGTCCTCTTTTTCGATTTGTGGGTTGTTTTGTTCTGTTGTCAAATATTAAATCCTCCTTTTCCCTTCCTAAAAAGGGCTGCAAAAATAATCATAATTTTTGAAAAAACAAGGAGCAACGCTTAAGGACTTTAAATGATTTCTATTATTATTTAGTTTATAGAAATTATTTCTTTTTCATGCCCTAACTATTTCCCCTTTTCAGCAATCAAAAAATCTCGCAATTCATTGGCCTCACTGGCTTTTAGCTTACCGGCTAAAACCAAACGTACTTGCCTTCTGCGCAATGCCCCATCAAAATACTTTTTTTCATCTGCTGTTTCTGGTTTAAGAGCAGGAACTGCTATCGGCCTGTTTCTAGAATCCAAGGCTACAAAAGTATAGTAGGCGTCATTGCATTTATATTTTTCGCCTTTCGGGATGTTTTGTGCATACACTTCAATAAATATTTCCATCGAGGTGTTAAACGCTCTGGTAACCTTAGAAGTAAGGGTAACCACATCGCCCAATTGAATGGATTCTTTAAAAGAAACACCATCTACAGAGGCTGTAACCACAATACTATTGCAATGCTTTTGTGCGGTAATGGCAGCAGAAATATCCATCCAATGCAATAGCTTTCCGCCCATCAGGTTACTCAAGGTGTTGGTATCATTGGGTAAAACTATCTCGTTCATGATGGTCATTGACTCTGATGGTTTTTTTGCTTTTTTAGTAATTGCCATGCTGCAAATTTAAACCGATAATATATCATTATCCCATAAAACTTTAATTTAATTGATTTGTTATACTTTAAATTTGCACACTTTTGCCCACTCGTTAACACATTTAAAAAATTTATATATATGAAAAAATTATTCTTAATTATTGGAGTCGCTTCGCTGCTAAGCGCATGTAGTTCATCAAGTCAATTAACGCTAACCCATAGTCGCTATGGCAATGGTTGGGGTTTATCAATGGGTGAAGGTGGTTTATCAAAAGCCGAGGAAGAAAAAGCAGATGCTTTCAGAGCTGAAATGCAGGAAAAACATGCATTTAAAAAATCACTTAGAAATATGCAATCCAACAAAAGAGGATTGCATATGCTAGCAGTTGAAAGTTTTGACATTCAGGACAGTAAAATAGAAATGATGGATGAAATTTCGACCAATGCTGTTTCAAATAAAACCTTAAAGCGTAAAACTACTGATAAGATAAATGTTCAAGGAACAGATAATTCTTCAGAAGCTATGACCACAGATGAGTTAAAGCAAAATTCTGTAAATCAAATTGGGAATGAAACAAACAAAAAACCAATGAGCGAATCTGATGTTGCATTGTTGTTACTAATTATCATTGCTCTTATCCTTCCACCATTGGCTGTGTTTTTATATGAAGGCACCTTAAACATAAGGTTTTGGATTTGTCTGCTATTAACAATATTTGGATTTTGGATTCTTGGAATTATCTATGCACTGATTGTGATTTTGGGAAATTATTAGGTCTCAAAAAAGCATGATTTAAAAAAAGTCTTAACTACCCGTTAAGACTTTTTTTATTGTTTTTTTATTTTAAAAAAGTTGAGGTTTCTTTCAAACTAACTTCTTATCAAAACGGTGGGTTTTTGGGGTAATAAAATAAAGCATCACTATCCTGCTGTAGCGGTAACCAAAGGGTAGAAAAATTAATGCTACCACTGGAACAATCAAAAAAATATAATTAAAAAGCCAATCGTAATTAACAAAGATTATCCCAGTCATAATCATCAATCCGGTACTTAAAGCATAGTTTACATACATTGCACCCCAATAAAATCCGACTTCAGGTTCAAATTTTAAATGACAATGTGGGCAGAATTCATTGGTTTTAGATAATTTGGACAATTGCCACAATGGAGCTTCGAAGACCCTTCCTGTTCTACATCTTGGGCATTTACAAGCTATTATTGAAGGCAATAATTTAGGATATCCCATTGATCAACTGATCCTGTCTTTTTTTAGATCGATACCAAATAAATGCTATCAACGCAACAGCAATATAAGGCATTGCCATTAAGTATAAAATACCATCATTTAAACCCATACCAACCACGGTTTCACCTCTGGCCATATTACTTTCCACAGATGCTTTACACATAGGACACTGCGCTAATAATTGAGTAGCATTAAAAGCAATAACCAACATAAAAACAACTATTTTCTTCATACCATTGTTAATAAAAGGGTGAAATCATCAAGTAAACTACAACGCCAGTAACGGATACATAGAACCATATTGGCCATACAAATTTAGTCAATTTTTTGTGTTTTTCATACTCTCCGGTCAAACCTCTATAAACGGCATACAAAATAAACGGTAAAATTACCCCTGCCAATATAATATGACTTGCCAATATAATATTGTAAATCAATGTATAATTACCCAAATAACGAGTCTCAACCGTAGTAAAATGATAAAGTACATAACTCACTAGAAATAGGATAGAGGTAATAACTGCACTAAGCATTATTTTTTTGTGCAATGCTAAATTTCGCTTTTTTACGGCAATCAGTCCCAAAACTAAGAGAATAGAAACCAAAGAGTTTAGGCATGCACTTATCAAAGGAAAAATATGGGTGTCAAAATCATCTACTGGAAATTTTACTTTTCTCATCAAAGACACCAAAGCAAATACTACAATAGATAATCCTATAATAATAAAATGTGCAAGTCTATCGTTCTTGGGTATGGTTCTCATTTTTTTGCGCTTAGTTTTAGATTTCGTTCCATCCGCAAAAGTTTAATGGCATCATTTATTTTATCCACTTCTAATTGATCGCCTCTGCCTTCAAAAACAGCCCTAACATGTCCATTTTCATCTACTAAGGTAAGCAGTTCTGTATGCGCCCAGTTGGCTTTACTGGCACCTTTATGAATAGCCATATAGCTATATTCTGCCAACTCATAAATCTGAAACTTAGAACCAGTAATAAAATACCAATTGGATGGATTGCCATATTTTTTCGCATATTTAGCCAGTTGTTCCACCGTGTCTGTTTCTGGGTCAACCGTGTAAGAAACAAAAACTACCTCTTTGGCATCTTTAAATTTATTTTGCACTAGATGGATGTTGGCATTTACCGCAGGGCAAACCTCTGGGCAAGTTGTAAAAAAGAAACTGGCTAGATGTATTTTACCATACAAATTGTCTTGGGTAAATACCTTTCCCTTATGGTCAATTAAACTAAAAGAATCTATTTGATGAAACACGGTATCGCCATTGCTACCCAAGTATTTTTGTCCCAGGATAGGAAGCGTGGCTACATTGTATTCAGCTCTGCTTAAAATATAAAGCCACCCAAGCAAAACAGCTAATACAATAATAAGTATTAGCCTACCTTTAAACCTGCTTTTTTTTTGCTCCATTAAATTAGTAATTGCTTAAGGCGTTCCCCTCATGCAGGAAAACAAAAATAAGCATTCCTAAAAGCACAATGGCTGGAATAATGAGCATTCCGATTAAAAAACTTCTTTCATGTTTTAAGTGCATAAAGGTTCCAATAATAAAATATGCTTTGATAACACCAAGAGCGATAAAAGTAATATTTCTAGCCATCATAGGTATAGAGTGTGGCCAAGAAAAATAAATAATAAAGTCTAAAATGGTGATTCCCAATAGTATCCAAAAAGTTTTCATTAACTCTTTAGTTCCATGTGACTCTGCCGTTGGAATATAGGTTTCTGGAATGTATTCTCCAGTATTTTGTGATGTTTGTTGCGTTGACATAAAATGATGTTTAAAAAATTAGATTAAATAATAGAAAGTAAAAACAAATACCCAAACCAAATCTACAAAGTGCCAGTAAAGTCCAACCTTTTCTACCATTTCATAATGTCCTCTTCTTTCGTACGTTCCAAAAATTACATTGATATAGATAATAATTAAAAACACAACCCCACTTAAAACGTGGAAACCGTGAAAGCCAGTAACAATAAAGAATAAAGAGGCAAAAGGTACAGGGCCAGGAACACGATCAGCAGCTATCCAATGGACTTTATCTCCTAAAGATAATTGGTGTGCATGCTCTGCTGCACTGGGAGTAAAACCAAAGAGATTTTCACTTAAGGTTGCTCCCTCACCAATAAACTGTGACCACTCCCAAGCTTGACAGCCTAGGAACATGGCACCACCAACAATGGTTAGCAACATATAAATGCCAACTGTTTTTTTGTCTTTTCTGGCTCCAGCCTCTACTGCTAAAACCATGGTAACACTGCTCAAAATAAGAATCAATGTCATTAAAGAAACAAAGAGCAAAGGCAAATGGATACCATGTGCTAGTGGGAAATGATTAAACACCAAAGATGGGTCTGGCCATGGGGTAAATAAATCGGTTGAATAACTAAACCTGATGGCTCCATATCCTGCTAGGAGTGAAGAGAAGGTAAAAGCATCAGATAATAAAAAAATCCACATCATCAGTTTTCCGTAACTGACATTGAACGGTGATCTACCACCTGCCCATTGGGGTTGTGTTTCTGCTATTGTTGTATGAGATGACATATTTTTTGTTAAATATCGTTTTAACTATTTAAAGGGACAAAATAAGGAACAAAATTAGATATATCCAAAGCAAATCAACGAAATGCCAAAAGGTTGTTGAAATGTTTATCAACAGCATATCCTTTTTATGTACTTTGAATCTTAATGTTTGTATAAGGGTTGCAGCCAATAATGCTAGTCCTATCAAGACATGCGCAGCATGGACATACGTTGCAAAATGAAAAAATGAAGCGGATTGTCCGCCAGCAATATCATTTGAAAGTGCAAAACCTTTTTCTGATAATGCCATCCAACCCATATAATTAAGTCCTATAAATCCTATTCCAAATATCATTGTTAGGAGAATAAAAATTTTAACGCGGGTTATTTCGTCTCTTTTAGCATTGATATGCGCCAGTTGCATAAAAAAACTGCTTAAAATTACAGCAACTGTACTATAATAAAAGTAGTTAGGTAATTCAAATTTGGCCCAAGCACCATCTGCACTGCGCACAATAATGGCACTGGTAATAGCACCAAAAAACATAATACTCGCTATAATTAACAACCACACCGTAAATTTTACGGGTTCAACACCTCTAAATTCGGGCTCACTTGGTGTAAATTGTTTATCCATTTTTTGATTGGGTACTGCTGACATTCTTTTCTAAAATATTAAAGCGGTTAGTACGGTTGGCATAAAAATTAATGAGGCAAACATGAATTTTTTGGCATCTTTGTTTTCAAGGCTTTTATAGAGCACAAAATTAGTATAAATAAAGTAAATGCCCGCAAGGATTATAGCAATTAATCCAACTTTATTTAGCATAACTGCAAAATAGGGTAGCACACCGACAATAACAGTTATTACAGTATAAATAAGCATAATTATAACCGCCAATTTTGTTTTCCCATCTTTTGTAGGCAACATTTGATAACCCACTTTTTGATAATCATCATGCAAGGACCATGCAATAGCCCAAAAATGAGGAAACTGCCATAAAAACTGAAAAATAAATAAGTACCAAGCGATAGGATCAAAAGGCATTCCTGCTGCCAAATAACCAATTAGTGGTGGCAAAGCACCAGGAATCGCACCAATAAAAACGCAAAAGGAGGTGTATTTTTTACTGGGGGTGTAAACAAAGGCATAAAGCACCAAGGAGATTAAACTGATGACGGCAGCCTTAGGGAATGTTCCAAAATATAAAAAACCAAAGCCAACAACAGCAAGACTTATCGCTAGGAAAAACGCAAAGGAAATGCTAAAAGAACCTTTAACCAATGGTCGGTTTTGTGTTCTTTTCATAATACTATCTTGTTCTTTTTCAAGTATTTGATTAAAGGCATTGGCAGCACAGGTTACCAAAAGTCCACCAATGAAAAGAAATATCAAATTTGCCCAAGAAAATGGAGCATCCATTTTAAACACGGCTATAAAATATCCTAGTAATGAGGATAATACCACCGTTAAAGATAGCCTTAGCTTAAATAAAAGCAAGATGGATTTAAACATCAATATTTTGTGTGGGCGATTTTAAAAATTGAATGCAAAGGTACATGAAAATGCCAAGTATAATTCCTCCAGCAAAGATATGATAGGTTTGTGCTACCGGAGGCAAAATATACCAAATATTAATGCTTCCAGCTATTATTTGTGAAGCAATAATGAACATCAGCAAAGTAGAAAAATTCTTTATTTTTATGGATTCATTTAGTTTATAAACCCACACTGTCAATGCCAAAACAATAATGGACAAATATCGGTGAATGATAAAAATAATTCCCATTTCTTCAATATTCAAATGGTAGTTAGCATTGTAGATAGCATTATTTTTAATTAATCCGTCTGCAATTTCTCGGCTCCAAGTACCCGTAATGGTTTGTATTAATACAATTATAAAAAGTGCGTAAATAATGCGTTTAGATTTATGACTTTGCTGTTTTTCTGGTAAAGATAATGCTTTGGTTATGCCCCACATAAAAAGCCCTAAGGCGAGGAATGCAGCTAAATAATGGATAGTAATAGTCCCAGTTAATAAGTTGGTGGCCACTACCACACTGCCCATCCAACCATTAAAAATAACTGCCAATAAACCCAAAGTGGTTAAAACAAAAGTGGCAGTTTTTTTTCTAAAAAATTGAAATGATGATACAAAGGTGGCTAGTGATAGAAGCCCAGTTATGGCTCCAAATAAGCGGTTTATGTATTCTATCCATGTTGTTCTTGCAGAAAAGGGTTCTTCTTTTCTGATATAGGGGTCTTGGGCTATTGCTTCTGCTTTTTCATGCAATCCTAGTTGATGCAACAAATGTGTGTATCGCTCGATTTTTTTTAACCGTTTTTGGGTAAAAACCTCTTTATAGTTTTCAGGAAGTTGAGAAACATCAGTAGGAGGGATGAACTGACCAAAGCACTTTGGCCAATCTGGGCAACCCATTCCAGAACCCGATGCTCTTACAATACCGCCAAGTAAGATTAAAAAGAAAATAGAAAAGCAGGTTAACCAACCTGCTTTTCTATAAAACTTATGTGAAAAAATCATTAAGCTTTATTTAAGCCAAAAACATTTTTTATCAAGGAGAAATAAACTTCTTCTTTGTCTTTAGAAACTGTTTCTACATGTGCAGGAGCTTCTTTTGTTTTTGGCGCAGGATGATAATGTCCATCATCATCACCTGGAATATGTTGTGGATAGAAATCTTCGTCTCTATCAGGTCTGCTATATTCATAAGGGCCTCTGTAAACAGTAGGGATAGCACCAACCCAGTTATAGTGAATCCCTTCGATGGGCGATGTCCACTCTAAAGTGTTAGATCTCCATGGATTTTGCTCTGATTTTTCACCTCTCCAGATATTAGAAAAGAAATTCCAAAGGAAAATTATTTGAGCCAAAGCTCCGACAATGGCTGCAATGGTAATCAAAACGTTTACATTCATCCACACATCAAATTCTGGTATTACTGTAAACATGTAGTATCTACGAGGCACACCAGCCAATCCCATAAAGTGCATTGGAAAGAAAACCAAATAGGCAGCAATAAAAGTTAGCCAAAAGTGAATATGTCCTAAAGATTCATTCAATCTTCGTCCAAACATTCTTGGATACCAATGATAAATACCAGCAAACATTCCAAAAATAGCTGCACTACCCATTACCAAGTGAAAATGAGCAACCACAAAATAACTATCATGTATAGGGATATCTATAGCAGCATTGGCTAAAAATATACCAGTAAGCCCACCCGTTATAAAGAAAGAAACCAATCCCATAGCAAAAACCATGGCTGGTGTAAACACCAAATTACCTCTCCAAAGTGTCGATAAATAGTTAAAAGTTTTAACTGCTGATGGAACGGCAATAATTAAAGTGATGAACATAAACATGGTTCCCAAGAAAGGGTTCATCCCTGTAATAAACATGTGATGTCCCCAAACTAAGAAAGACAATACTGCAATTGCAATCAAGGAAATAACCATGGCTGTATAACCAAAAATTGGTTTTCTAGAATTGGTAGCTATAACTTCAGACGTGATACCAAATGCTGGCATGATGATGATATAAACCTCTGGGTGTCCTAAAAACCAAAACAAATGCTGATACAAAATAGGAGAGCCTCCTACATTGGATAAAGCACCTTGTCCGGGCAACCAAATATCTGACAAGTAAAAACTTGTTCCAAAGCTTCTGTCAAATATGAGCAACAAAGCTGCTCCTAATAATACAGGGAAAGATAAAAGACCTAAGATTGCAGTTAATAAAAATGACCAAATTGTTAGTGGCAACCTGTTCATAGACATTCCCTTCGTTCTCATGTTTAAAATAGTACTGATATAGTTAATACCACCCAAAAGAGAAGATACAATAAATAAGGCTATGGCTGCAAGCCACAAGGTCATACCCAAGCCTGAACCAGGAACCGCTTTTGGCAATGCTGATAAAGGTGGATAAACTGTCCAACCAGCAGATGCAGGCCCTGTAGAAACAAAGAAAGAAGACAACAAAACCACACTAGACATAAAGAAAAACCAGTATGAAAGCATATTCATAAAAGGTGATGCCATATCTCTTGCACCAATTTGTAATGGAATTAATAAATTACTAAATGTACCACTTAATCCTGCTGTCAATACATAAAAAACCATGATAGTTCCGTGTATGGTAACCAATGCCATATAAAATTCTGGCTCCAATCTTCCGCCTTTGGCAAAAGAACCAAGACAAAATTCTAAAATAGCAAAACTTGCATCTGGCCAAGCTAATTGAAGTCTGAAAAGCACGGATAAAAATACACCAATACATCCCATGATAATTCCCGTAATTAAAAATTGACGAGAAATCATCTTATGATCCGTGCTGAAAATATATTTGCTAACAAAACTTTGGTGATGATGGTGATCATCATCATGATGTAAATGTGCTGCTGCTGTACTCATTTTATCTTTATATAATTTATTCTAGTTAATGTTTAATGCTACTGTGTTTGCTGTGCTATCTGCAGTAATGCTTTCTGGCACTGGGTCAGGGTCTAATCCGCCTTTTACAAATGCTGGTTTCTGACCTTTAATCCATTCTTGATATTCGGCTTCTGTTTCAACTACAACTTTAATTTTCATGTTGTAATGTCCAGAACCACATACTTTGTTGCAGATTAAATAGAAATCAAATTCTTTATCACCCCTTTTTTCTCTTGCTTCAACCGTGGTAATGTTGGGCACCATTCTGAAACTTGTTGGCATACCTGGCACAACGTTCATTTGGGCTTTAAAGTGTGGCATGAAAGCCGAGTGGATTACATCTCTAGCCCTAAATAGAAACTCAACAGGTTTGCCTTTTACTAAATGGATTTCTGTAGTAATAATATCATCATAGGTAACATCATTAAACACACGGGCACTTTCTGTTTTTGATGCTGCAACTTGAGCTATGCGCTCTAATTGTTTGAGTTTTCTCTTAATTGATGCTTTCATTTCAGAAGCCAATTCTCCATTTTCCAACACTTCTAAAGAGTCAGTTAACACTTTTCTATTGACCTTCGTAAACGTTAAACCAACGGTTTCAATTCTGGTTTTTACCAATAAATGGGTTTCTTCAATTCTTGCAAGTCTAGCAGAAATAGTGTCTATATCTTCTTGCAACATTAATTTTAAGGCATCAATTTCATGTTCTACGGGCAAGCCCAAAGGGTTTGTACCTGAAATATAATTAAAACTAGCTTCGCCAAATTTATTGTCATCACCTGGGTATCTTGCATTCCAACCAAATTGATAAGCAAAAACTTCTATTTTTTGGGCTTTTTCATTGGGAGACCTGTCCGTAATTTCAGACCATGTTTTATAGCCCATCAATACCAAAATAGACATTACCACAAATGGAACTGCAGTCCACACAATCTCTAAGGTATTATTATGAGAGAAATAGGAAGCTTTTCTTCCTTCTTTTGAATAAAACATCAATGGGAAGACAAAAAGCAAAATTTGTGTAACTACAAATACAATACCTGTAAACAACAAAGTTATATTAAACATTTTTTGAATGGCGATGCCGTGTTCAGAGGCACTATCAGTAATAACATATTTTCCGTGATATATAAATTCCCAAACAACACCAATCATTCCAAAAACAATAAATGCTAGACAAAGCCAAGCGGTAATACTGTTCCAATTCAGTATTTTTTTGCCAGTAATTTTTGAAGATAAGTTAGTGATGTCAAAAATAAGTACCAAAATAGCACCTAATAAAAGACCTACCATTACAAGTAACCAATTAATGTTTCCTTGCATACTAGAGGTGGTCGCATCGGCATCATTTTGGGCAGTTTGTATAAAACTTAGATCAGGCTGACTGATAAAGTAGCTTATTGCACCTAAGCACAATAAACCTAGCAATAATGTTAAAACTTTTTTCATTTTATCGTGTAACAAATTTGTTATTTGGTTTAATAAATATTTGGTGCAAATTTATTTATAAAATCTCACTCCAAAAACTTTGTGTGATATATTTGTCAATATTTTTATTAACCCTTTTTTTTTATGTTTATAACTGCAAAATGTAATAGTTAAGAAAGCAAGTGTTTATATGCCTTTGATAACTCTTTTGCATGCTTTTGTGCGGTGAAAAAAGTTTTTAAATTTTGGGCAATTTCAAGCTTTTCTTCTACCAATTGCGGATTATTAAGTTGTAATAAGGCGCTTTTTACTTCCAAAATGGATTTAGAATCAAAATAAATAGCGGCATCTTGAGCCAATTCTTCAAAAACTGGTATTGTTGAGCAAGCAATAGGAATATTGGCAAACATGGCTTCAATTAATGGTATTCCAAAGCCCTCATATAAACTGGGATAAATAAAACCCTTGGCTTGTTTTAAATAGCCTTGCATTCGTTCATTGCTGACATCTGTAAAAATTTTTATGCGATTGGTTAAGCCTAATTCTTTAACTTTTTGTTCAATCAATGCCCACGTTTCCTTTTTTCTTCCAATTAGAACTAAGTTTTCGGTAATTTCATTTTTAACCAAATTAAAAGCTTCAATAAGATTGATGTGGTTTTTTCTTTTTTCAAAACTGCTCACATATAAAAAGTAGGGTTGAGGCTCATTAATTATAGCAGGTTCAATTTGTGTTAAATTGGCATGTTGATAGATGGTTAAACATTTATCACCGCAACCAAAAAACTCATCTAAATCATGTTTGGTTTGATCACTGGTTGTTATAATTAAATCGGCATTTTGCGTGGCATACAAGGTCTTATAATAGTAAATCTTTCTATCTACCGCTTTGTAGTATTTAGGATATTTTAAAAATATTACATCGTGGATGGTTACCACTGTTTTTAAATCTAAACGGTTAATTTTCAAGGGTATTTCATTGCTTAAACCATGAAAAATGTCTAGATGATGCTTTTTGATAGACTTCGTTAAATTAAGTACACGGTTCACATTTTTTAGTGGTCCCCTCATATAATGTGTATGACCCATTTCTAGCAAATTTTCATCCAGCAATATTTTTTTATTAGGGGTAAAAAAATGCTTTTCAATCTCCGGGTTAAACGCTTGAAGGCACTCAATTACACCCCTGCCATAGTTACCCAAACCAGTATTGTTGTAAAAGGCTCGTTTTGCATCAAAACCTATGCGCATAACTTTATTAAACGGAAACGTTATATTCTCTTAAAGCATCGTTTAATGATGTTTTAAGATTGGTACTTGGTTTTCTTTTGCCAATGATAAAGGCGCAAGGAAATTGGTATTCTCCTGAAGGGTATTGCTTGGGGTAGGTTCCCGGAATAACCACGCTATTCTCTGGTACAAAACCTTTATATTCTTTGGCATCATCCGTTGTTAAATCAATAATTTTTGTACTCATGGTAAGGATAACACCAGCACCAAGAACGACACCCTGAGCCAAGTGAACACCTTCTACTACTATGCAACGACTGCCAATAAAACAATTATCCTCAATAATAACTGGTGCAGCTTGCACAGGTTCTAAAACCCCTCCAATTCCAACACCACCACTTAGATGAACGTTTTTACCTATTTGAGCACAACTTCCTACGGTTGCCCATGTATCAACCATGGTTCCCTCTTCTATAAAAGCGCCAATATTTACATAACTCGGCATTAATATAACCCCTGCACTAATGTAGGCGCCATACCTAGCCACAGCATGTGGAACAACCCGAATACCCAACTCCGCATAATTACTTTTCAATTTCATTTTATCATGAAACTCTAAAGGGCCTGCATGAATGGTTTCCATTTTTCTTGTGGGGAAATATAAGATTACCGCTTTTTTAATCCAATCATTTACTTGCCAGCCAGAAGTGTTTTCGGCTGCTGTGCTGGGTTCTGCAACGCGCATTCTGCCTTTGTCAAGTTCTTCTATTACAAACTCAATGGCATTGATGGTTTTTTCTTCTTGCAATAAAGCTCGGTTGTCCCAAGCGGTTTCTATGATGTTTTTAATGTTTTCTGTGTTGCTTTGCATAAGGTAGTGCAAAGCAAATTAAAATTCTTTGCATTGTGAAATTAAATTTTCATGTCCAAACTTTCCTACAAAGTATCCGCAATTTCTAAAAGTTTTAAGGTTGTCCGCCAATTTCTAGTGGTGGTATGCAATTTTAGTTTCTTTTCTAAAAAGGCATTGGTCAGTTTTGACTTACTGTAGCTGTTTGGACAATATAAGTACAATACTTTTTCGCCCACCATCAATTCATCATCATCTTGATTATTGGCAACAATTTCTTCAATAACAACTGTTGATGGGTTGTCCGATAAAAATGTTGCGTGTAGATAGCTTTCATCCTTATATTTTTCTGTAAGAAATGGATTGTGGGCAATAACATCTTTTAACAATTGTAATTCTAAAACAATAACTGGCACCAAAAATCCAAATTCATTTTCAATCAGGTGGCTAATTTTTTCAGCCAATTTTTCAGCGTTAGATTTGGATGCTTTTAAAATAATGTTGCCACTTTGAATGTAGGTTTTAACAGCATCAAATCCATTATCAGCAAGCACTTTGCGCAAAGCTTCCATTTTAACAATCTTGTGCCCACCAACATTGATACCTCTTAAAAGTGCTATGTAAATTTCTGCTTTCACAGTCTTAATCTAAATCTACACTCACTTCATTACCTCTGTTGCCATCTAACTTGATAAAAATAAAGAGCAAGATAGTAAATGCCAATAAGGATGAACCACCGTAACTAATAAAAGGCAAAGGAATACCAATTGTTGGGACAATACCCATGGTCATTCCGATATTGATTAAAAAATGAAATAAAAATATGGAGAACACGCCATATCCATAGGCTCTAGCAAAACGTGTTCGCTGCCTTTCTGCCATTATCACTATCCGATACAAAAAGTACAAATAGAGCAATACAAAGAGGGCGGATCCCAAAAAACCTGTTTCTTCAGCGAAGGTACAAAAAATATAATCCGTACTTCTTTCAGGCACAAATTTTAGTTTCGTTTGTGTTCCATTTAAAAAACCCTTACCTGTAATCTGCCCACTGCCAATGGCTACCTTGCTTTGCCAAAGGTTGTAACCTGTACCTCGTCTATCCTCTATCAACCCAAATATTAATTCTATTCTTCTTTTCTGGTAACCTTTTAATTGATCGTATACAGCATCTACACCAAAAGTAAATGCTAAATAAGCCATGTATAATAGGGTCATAATTAACCAACCTTTTTTGCGCAACCGCATTAAATAGCCAATGGCTAGCAAAAAAAGCATGATGATGATTACAAGGGTAACTTTAGGAGGTAAAAATAGCCAAGTTTCCATTTGGCTAGTGCTCATTAAAACAACAAAAACAATGATAAAACTAAATCCAATCCCTAAGAAAGCACCGGGCAAACCAAATCTATAAAACACAAAAATTAGACTTAAAAAAACCAATGCAGAACCGGTATCGTTTTGCGCTAACACCAATGCCATAGGTATTATAATAAATATACTTGCCAATAGGTAACTTTTCCAAGTATCCAATCTAATGCCATAAGTGCCTAAATACTTAGACAGGCCCAATACAGCACCCAATTTAGCAAATTCAGCAGGTTGCAACTGAACACTGCCTATTTTATACCAAGCTTGTGCTCCATTTACATTAGCACCAAAGAAAAATGTACCCAAAGTTAGCACAAGTACAATCCCAAACACCACATATGCTAAATGAAAAAATACATTGGTTTCCGTATAAATGATAACCAAACCAACCAATAAGCTGATGCCAAAAAATATTAGTTGCTTGGCATACGGCATGGAAAAATCAAACCACTCCGCGCCTGGTTCATATACACTTGAGTAAATTGTAAAAATACCGGTAGCGCAAAACAGCAAATAAAGCAATATGGTCAACCAGTCATACTGAGTTCGATCATTGGCAATATTATAGCTTCCACTGCTCATTGAGGTAAACTGTCTTTTATAATGTTTCTTAACCTTGTATTTTTCATTCTGTCATAAAGGATAGGTTTTTTGGAAATAAAAGTGCTATCAACGCCTGCCAAATATCTCTCCATTAACACAGTAGCCATCGGTGCGGCAAAAGTGGCACCATAACCACCATTTTCTACCACAACGGCAATGGCTATTTTAGGATTATCTTTGGGTGCAAAGCCAATAAAAATTGAGTGATCCTTGCCATGAGGGTTTTGAGAAGTTCCTGTTTTTCCGCAAACATCCAAGTCAGGGATAGCTGCTCCTCTAGCTGTTCCGCCTGGTTTCACCACCATGTGCATTCCCTCTACTACTTGTTCAAAGTATATTTTATCTATGGGTACTTTATGTTTTTCTCTATATTGTTGGGGAATTTTAGCACCTCCTTCAAAGGAACGAATGCTGTGTGGAGTTATCCAATAACCTCGATTGGCAATGCATGCAGCAAAATTGGCCATTTGCAAAGGAGTTACACCAATTTCTCCTTGACCAATGCTCAAAGAGAGTATCATGCTACTTTTCCATCTACCTTTTCCATAGTAGCGGTTAAAATAAGCGGTATCAGGAATAAAACCCGTGCCTTCATTGGGTAAATCAACACCGGTTTTAACACCAAGCCCAAAAGATAACATGTAGCTGCGCCATTTGCTATAGCCAATATCAACGGCATCATACAAGGTGTCGTCAATAATATTCCTGAACAAATGGCAATAGTATGAGTTACATGATTTGGCAATAGAGTTTCTCATGTCTAATCCAGATGGGTGAGCATGACAACCTACTTTTAAGGAACCCATTCTGTAGCCACCATGACAAGGGTAAGTGCTGAATTCGGTAATTACTCCTTGCTGCAATCCAATCAATGCTTGTAGGGTTTTAAAAGTACTTCCAGGAGGATATCTTGCCTTTATAGCTCTGTTAAACAAAGGGTTGTTTTCATCTTTTAAGAGGGCAGCAAAGTTTTTATTTCTGCTACTGCCCACCATGTCATTCAAATCAAAACTGGGGCTATTTGCTAATGCTATTATTTCGCCTGTGCTGGGTTCAATGGCTACAATGCTTCCAATTTTGTTTTGAAGCATGTCCTCTGCCATTTGTTGGACATCAAAATGTAAAGTAGAAATGGCAGGGGTGCCAGGGGTGGGGGCACTGTCCAAAGCACCCGCTTTAAAACTTCCCTTTTGTATTTGTCGGTTATCTACAATAACAATTTTTACACCTTTTGATCCCCGAAGCCATTTTTCATAAGTGCTTTCCAAACCAGTGATGCCTGCATAATCTCCCTGTTTATAGTAGGGGTCATCTTTCAGGGTTTTTTCACTCACTTCTCCAATATATCCCAATACGTGGGAGCCAATATTTGAACGGTATCTTCTATCTGTTTTTTGTTCGATTATAAACCCAGGAAAAGAAAGTATATTCTCTTGCATTGGTATATAAACTGAGGGTTGTAGGTCTTTTAGTAAAGTATAAGAAACATTAGGGTTTCTTATTTTTTGAAGTTTATAAAGAAAGGTTTCTAAATCAATGTTCAAGATTTTAAGCAGTGCAGCGGTATCTAAAGTTTTGGGGATTTTCTTTTTGATTACGGCTAAATCATAGACCACATCATTATAGACCAAAAGTTGATTATTTCTGTCGTAAATAGTACCTCTATCGGCATACAACGTTATTTCGTTTGATGCATTTTTGATGGCTTCAAAATAATACTTATCTGTTGTTAATTGTAAGGAAAAAAGTCTTCCTAAGAATAATAAACCAACAGCGATTAAGATTATAAAAAATAAAATTTTCCTGTTTGACTGCACTAATTATCTCGTTTTGGCTTGTAAAAATAGCTTAAATAATATCCATTGCACAAAAATACTAAAAATAGTACTGAGAATAGTTACCGTAAAAATCCTGAAAATATATTTGAAGTTGAAAAATTCTAATAAAAAATAGTTGAAATGAAAAATTGCTGTCAGTAAAAGGATATAGCTTATCCATTTACCATTCAGCATAATTCTTAAAGAAGGAACCACATTAAACTCTGCTCTTGGATTGCTTTCTTTTGGCAGCCATAAACCTCTAATAAAAGCGATCAATAACATGCCAGATGTGTTTAATCCATTGGTATTCATTAAGAAATCTGCTGTCATTCCTGCCGCAAAAGCCATTAGGAGCAGGTAAGATTTATTAATTTCAATGGGCAGCAATAAAATAAAAAGCACCAAAATTTGAGGTTTAATATAAGCACCCAAGTCAAGGTTATTGAGCACAATAACTTGCAAGCCAATTAAACCCAGAAACAACAAAATATATCCTATTATATCACTTCTTTTCATGGCACAATCTGGTTTAATTCAATGATGCTGTCTAGAATGACTTTGTCTTTATTTTTAAAAACATAGGCATAATAATCTGTTTTGAGTTGGGCTGCCAAGTCAATTTCAATGTCATACATACTGCCACCAGGCTTGCTAAGGGTTTTGATGGTGCCAACAGGTATATTTTCAGGGAAATTGATAGAATATCCACTAGACACAATGTGATTTCCCACTTTGATTTCCTCATATTTATGGATACCTTTTAGTTTAGCTATATTGGGATTACTGCCTCCCCATTCTATGGTTCCACTTTTGTTTTCCAATTCTAAAATTTTGGGCATTACAATTGGCGTATTTATATTTAAAATACTGAGACATAATGCATATTTGGGATACACATTGATAACTTTCCCTGCAATTCCCCCAGAAGTGGCAACACCTAAACCGACCATTATATTGTCATTGCTTCCCTTGTCAATCACAAAAGTATTGGAGGGGCGGTTGGTTGTATTAAAAATAATGTGCGCAGGAATAACCTCAAAATTACTGGTATTAATTCCAGCTGCCCAATTTGCAGTGTCCAAGTCATGCAAAGTATCTTGTTTATTGGCAAGAAGTGCTGCATTTTGCATCAGCAAATTTTCATTTAATTCTTGTAAATAAAAATAATTGCGCCAGTTTGTTTGAGTTTTATTGACAGATGCTCCAACGGCATTAGCATTGTTAAAAAAAGCTGCTTTTTGATAAAAATGGAACCTGAAAATTGCCGTTAAGGCAAAAATTTGAAGAATAATGAAAAGAAAGGTATTTCTGTACGCAATAATAAAGGCGAGTATTCTACCCATATTAGCTGCTTATTATTTCATTAAAAATTTGAAATTACCAATGTTTTTTAAAGCAATGCCTGTTCCTCTAACAACCGCTCTTAAAGGGTCTTCTGCTATGTTAACAGGCAATTTTGTTTTAGCCCTTAATCTTTTATCCAATCCTCTAAGTAAAGCACCACCACCCGTAAGGTACAATCCTGTTTGATAAATATCTGCAGAAAGCTCTGGAGGCGTATTTTCTAATGCGCGCAAAACAGCCTCTTCAATTTTAGAAACACTTTTATCCAATGCCAAGGCTATTTCAGAATAAGAAATCATAATCTGCTTTGGGATACCAGTCATCAAATCTCTACCATAAACTGGATAATCATCAGGTGGATTTTCAAGTTCAGTTAGGGCAGACCCTACATTTATTTTTATTTTTTCAGCGGTGCGCTCACCAATTAGCAAATTGTGCTGTCTACGCATATAGTCTGCAATGTCTAATGTAAACTCATCTCCAGCAACTCTAATACTTTCATCACATACAATGCCTCCTAATGCAATTACCGCAATTTCTGTTGTACCACCGCCAATGTCAATGATCATATTGCCAACGGGTTCTGTTACATCAATACCAATACCTACTGCTGCCGCCATTGGCTCATGAATTAAATATACCTCTCTGCCTCCAGCACGCTGTGCAGAATCAATTACCGCTCTTTTTTCAACTTCGGTAATACCACTTGGGATACAAATGACCATTTTTAATTGAGGACTAAAGATGCTGCCTTTTTTGTTCATCATCTTTATCATCCCTCTAATCATGTGCTCTGCTGCTTGAAAATCAGCAATTACGCCATCTTTTAACGGTCTTATGGTTTTTATACCCTCGTTTTCTTTCCCAAACATTTGCATCGCCTGATGCCCTATGGCAATCACCTTGCCAGTAGCTTTCTCTATTCCAATGATAGACGGTTCATCTACAACAACTTTGTCTTTATGAATGATTAATGTGTTTGCAGTACCAAGGTCTATCGCTAGTTCTTGGGTTAAAAATCCGAATATGCTCATTTTATAGTGAAAGGGTATTAAAAAGTTTGTGTTGTATCAGTGTGCGAAAGTAACATTAATAAATAGTAATTCAAAGCACAATTTTTAAGTATAGACTGAGTTGTCTATATTCGGGACAGCCAATGCTAACATGAAATAAGCATTAACATCATCGTTTTTATACAGTTAATATTAAAAATGATTAATAAACTTTACTTTAATGGATTTCTGTTTGCCCAGTTTTCTCCCATTTGAGTTGAGAATTTAACCTGTATTTTTTTATAGATTTGAGAAAGTATAGGATTGTTAATGCAAAAATAATTAAGGTTTTCAACGGGTGATGCCCCCAAACTTGCCTTAGCCTCTTTGGCTGTTCTGCCCAGTTCTATCTTCTTAAACCCCTTGTTCAAGGCCTCTTTTAAACCATCAAAAAGTATGTTGAAATACAATTGGAATTTGTGATTGAGCGCATAAGAGAATCCAATGTAATGAATTTCAATATGGTTATCATAGTAAATATAGGATGAAAAAGCCACCAACTTCTCTGCTTCAAAATACCCTATCAATTCAAAACTTTCTTTCAAGTTTTTTTTCATAGTGACAAAATATAATTTATTCAAAATCCCTAATCTAACCGTTTGATTATGTGCAACTTGTAAGTAAAGTGCCTCAATTTCAGATTGGTAATGAATAATTTCATCTAGGCTTAAAATTTTTCTTTCAAGAGGATTACCCGACTGAATAATTTTTTCTGCCCTTTTTCTATATTTTCTGCTCAAAGCTTGCCGATAATCATTAAAGCTACTCCAAGTTTCTGAAACCTTCATCAGCATGGTTATGTCATCGTGCATGGGTTTATAACCGTACCTTTTGGCGATGGTTAATTTTAAAGGCTTATCCAAATCCTTCATTAGAATTCCACAAATGTTTATTTTAAATAATTTCTGCTCAGAAATTTTTTTGGTAATTTGTGCTGCAACGTCAGCTCTAATGCCAGAAAATCCTTTGAAATTTATTCTAAAAAGATTGCCGCAAATTAATAACTTGATTTCAAAACGCTGAACAATATGACGGATAAAACCAAAATACCATTTGTTGAGCCAACCCAAATCGATAAAAGATGAATTGAACCGAAGCAATTGGTAGTAAATTATACCAATGGTCAACCCTTTTTCTTTAACTATAAGGTAGTAAGGAACTAACCTGGAAACCTGACTTTCTTCAATGGTTTTAAGATTCGCTTTGTGCAAAGAGGGGTTTTCACCTACAAAATGAGACCACTCCGTTTCAACTTCATCAAATTTGTTGTAAACCTCTATTTGAAAAGGCTTTAGGTAAAATGAAATCATGATTTAATACCCAGCTTTAAAGCATTGGCAAGTTTTTTTACGCCTTCACTTTGTGCCATCATTTTTGCCAGTTTGCTATTGGGAGAAAATACGTCTTTTGCTTTGGATTCCGAAATGGTTACACAACTTTCAATATGTACTTCTGCCGGTAAAAAAGGAGCTTTTAGTCTACTGCCTATATGCGATAAAGCGTCTTTAAATTGAGCCTCTAAAATGGTTGAAGAAAAATCAAAAAGGATAATATTGTCTTTTAAAGCAAAGTGTGTGTGTTTTATCAAGGCACCTGCACTCTTTTTATTCAGTTCCTTGGAAAGGTAATCAGCTGTATTGTCCAATACCGTTCTTACATTTTCTTGCGTAAATTCAAATTGCTCTAAGGTTTCATTCTCTTGATTACTCAAGGGTATTAGGGTAGTGGTAGATTCTGCAACACTAATTTCCGCATTTATTTTCTTTGTTAAATTAACCGTTGGAATAAGGTCAATTTGCTCTTTAGAAACAAGGGCATTGGTATTTTTAGGGTCTTTAAATTGAAATTTTGAAACGCCAGAAGTATTGCTAGTGCTTGTTTTTGTCACTGCAACTTTGGCCGGTTTTATGGTCCTCACAGGAATCATAATCCTTGATTTGAATTCCATTATTTTTGGCTGTGCATCAGTTACCACTTCTCCATACATCAAGTAGGGTAGGGCATTCAGTTTCATTAAACACAACTCTACATGCAAGCGCTTGTTACTTGCCATCCTAAAATCATACTCAAACTTGTGTGCTACATTTAATGCGTTTAACAACAAGGCATATTCTGTTTTGTTGGCTTGTTCTTTGTATTTTTCCTGAATATTTTCTGAAACCTCTAATAGTAAGTGCGTTTGGGTATCTTTGACCATCATCAGGTTTCTGTAATGCTCATTCAATCCCAATAAAAAATTATGACCATCAAAGCCTTTCTCTAATATTTCGTCAAATAACACCAAGGCTTTTCCGGCATCCTGTCCCAAAAGAGCATCCGTAATTTTAAAATAGTAATCAGAGTCTAATAAATTGAGGTTTTCAATAGCTTTTTCATAGGTAATTTTACCATTGCAAAAACTGACCAATTGGTCAAACATAGAAAGCGCATCTCTCATTCCACCATCAGCCTTTTGAGCGATGATGTGTAAAGCTTCTCTTTCTGTTTCAATACCTTCTTTTTTCGCTATATCTACTAAATATTCAACGATGTCATTTATTTTTATTCTGTTAAAATTAAATATCTGACAACGAGAAAGGATGGTGGGCAATATTTTGTGTTTCTCCGTAGTTGCCAAAATAAATATGGCATAAGGTGGCGGCTCTTCTAAGGTTTTTAAAAATGCATTAAAGGCACTTGAACTCAACATGTGCACCTCATCAATAATATACACTTTATATTTACCTGTTTGAGGTGGAAACCTCACCTGATCATTCAAAGAGCGAATGTCATCTACAGAGTTGTTAGAAGCTGCATCTAATTCAAATATATTAAAGGAAAAATCTTGCTCAGGCTTCGTGTTTTCATCGCTATTTATTACTTTAGCCAGAATCCTAGCACAGGTAGTTTTTCCAACACCTCTAGGCCCAGTAAACAAAAATGCTTGGGCTAGGTGATTGGATTTTATTTCATTGATTAAAGTATCGGTAATGTGTTTTTGACCCACTACATCTGCAAAGGTTTGCGGTCTGTATTTTCTTGCTGATACTATAAAATTGTCCATGGATAGCCTACAAAGTTGCTAATAATTTTTTGGATAAAAAATTATTAGCTCAATTCTTTTTTAATTAACGCTGAAATGGTTTTTCCATCTGCTTTTCCCGCAGTTTTACCCATAATGATGGGCATCACTTTACCCATGTCTGCCATGGTTTTGGCACCAGTTGTGGCTATGGTTTCTTTAACTATGGCTTTTAATTCTGCTTCGGTAAGTGGAGCAGGCAAATACTCATTGATTACCGCCAACTCTGCTATTTCTTTTTCCGCCAAATCTGTTCTGTTTTGTTCGTTAAAAATGGTGATGCTAACTTGTCTTTGCTTTGCCATTTTTTGCAAAACTTTCATTTCAGCATTATTGTCAACATTTCTTTTATCGTCCGTTGCCAACAATAAAAGTTGAGCTTTTATCTCGCGCAAACCACGCAATCTGTCTGCGTTTTTGCTTTTCATGGCCTGCGTTATTTCTAAATCTATGGTTGCTTTTAAAGACATGGTGCAAAGCTAAGGGTTTTTTTGTAGTTGAGACCTATAAGGTTTTTTTAAACCTATAGGTCGATTTGTCTTAAAAACCATATAACTCGGTGTGTTCTACAAATCTTCGATCTCTATTTTTGGATGTATCTTTTGCTGATGAAATTGTATAAATAACTCTTTATTTCCAAACCATTCTATCAATTCATTTCTTAATAAATCTGTAGGCAATTTGCTGAGAATAGAGTGGTAACTATCATAAGTCCAATTGCCAACTTTTTTTGTGATTTGGTGGTGCACGGCATTTTTATGAATATACCATACAAAATTATTGAAATCGCTTTCTTTCCTTACTATACTACGTCTCATATAATCCATAAACAACGCGCCTTTTCTTTTTTCTCTTTTATTAAAGGCCTTTGTATAGCTGTTTAATAGATTGCTAAACCGTTCCATTAAAAAGTCGCAAATATTCTCTGTTAGTGGATTAAAGGTTCTTTTCTTTATCTTTTCGAAATGCTTAATAATTGATTTTTCATCTTTAATTTTAGCTAATAAATGAAAATGGTTTGGCAGCAAGGAGTAACAATATAAATTGCATACTGGTGAAGTATGAAGTTTTAATTTTTCAAGAAAGAACCAGTAATTATCAGAAGATAAAAACAACTTCTCGCTACCAACTGCCCTAGAAAATAAATGGTATATATTATCTGGTAATAATTTTTGATAGTAGGTATGCATTTTATATTCTTAAGTTGTAAGGGTCTTTCTTCTTTTCTTTCAGCCATTTTAGAACGTAACAACGCCAGAAAACCGGTAGATTAAGCTATTGTTTGCTCCGTTTTCTAAATAGGAAATATCCGTTTGTAATTTTAGACTGTGTTTGTTAAAATAATGAGAAAATCCAAATACATATTCCTTTTGTTGATTCATGATGGCAGCCACCTTTTTTTCAGGTGTAATCTGAGCATATCTTAATGCAATTTCATTGGTTTTACTCAAAAAGTAACCTGTCTGAACCATGATTGTTGTACCGGAAACTACATAATTACGCTGAGTGCTGTCTTTTTTATTGGTAATGATAGCTTGGTCAGAATTTCTATTGTAGAATTCTAATTCTAGAGAAAATCCTCTAAATTTAAAAAGTAAATCGCCACCATAATATTGAATATTTGCGGTTGCAGAATTGTATAAAAAATCTCCTAACTGTCCCATTGTCCTTGTTGCCTTGTCGTTATAACTGTATACTCCTGCAATAGAAATTTTAGGTTTGTTTTCTTTTTCAATATCTGCTTCAATGTAATCTCCATTTTTTGTAAACTCACCTAAAGGTAAAAACTCCACACGAGCAGCGTAAGACAGTTTGCCGTTTTTATCTGAAAAAATCCTACCTTCACCACTAGATACTGCGATGGTTGACTTCAGAATCAATTGGTGAATATTGAATGTGTTATAAAGCCAAACGCCTTTGTCCCGGTCTAATGTAAAATTATTATTTGTTACAGAGCGTTCAACCAATTGAAGGTTTGCTGACGAAACTTGTCTTTGTCTATTTCCAGGAAGTTTGGTCTGTCCAAAACCAACGCGCAGCCATTTGTTGGCTTTATAAAAAAGCATGGCATCTCTCAATATTAAATTATTCTGCACTGTACTATTGGCTGAAGTAATATCACCGTGTGCAAATCCTATTTGAATGCGATAGGTAAATTTGGGATTATATGCGGTACCTTGAATATTTAAGCGGCATCTTCGGAGTAAGAAATCTGCTCCTGTGGTTTTATTGGTTAAATCCCTTTTGGCTTCAAACAAGCTTTGCACTCTTCCACTTAAAGCAATGGTAAACAAAGAGTCAGGAGAGGTAAATTGAATTCCTTTTCCAAATTCCATTTTCACAGAAGGATTCATAGCTTGTGCCAAACAATTATTGCCAAGCATTGCCATTAATATAGTAGTTAAACTAATTGTTGATTTCAATCGCATTATTTTATTTTTTTTTTATTCTAGTCCAACATTTTCTCATACTTTCATCCAAGATTACCCCCAATTCTGTTATAAATTTTTGTCGGCTGCCAATTTTTTTTCTTTCCTAATCTCATTCGTTTTGCAGATTTGAATTCCTTGTAGTTGTGCTGATAAAAAAACGCTGTAGCACTTGCATTGTTAATAGGAAATGATGCATTTTCTTTTGTTTTCAAGCGCAATTTAATAAGTTCAACTCCAGCTAAAGTTGTATTTGCCACGATCAAGCCTTCTCCCCAATTTGGCAAATAATAACCTTCAACTTTGTCGTCTTGCAAATAAACAAAACTATTTTTAAGGTGAGGTTCAATATGAAACATTCTATTTTCTAATGAAACCTGATGGTCTAAATGCTCTACTTGTTTTCTGAAATTTTCTTCAAAAGGAATGATGTTGTCGGATGTTGACCAATTTTGCTGCGGTTTAATGTCCCTAAAGAATAAGTATTCTGTCTCTGTAACAAACCCAAGTTTTTTATAAACAGGTGCACCAAGTTCAGTTGCAATTAAATAAACTGTGTCGCAGGATTTTGCTTTTAAGCTGTTAATTAAAGTTTGAGTAATTAGTTGTCCTATACCTTGATTTCTATTGTCAGGAAGAACAATAATGTGTGCCAACCATGCAATGTTATGGTGAATAATGGATGTACCTATCCCCGCAATTTTATTGTCCTGAACAACCTTAATGGGAAAACAAAAATTTGATTTTGTATAGAAGTCAAAAGCTGGGACAATGTCATCCCAGTCATCTGGAGTCAGTTCTTTCAACAATTCAGTTTCGTTTTGTTCTAAAATATGGATATCCATGTTTAAAATTATTCCATTAGTTCAATTTATAACTGTCTTAGTTGTTGGTCAACTATTTTTTATTCAAAGAAAGTGTAAGTAGGAAAAAACTTTTGGTCAATGCAATAACACTGTGATTAATATTTTCTTGTAAGGCTATCATTTGTCCTTTTTCCATTAAAGAACTTTGTTGCTCTGTAATAAAATTTATTTTGCCTTCCAACACCTGCACACTTATAACTCCATTAGCCTTGTGTGATTTTAATGCTGCATTTTTATGTAAGCCCATCAATACAATTCTCATTGTGTCAGATTTGAAAATTGTAATGGAATTTCGGTCACTGTCTTTCCAAGTAGTTTCATTCTTTATTTGTTCAATGAATTCATACAGGTTCATTTCTACTAATTGAGCATTTAAAACCCGATTTCCTTCTGGTCGCAGTGTTGTTGCCTCGTTTGATTTAATTTCTAAAGAATGATGTACTTTATGAGTCTCTAATTTTTCTATCAATTTTTGAGTTGCTTCGTCTGATGATGTGCCGTAGCCATTAACCAAGGTTCCCTTGATGTTATATTGTGAAGAGGAGATTGCATAAAGTATAGACTGATCTTCAGGATTAGATTCCCCTTCAAAACGATACACTTTGTCTATTTGAAAATCGTTTGGTGATAATGAAATGTTCGTTTGGTTACACACTAAACACGCTTCATGAATATTAAAGTCGTGGATATAACCTACCTTGATTAACCCATTGATGGTTTCTGATAATGTTCCAAAACTTTCATTTAGATGGGTTTCATTCATTTTTCAAAAGTAGTGATTTATTTGAAATAATATTCTTATTGAGCATGTAAATTAAGCTTGGAGTAAAAGTTCGACTCATAATGCTTTGCAAAGGATTATGAGTCGAAAATGAGGCAGTTCGTTACAAAAATAAATTTTGCAAAATCGCGTAAAAGCCGAAGCAGTTTGTCCTAAAATAAATTAACTAATTTAAAAACAAACTTCTATCAGCTGCAGGCGCATCTTTACAATGTTTCACAAATCATTAAATCTACCTCTTGCTTGTACGCCTTTTTTCGCAAATCATTTAATGCGTTAAAGTCTTCACTTGCCATCATATCTTTAATAGATTGATCCGATGGAAATTCAAAAACCGCAATGGCTTTTATACCACCCTTTCCCATTACTTGTTCTGTTGTTTTCCAACGTTGCATTCCACTACCACCAAACTTTGTAAATATCCCAATAATTTGAGATATATACAATTGAAAGCTAGGCAAATCATCATAATTGGGTATTGCATTTACAAGTAAATATGTTTTATTGTCGGACATAATGGTTAATTTACTTTGGATACTTGGGATAAATCTAATTTAGTTTTGTCATTAACAATAGTTCCTGTTTCTATGTATAACTTATGTCCTGCCATAATTCCGTCTAAAAGTTTTGCATTCATGTTTTTCATCATCAAGCTGTTTACTACATCAAATAAACCATTTTTCATGGTGTATGCCATGGTGCCTGAAAGTATGGTTTTTTCACCATTAGATCTTATGGCAAGGTCTAAAGCCATGGTATCTATGCCGGGCATTTTTTTTAGTTCAAATACTTCTATTTTTATATTCTTGCCATCGTTCCATTCGGTTACTTTTTCTTCTGCTGTTGCGCCCATCATTGTAAAATCGCAATGTCGGGTAGCGCCAACACCTTCTTTTGATACGGAAGTAATGAATGATTTGCTTACCGCTGGGTGTCCATGACAAATGTTTCCAAAATCTGCTAATGCTTTCCAAACTTTGTCTTTTGATTGACTTATTTCAATCTCTCTTTTAATTGTGGTTAATTTTTCCATTTTATTTATTTGTTTTTAAATTGTAGAATAATAAATTTATTGTACGAATGCTCTGTTCATAATTTTTTGAACTTTTCGCCCTTGTTAATGCACCATAAAATGTGGAATGCAAAAGCTCAGTAACTTGTCTTGCATTCATGTCAGATTTTAGTTCATGATTTTGTTGAGCTTCCAATACTGTTGGCTCAATGGCCTCCATAAATTCATCAAATGCTTTTGTTGTGGACAATCCTACTTTTTCATTAACCGCCCCTAATTCAGACATGATGTTATTGATAAAACAACCCATAAAATTTATTTTGGGTTGCACTTGAAGCATATTGATATAAAATTGAAGTAAACGTTCATAAGCCGATAGCTTGTTGTCTGACTGAAGTTGTGTTTTTATGCGGGCTACATTAGTTTTAGCATACAATAAAATGGCTTTGATCAGAAACTGTTCTTTGCTTTTAAAAGCATTATAAAAAGCCCCTTTGGTCATTCCTGTAACCGTGCATATCTCATCTATACCAAGGCTGTTATACCCTTTGTTGCAAAACAAACCAAGTCCTGTTTTTAAGACTGTTTCTTTATCGTGTTTTACATTCATTTTTACAATTCTAAATAGACTAAGTTGCAAATGTAATCAAACAGAACGGTCTGTACAAATAAATATTTGTGAAAGCTAAAAAAGTTAATGTCTTATATTTGATTTGTTGGTAGATGTTTATTGTTAATCATCCGAAACTCCCTTAACAGTGTGGCATTTATCACAATCCCGAAAGGATTGCTAACGCCAAAAGCAATAACAATATTTTGCATAAATATTGATGTCAAGCGCTGAACCCTACCTATTGTCAAAAAGTGTTTAAAATAAGTGTTTCTTTATCATTGGTTAACAACATTTCTTGTCCTGCTGAATGGGGGGGCAGGCAACACTTCCGAAACTGCAATAAACACAGCAATCGCCTTGATTTGGTTTAATAACTTGTTTGCAATTTTCACATTCATAAAAATATTGGCATGCTTCTGTTGGCATTGTTTCTTCTTTCTTGTGTCCGCAGTTTGGACAAGTGATAGTTGATTGTAATACAATTTCCATTTCTAATTTTATTTTTTGTCGGTTACAGAATATCCTGTTGAGTTAATTGCTTTTTTAATATAGGTAATGTTGGTTTTTGAATTATCAAACTCCACCACAGCATTTCCATTTTTATAGGAAGCTTTTGAACTTATTATTCCTGTCAGTTTATTCACCTCGTGGTTAACGTGTTCTTCGCAACTGGCACAAGTCATTCCGCTAATTGTAAATTCTACTTTTTGAAGATTAGATTTGTCAACAACGATAATTTGCTTTTCTGGCTTTGGGTAGAAAATACTTGAATAATAAGGAAAGGCAAGCATAATGATTGCAAATGCAGTTATTATTCCTAAAAACTTTTTTGACTGCATGAATTTTGGTTTTTCTGTGGTGTCGCAGTTACAATCAATTTGCTTTTTAGTCCCAAAAGCATTCGGGATCAACTTTTGATACCAAGCAAAGCCAAGTACAAGCATTGTTAAGCCTATAAAATACGGTCTGAAAGGTTCAAGCCAAGAAAATGTGGAAGCAAGTCCGCTTGTCCCAGCAAGCAGAGCCAAGACTGGTGTAATGCAGCAAAGTGATGATGCTATTGCAGTCAGCAGACCAGCACCGATTAATTTGTTATCTGTTTTCATAGTGTCACCAAGGTTTTGTTTTCGTTAAGGATTTTAAAAAAAGGTTTTAGCATTTCCTCATACTCCGTTGTTAACGAGTAAAAAATGGTTTGGGCTTCTCGTTCTGTTTCTATCAGTTTTCTGTCTTTAAGTTTTCGCAAGTGTTGAGAAACTGCCGAAATTGTCATACCTAGCATATCGCTTATGTCGCAAACACAAAGTCGTTTTTCCTCATAAAGTAGAAAAAGAATTTTTAGTCTTACAGTATTACCCGCCAATTCAAGTTGGTTTGATAAATAATCAAACGTACCATTAAGTTCTGAAACTCGCTCCTTGCAACGGTTTATTTGCTTAATATCTGCCTGTTTTCTTATGCAAGAATTGTTGTCCATTATGCAAATATAGTCAATTTGCTTATTTAAGCAATAGCTAAAATACAGTAATCAAAAGAATACAACTTTTCTATCTTTTTTGTTGTCTTATCCATGCTGCTATAGGGTTTAATTTTGCTGATACAGTTGATTTTTCTAGGCCATTCATTCCGTCAAGGTTATTACTACATTGCCCGTTTTTTGTCCTGTTTCCACAAACTTGTATGCCTCTACAATTTGTTCCAATGTATAGCGTCTGTCAATTACAGGTTTATACGTGTTGGTTTCTACCAGTTCTTTTAAGAAAACAACATCTTCTTTGCTAATGGATGGAAGAGGGAATAATACTTTTTTGCCTCCAAATAGGGGAGTTGCTAGTGCTAAAAATATATTTTCAGAGTTTTTGCCAAGCTCCGTTGAAATATAAATTCCCTTTTTATTGAGCAATGGTTTGCATTTTCCGAATGAACTTTTGCCAACGGCATCAAACACAAAGTCAAATTTCTGGCTAATTTTTGTAAAGTCCTGTTTATGGTAGTCAATTACTACGTCAGCACCCAATGATTTTACCAATGCTATATTTTGGGTATCGCAAACAGCGGTAACGGTTGCACCAAAGTATTTTACTAATTGCACAGCTGCTGAACCAATTGCACCCGTTGCTCCATTAATCAAAACTTGTTGTCCAGGCTTTACTTTGGCAGCTCTTATATCGCAGAGCGCATAATGTCCACCTTCCGCTATAGGTGCAGCTTCTTCGTAGCTTAAATTACTGGGCATGGTTGTTATGGCCTCATTCTCTGCCATAATCATATATTCCGCATGTGCTCCAAACCTGGTGTCATTATAACCAAACACCTTATCTCCAACCTTCAATGAAGTTACGTTTTTGCCAATGGTTTCAATTTCTCCAGCAAACTCATTTCCTAGCGTTTTATATTTGGGTCTGAATAGACCACTGAAAAATCTGCTTATAAAATATTCAGCACTTCTAAATCCACAGTCGGTTCGGTTTACCGTTGTTGCATGCACTTTTATGAGCACTTCATTGTCTTTTGGTAAAGGTTTGTCAACCTCCATCAATTTAACAACTTCTGGTGGGCCGTATTTCGTATTAATAATTGCTCTCATATTGCTCTCGCTTTTTTTTATGGCTACGCTTTAAACTTGCTGTTTGTCACTGGTTTTATCATTTGATAAGGCGGTTTGTGGCTTTACATGGTTGCGGAATTAGAAGCACAAATGTACAATAGAACTCTAAGCTCCATTTTGGCAAACCCTTGCTAGCTGTAGTTAAAATCTTCGTGTCAAGCTAAATGCCATTCCAGTATTGTTGCCTTGTGCGGGAAAACTGTAAATATTCCATGTTGTCAATTTGACTTTTGGTGTACGGTTAGCTATTAAATTCCAAGTACTCAAAATCATGGTTGTTGTTCCAAGACCAATGTTTACCATTGAAAGTGCTTTTGTACTTTCGTTCGTTGCTCCCCTATAATTGTATCCTTTTGGAAACATGACAGAGCCAAGTGCAAATTGTCCAGCACCCGTTATTAGTCCAATAATGGGAACTGCTTTTTTCGTTGTGCCTTTGCCAATTTGTATTCCGTTAATTGTATTAAGGGAGAGATTTAGTCCACTAAGGATAGAAGAAGAAATACCATAAGCTGGTTTGATATAATTGTATGAATAAACTGGCGTTGGCCCATAAGCTGGTTGTATCATTGCACACTCTTCTTTTGTTAGTCCACTAGTCAAAACCCATTGGTCAAGGGTTTGGTTATTCATGGTTAACACTTCATCATATTTATTTTTGCTATTAATGTCATCCGCAATTTGTCTGTTTGTAGTTTGTTCTACTAAATAACCAACGGCACAAATAGTTCCGTTCTTGTCAATAAAGCAAGGTTTTCGCTGGTCTGCAAAGTCGTAGTTTTTAGGAAAAATACCATTTGTCCAATAGTCGTGTAGGAGGTCTAACAGATGATTGCGTTTGGTTTGCAGGTCGGCCGAAAGATTTGAAACGTCTTTACTTCTCAGTAAATTTTCTACATACTCAAGATGAGTACTAGTTCTAAGATTGTTGTCAGTTGTTGCGTCAGGTTTGTGTCCAAATTTGCTCTCAAAACTGATGTCGCCTAATAAAGGATTTACCATTTGGCTTGTGTCAACCGTTGATTTGTTGCAGCCCAAAAATAGTGTCGCAACAGCAATTGTGAAGGTGATTGTTAAATTTTTCATTCTGTCATATTTTATTTTAATGTTCCTTATGTCTGGTCGTCAAAGCGTTTGTATTTAATAACTGCTAACATACAAATATAAGCAATTCCTCTAAAATGCAAAATTGCCGATTAATCATTTTATACTTAAATATCCCGTAATTAAACATTAAATTGGACAAGCCAAAATAACGCCTATTTGAAGAGCAATATGATGGACAATTAAGTACCAGAATTGTCCAGGCTGTTTTGAAAAATGAACTAAAAATAATAGGAGCCAAGAACAAAGCAATTGGCACTAACAGACTTATGCAAAATTATACCATGGACTAGTAATAATCTTTGTGATTTTTAGCCATTCTAACATATACACAAACTTTTTATTATTATTTTTGTTGCAAATATTATTGTCTGAATATTAATCTAAACTATGAAGCAAAATCATTTATCCCAACTCTTACTGGATCAAAGCAAAGATCTTATTTGGATGATAAATCCTGCATTCCAGTTGGTTTATGCCAATAAGGCCTTTCTAAACCTTATGAAGGAAGTTACTGGGGTAGAAAAGAAGTTGAATGAGTCTGCGTTGGTTGAAGGTTTTGGTGAAGGGTATATTGAAAAGTGGAAAGGCTATTACAAAAGGGCTCTTAAAGGTGAGTATTTTGAAATAGAAGAGCATTATTTGCATCCAGAAACAAATGAAATTCAATATAGTCAAATTACTTTTGAACCGTTAACAGGTGATGACAATAAAATTTTTGCCATAGCTTGTCAATCAAAAGATGTAACACTTTTAGTCAAGCAAAGTGAAACTAATCAGATGATTGATTCTTCTTTTGATGTTTTTTGCACCATTAATGAAAAAGGCATTTTTGTGAAGGTGAGTGCTGCTGCCGCAACTCATTGGGGTTACTCACCCGAAGAATTAATTGGCAAACCTTACCAAAATTTTATCTTAGAAGAAGATGTGCCCAAAACCAACGAAACAGCTGCTAATATTATTGGTGGTCGGATTGCTAAATCCTTCGTTAATCGTTACAAGAAAAAAAATGGTGATATCGCCTATAATTTATGGTCGGCAAGGTGGGACGAAAGCGCCAAACTACTCTATTGTGTGGTCAGAGATGCTAAGGAAATAATTGAGTCGGAAGAAATATTACACAATAGTGAACAGCGTTTTAAAGCCTTGGTTCAAGAGGGTTCTGACCTAATAGGAATACTAGATGAAGAAGGCAATTACCTATATGTTAGTCCTACAAGCATTTCTGTTCTTGGGATGGCACCGGAAGAATTTATTGGCAGAAATGCATTTGAATTTATTCATCCAGATGATGCAGAAAGAGTTTTAGCCAGTTTGCAAAAAATAAGCACCGAAAACAAGGTAATGGTTGAACCCTTTCGTTTTCAAAACCATAAAAAGGAATGGCGATGGGTGGAAACGGTGTTGACGAATATGCTAGGCAATCCTGCAGTGAATGGTATTGTATCCAACTCGAGGGATATCACACAAGCTGTGAATGCCCGCAGACAAACTGAGGAAAATGAACTATTCAATCGTACTGTTTTAGAAAGCAGTCCTGATTGCTTAAAAGTATTAGATAATGAAGGTAGAATTCAGTTTATGAATTTCAACGGACTTTGCCAGATGGAAATAGATGATTTTTCTATCTTTAAAAACAAAAATTGGTGGTCGCTGTGGGGGAGTGAAAATAAAGCCTTGGTAAAAGAATCATTAAATAAAGCATTGAAAGGAGAAAACGTACAGTTCGTAGCGTTTTGCTGTACTGCCAAAGGCACACCGAAATGGTGGGATGTGATGGTATCGCCTGTAGGCAACCCCGATGAACCCGTGCAACAAATCATTTCTGTTTCAAGAGATATTACAAAACAAAAGGAGGAAGAACAAAGATTAAAATTACTTGAAAGCGTAATCACAAATACCAATGACGCCATTTTAATTACCGAAGCCGAACCGCAAGATGAACCAGGTCCAAAAATCATTTATGTCAATGAGGCTTTTACAAAAATGACGGGTTATACAGCTGAGGAAGTCATCGGTAAATCACCCAGAATCCTTCAAGGACCGAACTCTAACAAAGAAGAATTGGCAAAACTAGGTCGTGCGCTTAGAAATTGGAAGCCTTATGAAATAACCACCGTCAACTATAAGAAAAATGGAGAAGAGTTCTGGATAAATTTCACCGTGACTCCCGTAGCTAATGAAAAAGGCTGGTACACCCACTGGATTGCCATAGAGCGAGATGTATCGGAGCAAAAAAACAAAGAACTAGAAAAAGACCTTATAAATAAGATAAGTGATATTTTTAATCAAAATATAGACAATGACTTAATGGCTTGTGGGTCAGGTGTATGCGAGCAACTTACTAAGTTCGGAGATTTTGATTTCACTGAAATGTGGTTGCCTGCCATTGACAATAAAACGATTAATTGTGCAGCAATTTACTTTGAAGGCGAGGCGGGAAATGTTTTCTATGATACAGCCAAGAACTTAGATTCCCTTGCCTTAGAAGAGGGAATACCTGGGTATATTAGGAAAAACAAAGCGACAGAGATTTGGGATGATGGTGATGAGGAATGGCATCTCCTTAAAAGAAAAGTAGCTGCGAAAAAAGCAGGTATTAAATCCATGATAAGTGTGCCCTTAACGCACAAGGGAGAGTTTGTCGGAGCACTTTTGATAGGGACAGAAAAAACCAAATCAGCCCTGGGGCTGCATTTAGAGTTATTTCAAAAATTAGAGTCAACTATTGGTGCTGAACTGAGCCGAAAGAAAATAGAAATTGAACTTGCTCAGATTTTTAACTTTACTCCAGATATGATATGCGTGGCAGGGTTTGACGGCTATATAAAACGAATCAATCCGGCTGGCTTAGAATTACTGGGGTATTCATTAGAAGAAATGCGATCAAGGCCTATTAGATCTTTTATACATGAAGATGATAGGGAGCTAACCAAGGAAAAACAAAGCGAACTATATAATGGTGGAAGCCTCAAAAATTTTGAAAACCGCTATCTTACAAAAGATGGCAAAATAGTATGGTTGAGCTGGACATCATCTTCAGCGCCAGAGCATGGTATAGTGTATGCAGTTGCCAAAAATATAACAGAAGAAAAGAAGCTTAGGGAATTAAATCGTCAGGCTGGTAGTTTGGCGAAAATTGGAGGTTGGGAGGTCGATTTAGTGAATCAAAGTATCTTTTGGTCAGACGAAGTTCATCAAATGCATGAAACGGACCCAAATTCATTTGTGCCAAATTTGGAAAGTGATATAAAATTTTACAGAGAAGATTTTCAACAATCAGTGCATCAGAAAATGGAAAAATGTATTGCTACGGGAGAATCATTTGATTTCGAGGCTGTTTTGGTCACTGCTAAAAAGAAGGAAATCTGGGTGCGAGCCATTGGGAATGCTGAATTTGTAGATGGTATTTGCATACGTATTTACGGCAGTTTTCAGGATATAAATGATCGCAAGGAATCGGAAAACAGGTTACTCTCTATTTCAGAAAATCTACCAGGAATAGTATTTCAATATATTATTCATCCAGATGGAACTGATTCTGCCCGCTATGTATCAGGTGCGGTTGAGAAACTAGTGGGCTATACAGCCACTGAGGTTGTGGGTAATTTAAACCTTCTATGGGATCCAATTAAAGTGGGTGGAGACTATGACGAAGTAAAAAGTAGCTTACTCAAATCTGTTCAAGCAAAATCAAAGTGGACTTGTCGCTTTAAATATGTTTTACCAACAGGAGAACTTCGGACATATTTAGGCAATGGAACCCCAACTTTTTTAACAGATGGCACTATTTTGTACAATTCAATTATACTTGACATCACGCAGGAAGCCAAAAACAAGGACTTATTAACTCAAACTACTGAAATAGCAAGAATCGGTAGTTGGGAGATGGATTTGATAAACCAAGATGGAGACAGCATGTATTGGTCTCCCATGATGTTTAAAATAGTGGAAGTGGATGATAGCTACAATCCTACATTAACTGGCGGCATAGAATTTCATATCGGGGAAAGTAAAGAACGAATAAAGAAAGCACTAGGTCTTTTAATTAAGGATGGTACTGAGTTTGATGAAGAAATATTACTACTTACGGCTAAAGGAAACGAGCGATGGAACCGGGCCATTGGTAAAAGCGAAATAGTCAATAACAAGCGTACCAGAATTTATGGTAGTTATCAGGATATTGATGCGAGAAAAAAATCAGAAGAAGAAAACAGGTTCAATGCTAACTTATTAAGCATGATAGGACAGGCGGCAATAGCAACAAACTTGGATGGTGTTGTTAATTACTGGAACAAAGCAGCTGAAAATATTTATGGCTGGAAACAGGAAGAAGCAATTGGAAAGAATATTATGCAGTTAATAACTCCTGAGACCAATAAAGAACAAGCCAAGCAGATAATGGAAGGGCTAAAAAACGGGCAAACATGGTCAGGAGAGTTTAAAGTGAGGAAAAAGGACAGAACTAATTTTCCTGCCTTAGTTACGAATGCTCCAATTTATGATGAGTATAATGTATTGTCAGGTATCATTGGTATTTCATCAGACATTACACAGGAAGTCAAAAACAAGGAGTTGCTAAAGCGATATACGCTGGAACTTGAACGGTCCAATGAAGAGTTGGAGCAATTTGCTTTCATGGCCTCTCATGATTTACAGGAGCCGCTTAGGATGATTGCTAGCTTTATGGACTTACTGCAACGAAAATACGGAGAAAAACTTGACGAAAAAGGACATCAATATATTCATTTTGCGACAGATGGTGCCAAAAGGATGAAACAAATCATCCTTGATTTGTTGGAGTATTCAAGGGCAACAAGGCCAACAGAAGTAAGAGAAGAAGTAGATATAAATGATGTTCTTTCTGAATTCAAGCAGTTAAGAAGAAAACTCATTTCAGAAAAATCTGCTTCCATTAACTATAGTAATCTGCCAATACTGAAAACATATAGAGCAGCTATTACTCAGATACTTCATTGTTTGCTGGACAATGCACTTAAGTATTCCAAACCGGGTATGGCACCAAAAGTGGAGATTAACGCTATAGAAAATAAAAAGGGATGGAAATTTTATATCAAAGACAATGGGATTGGTATTGATCCTCAATTCTATGATAAAATATTTATAATCTTTCAAAGGCTGCACAACAGAGAGCAGTATGCCGGAACAGGAATAGGTCTTTCTATTGCCAAAAGACATGTTGAGTTCTTAGGGGGGCGGATTTGGGTGGAGTCCACACTCGGAGAAGGCACGATATTCTATTTTGATATACCTAAAATGAAATAATATGAATAAGCAAAAACACAAACTCGCCCACATCCTATTGGTGGAAGACAATGAAGGGGATATTCTACTCACACTGGAAGCGTTTGAAGAATGCAAAGTAAAAGCAGAAATCAGCATTGTTAAAAACGGCCAAGAAGCCCTTGATTATCTTTTTAAAAGAGAACAATATGCCGATGCAGAAAAACCGGATCTTATCTTATTGGATATCAATATTCCCATACTTAATGGTCATGAAGTGTTGGAGCAAATCAAAGCCAATGCAGTGCTCAAAAAAATTCCAGTCATTATGCTTACAACCTCCTCCAGTCAAAAAGACTTAAATAGAGCATATGAAAACCACTGCAATAGCTATGTAACAAAGCCACTTGATATCAAAGATTTTCTAGATGCTATAATAAAAATTGAAGAATTTTGGCTGCATCTAACATCATTTCCAAAGTAATATAATGATGCAACGACAAGACTATTCAGAAAAGCTAAATATTTTAGTAATTGAAGACAATCAAGGCGATTTTGTTTTAATTGAGGATTATTTAATCGAGAAATTTAAGCGCATAGAAATAATACACCGCTCAGATTTTAAGCATTCCATTAATTATTTGCAAAATGCAAGAGAAGAAGTTTCATTAATTTTGCTAGACTTGAACCTGCCAGATTTGGAGGGCATTGAACTAATAAAGGGTATTTTAGCTTGTGCCCATGAAGTACCCATCATTGTTCTAACCGGATATTCAGACCTCGAAATGGCCGAAAAGAGTCTTCAAATAGGTATTTCTGATTATTTAGTAAAAGATAAAATAACATCTCTACTAAAGGTTGGCTGTTGGAATGTTTCCAACAGCCTTTTTTTATGTTGGTATGACTAAAGCTACAAGAGGAAGTGCTATCTCAAAAATGCTTAAAAAACTAAGTGTTTAAACCCACTAAGGAGGACCTACTTCAAACGCGAAATACACTTATGTATCACTTTTGAGTTAAACTATATTCACATAAACGTTTATATAATATTTTTCCTTATTTTTATCCAATGATTAAACCCCATAATTTCAGCAATCTACTAACTCAATTCATAAATCAAGGAATAAGTAGTCAAGCCTTAAAAAGCCATTTTTATTTTTGCAAAAATATTTAGAGCATCAAAAATTTGAAAAATAAGGGTTTCAAAAAAGTGGCAAAAAGATGATTTACATTTGTTCATCATCCTTTTGAAGTTAAAACCTGCTGCTGCAAGCATAATATTGATATTATCGCCCACTACTCCCTTGTAAAAGTTGCGATTTAGCCTATGGTCTTGTTTCACATGTCCAATTATTGGTTCTATTGCCGCTCTTTTTTGATGCGCTTTTCTTAGTTTATTACTCAAATACCAACTTTGATTCTTTTTTGGTGGTTTGGGTAATAGTATGGCGGTTCTTTCCACTTGCTTTATACCGCGATATCCTCTTTCTTCTACCGCTGTTTTGGGGTATTTTCCTACTAGTTGGTCTACTTGTTTTAAGGCAGCAGTTAATGTATGTCCATCATATTCATTCCTAAAACCCATTGCTCCAACAATCACTCCAGTATGCGTTTTTACAAAT
>Ga0209491_10001473_pt1 | contig 46129 bp, 44 predicted proteins | sample BON02_FD_187213 | JGI IMG/M metagenome (GOLD analysis project Ga0209491, IMG submission 187213) | Freshwater microbial communities from Lake Bonney liftoff mats and glacier meltwater in Antarctica - BON-02 (SPAdes) (version 2) | ecosystem: Environmental > Aquatic > Freshwater > Ice > Glacier...
CTGGGCTCATTTAAAAAAGGAACTGATTTTCATTTATGACCACAGAACGAAAAAAATCAATTCCTTTTTAAACGAAAAAAAACCTAATTTTGTAATAATAAGCAGTCCTAATTAGGGGAAGCTTACATTTCACATTACCATCAGTAATACACACATAAGAAATATTGTCAGCTTTCTTGTTGAACCAAGTCTCAAATTCGCCATAATCTTCCAAAAACGATTGGAAAAATTCATCTTTCAAATTGATATTTCCAAAGTAATCTTTCTTGACGGAAAGTACTTTATAATCTTTTAAATCAGGATTTTCAGAAGTGCATTTGTCAATGAAAGCGTCAATCTTATAAATTTTGTCGGCAATGCCTAAGAATTTTGCCTTCCTATGAATGCCCTTATCCTCAGTGATTAAGAAGTCGACTCTACTGTTTAGAACCTCTTTTAGAAGGCTTGTGTCTATAAAGTCATTTCGGGACTTATCAGCCTCTCTAAGAATAGATATCTTCTCTGTTTCGGGTGAGTCTGTCTTAAGTTGGTTGTAGTTGCCAATTTTAACACGCATGGTATTTACAACTTCCTCATCCTGATAAGACCCAATTTCTTCAATGGTTAAAGGGTGTACACACTTTTCATAATGAAGTTTATCTATCCAATTGAATAGCAAACCAATATCTTGATTGTAAATCCTACTGGCTTCACGATGTATAATAATGTTAGTGTCGAGTAAAATTCTCATTATATAAAAATGTTTTGAAGTTATTGGTTTCTTCAGATTTAAGGGTCAAATGTGGTTTATTAAGCTGTTCTGCCAATTCTTTTGAGTACTCAAGTTCTAGTTCCTGGAATTTTAAAAGCAAATCAAAATCATATTCTCTATTGTCACGGTTCTCTAGTCGTTTTTTAATTTCTTGTACGTCATCTACAACAATAATGAATGCAAAGGGATTTAATGTTCTGAATGTATCAAAGTCAATTTTTTCAGGAACATTATTCTTATTCAATAAACAATAATGACCATCAAGAACATATCTTTCATTTTCCTTGACAATCTGCTGAAGGTTGGTGATTAGCCTATTTTGAGTAAGTGTAAAATCCTTCACCAATTTGTTTTCCTTCTCGCTGATTTCTTCCCACTTCAATACTTCACTAGCACTTAAATGTCGAAGATTAAGGTCATTGCAAACTTTTCTGCAAAGTGTTCCCTTGCCAACTCCGTGAATACCTCTTATGAATATTATGTTCTTCATTTCGAGTGCTGTCTTTCTAGCATGTGCCCTAACTTGTATATAGGCGAAACAAACCTTCGCCAATCTACCCCGAAATGGCTGTATATACGAAGGTTTGTTTCGCTTTACATTAAAATCAAATGTACTATCTTTTTCATCTAAATGCTTATATTCACTCATGTTGTTAACGCAACGTTTTAGTAACCGGTAGGAAATTACATCTTTTTGTAATTTCTTACCTATTTTTTGTTGCACTTACTACTTGAACTTAGGATTGTTATAAATCAGAAGTTTTATTTTAGCTTTTGCCTAACGGCGGTCTATAGTTCGTTGCGCAATAAATATAAGGAAAAAGTAAATCAATAAATAGATAGGATTGATTTTAAAGTTAATGTGAAAACTCCTTTTCAAAGTAGGTCCAATCTATTTTGTCTGCTAACAAGGCTAATTCGTGCTTCAGATTAATGAACTCTTTAAGAAGAGGTTTGAAGAAATCTTGTTGATTCTGGGATGATGATTTTCCTAACATTTATTGCAAGCTTTTGAATACAAAATACTCATTTTCTTGCAATTTAAGTCATGAAAAATAGCAAAATTATACAGTTAAAATGTTGATAAACAAATGTTTATATCTAATTTAAGGAACGACTGAATAGTTTAAGGCCCAAAGTTTTACATACACCGAACTCCTTGAAATCCCTAATTTCTTAATAGTTGATTTTTTCTGTTCAATATTTACTTTGTTGAATCGAGTATAGTCTAGAAAAAAAATTCATTCTATTTGGCTAAATTTTTGGTCTTTAAACAGCCCATTAGTTAAAAGCAACAGCAATTTAGGACAACTTCAGGCTAAGCAGTTTCAAGAATTCCATTCTTGTTCTTTGCTTTTCAAATTCTCCACTAAAGGAAGAAGTGGTTGTACTTGAATTTTGTTTTTGAACGCCTCTCATCATCATACACAAGTGCTGCGCTTCAATCACTACCGCTACACCATGCGGTTGAAGTACATGGTCAATTGCTTCTCTAATTTGAACCGTCAAGCGTTCTTGCACTTGCAGTCTTCTGGAGAAGACATCAACAATTTTTGGGATCTTACTTAATCCTACAATTTTTCCTTTTGGGATGTAAGCCACATGTGCTTTGCCAAAGAAAGGCAACATATGGTGTTCACACAAAGAGTACAGCTCAATATCTTTCACAATCACCATTTCGTTGTGGTCTTCATGGAAAAGTGCGCCTCTTAAAATTTCTTCTGGATCTAAATCATATCCATGCGTCAAGAAATGCATAGCTTTTGCTGCTCTTTCTGGCGTTTTTAACAAGCCCTCACGGTTTACATCTTCTCCAACATTTTCAATAATGCTTTTGTATTTATCTGCAACAAGTTTAACTGCTTGTTCGTCGTATTTATTCTCGTTAGAGTATCTTTTCATATTATTCTTCATTCATCTTAGAAACAACAAATAAACGCATTAGTTCATTACGGCGGTTATTCTCCGTAATACTCCACGTAAATCCTTGGTGTTTCCATTAATTTAATAGAATGCAATTCACAATCCTTAATGAACGGGGTCAATAAACCCCATATTACTTTGATTAAATTTTCTGATGAAGGCTGCACATCTTTAAAATAGGAAACATCGAGATTTAAGTTCTTATGGTCGAATCGGTCACAGATTTCTCTTTGCACAATAGTACTTAATTCATGCGCATTCATCACAAAACCGGTGTCTGGATTTGCTTTCCCTCTCACAGTTACAAAGATTTCAAAATTATGTCCATGGAAATTGGCATTGCAACATTTACCGAACACTTCTTTGTTTCGTTCTTCTGTCCAATTCGTATTGTACAATTTGTGAGCTGCGTTAAAATGCTCCACACGAGTTAAATAAACCATCTTTTTTGCTTAAGTTTTACAAAGATAGTTGGAATGAATGGAATAGGTAAACTATCTTTACCTTTTCTATGAAAATATTAATAGGCTATTCAAATCCAATGGATATTACAGCTTTTCTTGAGGCTATTGGCAACCACAAAATAACGAGTCCATTTTCCTACAAGCATATCACGATTGATTTCGTGGAATTGGGCTACACGGCTTTTGAAACCGCCTTTAAAATGGGGAAAGCCCTGCAAAAAGAACGACATCACTTAGTCTTGTTTGCAGGACTCGCGAACAGTTTAAATAATCGAATGAAAGTAGGTGATGTTTTAAATGTCATTAATGACATTCCTTCGGGTATTGGAAAAGAAAACGATGATGGCTTTCAACATGCTTATCAGTTGAATTGGTTAGATTCAAAAAAACTGCCCCACCACAGAGGAGGTTTTATCAACATGAGTAGTGCTTACTTTAACGTCTTTTTGCCTTTCATGAAAACGGCTGCCATAACCACCAATGTATTGGGTGGAAACCAGCACACCTTAGCATTAAAATTGAAGCTCTTCCCTATTCATATTGAGAGTTCAAACGGACTTGGTTTTCAATATGCTTGTTTGCATGAAGGAGTACCTTTTTATCAGTTAAGAGTAATTGAAGAAAATTTCTTAGATTCAACTTCCGATAAAGCATTAGCAAGAGAAAATTTAAACAAAGCCTTGCAACAAATAATAGATTTAGTATGAGTATTAATTATTACAGCGAAGCCCAAAAAGAAAATGGCCTTAATTTTAGAAAGCAAGCAAATGGCTTTGGCTTTAATTTATACCTACTCTACAAACTACCTGCAGCCTATTTTTCTGGTGTGCGTTTAGTTAAGCTAGATGAACAAGAATGTCAAGTAAAAATCCCTTACAAATGGTTTTCTCAAAACCCTTTTAAATCCACCTATTTTGCTTGTTTAGCTATGGCTGCTGAAATGAGCACTGGCTTACCTTGTTTGATGGCTATAGAGAAAATGAACCCTAAGGTTTCGATGTTGGTAGTTGATATCCAAGGATCTTTCACTAAGAAAGCAATTGACAGGACAACTTTTACTTGTAAAGACATTCCAGCGGTATACGAAACGGTAAAAAAGGCCATTGAAAGCAAAGAAGGTCAACTTATTGAAACGACTTCCATCGGCTTAAACCATGCTGGTGAAGAAGTGGCTTCTTTTAAGGTGACTTGGAGTTTTAAGTCGAAGTAACAAAAGAATTTTGATGAAAATACACTTTGGAAGGTGGTCGGTAGATTTAACGAATCTGAATGAAAATTGCAAATTAACAACTTGTTAAACGATTAACCGATTTATGTGGGATATTAGCTATGGCTGGAGATGGCATTAACGATGAACCTGCTTTAGCGATGAGTTTTAGTTCAGTTTCTGTTATAGCACATGTACTCCAATTAAAAAATATTAAAATATAGATAAGCATGAAAAATTACATTTCAATTCTATTCTTCCTTATGGGGCAATTCCTTCAATCGCAAAGCGCTCAACAACCGTGTAACTTTGATAATTACAAACGGCAAAATGAGGAGAGGATCAACATAGCAGAGAAAGCTATTCAGACCTATCTCTCCAATCCAAATTTTAGTACAAAATCCAATCACAACGTCAAAATTATACCGGTTGTAGTGCATATAATACATAATGGTGGTGTTGAAAATATTTCTGATGCACAAGTGCAAAGTCAAATAGACGTTTTGAATGAAGACTTTAGAAAAATTGCAGGAACAAATGGTGACGGAAACGGAGTGGATACTGAAATTGAATTTTGCCTTGCAAAAATATCCCCTGATGGGCATTGTACAAACGGTATCGTTCGGGTGCATTCGTCTCTTACCAATCACCTCACTTATGAGCGCAGTTTATTAAAGCAACTCAGCTATTGGGACAATACGCGATACCTGAATATGTATGTGGTAAAAAGTATTAATGGCAATAGTGGCATAGCGGGTTATTCATCTTTTCCTGGTGGCCCACCTGATGAGGATGGTATTGTAGTGCGGTTCCATTATTTTGGAAGAACAGGAAGCGTTTCAAGTGGATCAAATGGCAGAACCACCACACACGAAATAAGCCATTGGTTTGGCTTATACCACACCTTTAATAATGGCTGCGGAATAGATACCTGCACAGATGGCGACTATGTATGCGACACTCCTCCTGCAGCGGATCCAAATTATGGCTGCCCCAATGTTAACACTTGCTCAAACGATTTCCCAGATGTAAACGACCAGGTAAAAAACTATTGCGACTACTCGAATGATGCCTGTAAAGACCTGTTCACTGCAGGACAAAAGGCACGAATGGATGCAAGCTCAAACACCTTCAGAACACTGATTTGGAGTGCAGCAAATACAAGCTCAACGGGATGTGACTCCGCTTTTGTTTCAAATCCTGCTTGTCCACCACAAGCAAATTTTACAGCTATTAATACTTCCATTTGCATTGGAGGAAGCATCAACTTTACCAGCAATTCTTTAAACAACCCAAGCGCTGTTAGTTGGTTGTTTCCTGGAGGGACACCAGCAAGCGCTGTTTCTCCAAATCCGACTATTGTTTACCATAGTTTGGGAAGCTATGACGTGACCTTGATTGTTTCTAATGCAAACGGAACAGATACGCTTGTTTTGGCTAACTATATTTCGGTCAATACCCCTGTGGCAGGAATGCCAGATACCTGGGGCGACAATTTTGAATATGCAAATTTTCCTAACAATGGTTTAACTGTTGAAAATCCAGACAACGATATTACTTGGGAAAGAACAACTGACGCATCTCGGGAGGGAATTGCATCTGCAAGAATTCAAAATCTAATCAACACCAATTATGGCCAGTCAGATGCCTTAATTATACCTCGTTTAGATTTTACAGCTTTTGCAACACCAATAAACATGGTTTTTCGTTGGGCCTATGCTAGAAGCGATGCCAATTATAGCGATGAATTAATTGTGTTGGTATCTAAGGATTGTGGTAATACTTGGACACCAGAATTTTATCGGACAGGCAACAACTTAGTAACGGGACCCACACAGACCACCTTGTTTATCCCCGACAGCACACAGTGGAATATAGCGAGTATAGATTTAAGTTCCTACGACACCAGCGACCATGTAGATATTAAAATCGTAAATGTAACGGATGGAGGGAACGCATTGTACATCGACAGCTTGAAAGTGGGGACCTTTGATTTCGATTCAATACCAACTACAGTCAGAGAGCGAAATAAAAATTCAGAGCTCCTTTTATTTCCAAATCCGGCAAGCCAAGTTCTGCATGTAGCTTTTAGTGAGGTAAATCTAAATCCGAGCATAAATATATTCAATACCATTGGACAAAAAATGAATGTACAATATACCTCCAATAATACTGGCGCTACTATCAATACGGAAAATTTAAATGCCGGACTTTATTGGATTGTAATTATGATAAATGAGAAATGGTTTTACAAACAGTTTGTGAAGGAATAAGAAATAAAAAGTACTAAGCATAAATAAAATTTATAAAAATGAATTCTTTAAAATCACTATTGCTAACACTCTTCGTCTTATCAATAATTTCTGGCTATGCAAAAATAAATAATCCTAAAACTGAAGATATAAACATATTAGGCAACTGCGCTATTTGTAAAAGTGCCATTGTAACTGCAGGAAAAACTAAAAATTTATCTTCAATTAGTTGGGATGAAAAAAGCAAAATTGCTACCATAACTTATGACAGTTTAAATACCTCAATAAGTGGTATTTTAAAAAGGCTTGCGCTTGCTGGATACGATAATGAAATGTTTATGGCACCAGATGATACCTACGCACAACTTCCTGAATGTTGCCAATATGTAAGAACAAAAAAAGAAGTTGTTCTTGTGGAAATGATAGAAATGGAAATGCCACAAACCTCTATAGAAACTGTTAAAACGGATTTTCTAAAACTTGTATTTGACAACTATTTTGAAGTTAAAAATGCCTTAGTTCAATCTGACAGAGATTTAACTTCTCTAAAAGCTGTCGAGTTAGAAAAATCATTAGAAAATGTAAATATGAACGAGTTGGAAATGGACGTTCATATGGTTTGGATGAAAGTAATGGGGGAGCTAAAATCTGCTGCTGATAAAATGGTTGAAAGCAAGGATCTCATTTCTCAAAGAACAAATTTCATTTCACTTTCCAATAATTTGTATAGTTTAATAAAAGTTGCCAAATATCAAGCGCCTGTTTACTATCAATTTTGTCCTATGGCGAATGACGGGAAAGGGGCAAATTGGCTAAGTACCGAAAGCACAATTAAAAATCCTTATTACGGTTCCCAAATGTTGAATTGTGGGAAAACTGTTGAAATTATAAAATAGTAGGAAAATGAAAAAATATTTAAAATGGTTCGTCCTTCTCCTTAGCTTATTGTTAAACCGATTTGCGTTTACTCAAAATGTAATTCGCTACGATTTAACTATAACGGATACGCTGGTTAACTTTTCTGGCAAGGAAAAGAGAGCGATTGCTGTCAATGGTCAAATTCCAATGCCTACCTTGACCTTTACGGAAGGAGACACCGCTGAAATTGTAGTGCACAATATGCTTAAAGAAGGTACATCACTACATTGGCATGGTTTGTATCTCCCGAACAAAGAAGATGGCGTTCCTTACCTTACTCAAATGCCTATTGAATCAGGCGCAACGTTCACTTATCGTTTTGCCATTATTCAAAATGGGACGCATTGGTATCACAGTCATAGTGGATTGCAAGAACAATTGGGAATGTATGGTTCTTTGATTTTATTAAAGAAAGAAGACGATCCTTCATTTAGAAAAGGAATAGATGATATCCCCCAAGTTCCAATTGTTTTGAGTGAATGGACAGACACAAAGCCAGAAAATGTACACCGAATGTTACACAATGCAAACGATTGGGGTGCGATAAAAAAAGGTACCGTACAAAGTTATTCTGAAGCAATAAAAGCAGGTCATTTTAAAACGAAATTGGGCAACGAATGGAAACGGATGTTGGCAATGGATGTAAGTGACGTGTATTATGATAAGTTTTTAATTAATGGACAGAATGAAAGTCAATTATCTCAATTCAAAGGAGGGGATAAAGTACGCCTTCGGATTTCAAATGGCGGCGCTTCCTCCTATTTTTGGCTCAATTGGGCAGGCGGGAAAATAACGGTAGTTGCAAATGATGGAAATGATGTAGAACCGGTAGAAGTAGATCGCTTAATTGTTGGAGTTTCAGAAACCTATGACCTAATCGTTAGAATTCCAGATGATGGCTTAGCTTACGAGTTTTTAGTAACGCCGGAAGACCGCACAAAATCAGCTTCTCTATATTTAGGAACGGGTCCTTTTCAACTCAAAAGTAGGATGCCAAAACTTAAATATTTTGAAGGAATGAAAATGATGAATGGCATGATGAACATGGACGGTTCTATGGACGATATGGGAATGGAAATGGCGTACCAACAAATGGATATGAATACGGTTATGTATCCGGAAATTTCAGGAAAGGCAACAAAGAAAAAAGCGAAAAATAAAAAGGAGATGTCGATGGATATGAATAATCATTCCATGATGTCAAGTCAAGATATCGTCACCTTAAACTACAGGATGTTGAAGGCTCCCCTGCCTACGAACTTACCGAAAGACGCACCTGTCAAAGAGCTTCGTTTTGAACTTACAGGAAATATGAATCGTTACGTTTGGAGTATGGATAATAAAGTACTATCAGAAACGGATAAAATTCTAATTAAAAAAGGAGAAAACGTTCGAATAACGCTTTACAATAATTCGATGATGCGCCATCCAATGCACTTACATGGACACGATTTCCGGGTATTGAATGGACAAGGCGATTTTGCTCCTTTAAAAAATGTTTTGGACATTATGCCAATGGAAACTGATACGATTGAGTTTTATGCAAATGTAGAGGGTGATTGGTTTTTTCATTGCCATATTTTATATCATATGATGTCTGGAATGAATCGCGTTTTTTCTTATGAACAGCAAGCGGATAATCCTTATTTACCGAATAAAAAATGGGCTTACAAAAAATTGCAAAAAGAAAGTAATTCCCTTCATTTTATGATTGAAAACGATTTTGCCACGAACGGAAATGACGGTATGGCTATGGTACAAAACACCCGTTGGAGTATAGGCTCTGAATGGAGATTGGGTTATGATAAAATGCATGGATTTGAGGTGGAAACGCATTTGGGAAGATATATTGGAAAGAATCAATTTTTTATGCCCTTTATTGGTTTTGATTGGCGTTATAGACAGTCAGGAATAAATGAAATTGAAAGAAATATCTTTGGACAAAAAAACACAAAAGACCAACGAGCATTCGTAAGTCTTGGTGTAGAATACACCTTGCCTTGGTTGGTGATTATTCAAGCTGAAGTTTTCCATGATGGAAAAGTACGTTTTCAATTGAAAAGAGAAGACATTCCTATTACGCCTAGATTGCGTTGGGCATTTATGGTAAATACAGACAAAGAATATATGACGGGATTTAAATACATCATAACCCGAAATTTCGCACTTTCAACACATTATGATAGTGATATGGGGTTTGGTTTTGGAGGAACGTTGAAATATTAAAAATAAGCTTAGTACCTGTTTCAACCTTGATAACCGGCATCTTCATCGGATGCTTAAGTTTTGGAATAGTCCTTCCTCAAACGAAGACCTCCTCCGCTATAATTACTAAAAAATGAAAACCAAGCGGCTAATAATAAGGGGGCAGATTGGTTAAGGAAAGTGTCCGTCCTGTTGAATCCATACTTTGACGATAAAAAGCTTAAATGTGGGTCTGTTATAGATAAAATTAATTATGTACCTTTGAATCATTGAAATGGAAAAGAGAATTTTTACCATAAAAAATATGGTTTGTCAGCGATGTATTGAAGCCGTAGTTGAAGTTTTTCAACAACTGGAAATTTCTCCATCTAAAGTAGAACTTGGGAAAGTTGAAACATTGGTTTCTGATGATTTCAATGAAGACAATTTGGCCGCTAAGTTGCAATCAAGAGGTTTTGATTTAGTGAAATCAAAAGAAGAAGTTTTGGTTGAAAAAACGAAAGCTGCTATTGTGAAGTTGGTTCATTATCTAGAAGAAAATCCGCTAGTTACCAATTCGATTTGGTTAGAAAATGAACTTAACGAGAACTATCAAAAAATTAGTAAAAATTTTTCCGCATTAACAGGGCTAACCTTGGAAAAATATTTGATCAGTCACAAGATGGAAAAGGTGAAAGAACTCATTCAATATCGAGAACTTTCATTCGAACACATTGCTTTAAAGCTCGGTTATAAAAGTCTATCTCACTTGAGTAAGCAATTCAAAGAAGTAGAAAAACTGTCTTTAACAGACTTTAAAAAGAATAAACCAAAAGATCGAAACAAACTAGAAAATCTTTAAGGATATCATGGTCATTAAGCAGGATATTAAAATAATTGAATTCGTAAACCTTAGTATTTTCATCTTAAAGCTAGACTAGACAGACACATCCTTTATGCGTTTGGGTAATAAGAGGGATAGTCATTGAACAAATCCCAATAGTACGATTGTCCTCAACACCAACTTTTAAAATAGTTTCCATTTCAACATGCAGCACCCAGAACACCTGTCTTTTTTTTAATTCAAGCGCATGTATTCCGTGATTCAGGAACGAAGTAAATTTAATTTTTTACCTTAATTTGGATCTGAGTATGCTGGATTATTTATCAAGTTATAATCCGTTAAGGTTTTTAAGAAATTAACTAGATCAGCTTTATCTTGGGCGGTTAGCATTAATCCCGTAGCTTGCGTATTAAGGACTGTAGGGTCGGCAGTTGATGAGGTTTCAATTCCGCTGTTGTAATGAGCTACAACCTCTTCCAAGGTGTTAAATCTTCCATCATGCATGTAAGGTGGCGTAAGTTCGATATTTCTTAACGAGGGTACTTTGAATTTTGCTTTATCACTATTCAGGTTTGTAGCATCATACCTGCCCAGATCCACAAAATCAGCATCTGTATTAAGCCCATTATTCATGTACAAATCATTTTCAAAATTAAAACTTGAATGACAATGAGCGCAATCTGCGCCAGATTCATTTGGAAAAAACTGATTATACTCTGCAAAGAACAAATCTTTTCCATTCATTTCACTTGGCGTAAGTTGCATTTCTCCAGCTAAAAATTTATCGTATTTAGATTGATTAGAAACTATAGTTAACATAAACTGTTCTAGCACTAAGGACAGTCTTTCAGGTGTAATTTCATCTGTTCCGAAAACAAGCTTAAATTGATCCCTATAATATTGATCTTGTTGAAGTTTTGTAATTACATTCGGTAAAGTCTCATTTAGTTCTAAAGGATCCTGTATTGGCAATAAGGATTGATCTCTGAGTAAATGAGCTCTTCCGTCCCAGAAAAATTCATTCGTATGCCAAGCCATATTAAATACTGCCATAGATTGTCTCTTTCCCGGCAGCCCTTCTACTCCGATAGAAAACCGGTCTGTATCCGTGAATGCATTTGTTTGCTTATGGCATGCAGCACATGCTTGAGTTCCGTCAGCAGACAACTTCGTTTCATAAAATAATTTTCTTCCCAAGGCAACGCCTTCAACTGTTAAAGGATTGTCTGTCGGTAAATTTGGTGCTGGGAAATCCCCATATTCTAAAAGGTAGGGCGTAAGATCCTTTGGTACAAGATCGTCCTTAGTACATTGTGTGAAAAACACAATTAAACAAACTAAAGCACCTAAAGTAATTTTATAATTCATGGTTTAAATTTTTCATCATTTATAAAAGACGCATCTGTGAGCGAATTCAAAAATGCTAGTAAATCTTGTTTTTCTTGTTGATTTAGATTGAGCACTTTAACAAGTGCGCTTTTGTTTTGATTTAGTGCACCTCCTAAATTGTAATGTTCAATTATATCTTCTAAGCTAAGCATTGACCCGTCGTGCATGTATGGACCCGTTACGCCAACATTTCTAAGCGTTGGAACTTTAAATTTTTCTGCATCCTCTGGATTGCTAGTTAATTTATATCTTCCTTTATCAGCATAAACTTCATATAGTCCATTATTTTCAAAGGAATAATTAGTAAAATTAAATCCCCCATGACATGCGGAACAATTCGTTCTAGAGCTAAAAAACAATTCTTTCCCTCTTAGTTCTGCATCACTTAATATATTCAAATTCCCTTGGTACTCATACTGATCAAATCGACTATTTCCACTTACTAAAGTTCGTTCAAAGCAAGCTAAAGCCCTTGTTATGACATAATAGTCTGGCTCCATGTTATAGGCCTTTTGACTCAGTGCGATATAGGCTGGAATGGTTTTTAATCGATCTCCAGCCGCAACAATATTAAAGTCCATCTCTGCATGTTCTTCCACTGGGATAAGCACTTGCATTTCTAGCGTAGGAACTCCACCTTCTCTCGTAAAGTAGGGATTGTATCCAATGTTTGTTAAGGTAGATGAATTTCGCGTCCCTAAGCGGCCATCAACTCCAGCACTAAAAGACACGTGATCACTAAAGGCAAAGCTTGGATTATGACAAGAAGAGCAACTAATAGAACTGTCTCTTGATAATATAGGATCATAAAAAAGCTTTCTACCTAATAACCATCGACTTTCGGTAAGCTGATTCTCACTTGGAATATCCATTTCTGGAAAACCTCTTGGGGTGAGCAGTTGAAAATTTGGCGCTGCTAAACCCTCTTCTTTTTGACATGCATTTAATCCTAAAAGAATTCCGATGGGCAAAAAAACTAAGAAACGATATCTAGCATGAAAGCGCAACTTACTCTATTAGAATTTTAGAATGCGCTACAGGAGTTCCTTCTGAGTTCAATAAAGTAATGTAATAAGAACCGTTTTCTTGAATATGAATAATCGGAGAAGAATTTTCTATAACAAAAGTATTTATCAAAGCTCCGACCATATCGTATACTTGCACACTTGAAGCTGAGCTAAGTTCCTCCAATGCAATAGTAACTAAACCCTTGGAAGGGTTAGGAAATACATTAATTTGAGGAGTGCTATTCAAAACGTTAGCTATTCCTGTGGGGCTGGTGGTATCCTGAACGGTAGCTTTAAATACTTCACTTTGAAAATTATTTAATAAATCTATCGCTTCTCCAAAATCACCATGAGTTATTACTCCCGAAGTCACGTCAATATCCTTTATGGCAGCTGTGTAATCCGCATCAATGTTAAGATACATATTTCCGTTTTCTGCAGTCCCCTCTAGTAAGATAACATTCACTTCAAAATAATTTTGATCGCCTAAAGCATGAATTTCAAATCCGGTTGAAAGAGCGCTTCCTGCACTGCCTTCCATTGCAACAAATCGATAGCCAGAAGTCCATCCCCAATGCATTGAAGGGTTTTTAGGCGCTAATGGATCAGTTTGCGGATAAGTTGAAGGGTCTAGATGGTTGAATGCTGCATCAACGCCTACAGAAAACTTTATCCCTTCAATCGTTGTAAAATTCAAGCTTCCAAGACTGATTTGCGTCTCATTTCCCCCATTAACTAAGGCATGTAGGTCAGTAATTGCAGTTTCTGTTCCGGCATCATGAACGAGTATGAAATTGGATAAGTAATACTCCATTCTATCCACACTGAATGGATTGTTCATGTTATTTGAACTTTGCGTATTAAAAGCAAAATTGTTTAGTCCTAGTTTATGGTTAATGTTTAAATAAACAGCCGTCTGTGCACTAGCACTAATGGCAATAAAGGCAAAGATTGAGAGTGTAATTTTTTTCATGTTATATATTTTGTATGAAAATTAATAATAAATGTCAATTGCAAGTGCTGATTAAAGCTTAATTATCTGATTTCAAAGAAAAATTATAAAATTTAAACGTAATTATATAAGAAAGCTAGTTTCTTTCTAAGGAAATTGACATAGGATTGATGGGGCTGTATCGGGTTACAAGTCGACTTTGAGCTTTAAGATTAAGCAGGTGCTTCGTGTATAGTGCTTGGTATTTGGAAATCAAAATAAGGAGGGGTAATTTGTCTTGAGCCATCAGGATAAATCAATGACTGATTAAACTAAAACTAATGGAATAAAGACGGGCAATTATCTAACCATTTATCATTCAAACTTACCCATATTCTATTGTTCAAAATTCAATCTTTCAAAATTAGCGTTTACTTCTTGACCACTTTAAATGTTCCAACATAACCATCACTATTTAGCTTAACGAGGTACAAACCATTTGTGTGGTTAGACAAGTCTAGCTTTGTGCTATTTTTGAAACTTTGTTTGCTTAGAATTTCTTGTCCTAGAATATTGAAGACTTCAATTTGAACCAATTCATTCCAGTTGCCAATTTTCACGTTAAATTCTCCTGCACTAGGGTTCGGCTGGATACTAATGTTCGCAATCTCATTGAAATCTCTAATGGCGGTCACGAAAGCAGCTGAGCTTGCAGAGCAAGATCCTGCAACGCTACTTACAGTATAAACGCCCGCTTGATTAATTGTAATAAGCTGATTCGATTCACCAGGTAACAAAACCCCATTTAAAAACCATTGATTTCCGAAACTAACAGAAGATTGCAATTGATTACCAATTTGGGTGATTGTTGGAACTATTGAATTTTCGGTTATGAAAACAGTTGAAGTATTCGTTGAAACGGTATTGCATCCATTGCTCATGGTACAATAGTAAGCACCGTCATCTGAAAGTTGCACATTATTAATACTTAAAGTATTCGATGTGGCTCCGCTAATGCTATTTCCATTGTGGAACCATTGATATGAAGTAATCAATAAATCTGGAGATGTTGCTGAAAAATTTAACTGACCTAAGGTATTTATGCACCACGTTGCGTCTGGTAAGGGAGCATCTAAAGTGATACTAGGATCTATGCTGTTGCAATTCGAAATGATATCAAAATCTGTATCGGAGATGTCAAAAAAGATGTTATCAGCAGCTTCTACCCGCACTCTTGCTTTTGTCGTTAGCGCAAAAGGTGCAGTAATATTCGTGGTTCCTGTATTGGGTGCGTTCATCGCTAGGATTACGTTGAAACTATAACCACCATCTGTAGAAAGCAGCACATTCACGGTATTACAACTTACTGGACTTGCAGTGGTATTCGCCACATCCCAAGTAATATCATATAGATCTCCAGCCGTCCAAGTAATCGCTGTGTTAGGACTGATTACTAAAAAGGGACCAGCTGTTGCGGTTACGTCCACATCTATTTCATCATTGTTCACTGCTCCCCCACCCGGTACGTTGTCTCTTGCTGTAATTCTAAACGTCATGCCTCTAGTATAATCCGGTAAATTTTCACCTAATGTTTGGGTATTATTGACAATGTCATCTAATTGAGGAAAAGTGCGGATAGGATTTATTGTAGGAGAAAAACTTCTAAATAAAGGTGCATTTCCTGATGGACTATCTGGTGCTCCTTGAGGTCCTGTATCATATTGCTCCCAGCAATAACTAACCGCATCTCCGTTCAAGTCGGATATAGATGCTTCCAATTCAAAAGGTGTGGATTTTGGAATGGTTTTATTTATCGGCGTAAGGATAACAATTTGAGGTATGCTATTTCCCGTAGCCGTTTTAACTGGACAATTGTTGCCCTGAGAAAGCGTGGTATAATTTAAAACTTGGGTAAACGATCTGCCGTGAAAATAGTCATCACTATTGTTTTGCGTGTTTTGTGGAGCACAAATACCTGCATAGGCCATTATTGTTGTGCCGCTTCCAGGCTCATAAGCAGAATTAGAAGAAATATTCCCCCCACATGAACCCGAACTTCCATTAAAAGTATGGCTGCCGGCAAATTGGTGTCCAATTTCATGTGCAACATAATCAATATCGAATGGGTCACCAATTGGATTGCTGATTCCGGTAGTTCCTTGTGCTTTTGAATTTCTACAAACCACTCCGAAACTAGCCAATCCACTTCCCGATCTTCCAACCACGTGTCCAACGTCGTAATTCGCAGAACCAATTACATTGTCAATACTGCTTTGATTCTCACCTAACAATTGTCCTGAATTCCCTGGATTGCCAAAAGGATCTGTAGCGGCATCAGTATAAATAAGTAAGTCGTTATTGGCAACTAAAATGAGTCGAGCAGTAAACTCTCTTTCGTAAACGCCATTAACTCTATTAACTGTGGTGACTACTGCAGCCAAACCATCCACTATCGTTCCTCCATGAAACAGCGTGTATTCTGCAGTTGCTGAAATCGCGATTCTATAAGTTCTTAAGGTACTCCCGTTAGAAGATTTTGCGGATTTATTCAACATGGCATCATTGTGAAAATCTAAACTTTGATCTACTTTTTCTAGGATTTGTTCATCAACACTCAAACAGCTTGGTAAAGGTTTATCTGTTGTGAAATGTTTTTTGAAATAAACAATATATTCCTCATTCGATAATTGACTAAATGGATCAATAAATTGAGTGCCTTCTTCTGAAAACAACATAATGTGAAATCCCTTGTGTGTGATGTCCGCTCTTCCATAAGTTAAACGGTTCGTTATGCTTTCAAAAATGAAGGTTTTCATATCTGGAAACTTTGCAGCCAAAGCCGCTTCCATTACAGGTGCTTCAAAAACCATAAATTTATCTATGGTACCATTCGCTAAGGGCAACTCCACGAGAACATTACTGACTTGATGGTTGTTAACTTTTAACGGAGCTTGAAATAAAGCTTGCTTAAAACTGGCATAATCTAAATAGAAATAGGCTGCATTGCTTGCATTAATCTGAGCATCTTTTTGAAATGTCTCCGCTGAACTTTGCGTCCAATAAGTTTGTGCAAATATTCCAATAAGGAGCAAACTAAAACTAAAACTTAGTACTATTTTTTTCATAATTATTCTTTAACAGTTCCAACCCCTTCTGGCAAGTCCTTTTTATTATAAATAAAGTAAAGACCTAAATCGTAGAGGTCTTGAATATAAAATGTTTTGTCATTGCATAAGACGACAATTTTAAACTTATCCTCCTTTTGATCTACTCGAGATTGACATAGCTTATTTTTGACATCATATCCTGAATAAGACTTGATATTAGGAAACTTCGCCTGTAGTTCAGGACTCATGGTACCGCTATCTTTGACTTTGTAAGCAGCTATGCTTCCGTCGAATGCAGGAAGTTCTATTTCACCCATAAATAGTTGTTTCTTAAAAACTGCGGTATTCAAAGTATACGTAGTATAAGCATCAGGTAAAACTAAATCCTTCGCAGGTTTGAAGTCCACTCTTGTCCAAGCGACCTTTAAACTTGGTTCTTCTTTTGCAAGCGTTTTCGTGCGACAAGCACATAGCGCCAAAAGGATTAAAAGGATACTAGTGTATTTCAATTGACTAGTTTTAATTTGACTCTTTCAATTAGTTCTTTGGTAAAGTTAGTTTCTAAAGTCTTACCGTCCAACTGGCTTACCGGCTGAATCAACTTTACGGCATTGCTCAAGAATAACTCATCTGCTCCATTTATTACAAAATCCGTTAATTCAACAAACTTAACATCTAAAAAGTTTATTAAAAATGATTTACAAACACCATTTACACAACCACTATCCTCTTTTGCGGTAAATAACTGCTTGTTCTTCACCACAAATATATTTGACGAGCTCGCCTCAATCCATTGCTTCTGTTCATTCGCTATTAAGACCTCGTCATAGTGATTTTCTGTTGCATATTGCTTTGCCAAAACATAGATAAGCGCATTGCTGCTTTTGATTGCGGATAAAGCGTTACGAGACTTCTCAAAGTCTGAAAAGTAACCTAGATTGTTTACTAGTTTAAAAATTTCTTTGAGCGCAAAAATTTCAATTAACACTTGAATTTCACTTCCCAAAGGCAGGTAATTTACGCCTTTCTTTCTAACCACCGAAAAGCGAATTCTAGCCATTCCAAAAGTCAATTTATTCTCAGCTAATAGTCGCTCAATTTCAGTAAATGAAATTTGACAATCAGCAAATTTTAAGAGCACACAAGTTTGCGTTAATCTTTCTTGATGAAGAGCTAACAAAGGAATATGCCCATGAGTATAGAGCATCGATTCAAAGCAAGCATCCGCCACTCTAAAACGTTCTAGATCGTAAAAATTGAGTTGATCTTTGGGCGTTATTTGTCCATTAAGGGAAACGAACTCCATTAATCGAGTACCATTGTTTTTACATTAGGAGAAACAATTAGTTTCCCTTCTGTTTTGGCTTGCACTTCTTCCACAGTAACTCCTGGAGCTAATTCCTCTAATGTAAATGCCCCATCTTGAATAGTAAAAAAACCTAAATCCGTAATGACTCTTTTAATACAGTTTTTACCTGTTAATGGCAGTGAGCATCTTTTTAACAATTTAGATTCTCCCTCTCTGTTGGTATGCATCATCGCTACAATAATATTGTCAGTACCAGCAACTAAATCCATAGCGCCTCCCATACCTTTTACCATTTTACCCGGGATCTTCCAATTGGCAATATCTCCATTCTCAGCTACTTCCATGGCGCCTAAAACGGTTAATTGAACATGACCGCCTCGAATCATTGCAAAACTATCTGAGGAATTAAACAAGCTCGCTCCTGGCAACATCGTTACCGTTTGCTTTCCTGCATTAATTAAATCTGCATCAATTTTAGTCTCTGTTGGAAAAGGGCCCATGCCTAACAATCCATTTTCTGATTGCAATTCAACATGAATACCTTTAGGAATGTAGTTTGCCACTAAAGTTGGAATTCCGATTCCTAAATTTACATACCAGCCATCTTGTAATTCTTGAGCGATTCTTTTAGCTATTTGGTCTTTGGTCAACATCTTCTTTTCGTTTTTACGTCCAACAATTATTTAGAAATGGTTCTTTGTTCTATTCGCTTCTCGTAGTCTTTCCCTTGAAAGATTCGCTGAACAAATATTCCTGGAGTGTGAATGTGATTCGGATCCAATTCTCCTGGTTCAACTAACTCTTCTACTTCCGCAATGGTTATTCTTCCAGCCATTGCCATCAGTGGATTAAAATTACGCGCCGTGCCTTTAAAAATTAAATTTCCAAACCGGTCGCCTTTCCAAGCTTTCACAATGGCGAAATCAGCGGTCAGACTTTCTTCCAAGACATACATTTTACCATTTATTTCTCTAGTTTCTTTTCCTTCGGCAACCTCAGTTCCATAACCCGTAGCAGTAAAGAATGCAGGAATACCGGCACCTCCAGCTCTGCACTTTTCCGCTAAAGTTCCTTGCGGCGTCAACTCAACGTCTAGTTCTCCTGATAGTAATTGACGTTCAAATTCAGCGTTCTCTCCCACATAACTGGCAATCATTTTTTTCACTTGTCTAGTTTGCAACATCAATCCAATTCCAAAATCATCTACTCCAGCATTGTTTGAAATACAGGTCAAGTCTTTAGGACCTGCTTTCACTAATGCCGCGATACAGTTCTCTGGAATACCGCACAAACCGAATCCTCCAAGCATTAGGGTCATCCCATCTTTAATCCCTTGAATAGCCTCGTTGGCGTCTTTAACTACTTTATTCATCTCGTCTTGTTTAGTTCTATTTCTTGTTTACTTAATTCCTCAATTACCACGTCATACATGGCATCAAGTTCTAATAAATTTTCACTGTAGAGTTCAAAAGAAAGCGTTACTTCTTCTGAGCTGTATCCATATTTTCCAAAAATATCATCATAAAAACCTAACTTCTTCTGATAGATTAATGGATTGGTGCCGAGTAATTCGTTTTCCACCATAGCAGCGGAAATAGCTAAGTCGACCATGATTTGAATCATTTCATCCTTAGGTATAGGTGGTGTTTCTATACGCTTAGTTTCTCCTGATTCACAGGAAATAGCAAAGAGTAGAAAAAAGATGATAAGCTTGTACATCACTGTAAAAATAATGAAATAACTTTGTAGCTCAACTATTAATGCACAAATATTCATGCTAAACAAAAAAGAATTCGAAAAAGTAAAGAAGCAATGTGAACTTTCCAATGCAGCACTTGTAGCGGTTACAAAGACCAAGAGTATAGAAGAACTAACCGATCTTTACCATCAAGGTCAGCGTATTTTTGGTGAAAATAGAGTGCAAGAATTAATAGCGAAAAGAGCGGAGCTACCCTTAGATATCCAATGGCATTTAATTGGTCATTTACAAACAAACAAAGTCAAATACATCGCAGATTTCGTTGAATTGATTCACGCTGTGGATAGCATCAAACTCCTTAAGGAAATTCAAAAACAGGCTAAAAATAATAATCGGGTAATGGATTGTTTATTGCAATTTCATGTAGCTCAAGAAGAAAGTAAATTTGGAATTCCTCCTGCAAAATTGAAACAATTTATGGAAGATATCAAGCAGTTAGACACCTCAAATATACGAATTTGTGGAGTGATGGGAATGGCTTCTTTTGTGGAGGATCAAGCACAAGTTCGCAGGGAGTTTAAGGAGCTTAAGAATATATTTAACATATTGAAAATCAATTACTTTGCAAATGTTGATAGTTTTAAAACTTTAAGTACGGGAATGAGTGGAGATTTTGGTATTGCGCTAGAAGAAGGAAGTACCATGGTTCGAGTTGGGAGCTTACTTTTTTCTTAAACTCCTACACTGAGCAACGCTATCTTTTTATAAAGCATCCCGGAGCTTATAAAAGCATGAGGCCGGTTTAATAACTCGAAAATTTCTTCATTTTTTTCTCTGATGTAGGCTTTTTTTCCCTTCACTAAATTTGAGGTTTTTAAATCTAGGGTTGACCAGTCATTCTTTTTAAAATCAAAACTATCTAAGATTTTATTTTCTATTGAAAAAAGATAGACTTGTTCTTGCATAAAATGATACACTTCTACCCTGTTTTCAAGAACAATATCTACATAGTTTACTTCACTTAGGATTTTATCTAAAACCATGTCGCTAAACACTTCTAAATGTTCTTGACTTTCTTTAAGCTTGTTTCGTTTTAGAATTCCCCAATTCTCAGGGGTAATATTTGCAACCAATAAGTATTTCAAGAATTCCTCTTGGAGCGGTTCCAATTCTTCTTCTCTTAACAATCTATATTTCATCTAGAGTGATTTCAAGCTTAGCCAAATTCCCTTTACTGGACAAAACAACAGCTAACCATCTTAGCTTATCAAATTGGGCACAGACAATGATGAGCATGATCGTAATAGGCACGCTGATAAGCATACCAATTACACCCCAAAGCCAACCCCAAAAAGCGAGCGAAACTAAAACCACTAAAGGGCTAATATTTAAGGAATTGCCCATTAGTCTTGGCTCTAATACATTTCCTACCAGCAATTGAATACTGGTAACAGCTACGAGCACAATACCTGGTTGAATCCAAGTTCCAAATTGGGCAAACGCAAGTAAGACAGGAAAGATGGTTGCTATCAATGAACCAATGGTTGGTATGAAGTTGAGCAAGAAAATTAAATAGGCCCAAAAAATGGCAAAATCAACTCCCATAATCGCCAAGACCAGATAACTTAAGAAGCCTGTTAAAAAACTTGTAATAGTCTTCAAAGTAATGTAGCTACTCATCGATTTATTAATAGAATCTATAATGGCATCTATCCGTTTCTTTTCTTCTTTATCAGGATAAAGCAATTGAAGTTTCTCTTTAAATGAAGAGGATTCTATCAGTATAAAAATTAAATAAAGCAAGGTTAAAATACCTTTGCTAAATACTGCAGTTACAGAACTAACAGCCAAGCTTAACATACCAGAAAAGTTAAATCCATCACTAATTTTTTGCAGCCCATCTTGAAAATCAAAAGCAATGGGTAGCTCTATATTCTGAATAAAAGTATTTAAGTTGACTTGGTATTCAGGAATCTTTCCTTGGATGCTTTCTGCACTGTTCACGATGATAGAGCCGAATCCTATTATTGTTCCAACGACAATTAGAAAAGCTAGTGTATTTTGCAAGAATAAGGGAAATTTTCTTCCCTTAAGCTGTATTCTATTTAGGTAGCGGAGCAATTCTTTTATGATGTACCAACCAATAATTGCCAGTGTTAAAGGCATTAACAAGGACTTCCCCATGTATAAGATGAAGATGATGGCTATGAAGATAAGAAGTCCGTAGGCGTATCTTTGCATGCTATTTTCTTAGAATCCAGATGGATTAAAAACCTTTTTAGCAATTCTCATCGAATTCTCAAAGGCTTCTATGTTAAATTTATCCCCAATTGTTTTTGTACCAAAATAATTTACAAAATGTTCTGTGGGCATATTGCCGATCAAATCATCCTTTGCCATGGGACAACCTCCGTAACCAAAAATTGCAGTATCAAATCTTCTGCAATCATGTTCAAATGCGGTATCAATTTTTTCCTTCCAATTGTGCGGTGCGGTATGCAAATGTGCCCCAAATTCAATTCCTGGAAAACTAGGCACCAAATTATCAAATAGATAGGCAATAGTCTCTGGTTTTGCGACTCCAACCGTATCTGAAAGCGAGCATATTTTAATGTCCAATTTACTTAGTTTTTCAATCCACTTCTCAACAATCTCTTTATTGTACGGATCTCCATACGGATTGCCGAAACCCATAGAAATATAGATGACCAATTGCTTGTGGTGGTGTTGACAAATATCCTGAATCTTTTTTACCCGCTCAAAAGATTCCGCAATAGTTGAATTCGTATTCCTTAATTGGAACGTTTCTGAAATGGAAAAAGGATAGCCTAGGTAAGTCACTTCCTCAAAAGCACAAGCTTCTCTTGCACCTCTCTCATTGGCAATAATAGCCAACAATTTTGTTTTGGTATCACGCAGATCTAGCAGCTTTATTAAATTCTTTGTGTCTGACATTTGAGGAATGGACTTTGCAGAAACAAAGCTTCCAAAATCTATCGTATGATAGCCTACCTTGAGCAAGGCATTAATGTATTCAGCCTTCGTTTCTGTAGGGATGAAATTTTTGATGCCTTGCATGGCGTCACGTGGACATTCTACTAGTTTAATCATTTCGTTTTATTTGTTTGGAAACTCAGCTAACCAGGCATTGTACCCACCATTTAAGTCGTAAACTTCTTTGAAGCCTAATTCTTTCAACATTGCTGCTGCTTCTCCACTTCTTCCGCCACTTCGGCAATACAACATGACAGGAGCTTCTCTATCCATTTCTTTAATCTTGCTTTCAAAATCAGCGCTGTAAAAATCTAAATTTATAGCACCTGCAATAGATCCGTTTTCCGCAAGCTCTTGAGGTGTTCTTATGTCAAGCAATGCAATTCCTGATGAATTTTCCAATTTTGACTTAAACAAAGCAGGAACAAGTTTCAAATGTGCAGATGAAATTTGATTTCTTTTAATTAATAAGGGCGTGTTATCTTCTATTGCACTTACTTCTTCTATTAACTCAGTTTCAGTTGAATTAGTTTGTTGACAAGCGGCAAATAGCAACATGGAGATAATTAATAAGCTTGGAATCTTTTTCATAAATATATTTTAATTGCTACAAAAATAAGATAAAGCTAGCTTCATTTAAGAAAAACTATCATTTTTGTGAAATGATCAAAACAACCGAACAAGATTCTAACCATCGTCATTTAGATAAAATGTCCACGCTAACGCTTTTACAGCGCATTAATGATGAAGATAAAACCGTCGCTTTTGCCGTAGAAAAATGTATTCTACAAATAGAAAACGTAGTTGACCTTGTTGCTGATAAATTAATGGCGGGAGGAAGATTGTTTTATATTGGAGCAGGGACAAGTGGAAGGTTGGGAATTGTTGATGCTAGTGAATGTCCTCCAACGTTTGGTGTAGCTGCTGATTTGGTCATCGGAATTATTTCTGGTGGAGATAAGGCTATTCGACAAGCGGTAGAGTTTGCTGAAGACAGTACGGTTTTGGCTTGGAAAGATTTAAATGCTTACCAAGTCAACGCTAAAGATGTCGTTATCGGGATAGCAGCGTCAGGAACTACGCCTTATGTCATAGAAGGATTGAAAAAGTGCAATGAGCATCAAATCAATACGGCATGTATCACGTGCAATGAAGGCAGTCCTTTGGCCGCTGTAGCGATGTTTCCAATTGAATGTGTTGTTGGACCTGAGTTCGTGACTGGAAGCACCCGTATGAAATCAGGAACTGCCCAAAAGCTAATCTTGAATATGATCAGTACCGCGGTAATGATCAAAATTGGCCGAGTGGAAGACAATAAGATGGTAAATATGCAATTGAGTAACCATAAACTCGTAGCTCGAGGGATACAAATGATTATGAATGCTACCGCCTGCTCGGAAACAAAAGCCAAAGAAGTTTTGTTATCCACGAATAGCGTTAAGGAAGCTATAGAACTCATAAAGAATTAAAGTATGCATGCAATAGAGCCTTTTTGGAATTGGCGGGATTTATACACAGCGGAAGAAGATGAATATTCCCCTTTCTTTGAAAGAGAATATTCTGAATTTGAATTTACACATTCTTTATACGACCATGCGATTCATCCTCAATGGGATGAGTTTGGATCGACCACTTTATTTATCAAATTGTTGTTTGTTGACTACGAAGACAGCTACGCAATTATTGAAATACTCGGCGAGTGGAACGACGCAATTAATAATGACATTATGTTCTTGAAGCGCGATATCATTGATGTACTAATAGGAAATGGTATTAATAGATTTGTGTTGATTGGGGAGAATGTCTTAAATTTTCATGCAGATAGTATTGACTATTATGAAGAATGGTACGAAGACATTATTGATGAGGGAGGCTGGATTGCGTTTGTAAACTTTAATGAGCACGTCATTTCCGAAATGATGAAAGAGAACATTCACTTTTATATTCATAGCAATAAAGACTTACAAACTTTAGCTTGGAGAAAGTTTGCACCAGATAAATTACTCGTATTAGTTGAAGATAAATTGTTGAAAGCCTTGAACTAAAAAGGATTTTGAAAAGCAAAAAGCTTTACTTTTTTCGTTTCAATTACCCAGGCTCTCGCTAGCGGTTTTAATATTCGTGAGCCATGGCATCTACTTTGAAATCACTTGTTGTGTAAAACTGAATTTCTGGGAAGTCTTCTTTTGCTACTTTTAAGATCCAAGGGGAGTCGGCTAGGAAAACCAAATTGCCGTCTTTATCGCGCACGATATTGTTGTATTTTCTACGAATGAATTCATCTAATTTAACTTGGTCCGTACTTTGCATCCAACAAGCCTTGAAATAATTCAGCGGACGAAATTCTGCTGTTGCGCCGTACTCATGTTGTAAACGATATTGAATCACTTCAAACTGCAACTGACCTACCGTACCAATGATTTTTCTGTTGCCTAAATTATGTATAAACAATTGAGCTACACCTTCATCACTCAATTGATTTACACCTTTTTCTAACTGTTTAGTTTTCATTGGATCCTTATTAATCACTTCCCTGAACAACTCTGGAGAAAAGCTAGGAATTCCCTTGTAGTATAGTTTCTCACCTTCCGTTAAAGTATCCCCAATTTTGAAAGTTCCCGAATCATACAATCCAACTACATCGCCAGGATAAGCATCATCGATGATGTTTTTCTTTTGTGCCATGAAACTTGTGGGATTATTAAATCGAACCTTTTTATCAAGACGGGTGTGATAATAAAAGGTATTTCGTTCAAACTTACCAGAGCAAATCCTCAAGAAGGCAATTCGATCTCTATGGTTTGGATCTAAGTTGGCGTGAATCTTAAAAACAAATCCTGTGAATTTACTTTCGGCTGGAGCAACCATTCTAGCTTGCGTTTCTCTGGGTCTAGGATTTGGAGCGAAATCAATAAACGTGTCAAGCATTTCTTTCACACCAAAATTGTTGACAGCACTTCCAAAGAAAACCGGTGCAATTTCACCTTTCAAATACGGTGCAGCGTCAAATTTATCATAAACTCCTTGAATCAATTCTACGTCTTCACGTAGTGTGTCTGCATAATTCTTTCCAATTTTAGCATCCAATTCAGGCGTATTTAAATCCTTAAACTGAACGATCTCATCTTGCTTCTGTCCAGGAGCAAACAAATTCAATTCATCCTCACTAAGGTTGTATACTCCTTTAAAGGTTTTTCCCATGCCTATTGGCCAAGTTAGGGGGCGCACTTTAATGTCCAATTTCGCTTCCAATTCATCCAATAAGTCATATGGATCTCTTCCGTCTCTATCTAGTTTGTTTATAAAGACAATTACAGGCGTATTTCTCATGCGACAAACCTCCATTAAGCGCTCTGTTTGCTCTTCTACGCCTTTCACGCAATCAATTACTAGAATAACGCTATCTACCGCGGTAAGTGTCCTGTAGGTGTCTTCAGCGAAGTCCTTGTGTCCAGGAGTATCTAATATATTGATGAGTCTGTCTTTGTATTCGAAAGCCATAACGGATGTGGCCACGGAGATTCCTCTTTGTTTTTCAATTTCCATGAAATCTGAGGTTGTGGCTTTTTTGATCTTGTTCGACTTTACCGCACCGGCAATCTGGATAGCACCACCAAAAAGCAAGAGCTTCTCGGTAAGGGTTGTTTTTCCCGAATCGGGGTGTGCGATAACCGCAAATGTTTTTCTTTTTTTAATTTCTTCTAACAAGCTCATGATTCGAATTGAGCTGCAAATTTACAAGGATAAGCTGAGATAATGAAATAAGATTACATCTTAGCGAGGATAGAAAGAAGCTAGCTACGTTTACTTATCCCGTAGCTAGACATCTAAATCTTTTTTTCTGTTTTCTATTGAATAATCATATCGAAAAGCACTTCAATATCTGTCTCGCCGCCAACGTTACTTAAATCGCCTGCATTAGCGCCAGTGGCGAACTTATCACTTTGATGACGCAAGACAACGGTAAGCGTTCCTTGACTAGCTACTTGTGTGAAGGCGTAATTGTTTATGCCTATTGGATTTAAATTGTCGTCTAAGTCATTGTAAGAAATACTTAAGTTTAACCCATTTTGTGTTAGGAAAAAAAATTGATGATCAATTCCCTCTTCAATGATTTCAGGGTTTATCGATTCCGCAGGCGTTGTGCTTTCATTTAAGACATAAAGGCGGCAGGAATAATTCGTATTGGCACTTAAAGTATCTATTTGATAGACTGGTGCACTACCCCCATCGCCATCCAAATCTTGAAACTGAATGATTTTGATTTCTGACGAATCTTGGGTTATAAACTCTAAACGCAAGGTAGTAATGAGTTCTTCATCATTCGGAATAACGGGTTCATCTTTATTACAAGCGGTAACAAAAAGTAAAAGTAAGCTTAAAATAATCACTAAATTTTTCATGTATATAATTTTGGTTAAAAAATAAATTTTGTTCGGAGCGCTATATTGATCCCAAGATCATCAGCAAAGTATCGCCAACGGTTTAAATAGTCTCTGTAACTTGTATTTAATAAATTTGTGGCTTCAATTTGCCAGTTAAGCCTAAGTTTGTTAAATTGAATCTTCCCAGCCAACTCAGCACCTAACAAGAAGTAGCCTTTAGGTGCTGAGGTAAAATCAAATTCAGGAACCCTTATTTGCTGCCAAACATTTCTTCCATTCAATCCAAAAGTAAGCTCTTGTAGTTTCTTTTTTAAAGGCAAAGAATAGGTAAATCCATTTTGTATATAATCTGCAGGCATAAAACTCAAGGAAGTATTCGTTTCAAGGTTAAGCCCACGAACTATCGCGGATTGCAAGGACCAATATAGGCGAGGATAGACTTGCGTCCGCATACCTAAATCAAATCCACCAATTCCCGCTTTTGAACTTTCGTAAGTAAAAACAGGAAATGCTCCTCTTATGGTGAGCTGTAACTCCTCTTGCGGTATCAGCTGGATATAGTTATAAAAATACTGGTAGTAAGGACTAAATTCAATTTGGAAAACAGCTTCCTTCACAAAAGTAAAGCTTTGGTTAAACGACCACATTTTTTCATTAGTGAAGTTGGGGTTCCCTAACTCAATTGCAGCTGCACCATGATGTAAACCATTACTATACAATTCATTTATTTCTGGAGAACGACTTATAAAATTAATAGTTGTTCTACTGCTAAAGCCTATGCTTGAAGTATAGAGAACTCCGGCGGAAAGCGCGTAGTTATTAAACACATGTCTTGGATTTTTGAATTCACCATCTTCATAGTATTTAACCAGCATATTTTGATATTCATATCTTGAACCAAAATCGATAACAAAATGCTTCAACAAGAGTTCTTGAATAGAAAAAAAACTCAATTGATTAGCTCTGTAGTTGGGGATTAACGCTTTCACATTTAGATCGGGATCATTAAAGTTTACTTTGTTTTGAAACTGAGTGCCAAACTCATTTTTTAAGTTTTTAAATACATACTTATAGCTCATTTGAGTTTCATGACTTTCTAGATTTAAAAGCAAGGAGGCTTTATTGCTTGACCTGCGAACGTCAAACTCTTTTCTTTGGTTGTATTGAAAATTATATAAAAAATTGAGCTCCCCTTTTTTTAAAAGTTGTAAGTGATTTAATTTAAGGGTGTTATGGAGTACAAACTGTTGAGGTTTTTCGATTTTATAAGAAATCACATCTTTAGTGTAAAACGGCACCTCTCGGGTAAATGCATCTTGCAGATCGCTAAGGTTCCCTATGTGAGCACCTCTTAAAATACCGATTTGATATTGATAAATGCTCCAAGATAAAGAAGTTGTAAAGTGCTCTTTTTTATATTGCATTTGGGCACTACCAGCTATTTCTTGTCTTGCTGTATTTGTTAAATAATAATTTGCTGCGTTGTTATCGCCAGACTTGGTATAACTAAATTGCGTTCGCCATTTAAAGTAGGGATTATCTTTCACACCGCCTTCTAACTTGGCTGAACTTGCCAACTTCAATCCATTTAAAAAGCCGAGTAAACTAACCGCGCCATGTAAATGATTCTCTTTTGGCAAATCTTCGATGTCCAATAAGACCACACCGCCCATAGCCTTTGTCCCATATTTTAGAGCACTAGCTCCTTTGATTATGGTTACTTTTTGAACTGTAAAAGGATCAACTTCAGGCGCGTGTTCATTACCCCATTGTTGACCTTGAATAGCAACATTGTTATTCATAATGAGAATCCTATTACCAAACAAACCGTGAATAATCGGTTTACTTAAACCTCCTCCCGTTTGTAAGGTATTTACACCAGCAACAGATTTTAAGATGTCTCCTAGTGATCCGCCTTGCTTTTGCTCTAGTTCAATACCTGAGATTGAAACTTTTGCAAGCGATTTTTGGATATTTAATTTTCGTTCTAAAACAGTTACGCTTTGCAACATTTCTTCATGATGCTCAAGATACAAGACAAGGCTAGTATCTTTTTTTAAGGAAATAAAAGAACTATTCGTTTCACAATTCAAGTGACTTACTTGTATGTGATAATCTCCAGGGCATAAATTATGAAACTCAAACTTTCCTTTAAGGTCAGTATAGCTTATGGCAAGATTGTTTCCAATAACTACCGCAGCCATCTCCAATGCTTGCTCATTATGTTCATCTCTTACATATCCTACGATACTGACATCACAATTTTGAGCACTGACTGCAGAAATAAGTAAAATATAAACTAGAAGCACTCTCATCTTAAAACAAAGATAGGTATTCTAATGCAACAATGTTGCATTATAAGTTAATAAAATCCTCCAATCCTTGATTTAGTAAATTTGCGCGATTTTCTTGATCCAATATAAATGCTGGAGCAGCTCTTTCCTGACAATTCAGAATACGGCATCTTTCGCATGATTCACTAACTATTTTGCTAGGAATTTTTTCATCGCTTGCAAAAGAAACCGTTTTTCTAAAACTGTCATTCATTAAAATCCCAATACTAACACTCGTGCTGTAACCACTTACTGGATACATGGGACGCGCAACAGAAATAATAAAGTATTGATCTTTAGAATCTATGTAATTCGATATCTGCGCCTTTATTAAGGAAATATCTTTGATCACGCTATCATATTTTAATGCTTCTAAATCATTCAAGATTTGCAAGCTAATCCATCTTCTACAATAATGTAAATCCTTACTTGACGCATGTGGGTTATGCAATCTTCCCAAGTGTAATTCTTTTGTGATGTTATATTTAGCCCTACCCTGAGGTTTAGACAAGCGCAAGAAGAACAGTGAACTTAGCTTGAAGAATTTAGGTAATATATTTGTGAGTCGGTGCATGTACATCTCCGCTGAGACGCCATAAGCATCAATCATCTCTTCAAACTTTGAATGGTCCCAAGTTTGAAGTTTAAAAAACGCTCTCAAATCTTCTACTAGGCGTTCTTGAGGTAATAGCAATGCAGTGGCAAAATAGGACGCGATGAAATTATTAAATATTTCAGAGAATCCGGCGTCGTTAAAATGTGTCGTAATATAGGGCCGCGGTTCCAAGTTTAAGAAGTTAAAAGCAATTTCTCTTCCTAGAACAAAAAGCAATTGATGTTCATTAAGATCTTTATTTAAGAAAAGACAATTTTCTTTTGCTTTAAAGACTGACCTAAATTGACTAAATTTTTTCGGCAGTACTTTAAAAGAGTATTGGTATTCTTTTGAAAGTATTTCCTGCAATTCAATGGCGGTAACCCCACTTTTCACATCTAATTTTTGTTGTTTGACAAAGTTCAATACATCCAATTCCGTTTCTTCAAAATAATTTTCTTGAATCTCTTGATAAGAACGCAACACGGAAAAGTAAAAATATTCCGTTTGTAAATCGTGATTTCGGGCTATTTCAACTATCGTGTTTAAGAAGGCATTAATTTTCGTAGGCGAATTTGAAAGCAAGTCCACAATGCTATTGATATCAAAGCCGAGCATGGCTAAAGGCAATTCACTTAAAATATTGGATTGCAGCATCAACTCAAATGCAGCAAATTCTTTGGGCAATTTTATCGATACCAAATCATCGTACTTCACCTGTAATGCTTCAGCTAAAGCACTGATCTTATCCGTTTTAGGATACTTCCTACCTTTCTCTATTTCATTTAAATAAGAATTTGAAATTCCCGATTTTTCTGAAAGTTGTTGTGGGTTCAACTTCCTTTTCTGCCTAAGGTGCTTTAGTTTGATCCCAAAAATGAGTTTAATGTTTTCTTCTGAAGGCAAGGTAATTCGTTTTTGCTAAGTTACTTATTTTTGAATAATCAGTAGCGTAAAAACAAAAATGCCTCGATTTCTCGAGGCATTTACATTTTTTCGCAATTAATATTCCTCTTCATCAAAGAAGAAGTCATCTTTTGTGGGATAATCTGGCCAGATATCTTCGATACCCTCGTAAATCTCGTCATCATCTTCTAACTCTTGTAAGTTTTCAATAACTTCAACAGGAGCGCCTGATCTGATGGCGTAATCTATTAAATCGTCTTTAGAAGAAGGCCAAGGTGCGTCTTCAAGATATGTGGCTAATTCTAATGTCCAGAACATAGGCTTTTTAATTTTTTAGCGTGCAAAAATAACTTAATACTTTGAAAATCCTATCTTTTTAAACTATTTTTTTGGCAGCCATTTTCGTTCCGCTACAGACAAATCATTTGCCAACTTTCTCGCCAAGACAAAAAGATAGTCAGACAACCTATTCAAGTACTTGATTAACAACTCATTAACTAATTCTACTTTAGTTAAAGCAACGGTTAATCGTTCGGCTCTTCGGCATACGGTTCTGGCAATATGACAATAAGAAACATGAACATGACCCCCTGGCATAATGAAAGCATCTAGTTCTTCTAGGTATTCATTCATCAGATCGATCTGTTTTTCTAGAAATTCAATGTCTTCCGATTCAATTTGTTTAAAAAATGTATTCACTTTTCCTTCAGGAGTTGCGAGTATGGCTCCAATTGTAAAAAGCTGTTCTTGTACCAAAGCCAAAACTTCGTTTTGTTCATTATCACAAACATCTTTTACCAATCCTATATGCGAATTTAGCTCATCCACTGTTCCATAGGTGTCAATTTTTAAATCAGCTTTTGAAACCCGTTTCCCTCCAAATAAGGAAGTTTCTCCTTTATCTCCTGTTTTTGTATAAATTTTCATTATCTATTCTTTTGTTGTTAATAAGCCATGGATTTAAAAGCAAGATTCATTCGTAGTCCAACTCCAATCCAAGTTGAGCTTCTATCTTCTTCATCCACATCGCTATTTACGGATCTGTGACTAATATTGAAATCTGCGTACATGTTGTGCCAAAATTGATAGGAAGCTAGAAACTCAATATAATTGGTTCGGTATGCGACTCCTTGACCTACAAAGTTGTCATATTCATTAGTTGCTAAAATACCATTAGATCTTTGGAAGATATCCCCACCGTAAAGTGTTCCTGTAGAATCATTTCCATGCACCGCATTGATATACTTCAATTGGAGATTAAGCTCTGGCAATTTTGCCGGTTGATAACGAACAATTGCGATTACTTCTCTAAAATTGGCTCCTAAAGGGTGCGCTAATTCTTGATTGTAATGGGTGTAATTTGCTAACTGCTGTCCAGTTTTACCACTATGAGTATACATAAATGGACGAGCCATATTGTATTCTAATTGCATGTCTAAATTTTTAACACCTCCAACATTGATATATTTAACCCCTTGCTGTAGCGCAAATTTATTTCCCCACCAACCATTAAACTGTTTGATTTGAGCAAAGTTAAATTCGTCCATAACAAATTGACCATAAAATTGCATGGTCTTCGCCGCATTTGCTTTATAATCAAACCCAATCATTGCATTATCAGGACTTCCTAATGCTTGTTCAATGCTTCTATAAAAAATTAAAGGATTCAAATAATGCAATTCAAAGTGATTACTTCTCGACATGATAACTGCTTCAAATACACCTATATCTAACCATTTGGTAACACTAAAGTTTAAGTGATGTGTTGCCATATACTTCTTATCCAATAATCGATCTAAGCCACGATTATATTGTCCAGTAAGTTCAGCGAATATACTTTGGTAGTTAATCTTCCAAACTCTAATGTTCATCTTTAAAAATAAGTAAGCTGCGGCATTATCTGAAAGCATCATGGAACGGTACCCATTCCCAATAAAGTTTTTATCGTAACCGAATTGAAAATCTAAATGTTCAATTACATTAAAGGTCATATACCCTCTTGTAGTAAAATAATCTTGTCCTCCAACTTTGTAATCCTTGAAATAGGCATCTCCCGGAACATTTTCAAATTTTCGGTTTACGCGTTCATCTCGAACGTAACTTGGAAAACGCATTAAGTTACTCCCTAAATAAAAATAGAAACCTAAGCGTTTTTTGACATAAGCTCTCAATTCAAATCCTCTAGTGATGTTAAAGGTAAGTTTATTGTCTAACTCTGGGGCAAAATGAAGCTGCAATACCGGATTGACTCTTAAGGTAAATGCTGGGGTATTGACAGCAAAAAGGGAAGCTCTTTCAGGATAAAACACTTTCCACAATGGCTTTTTACTTACCTCAAAAGAATCTACCCACTCTGAATTATCATTCATGATATATTCCAAGTTAAATTCAGTTTGAGGACTTAAGTCAATATTGCTATTATACATCGCTTCTGCGTATTCTGCAAGCCATTTTTTGTTATAAGGTTTTACTGAAGTGTGGGGCATTGGAAGTATTTTCCCATACTGAATATCCAATCGCTCCATTTCATGATAGGTATCTGAATTCAAAGGGGTATAAGTTCCTTGTGCTTGGGTAAGGCCAATTAAAATTAAGCTAACAAAAACAATTATATATCTCATGTACTTGGTTGAAATGGTCATAAAAATAGTACTTATTCAAAGAATTTACTCTCTTTTTGCATTAATCTAAACAAGTAAAGCAAGGCCGCTATACTTAACAGCGCAAGTAATAAGGCTAAGACATATCTACCAAAAAGTAAATGGCCGATGGCAAAGAGCCCGCTAAAACTAACCGTCATTCCCAGAATCCACATCCACAAGGTATTTGCAAATTTCGGGATAGATTGATTCATCGGAACAAGTCCTTTCCATAAGCCTACGGGCAAAAGTAAGGCAGCGAATTCTTTCAATTTTTCCTCATGAACAGGAGCCGTCAATAAGGTGGTTATAACAGCTATTATTATCGTGAGCACGGTGATTAAAACGAGACCATACGTGTCATAATATTCCGAAGAAGTGGGTGTTTTTAGGAGGCTTAATACAATCGTAATGAGAATGGCAGTTACCATTGCACTTATTTCAGTATAAGCATTTGCCCGCCACCAAAACCATCTCATTATTTGAGCAATCCCCAATCCTGCAGCAGCATTGATGAAAAACTTCCAAGCGCCTTCAATACTATCCATTTGCGATGAAGTTAGAACGGCCAAAAGGGTAATTAACAAAACCATCCATCTACTAAACTTAATAAGGTCTTTCTCGGAAGAATCTTTTTTAACAAAACGACGATAAATGTCATTGGTTAGATAACTTGCGCCCCAATTCAAATGAGTATCTACTGTGCTCATAAAAGCGGCCATTAAACTTGTAAAAGTTAAGCCAAGCAAACCAGCTGGCAAGATTAGTTTCATAATAACAGGGTAAGCAACTTCCCTACTTGCAAGCACTTGTTCGCCTTCAACTAAGTAATTCAAGGTTTCATTTCCAACTGGAAACATAACTAAGGAAACTAGACCAATTAAAATCCAAGGCCAAGTTCTTAATGCAATAAAGGCAATAGCGAATAAAAGGGAGCCTTTTTGGGCGTCCTTTGCTGTTTTTGCCGTGTTTATTCTTTGCGCAATGTAACCCGTTCCATCGGAGTCAAACCTCACCCACCATTGAATCAAAGTGTAGATAAGGAAAATTTGGAAAGGCAATAAGGGATTATCAAAAGAGGGCAAAAACTCGGTATAATGTTCTGCTTGTTTGGCGCCATATAAATTCACTAATTCGCTTTGAATACTATCCATTCCTCCTAAGGCATCAACTGCATAATAAGCAAATATAATGGAGGTGACCATGGCGATACCAAACTGAACTAAATCCGTTAAAATAACCCCTCTTATCCCGCCTAGCGAGCTATAAGTCAGCACGATTACAAGTAATGCAAGAATAGTGATGGTGGCGTTTAAATCGCCCTTAAACAGCAAAAATGTAGGGTAAAACGAATCAACAAAACCATAAAATACAGGAATCAAGGTTGACCATTGAATGAAAGGACTCGCAATACTCACTGCTGCAGTAATTACCCAGCCTAATATAAAGCAATTCAAAACGATACCAAAGAAAAAAGCTTTGAACCCTCTAAGAAGTGCCGCTTGTTTACCGTCATAACGCATTTCAATAAATTCAACATCTGTAAGAACACCGCTCTTTCGCCAACGTTGCGCGAAGAAAATAGCAACAGTGATGTAGGTTGCGGCCCAACTCCACCACAACCAATTGCCTACAATTCCATTTTTAGCCGTAATCCCAGTCACCGCTAAAGGCGTATCCGCAGCGAATGTTGTAGCTATAATCGAGATGCCCAACCACCACCAAGGCAAATTTCTATCGGCAACAAAATAAGATTCTAATCCTGTACTTGCTTTCTTTGATGCCCATATTCCAAGAAGGAATACAAAAACGAGGTAGACACCAAATATGATCCAATCAATTTTTTCCAAATTTTATCTATTTCCAACAAAAATAGTATTTACAAATTAATATTTTTAAATTTCTTAATGAGCATAAAATAAAAAGCGCACTAAACTAATGTAGTACGCTTAAATTTTGGAATAAAAGTTAGGTTAAAATTTCAGCTGATAAACGTCTTCCAAGTCTTTATCGCAGGTAATGTTTAAGTTAAGATCTTTAACAATTCCAGAACCAACTCCATAAACCCAACCATGCAATTGCAATTCTTGATTGTTTTTCCAAGCAGCTTGCACAATTGATGTTTTAGCTAAGTCTAAAACTTGCTCTTTTACATTCAATTCTACAAAAGTGTCAAATTTTTGTTTTTCATCTGTAATGGCATCTAATTCTTCACTGTGAAAACGATAGACATCCTTAATATGTCTAATCCAATTGTCGATAATCCCAATAGACTGATTCCCCATAGCAGCTTGAACACCACCGCATCCATAATGTCCACATACAACAACGTGTTTCACTTTCAAAGCATTCACCGCATAATCAAGTACACTCAGCATATTCATATCTGTATGCAAAACCATATTAGCAATGTTTCGATGCACAAAAACTTCGCCTGGCTTAGCACCAATTATTTCATTGGCAGGGACTCTACTGTCTGCGCATCCAATCCACAGTAAGGGAGGAGTTTGACCTTTTGCTAATTCTTTAAAAAACTCTGGGTCTAAGTCAAGTTTTTCTTTTACCCATGCCTTATTATTCTCTAATAACTGTTTATAAAATTTGGTTTCCATATCAAGTGGTTTTAATGGTGTAATGAATGTTTTTTTCTTTAGCAGTTATTTTAAAATCTTCTATCATTTCGATGACATCATAGTCTAAATATCTGCTCTTACTTCGATCAATTACGAGGGTACTGTTTTTTTCAACCTCAGAAAGTTCTTTCAACAATCTTGCTTTGTTCATGAAGGTTACTTCTTCTGCCAATTGAATAATTTTCATCCCTTCTCGAGTTTCTTTTACTACATAATGGGAGTTTTTATAACTTCTATAAAGGATAAAGAAAATTCCAACGAACATACCGATTCCAATCCCTTTTAACAAATCTAAAAAGAGAATCCCTATAATCGTTGCTATAAATGGAATGAACTGCGACCAACCTGCTTTGTACATTTCTCTAAACAAGGATGGTTTTGCTAATTTATAACCTACTAGAATTAAAATGACAGCCAACACAGCCAAAGGAATTTTATTTAAAAAGGGTCCTATAAATGCAATGGCAAATAAGAGAAATGCACCATGAAATATGGTTGACAACTTTGATTTAGCGTTACTTTGAATATTGGCTGAACTTCGAACTATAACCTGGGTGATAGGTAGGCCGCCAATCAAGCCCGAGATAGTATTTCCTATTCCTTGAGCAAGCAACTCCCGATTGGGCGGAGTAATTTGTTTCGTAGGGTCTAACTTGTCTGTTGCTTCCACACATAAAAGGGTTTCAATGCTAGCGACAACGGCTATGGTGACTGCTGTAATCCAAAGCTTGCTCTCCCCTATCAAGGCGAAATTAGGCAAGCTGAATTGATGAATAAAATCATTAAAACTATTGGCAATAGGAACACTTACAAGGTGAACTTTTTCAATAACGATGGCTTCGCTTATTAATGGACTGACGAAGGTATAAACAACGCCGAGCACCACGACGAGTAAAGTAGCTGGAATAATTTTTAAAGGTTTAAAGTTTTCTGTGACCAATTTATCCCAAAAGATTAAAACAAGAAGCGAAATGGCACTGACAATCAAAGCGCCAAAGGATATGTGATTAAACGAACTTAGAATGGCTGTGAAGGTGTTTTCGCCATCAATCTGCCAAAAGGATTCGTCACCTTCAAAATCCGTATCATAGCCAAAAGCATGCGGGATTTGTTTTAGAATAATCAACATTCCAATACCTGCTAACATTCCTTTGATAACAGATGAAGGGAAATATTGTGCAATGGTGCCAAACCTAAGAATAGCAAACAAAATTTGCATCACCCCTGCAATAACAACCGCTGCGAGAAAAAACTCAAACCCGCCAAGATCAGGAATGGCGAAAAGAACGATTGCTGCCAATCCAGCACCTGGACCACTTACGCCGAATTTAGATTTACTGGCAGCACCGACGATTATCCCTCCAATAATTCCTGCAATAATTCCAGAAAACAACGGGGCCCCACTAGCTAACGCAATCCCAAGGCATAAAGGTAAAGCGACAAAAAAAACAACAATACTAGCCGATAAATCGGCTTTAACATTTGAAAATATACTTTTCATAAAAAAAATTTAATCTAAAAAAATACCACCTCAGAAAGGTGCGAATCTATCTCGTAATTAGATTAAAAAGTCAGGTGGAGTGGAGAAAATAAGGATATAAGGATTCTTGTACAAACTTAAATGATGTAACGAAAAAACACTTTTTTGCTTATTTAACTCTAATGCACGGCAATTACTGCCATGTAAACATTCCATTTCTTCGAGTAAGGGCACTGAATTGACCTCTGTCTCTTCTTCTGCCATCACAACACTATCTATATTATTTGCCAGGCAATATGGAAGCGCTATTTGTACGCCTAACAACGCGATAAGCAAAAAAAAGGGCAATACAAAACTTGATAATAAATTTAGTCTTCTAATCATTTTTGAAATCAATAATTTATTTAGATTTCACTTTTCGAAAAAAATCTAAAACATAATCGAGCTCCTCAAAGGTATTAAAAATTGAGAAACTAAACCTCAAAGTAGTTAAATTTAAATTAAATTTAAGATGTGTTAACACTGGAGATGCAATTGCGGCGCCAGAAGCACAAGCACTTCCCGCGGATACAGCTATTCCCGCCAAGTCCAATTCAATAAGGAAGGTATCGAGAAAGGCCTCTTTTGGAAAAGAGACGGATAAAATGGTAAAACTTGAACTTTCTAAATCTTCATTGACGATTAGATCCTTAAAAATGGTTTGAAGTCCCGTTTTAAGCTTGTTTTTTAAGTTTAAAATAAGCTTACTGTCTTCATCAAGATGCTCATAAGCAAGGTCTAGCGCTTTGCTCATTCCTATTATTCCGGAAACATTCTCTGTACCAGATCTTAGATTTCTTTCATGACCTCCACCGTGCAACCAGCTATCCAAGCCTAATCCGTTTCGCTTAAACAAAAAGCCAACGCCTAAAGGCCCATTAAATTTATGCGCAGATGCAGAAACAAAATCAAGCTTAGCGGCTTCAAAATCTATTTTGTAATGACCTACGCTTTGCACCGTATCCGAATGAAACAAGGCTTCGTGCGCTTTACAGAGTTGACCAATGGCGACAAGGTCATTTATAGAACCTAGTTCGTTTTGAATGTGCATTAAACTTACCAATGTTTTATTAGATTGCTTTGCCAACAGTTCTTCTAAGTGGGTTAAATCAACCTGTCCAAATTGATTTGTTCGCACAAAAGCTACCCGGATATCTCCTTGTTTTTCCAAATACAAAGCGGTATTCAATACACATTTGTGTTCAATAGGCGTTGTAATTATCCTTGAAACACCTAAATCTCTGACGGCAAGTTTTAAAGCAATGTTGTTCGCTTCTGTTCCACTTGAGCAAAAATAAATTTCACTCGATTTTACGTTGAATTTTTTGGCAATTTGCTTTCTAGATAATTCAATTGCAGCCTTATTTCGTCTCCCAAAAGAATGGATAGAAGAAGGATTACCGAAATTGTTTTGGAGAAAAGGCAACATGGCTTCTAGTGCTTCTGGATGAAGTTTAGTTGAAGCTGCGTTGTCTAAATATACTTTCATGATTGACTTTCAAATGCTTTAATATCTTCTTTAATTTGTTTCACAATATTTAGTGCAATATTCAAGCTTCCACTTTCCGCATACACTCTTACTATGGGTTCTGTATTGGACTTTCTAATCATCACCCATCCATCAGGCATAATAATCTTTAAACCATCTACTGTATTGATTTCGAAATTCGAATATTTCTTCTCTAAACTAGCCAATATTCCATCAACATCAGTGGTAGGTTCTAAAGGTATTTTGTCTTTAACAATATCGTAATTGGGATACGTTGAGCGCAAATAAGACATACTTTTACCAAACTTAGCTAAATGCGTCAGGAACAAAGCAATACCGACTAAGGCATCGCGTCCATAATGCAACTCAGGGTATATGATACCCCCATTTCCTTCGCCTCCGATTACTGCATTTACTTCTTTCATTTTAGCAACGACATTCACCTCGCCTACAGCACTTGGGAAATACGTCCCACCGTGCTTCTCAGTGACATCTTTCAGTGCCATGGTAGAGGATAAATTTGAAACAGAACTTCCTTTCTTGTTTTGCAAGATATAATCTGCCACTGCAACTAAAGTATATTCCTCGCCAAACATTTCGCCATCCTCACAAACCAAAGCTAAGCGATCTACATCCGGGTCAACTGAAATACCTATATCTGCTTCGTCTCTTTTAACCATGTTTGATAAACTCGTTAAGTTTTCTGGAAGCGGTTCTGGATTGTGAGCAAACAAACCTGTTGGTTCACAATTCAATTCTATAATTTGCTTTACGCCTAGTGCTTTCAATAATTGTGGGACAAAAATACCGCCACTAGAGTTTACGGCGTCCACAACTATTTTAAAATTTGCTTTTTTTATAGCTGCAACGTCAACTAGGGGCAAATTAAGAATATGCTCAAAATGTTTTTCTCTGTAAGTTGCAAATGTATAGTTACCGATATTTTCTATTTCAGGAAATTCAAATCCTCCACTTTGTTCTGCGAGATCTAAAATAGCCTGACCATCTACAGCGGAAATAAACTCCCCTTTACTATTTAACAATTTTAAAGCATTCCACTGTTTGGGATTGTGACTTGCCGTGAGAATTATTCCGCCACTTGCATTCATGTCTACTACCGCCATTTCAACAGTTGGTGTGGTGGATAAACCAATATCAATTACGTTGAACCCCGAACCCATTAAGGCACCACAAACCAATTTATTTACCATTTCTCCAGAAACACGAGCATCTCTTCCTATTACAATCGCATTTTCATTGCCACTATTTTTCAACCAAAATGCATAAGCCACAGAAAACTTTACAATGTCGAAAGGAGTTAACCCTTCATCTTGTTTTCCACCAATGGTACCACGTATTCCCGAAATTGTTTTAAGTATTGCCACTATTATATTTTTATAGGTCAGCAAAATTACTTTATTTAGCGTTGAAATTAGAATTAGACAGGACTTAAATTTATGAAAAAAGAAGATTGGTTTTCCACTTGGTTCGATACCCGCTATTATCATATTCTGTATCAACATAGAAGCTTTGATGAGGCGGAAAAGTTTATTTCGAATCTCTTAAACTACTTTGATCCAAAACGGGATTCAAGGATTTTAGATTTGGCTTGTGGCAAAGGTCGGCACTCCTTCTTCATTGCACAAGGCGATTACAATGTTACGGGGGTGGATCTTTCACCCGAAAGCATCCAATGGGCAAAGCAACATTATGCATTACCGAACTTAAATTTTGATGTCCATGACATGAGAAAAGTTTATCAATCAGCCGGCTTTGATTACATTTTCAACTTCTTCACTAGTTTTGGTTACTTCGAAAATAATAGTGAAAATCAAGAGGTGGTGCAATCCATGTCGCACAGTTTAAATCCGAACGGTACGCTTGTAATTGATTTTATGAACGCAAAAAAAACACTTGAGCATTTAAAGAAAGAAGAACAGATTGAACTCGATGGAATCGTATTTCACATTACCCGATCCTATAAAGAGGAATTTATTATTAAAACCATTTCTTTCGAAGATAATGGACAACAACACGAATACTACGAACGAGTTCAAGCCTTGTCTTTAGTTGATTTTAAAACGTTGTTCGAGACCGCCAAGTTAAGATTGGTGGATTGCTTTGGTGATTACGATTTACGTAGCTTTGATGAAGATAATTCTAATCGTTTAATCATGGTATTGAAGAAGAATGCTTGAAACACTACTACATATAGACCACGCTTGGTTTGATTTTATCAACCAAACCTTATCCAACATCTTTTTTGACGTGCTTATGCCAATTATTCGGAATAAAAAGACCTGGATTCCATTCTATATTCTAGGAGCAATTGTATTCGTAAAGTTTAAAGGGAGGAAAGGCTTATTCCTTATTTTAGGAACCCTTTTAGCTGTAGGATTAACAGATGGCATCTCCAGTCACGTTTTAAAATCCTTTTTCGAACGAGCAAGACCTTGTCTCTTGCCAGAATTTGCGAATCATGTCAATTTACTAGTAGAAAAATGCTCAGGAGGATATAGTTTTCCTTCCTCACATGCTGCCAATCATTTTGCAGTAGCCACATTTCTTTCTATTGTACTGTATAAAGAAAATAAATTGTGGCCGCCCTTACTCTTGCTATGGGCAAGTTTAATTAGTTTCGCGCAAGTCTATGTTGGAGTCCATTTTCCTAGTGATGTTTTAGCTGGTGCATTCTTAGGTAGTGTAGTTGGAATGCTAATAGCTGGCCTTTATCGATTCGTAATCATGCGATTCACTTCAAGCACGTAATTTTATGGCCTACGAGATATCCTATTAGCGCAATATCTCCGTCGAGTTCATTAAAAATTCAGAAGACCTTCTAGATGAAGTTTTGCAATACCTTGTTAAATATACTTCTCCTTTATCATGGATGGTACTCAAGGACTAATGCGCCTGGTTGACCTCTAAGACAAGCGCAATTCACTTCTTCTTGCATGAGTTCATTATAGAAGCATAGAACGACACGTTTAAGATAATTGCTTTGCATACATTGATTTTGAACTGAAGTTGCGAATTTTTAGGCAAAAAAAAGCCCCGATAAAATCGAGGCTTTCTTTTGTTTAAGGTTGTAAACTATTGTTTAACACCTGTAAAAGTAATTGTACCAACTGCATCACCAGTTAAGCTTAAAGTACCATCTAAACTAGCGAAAGTTGCAGGGAACACAACAGAACCATCAACATCGATAGTTGCGATTCCCTGGTATACATAAGTTTCGTTAGTAATAGTAATTGTGTTACCAGCTAAAGTACCGTTAACATCTGGAACTAAAGTACCAGGTGCTGCTCCTAATAAAGAAGAGATATCAACTGCCATGTTGTAAGAATCAGCACCCGTTGCGTTTTTAGTAATTGTTGCAGAAACTGGCAAGTTTGTAAACGTTGTATCAGTACCTGTTATTAAAATTTGAATGTTACCACTCGCATCACCATCATAAGTTCCACAAGCATCACAACCAACAATAGCACCAGGTACACATGTACCGTCAACACAAGATTCCCCTGCAGCGCAAGTTACATCTTCGCAAGGATCTGGATCGCCACAAGATTGTAAACCGAAAGTTAGAGCACCTGCTACAAATAGACTTAAAAATAATTTCTTCATTGTTTTAAATTTTTTAATTAATAATGGATTTGTTTATAATAACCTCACAAAAATACAATTATTTCTTAATAGTGCAACTATTTAACGATAAAGTGTTTTTGAATTTGATTTCCTTTAATGTTCAGATTAAGAACGTAGAAGCCAGAACTTAAATTGTTTGATAGATTAAATGTTTCTTTTAATTGTCCATAAGCGTTCGTATAAGTATTGCTCAGCAAACGTCTTCCTGTCAAATCAAAGATTTCTAATTGTACATCACTCCGCTCTAAAACCTCAAATTCTAATGTAAACGAACCACTATTTGGATTAGGATATAAGTTTAAAGAGGCTACGTTAATGATTTCCTCAATACCCGTTCCACAATTAATCGTAATCAATGTTGCTCCACCAAAAACATTACAATCCACATTAATAGTTGGGAAGTTAGCGGGTAATGGAGGTAAAGTGAATGAAACTGAAGCATTTGTATTCGCTCCAATTGTAAAGTTTTGTCCAGGAATCGTAATGATTTGGTCAACAGTAATCACTGGACATGAATCAGCATATACACCGGAAACAATATCGTCTATACTAATAGTTAAGCTACCCGTACCCACGTTTAATGCTTCAATGGTCCACGTTCCGTTAGGATTGCCAGGATATAAATCAGTAAGTGCAAAACATAAAGCTCCGCCAGGAATAATTGAAGGCAATAAACCAATCAATCCTTCATTGATAGTATCTGGCAATAAGGCTTGGAAACTAGCTGGCACAATATCTCTCAAATTGGCAGTTGAACCATCAGGGAAAGTGAAAATTAAACTATCCGTAATTAGCAATACACCTGGAGTAGCACTTAAAGCCAAACACAATTGTGCATCTGAAACACAACCACTATCAATAGTTGGAAAGTGAATGATAGAATCAATTACTAAAGAAGCCGCTGAAATTGGAGTGAAGTAATAGTCTCCATTTGCTAAATTACTTGGCAACTTGCTACAGTTAATTAGCACACCCGTTGCATTATCCGCAGGAATGATCCATCCTGCTGTAATAGCGGCTTGCAGTCCATTCATGTCTGTAATAGCGCCATCTGCTTGCGTAGAAACAGCCCAAGCAACGTCATTCCCAGGTTTTAAGATAAAATTGTCATGACTTAGCGTTACGGAGGTGCTAAGATTTACAGTATTCCCGCTAGCGCTAGAGGTTCCTTCCACACAAATATCAAATGGCGCAGACCATTGAGTACATCCAATTAAAGAGGTAAACAATACCGTAAAAGGAGCATTTAATGGATTGAACGTAGGAAGCGTATCATTCGTTGCTCCCGGAATTGGAACTGCAATTCCAGATCCATTTGCATACCATTGAACCGCATTATTATCTATATTCGATACATATAAACCTAAACCGGTTGCTGTTAATCCAATCACAGGAATTTGAACTGTTTCGAAATCTAAAGCATATACAGCAGAACTAGACGCACAGATAGTCCCTGCGTCAAGTGTAATTACGTAATAATCGCCTTCATTCTTTGCTACAATACTTTGAGCAGTTGCCCCTGATATGGCAAGTGAATCTAAATACCATTGATAAGTTACAGAAACTGTTGAACTTAAAACAACACTATCTCCATTACAAATTGGGTTACCCCCGTTATTACTGATTAAAGGAATAGCACTAGGAGGCAAAATATTTACAGTATCCGTGTAGGTATTTGTTGCTTTTACTCTTTTGCTTAAAGTAATAGAACCATTTGCGCAACTTGTACTAAATGATTGCGATCCGATACCTGGATTTGAATTAAATGTCAATAAGGCCGAACCTAAATTATCGTCTTGACTTCCAAAGGGAGATCCATTATCATCTTCCCATGCTTGAATGGATACGGCAGTGCTTGAAATTGGAATATCAATATTTGACCAACTCACTGTAGTATTTGAACTAGGATTACCTAAGGTAACATTTCCACCTCCTGCATTAATTATTAAATAGGGTTCTGGAGCTGCTGTACAACCCAAAATTGGAATGGTTGGCTCTTCAATATCTCCACAATAACAACCGCTGCTAGAAGCCGTTAATGACGCTGCAGAAATATAATACTCTTCTATTGTCTCCGTAAGGCTTACTATATATTGTCCAACGCCTACATAAGTTGTATTCGCTGTTGGTCCTGTGGCTAAAACTCCATTGCCTAAATCCCAAGAATAAGTTGTTGGATTAATAGGAAGTGGTGCAATTAAAGTTTGAGTAAAATCTACTTCTAAAGAATCACAAGCTACGTTTCCTGATAAACTAAAGAAAGGATTGCCTGTTGGAGGCAATACGGTTATTGTCAAAGGAACATTTTGATTTTGACATTGCGTAATACCCGCTGCACTGCCACATCCATTCACTAAAATGTTTACCGTATAGGTCCCCGCTGGAGCTAAGGTGTTGATGTTCATGGTTACGCAACCATACCTGTAAGTCTGTGGATAATAAATATGATTGTTCGCTGCTTGATCACTAGTCCAACAAAAACTTGTTGTTGCTGGTGGTAAGTTTTGGACTTGTAATATTTGTACGGAGGTTACCGTAGCGGTAAGACCACTGACTGCCAAAGTTTGAGGCATTAAGTATTGAAATACAATCGTAGTATCTGCACCAGCTTGTATGGTAACTGCAGAAGGGACTACTCCCAAATCGCCTGGCCCAGTATTAGGATGTACATTTGACACTACAGTGCAACTTGGACATTGGGCACTAGCGTGATAGCTAATCAGTGCGGTAAGCACTAAAAGTAAAGTTTTAAATTTCATGATTGTTAGTTAGATGTTTTAATCAAAGATATCGCCTTTTTTTTATTTATCAAAAAAAATAGTTAATAATTGGTCTCCACAATATTGGTAATTACCCATTAAATGGGATAACGCAAATATAGTGCGTTTTGCTATTTTATTTTTGTGAGTAAAAAATGGATTTATTGAAATTAATTAAAAAGTTTCCAAATCAAAAATCTTGCATTAAATATTTGGAAGATAAAAGATGGGATAAGGCTGTAAATTG
>Ga0209491_10001476_pt1 | contig 46046 bp, 42 predicted proteins | sample BON02_FD_187213 | JGI IMG/M metagenome (GOLD analysis project Ga0209491, IMG submission 187213) | Freshwater microbial communities from Lake Bonney liftoff mats and glacier meltwater in Antarctica - BON-02 (SPAdes) (version 2) | ecosystem: Environmental > Aquatic > Freshwater > Ice > Glacier...
GACCAACTCGCCTTCCTCCTTTGCTCCGAACTCAACGCCACGCAAACCCATTATCCGGGCACCTCCCTACGGCTGGAATACGTCACATTGAGATCATCCTCTTTCCCCGCACGTCAGGATGTCTGAGCCTCGCGGCTACCGGCACCGGCGTCGTCGGCCATCGTTTCGGCGACGAAACTAATTGCGATGAGAATCGAGAGATTGATCACGGTGGCGAGGGCGCGGGGACGGAATGAGGCGTTTGTCGGCGTGGAATCAGGCATCGATCGTATGAAATGATCGCTCAATCGTGACGTGGTCAACGGGAGATTGGGTTATGCCGCGGGCGGGGCGAAAGAATTTCCGGGGCGAGGCTTCGAGTGACTTGCGCCGGGGGAGTTCGAGGGTTTAGCTCAAAAAATGAAAAGAATCCGTTTTCTTAGTCTGACGCTTTCCTGGTTGGCTCTTTGCTGGGGGGGCGCGAACTCCTCGGCGGCGGAACCGACTAAAGAGCGCTCATTTGGTCCTTGGGATGCCGTCGTTTTTGACGGAGCGGTGGTGCAAAACATCAGAGTGTCAGGCGACGACATTTTCATCATGCTGCAGCCCGATCACAAAGATGACCAACTCACGATGAAGATCTCGATGCAAAATGGCGCACCTTATCGCAAGTGGTTTACGGGCGATGAAGTTTTGGTCGCGCAGGAGAACACGGGACGTGCGGCAGACACCTGGACTGACCGGATTCAAACCTCGGCGAAGTATCTCGAATACTACGCGGGGGGTAAGATGTTTCTGCAGCTGAAACGCCGCTAAAGCGTCGACGATTGATTCCGTTCAAGGGAGGAGTGACGCGCTGAAAGCGTCAGACCATTTGCCGTCACCGGGTCCCTCGCGGAGGCGTTTGCTTGGTTGGGTGGCGATGTGTGCGGTGCTGTGGGGCTCGGCGTTTCCAGCGATCAAATTGGTTTTTGCGCACTGGGAGGAGCAGGGGGTGACGGTGGACTTCGGCACGCGGTCACTTTTTGCCGGAGTGCGGTTCGTGATCGCCGGTGTTGCCTTGTTGGGGTTGGCCAAGCATCCCGGGCGAGAATGGCGAGCCACGCCGCTGCGATGGATCTGGTTTATGGCAGCGACTCAGACCGTCGGTCAGTATGTCTGTTTTTATCTCGGACTGAGTTTATCGAGTGGAGCATTGGCTTCGTTGCTCGTATCGAGCGGGAGTTTCTGGTGGGTGATTTTATCTCCGCCACTATTGGGTGCTCCGGCGCTGACTCGACGTCAGTGGGCGATTTTGGCCGTGGGGGCGGTCGGCGTGACGATGGCGGTTTATTCGCCCGGAGTCACCCACGGTAGTCCGCGGCTAGGTGGGTTGTTGATCCTGCTCGCGAGTCTTTTTGGGGCGTTGGGACTCTTCGCGTTTCAGAAGGTCAAGCCGACGATGGGGGCGAGAGCGGGAACGGGTTTCTCACTGCTTTTAGGCGGACTGATTCTACTGGGATTGGGCGCGTCGCCCATCCTCGGAGGGCCGTTGGCACTATTCGATGGATACGTTATCGGTTGGACACTCTGGTTGGCATTTGTTTCGGCGGCGGCGTTTTCGTTGTGGAACCATCTATCGACGATTTTCCCGGCACCGATGTTGGCCACCTATCGGTTCTTGATTCCGCTATGCGGCGTATTCGAGTCGATGTGGTTACTCGATGATGAACGTCTCACCTCCGCGATGATTTTTGGGGGAGGATTGGTCTTGTTGGCGATGACATTGAATCAGAAGGCTCGATCGCAAAAAACCAGTGACGTCACGGTTTAGAATTTGAGCTCGTGACGGCGGGATAGGAGTCGCCGCGATTGACGTTGAGGCTCGGTGCAAACGTGGCGGTGCCATCGACGTGGAAAGTGAATTTAAGATCGAAAACATAAGGTGTTTCGGGCAGGCCTATCCGAGCGAGGAAAGTGTGATCATTCGTCCACGCTCCGCTGCCCCCGGCGCGCTGACGGGGATGCGGCATGGGGATTTTATCGATCACGTTGAATGCGCCGGTTTCGAATAGTCGCCATTCACGATAGCCGATCTCGAGGGAGTGTGACTGGTCATTTTGCTCGACGGTCAGGGTGACAGCGTCTGACCCAAATTTTGCCGTAACGGAATCGAAGCCGACCGCGTTGGCCGGGAAAGTGTAACGATGATTTTCGACCTCTCTTTCAACTGATGAATGATTCACCCCGCGGGGCATAACCATCTGCAGGGAAGTAAGACGGGATTCCAGAGACTTCGCGGCCGGCTTGTTTAGAGGCAGGGGGAGTGGACCCAACGCGGGGAGTAAGTGATCCCAGACCTGGTTCATCACCGCTCCCATATCGAGGGTGCCGCTGGTCATGGCGATCACGGCGTCGTATCCGGGGAGCACGATGCAGAATTGGCCGAACAGTCCGTCGCCGCGGAAACCCGAGGTCTTGTTGAGCCAGAATTGATAGCCGTAGCCTTGTTCCCAGTCGCTGTTGGGGTTGCTGCCATTGGACGTTTGTTTGGTGGTCGCGGCCTCGACGTAATTTGCCGGAATCAAGCGCTGTCCATTCCATTCACCGCGTTGCAGGTAAAGTTGTCCGAGTTTCGCGATATCCTCGGTGGTTGCGCGGAGGCCGAAGCCACCTAATGCAATCCCATCACGGCTTTCGTCCCAATGAGGGCGTTTGATGCCCAAGGGGGCGAACAGTCGCGGGCTCAGATAGTCGATGAGGCCTTCTCCGGTCACCTTCTGCACGATGGCGGAGAGCAGGTAAGTCGCCGGTGTATTGTAGAGGAAGAAAGTGCCGGGTTTGTGCTCAACCGGGAGATTGAGAAACGCTGAAACCAGCGTGAGTTCTGGATCGGACGGGACCCAGTTGAAGTCAGCCAAGTCTGCTGCGTGATGCCCGGTGTTCATCGATAAGAGATCGCGTATTCGCATCGATTTCAGGTTCTGAGAAGGAGCGTCTGGTGTCTGCGCGGGGAAGTGATCAATGACGCGGTCATTGAGATCGAGTTTGCCTTCGGCGACGGCGATGCCGACGGCGGTGGAGGTGAAACTCTTGCTGAGGGAGAAAAACACGTGTTGAGCGTCGGCCGCCTGAGGCGCCCACCAGCCCTCGGCAATGACCTGACCGTGGCGGACCAACATGAAGCTGTGGGGAGAGTCGACCTTGGCCTCTAGATGTCCGAGGAAGGATTCAATCGCGGCCGAGGAAACGCCCTGAGCTTCGGGGGTGCTGCGGGGGAGGGATGACGTGGCGAATGCAGCGCCGGCGGGGGCGAGAAGAGTGGCGACACTGAATATTCGACGGAAAAGAAAACGAAAGGGGCGCATGAGTGAGGGGATTGAAGAGAAGGGGTTGCGCTGGGCAGGCAGTTGCGCAGTTTAATCTTATGATTGCAGGGCTACGGATGTGGGGCGTCAAACTCGGCTTAGGTCTCACGGTGGTATCGGGGGCGTCGGCCGAGTTCGAGCGGGCGAGTAATTTTGTAGATTTGAGCGATCATACGCCTTCAGTGTTGCTGGAATTACGTTACGCGACGGAGGAGAATTTTGTGGGGAGGGTCATCGACGGGTATGAGAAGCCTCGGGCTTGGCTAACCAAACCTGCGGCTGATGCACTGAATGATGCGCAACTGAAGCTCTTGCCCATGGGTTACAGCCTGAAGCTTTACGACGCGTACCGTCCGCAACGGGCGGTGGCGCATTTTGTGCGCTGGGCGCAGGATTTAAATGATACCAAAATGAAGGAGCGCTATTACCCCAGGGTGCCTAAGTCGGCGTTATTTGAGCGTGGTTACATTGCGTTGGAATCCGGTCATTCGCGGGGCAGTGCGGTGGACGTGACGTTGGTGCGACGCACGGCTCAAGGAGAGTGGGCGGATATCGACATGGGATCGCCTTACGATTTCTTTGGTGACCAATCCGCAGCGGATTCGAACGACGTATCGGCGCGGGCGAGTGCGCTGCGATCGTTGTTAAGAGCGGTGATGACGACTTGTGGGTTTGAGGCCTATGAGCAAGAATGGTGGCACTTCGGGTTGACCGGGGAGCCGTACCCTGAGACTTACTTCGACTTTCCTTTAGACGGATAGCCTGTAGACTGACCCAACCCCTAATTTAACTGATTACCCCATGAAAACATCCTCCAAATTCACTTTCTTTGGTTTCGTATTGTGCCTGCTTTGGGGCACAAGTGTCCGGGCGATTACGCCAGAGGAATGGGCCGAGAAAATCGTTACGGCACAGTCGAGGAATTTGCCCATGCCCGCATTGGGAGCAACCGAGCGGGATGCGACGGACTCCCTAGCCTATCAGGTCCAGAAGATCGTGGTTGAGAAAAAAGTAGCGAATGGGGATAAGGTAATCGGACACAAGGCGGGGCTCACTTCACGGGCGGCGCAGGACAAGTTTGGGGTGATCGAACCCGTTGCCGGTGAGTTGCTGCAGTCCCACAAAAAGAAGACGGCGACATTCGTCAGCATGAGGCAGTTCAAAGGGATGGTGGTGGAGATGGAAATCGGCTTTGAGTTGAAACTTTCCATTCGGGAAGTGCCGGAATCGATCGAGGAGTTGAAGGATAAAGTTCGTCAAGTTATGCCGGTAGTCGAATTGCCTAATATTCATTTTACGCCCGATAATCGAATCACCGGCTCCGACATTATTGCGAGTAATGTGGCGGCGGCTACGGTCATTGTGGGTCGCGGAAAACCGTGGGCGGGTTTGGATCTCAACGAAGTTAAAGCTGAGCTGACGCGAGACAACGAAGTGGTGGCAGAAGGGAAGGGATCGGACGTCATGGGAGACCAGTGGCAAGCGTTGATGTGGCTAGTGAAGCAACGTTTATCGCAAGGGTTGGAGGTTAAACGTAATGACTTATTGATTACAGGAGCGATGGGGCAGGTAATTGCAGGGGAGCGGGGGCGTTATGTGGCTGACTTTGGGCCCCTCGGGCGCGTGACGTTTACGATGCGCTAAGGTTTGGGCCAACGTTCGGTTGGCCGGTATAAATCGTTGATCATTCAGCGGAGTGAGAGTTGCGAATCACATCCAGTCTGAGAATCTGGACCCCATGAGTGTTTCTATGATTACCCCCATTTCGCGTCGTGGTTTTATCAGCAGCGCCGCAGTCGGCGCGTTGGCCCTAGGCACGGGGGCGAGGCTGCGAGCGAATGAACTCTTGGGTGGAAAGCGAAAGCTCGGGGTCGCCCTGATGGGACTTGGCAGTTATTCGCGGGGGCAGTTGGGACCGGCTTTACGTGAGACTGAATTGTGCGAGTTACGAGGGGTGGTGACGGGAGACGAGGCAAAGGGCAATCGTTGGGCGCAGAGTTATGGTTTCAGTCCCAAATCGGTTTACTCTTACGATAACATGGCGGCGATCGCGGATGATCCGAATATTGATATCGTTTACAGCGTGACGCCTCCGGGGTTACACCTGCGCGATGTCTTAGCGGGAGCGGCGGCGGGGAAGCACGTGATCTGTGAGAAGCCGATGGCGGTGAGCGTGGATGAGTGTGAGACGATGATCGCGGCGTGTGACGCGGCGAAGGTGCGATTATCGATCGGTTACCGCTTACATTTTCACGCCTATCATCAACAGGTGAAAGAGATGGCGGCCACCGGGGCGTGGGGGGGGGCCATCGTGATGAATGGTGGGTTTGGTTACCGCGATGGAGTGAAGACTTGGCGGACTTCTAAAGCTTTGGGCGGAGGAGGACAATTGATGAACGTGGGTATCTATGTGATCCAGTCGGCGCTGATGGCTAAGGGGGAAGAGATGCCGATCGCAATTACCGCGCATGAACCACCCAAGGTCCGACCGGACTTCTTCGATGAAGTCGAAGAGACGATGAAATTTACGCTCGAGTTTGCGGATGGTTCCAAATGCGAGGGCATGTCGAGCGGCGAGATTGGCGCGAATCACTTTGAGGCCGAAGGCAAAAAACAAGTCCGACTCGCGCCGGCCTATTCTTACGACGGGCTGCGGATGACGGTAGATGGAAAAGAGTTGGCGCCTATAGATGGATTCAATCAACAAGCGCACCAGATGGACGGATTCGCGGCGGCGATTCTGAAAAACGAACCGAGCATCGTGCCGGGACAAATGGGCATGAGAGATATCCGGATCACTTCAGCAATTTACGAAGCGGCGAGGACGGGTAAGCGGGTGATGTTGTGACGTGACGGAGTCGGGCGTAAAGCCCGACCCACAAGGATGAAAAGGGAGGAGAGGATAGAAGGGAATGCTCTCGGGGCCGATTTTCGATCGCTTGAACGGATGAATTTTATTCAACGCAAAGATGCGGAGAAGCAAAGTTCGCAAAGGAAGAAATCAGCACTTTATGCATGCGTATCACGTCTTGGCGACTTTGCGTTAAGATGGGGTTTTAGCAGACGCTTGGGGTCGCTTTAACCCCTGTCCAGATTACGATTTGGTGAAGACGACGAAGTAGTTGTCTTTGAAAAGATCGGTAATTTCGGCGGTTTTGGTGAATCCGGCAGAAGTGATTTCTTCTTCAAAAACTTCTTGCCCGGCTCGCATGTGATTGAGCATCCATTCGGCGCTCGTGCCCGGGATACGTTTGTAATCGATCAAGACCAGCCGCCCACCAGCTCGGAGGGCCTGGTGGATGGAAGCGAGCGAGTCGCGCGGGTATTCGAAGTGGTGGTAGACGTTACAGATGAAGGCGAGGTCGATGGATGCCGCGGCGAGTTCAACGGAGCGTTCGGTGCACAGGACGGGTGTGACGTTACTCCATTGGTTGGCCTTGGCTTGCGCTTCGATGTGGGCGATGAACTTAGGCACAATGTCGACGGCGTAGGCTTTGCCATGGGGGCGCACATTGGAGGCGAGAAATGGCAGATGCACGCCAGTGCCCGTGCCGATATCCGCGACATCCATGCCGGGTTTGAGACCGAGACGTTCAACGATCGCCTGACGGTTATCGTAAACTTCGCGTCCCTCGCGACCGAGGCGTTCAATCCAGTCTTTGACGATCATCCCCTCCTTGAGATAGGAGTCATTGATCCCAGGTTTGACGCTCTCTTCCTGAGCGGATAAAGGGAGGGTAACCAGGGCTAGGCAGAGTCCGCTCAGTGAAGCGAATGGGGGTAGGCGCATGGGGGAAATGAACGACCCATGCGTCAATTTGTTAAGCCTATTCGGATTGCGATGCGGCGGGCTGATGCTGAGCGCGGACTAGGGTGCTCAGGTCAAAATTACGGGCGACGAGTTGGCTGCGCAATTCGAGGTAGCGAGCCTCGTCGATGACGGGAGACCGGGTCATGATCCAGGCGAGTTCGCGATTGGGGTGAGCGACGATTGTTTCCCGGTAGTCATCACTCACGTAAACGATGAGGTAGGGAAACGTAATCACGCCGAAGAAACGCATGCGCCATTCGGCGTTGGATATTTGATCAACGACCTTGGCTTTGGGATGATAGACTTTTTCGGGACCGCCGAATGCGGCTTGGTTAAACCGGTAGGTGGTGGCGATGGTGCCGTCCGGGTTGAGGGCATAACTCTCGACGGGATTGAAAGCGTTTCGATCTAGTGCCGTCGGGGTGTAGCCGTGCACATACCAGTCACCCATAAAGCGAGGCAGATCGACGTGCGGCGCAATGGCCATGGGGGGATCGCCCCGTTGAGGGCCGGATTGGCAACCGGTGAGAGTGACTAGAACTGCGAGGAGGAAAGCGTAGAGATGTTTTTTCATCAGGAGTAAAGTAGACTCAGACCTCTGTTTGACGTCTCCTGAAGCGTTTTGGTTCTAGTCTAATTTGGGGAGAGCATATGAATCGGAGTGAGTTGATGCTGCAGGGGCGGCCACCTGTAGAAAGATCCTGAAATACGTTCCGGGTTTTGGGTCGGGGTCAGCGAGGGTTGAGATGAATGGAAATGGGTCTCTTGGCTGATTCTCTTTGGGGTTGGGCGGAGTGCGACCGGTCTCGTAAGCATATAAAGTTAATCTGGTTCTGATCGCGGCATGATCCGAGGAGGACGGCGGTCATTGTTCAAAGCGCTTCCGCGCAGCGTCGGGATCGGGGGGCGGATCAGACTCTAAATAGGATTCGACCCTGAAGCGCATCAAGGGGGGAGTTTGAAGGGTAACGCCGCCGACGGTTTCGATGCGAAGGAAACGGCTGGTGCTGCTTCAGAAATGACGGTTCGGGAAGCACAGAGACGTCAGCGACCGTGGCTGCGACGGTGACGGCGGTGCCGAGAGGCACACCGACTCGGCCGATGATTTCGACCGAGTTTCCGATACCGCTCCAACTCACTGATTTGGTTTGGCTGAGAGCCGGGAGGGCCATTAACCCCAATACCAGACAGACTCGGTCTGCTCGGGTGATCAGGGGCATTGCCGTGGTTGCCGAGTGGCCGGATGGGGCGTCGTCAAGCAACGGCTTTACCGCTTTGAGGCGAGCATCTGGATATCGGGCAACCGGCGGATGGTGTAGCAGACTTGGCCGAAGCCGATCGAGCTGCCGTCTTGAGCGGTCAAAGTATCGGCAAAGTTAAGTTCGGCGATACGTTTGGGCTGGAGACCGGAAACGTGGAGACGAACCGAGAGGCGGTCGGGGCTGACTTGGACGGACTGAATGTCGAGTTCGGTTTCGTCGAGGGGGGGGCTGCCGTAGGGGTGATGCGACTTATACCAGTAGGACTTGGCGGAGTAGTTTGACCGGTCGGCCGCGGCCGCGGGGTCGAGTGGCTTGGTGAAGGAGACCACAAATCCATCGTCGCGGAGGGAAACGGTTTTGACCTCAAACGGCGTTTCGCCGGTGAAGGTGATGCGTTTCATGCCTTCAGCCGTATTGCGACCGGACCAGCCTCGCACGGTTTGACCGACGTAGAGGGCGGTGCCGTCGGGGCTGAAGGCGAGGCGGTTGTTGCCGCCACCGAGTCCGCCTTCGACGAATTTTACGCAGGCGCCTTGCACGACTCCGTCGACTTCTTCGAGCATGACTCGAATCAACCGGTCGCCCGCGATGTCGCCGACGATCATTTGCCCGGCGAACGGGCCGAAGGCGCCGTTGGTGGTATCGACGATGGGTTCGCTGGGGGAATTGCACATGAAGCCGTGGGGGAATTCGACGGCGGCGGGGGTGCGGTCCTTTTCGTATTGGTCCCAATTGTCGATGTAGTATTGGAGCGGATCATCGCTGATGTTGCGCATGAACTCTTCATCCCAAACGAGGGAGGAAGGGTGACCGTAGAAGTTATCTTTTTCGATGTGGTAGAGGGGCGAGGTGCCGCGCCAGTCGCCTTGGTTATCGGTCGCAAACATGCGTCCCTGCGGATCGATCATGATGCCGTTGTGAGCGCGAAACCCTTTGGCGAAGGGCGTGATTTTTCCATTGGCATCGGCGTGCACGATCCAGCCTTTCCAGGGCACGGCGGCGAAGTTGCGGCCATTGCGGCCCTGGTCGGAGAACTCGCCTCGCGTGTGATAGAATGTCGGACCGTTGTGAGAGGCGGTGCCGATGGCGAGATACCAACCGCCGTCGCCGTCGGGCGTGAGCGCATTGGTTTCGTGGTAGTTGCCGCTTACCCCCCAGTCATCGGCGACATTTTCGTAGAGGTCGGCGATGCCGTCGCCGTCGGTGTCGGTCAGGCGGGTGAGTTCGGCCATTTGGGAGATCAGGATTTCGCTACGACTAATGACCTGTAGACCGCAGGAATTGTGTAAGGAATCGGTGGAGAACGCTCGCCAGTTAAAGGCGGTCGGATCTGCGGTGGGGGTGGCCATCAACACGCCGTGACGACGGAGAGCGACCACGATTTCGCCGTCAGGAGTGAAGTCGACATCGCCGACTTCCGGCGCAACCCAATGCGGGAATGAGATGGATTCGACGCGGTAGCTTTCGGCGCGGGTCGAGATGGCGACGGCGAGGAGTGACAGGGAGATTAGGAGTCGGTTCATCGCGAAGAAGCGTGGGGGATTAGACGAAGCGTGAAGGCGGATGCTTCGGCGGCGGTGAGCGTGAGATTGGAGCCGCGGAAAGATCCGACGTCGGATTTGATTTGCGCGGCTTCCGCAGCATCGAAGTTGAAGGTTAACCCTCCGCCGGTGCCCTGGGCGGTGTAGTGGAGGAGAACGGAGTCATCGGAAGAACTGGGTTCGATACGGAGGGTCAAATCAACCGCCCCGATTCGATACTGCATCTCGGGGATCCCGTTGACTTTGCGGTAACCTTTGAATTGCGGTTTACCGGGAAAAGGAGGCGGTCCCGAGGCCTGGAAACCGACATCACCGATGACGCGGGCGATGTAGTCGAATGTCTTGCGAGCGCCACCTTCGCCTTCGCCCCAATAGGAGGTCATGTCGACGAAAGGGCCGGTCCAGGTGTAGAGGAGACGACACTCGGTGGTATCAAAACAGTAGGAGAGTTTCGGGCCAAAACTCACCGCGATCGCACCGGGAACACCTGAAATGGGATCCTGCACCGTGGCTTGGTCGAAGGAGCCTTTAGTCGGGCTGTATTTAAAGGTGCTGTGGCCTTCGCCGTGGTGAGAAAAAACTTCCGGCCCGACATCAAGCGTGGGCATGAACGTGCGCAACACATAGGGGAGAGTGGGTGAGCCGGAGGGGAACGGCGTCACGGTGGTTTTTTCGCCGCGCGCGAGCCCGGGGAGATTTTGCCCCATGATGGACTGCACGAAGTGAGCGGTATCCTCGATCTGGGCCTCGGTGAGCACAGAGGCCCACGACGGCATGGCTTTGGACATGACGCCCTGGGTGATCACGGTCACAATTTCCTCGTGGGACTCGCCATGGAGAATTTCGGCATCGGTGAGGTTAGGCCCGAGGAGGCCGGCACCTTGCACCCCGTGACAAGGCGCGCAGTAGGTGGCGTAGATCGTCGTGCCGCGGGCGATAGCGGCCTCGTCGGCGGACGTTAGGCTCGCGCTGAGGGCAGCGATCAGAAGGAGGGTTAAGCTTCGTTCCATTGTCGGGTGATTTCGTCGAATCCGGTTTTGAGTTCTGATAATTGGAAACGACCTTCGATACCGATGGCTCCGGTGTAGCCGGCGTCTTTGAGCACTTTGAGGTAAGGCCGGAAATCTTGTCCGTTGGTGCCGGGCACCCGCCGATCTTCGAGTTCGGCGATTTCGACATGGTTGATAATATCCATGGCGCGAGCGAGGTCGCCCGGAGTGTCGCCCTCGGCGGCCATATGATAGAAGTCCGCGACGGCGCCGATGTGGGGATGATCGGCGCCGCGGACGACGCGCTCGGCTTCCGCGATAGTGTTGATGAAGTTACATTCGCGGGTTTGGAGCTGTTCCACGTTGACGATGACGTCGTGATCGGCCGCAACGGGGCCGAGAAGTTTGAGGAAATTGATGAACTGATCGAAGGCCTGTTCGCGATTGAAATCCGCGGGGATTTTACGTGATCCCCCGCTGCCAAAAGTGATCATACCGACGGCGGCGCGTTGGGCGCGTTTGATGGCGAGGGCGCAGTAAGCGAGCACCTCGGAGTGGTTGGCTTCGGGGCCGGTGACCTTGAGGTGTTTGGGGCGGATAAAACTGTTGACCGCGAGGACGGGAAGTGGCGCGGAGCTCGCGGCGTCAATATTGGCGAGAAACTCGGTTTCCGGGCCGCCGGGGTTTAACCAATTGGCGACAGACAATCCGACCCAAGAGCCTCCGGCCGCTTTAACGGCGGCGGCATTTTCAAGATCGGTCTGGCAGCCGAGGCGGGGAACGGGAACGCGGGTTTGGGCGAAAAGAGTGGGGCGCAAAGTGAGCCCCGCTAACCCCGCGGCAAAAATACGGTTGAACTGACGGCGATTGAGAGGGAGGGGCATAGAAGTGAGCGGTTAAAATTCCCGGATTCGAATGGAGCGATATTCGAGTTCGGCCCATTCGGCTTGGATGGAAATGGGACCGGAGCCGAGGGGTTGCCACTGGCCGGATTCGTCTTGGTAGCGCATATCGGAGACGGTGCCGACGAGTTTCCCATTGAGAATAAACTCGGCGCTTTCGCTGCCGCGAACGATAATTTCGGCTAAATTCCATTCTCCGTGTGATTTGGTCGCAGCGACGGAGGTCAGATTAACGGGAGCGAATTCTTCGCCCATACCGAATTCAACCAAGGGCGCTCCGGGGTGGTAACTGCCGTCGATACTCGGTGCCTTGGTGCGAGTGTTCCCAATGACCCAAAGGTCGCCGGTGACGTAAGGGTCGCCGGGTTCACCGCCGCCCAACTGCATCTCGACGGAAGGGGGCCATACCTCATCGGGTTGGGAGTGGATGTGAAACAAGATACCGGCGTCGCGCACGGCACGATGGCGAGGTCGGAAGCGGTTTTCCTTCCAGCGGTATTCGACCTGAAGATGAAAGTGGGAGAACGATTTTTCGGTGTAGAGGTTGCCGTTGAATTGGGAACTGTCTTGGGCGGCACCGGCGTAGACTTGAATGACTCCGTCGCGCACCCGGAATATTTCTTCGATCGTTTGACTCGTGTCGTCGCCGCGTTTGCCGCGACGGGCGATCCAGCCATCGAGGTTTTCTCCGTTGAAGAGATCGACCCACTGAGGCATTGGTGCCGGGGAGGCCGTCGGGGTGGGATCTGAATCCGGGGAGCAACCGGATAGGGCGAGTGCTAACCAAGTGGTGGCTAGGAGGGTAAGGGTAGCGCGGAGCATAAGTGCAGGGCGAAGTTGGACGGATTATTGCCGGTTGGCCAAAAAAAAGACCGACGTCTTTCAACGTCGGTTGCAATTTTTTAAAAAAAGCGAGAAAGAACTAATCGTCGTCCGGCTTTTTGTAATCTTTGTGACTCGAGCGCTGTTGGTCGCGGAGTTTTTCGATCAGAGCCGCGGCGCCATCATTGTCGTTGGCCCGGAAGGCTTTTTCGAGATCGGTGAGGAGGCCGACGAATACTTTCATCTCCTTTTCGTAGCCGGCGACGAATTCGGCTTGTTTATCGCTGGGTTGTTCGGCGGTCCAACTGGGGGTTTTACCGAGGGAGGCCTTGGCTCCGGCGAGCATTTTGGCGACGAGGTCGGCGGAACTGGCGTTATTGGCGGGATCGCGAGCATCGCGCCGGAGACTGCGGAAGGTTTTTCCGATCATTTCCATCTGTTCACCGATCTCAGAGTGGTCATGGCCGCCGCCATGGTTATCAGCCTGAAGGGCGGGGAGGTGGAAACCGCCGAGGGCGACGGTGAAAGCGATAAGGGTGGGTAGACGTGATTTCATAAAGAGAGGGTATTTAAGGAATAATCGGCATGAACAAAAAGACGACCGAACGGGAGATCAAGCTTCACTGTGCCTAATTAGAAACCGGCCCAGAATTGCGGCTGTTTAGCGGGGATACTCCGGACATGGGATGGATTTTACGGTCTTTGGTTCCCTAAATTGGCTAAACGGTGGAAGCGACGGAAGGGAGGAGGGACTTAGTCCAGATCGCCGTCCAACCAGCGTTCGATAAGCTCAAACTCTTGCTCGCTTACTTTGGTTTCGGGATGGAGCAGGAGGTACTTGGGGAGCGGCATGTATTCGTCCAGTATTTCGTCATAGATCTCGCCAATTTTCTCTTCCTTTTGGTCCGCAGAATACTCTCCCCATTTAGAAAAATTGAGCGCAATGCGGCCTTCGCTGACGTGGTCGGCAATGGACCAGGAAAGGGGCGCCACGTGGGAATACCACGGCCAAACGGTTTCGTGGGAGTGGCAGTCGTAGCACTTGGCCACCATGAGGGCCTTGATCTCGGCCGGACCGTCGAAGTCGGAGACGATGGGAGGATTGGAGCGGTCGACCGGAACCGCTTGGAGTCCCAGAAAGATAACGGCGAGTGCGATGCCCGCGATTTTAGAGAATCGAACTAGTTTTCGAGGCCGAGGAGTTCCAGGTTGTTGATCGCCCATTGTTGCCATCCGGATTTTTTGCTAATTGTGATACGAATAAATTTGGAAGTGACGGGCTGAGCCAGATAGAGGCGAGCGTTGAGTTCACCGGTGACCGTCGCGATAGGCTCACCCCATTTTTTGCCATCGGCGGAAGTTTGAACCGTGTAGAAGGGAGCAAAGGAATTGGGGTTGCCCGTGGCATCCATGACGAGAGCACGAATGGTGCTGGGAGTGGGGAGCTCGACCTGGAACCACATGCCGGGGAAGGGGGTGCTTTTGGCGGTGACGTAGGCGGTGGCCGGGTCGTCGTCGACGGCGAAAGCTGGTCGCGTCTCCGGGGTGCCGGTGTCTTGCGCGGAGACGATCCATTCGCCGCGGCGAGTGAATTTGGTGAGAGGCGTTTGGAGGGCGGGCACGGTTTGGTTGAGTTCGGACTCGGTCCAAAAAGCGGTGCGATCGGTATGAGCGGTGCGCAAGGCGGCAACGGAGTCGGCGGTGACCACTGGGCTGCGATTGCCAAAGCTGTTGCGCACAAAGGTCAGAACATCGGCGAGTTCTTGGTCGCGGTAGGTGGCCATGGGGACCATGGGGGCGCCGTAGTCTTTGCCTTCGATGGGACCTTCTAGCCCGTGGAGGAGAATCGCGATGGCGGCGGAATCGTCACCGAGAACCCGACCGGAACCGGCGAGGGCGGGGGCGATGGTCTTGTCTGCCGCGACGGGCGTGCCGAGTCCGTCGGTGCCGTGGCAAGCGAAGCAGAGGGAATTGTAGAAATTGCGACCGGCGCGGAAGGACTTGAGACCCACCGGACCGAGTTGACTGAGGAGAAAAGGGTCTTCGTTATTCGCTCCGTCCCAGAGTTGCTCGTTGATGTTGTAGACCCCGGCGAAAGGGGAGGCTTCGGCGGTGGCTTTGATCGCGAGGGTCGCGTCTTTGCCGCCGACGCGTTTGAGCGATAGCATGGCTTGGATGACCACCCGGGGAGAGACGTCGGTTAAGTGGTGGTTGATCGCCGCGAGTAAGGCGGGCTGGTCGGTCTGGGACTTCGCGACAAGATCGTCAGCGATGCGCAGGCCCACGATGCGGAGGTTCTCATCGGTCGCTTGGAGGGTGCTGAGCACCAGCTCGGTGGTCAGGGCATCGAGACCATGGAGCGTCCAAAGGGCGTGGGCCCGAGTGCGGTTGTCCACTGCGGTTTGGGCGAGCGTGACCAAGGCGGGGACGACGGAGCGGTCTTGACGGAGGACGATCAGTTTTTGAGCGGTATCGCGCCACCAGCCATTGGGGTGGTTGAGGTGGGGCACCAATTGGGCCGGTGATTCGTCCAGCATGCGAGGTGCATTGCCGGGCTCGAAGTCTTCGTGGGCGAGACGATAGATGCGACCGCCGCCGATTTCCTTATCGAGCTGGTGGGCGAGGATTTGTTCGCGGAGGTAGGAGCCCTCTCGGGTCCACTGGGACTCTTGGATAATGCCGCGATACATATCGACGATGTAGATCGTGCCATCGGGGGCGGTGACCATGCTAATGGGACGGAATAGTGGGTCCGTAGAACGAATGAATTCGTTCTCGTCGTAGGCGTTGGCGAGACGCGTGGTGCCGTCTTCGTGGGTGATTTTGGTGCGACGGATTAAACGACCGACCGGCTCGCCGAAGATGAGATCATCTTGAAGATCGGCGGGAAGGCGATCGCCGCGGAAGATGTCGGCACCGCAAGTGGCGGTGAAGTGATTGAGCGTGTTGTTATTACGAAGCTGGCCCCGACCGCCTTGGGTGTCGGGGATATTGTCGATGGGCCACACGACTTTGTAATCGCCGATGTGTTGATTGGCGGCGTTGAACTGGCCGTAGAGAATGGGTTGTTGGAAATGGACGGCGCCGAGTTCAGCCCCAGCGTTAACGAACCAGACTTTGCCCCAGTTGTCTTGGGTGAGGCCCCATTGACCACCGTTGACCGGAATCTCTTCCTTGATGGCTTCACCGTGGGGGCCGACGCGAAGTCGAAAGTCCCAGTAGGTGGCGTAGATGGCGTTGTCCATGGCCCAGATGGCCCCATTGGGTTGGTGTTCGAGGTTGCCGCCCCGGGGGCCGCCGTCGAACCAGAGTTTTTTCTCATCGGCGACGCCGTCGCCATCGGTGTCCCGATAGACATGGAGATCGAGAGTGTTGGTCTCGCCAATGATCACGCGGTCGTCGAGGGGCAGGAGAATGCGGGGGAGAATCAGATCATCGGCGTAAACGGTGGAGCGGTCGTAAGTGCCGTCGCCGTTGGTGTCGGTGTGCAAAGAGACCCGGCTCATGGGCTTGAATTTGTCGCGACCATCCACGTCAAGCATGTAGGAGCGCATTTCGGCGATGAACATGCTGCCGTTGCCATCGAAAGCGAGGATAGCAGGGGACTGGATTTGGGGCTCGGACAGAACCGTCTCGAGGCGATAGCCGGGAGCGAACTGCATCGTGGCGATCGAGTCGGACGGGGAAAGCGCGATCGATTGGTGGCTCGGATCGGGCACGATGGCGTTTTTCTCGGTCCTCGGTAGGCTGGGGATCACGGCTTCGCCGAGATCAGGCACTGGGACGGCGATTTCCCCTCGTTGGGGCGCTGATGGCGTCGCTGCAGTCGTCGGGGAGGGGGAATCAACTGCGGTGCAGGCCGCGAGTGCGAAACAAGCGAGTGCGGCGAAGGAGTAGCGTAAAGGGGCGGATAACCGAGACATGGAAGGGAGGTCGACGAAGCAGCAGGAGGGGCGCACTGCGTTTGTTAGCAGGTGCTCCCAAAACACTCACGGGCGGTCACTGCCCGCGTTCAGCGAGCAGGGCAGCCAAGGCGGCCTCGTCGAGGTCACCTTTAACCGTATTGAGATGGGAGAGGATCGTCGTGCGGTCGTCGGCGCCGCAGGTCGAAATTTCAAGCATCCAGTCCTCCATGGTGGGCGACTCGACGATGACTTCGTCGGCCCAAGTAATGACTTCGGATGCTTCGACGAAGCCGCCAGTGATCCCTTTGGCAAAAAATTCTGCTTTGGTGCGGTAGTTTGGTGTGGTAGACATAAATTTGGGTCAGGTTAAGAATCCGAGCGGGGGACAATGACGGGGGGGAGAGGAGGGGCGCCAGCGGAAAATTCAGCAAGCGCGGGATGGCTTTGGTTTGCGCTCTAGGAGAGATTAAGAAAACTCAAAGTCTTCGGAGCATTCGCTCCGTTGGAGATTTAACATTGTCCCCACTCATCATGCCCAAGATCGCTCACATCGCAAATTTATGGACTCTCGTCGGTCACCCAACGACTCGACGGGAATGGGATTTGGAAAAGAAAATCGCGGCGATCGCGGAGGCTGGATTTGACGGGATCACGACATCGCTCACTCCGGAAATGTCGAAATTGGCGGAGAAAAACGGGATGCTCCACAAGCTGGGATTTATTTCGTCCAGCGATCCGAAAAAATTTGGCGACATGATTCAGGCGCAGAAGGATGCGGGCGCGGTGCAGATCAATGTTCAGCTCGATGATGATTTCACGAAGCCAACGGTTGCCGTAAAGCACTGGGTCAAGATGATGAAGTTGGCGGATAGTATCGGAGGCCTCGTGATGTCGCTGGAAGTGCACCGTGACACCTGCACCGAGACCCCGGAGAAGACTTACGAAATCGCTAAACTCTATCGAAAGATGACGGGGGAGCGGATCCGGATGAATTTTGATTTTTCCCACTTTGCGGTCGTCAAGCACCTCGGCCCGGCTAACTACTCCGAGCGCCTCTTGGACCATCCGAAGTTGGTGCAGAATTCGGAGCAATCCCACTGCCGCCCGTTCAACGGGCATCATTGTCAGGTGGCCGTCACGCACAACGGAAAGGTCACCCCGGAATTGAAGAGTTATATGGCGTTCGTGGAAGACTTGTTCCGGTTGTGGAAGTCGGCACCGAAGAACCAGGAGAAGACCCTGTTTGTGTGCCCTGAACTGGGACCGCTTTGGGAGGGGGGCGCGGGATATAATATCACCGGGCTTGGACCGGCGTGGCCAGACGCCGTCGTCCTGCGCCAGCATCTCCAACGCGCTTGGTTGCGGGCGAAAGTCTAGACCCGGTTGCTTTGGGGCAGCCGGATTTTCCGCGAAGTCTTAGAGTTTCCGCCCCTTGAGGGCGGCATCAACGACGGGGCCAATGATATTGGCCTGGCGCATGAAACCAAGGTCACTCGGATGGGAGCCATCCGTGGCGCCTTCGCCGTCGTGGCCGAGCAGATTGTCGCCGGGCACGTAATAGAGGCCGGTGACGCCGTCGGTGAGAAGTTGCTGGTAGCATTCACGGAGGGCGGCATGGTTGCGCGTGTGATGCGCGTCACGCTCGGGTAAGATCCACGAGTTGGTGTTGCGGCGATCTTCGACCAGCACGATTGGCGTGTCGGGACGAACATCGCGAATTTGGCGAACAAGGGGAATGCAGCGTTCGCGCACGTCGTCGGCGTTCATGTTGGGCAAGCAGTCGATCACGAACACGGCGGCGTCAATTTTTACGAGGAGCTCACCCACGGCAGCATCCATGCGGCCATTGCCCGAGAACCCCAGGTTCACCACGGGACGATCGAATCGACGCCCCAGAATGGCGGTGTGGACCATCCCGGGACGAGAGGCACTGGCGCCGTGATTGATGGAGGTGCCATAAAATACGATCGGCTTTTCGGTGCGGGGTTTGAGCGGGGTGAATTTCGCGTCGGGAGACACGCCGATGGAAAGATTCTCGATGCCGTTGTAGAGGGGCAGGTAGACCGCGTATTCGCGGCTGCCGGGGGCGAGTCCGGAGATGATTTTTGTCTTCACCTGCTGTTGGCTGGGGCGAGCGACCCCGGCCCAGCGCCATGCTCCGGTTTCGTCGCGAGCGTAGAGGTCTAACCCACTCGCGCCGATGGGAGTCATGTTGGAGCCGTTGAGGCGAGCTTCCTTGAGGGTGTAGTCGGCCCAAATCTCCGGCGAATTTGTCTCAAACCGCACCATCATACCGGCGCTGTCGCGACTGAGCTCCCAGACTTTGGCGGTAACGGATTGTGCCGCGACAGAGGGAAAACGATCAAACCAACGCAGCCGTTCTAGATCGGTCCAGGCCCGCCCCTCGACTCCCCAAGTGGAAACGTCGTGCCATGACACGACGGGCTCCGCGGGAGCGGCTTCCGATGGGGCCGAGGCAAATCCGGCGGCCAGCGATAGGGTGGAGAAAACGAGCAGATTTCTGAGGAGGGATGAAAAATTCATGAGGTTGAGGAGACGGGAGGGAGGAGAATGAATTAAGGGGTTTCATGACGACCAAACCCCCAAGAAAATGGGGTTTTGAAGTGTTCGGTGCCGCCGAGACGAACACCATGAAACATCGTTTCGGCCATTGGGGTGGAGTTCAAGAGTCGGGCGACATCAATCATCAATTCGGCATCGGCGATGAGGCGCGCCACGTCCTCTCCGGGGTAGCCGGCCCAATACTTAAGATCGTGAAGAAACCCGGCAGGGTAGAGGCTGACGCCTTTCCATTCGTCGAACCATCCGGTGACGCCATCGCTCTTAAAAGGTTTGACGGGGGGATCTTGCGCAATTTTATCCCAGAGATCCATGAGGCCGTAATAGGAGCAAATAACCCGGATCTCAGGCAATGAAACTTCTTGGCCCAAAGCAGGGAGTTCGACGGATGGAAGCTCTGCGGGGGGATGATCGCCCCGGGAGATCGGGCAGAGTGCAATGAGGGTAAAAAAGAGGATAGGGGAGCGAAAACTCATGGTAGGCAAAGACGTTGCGACTCAGCAAAGTGAGTTTGGCGCAAGGTCCGATGCAATTTTACGGCAAATTCGCTTGCTGGGTTCCGGGGCCACACCCACAAACGCGCCCCTTCTTTTTGATCATGACTTCTCCAATTCAGCGCCAGAATATTTCTCTCACCCTTATCGATATCTATGGAGGCACCCAGACTCGAGTGGCCACCAGTGATGATGCGATCGAGAGTTACGCGGCGGAGATGGCGCGCGGGGCAGAGTTTCCCCCCATCACGATTTTCTTTGATGGGAGCAAACACTGGTTGGCTGATGGGTTTCATCGACTGCTCGCGGTTAAGCGCAATGGGGAAAAGAGTATCGATGCGAATGTGCAGCCGGGAAGCCGCACGGATGCGTTGCGCCATGCCCTAGGGGCTAATGCGACCAACGGGCTTTATCGCACCAATGCCGATAAACGTAACGTGGCGGACATCGCGCTGCGCGAGTGGCCCGATCTTTCGAATTCGTTCATTGCCGACGTGTGCAAAGTTTCGGTTGAGTTGGTGCGCACGGTGCGCACGGAATTGACCAAGAGCGGGATGATCGAAAAACCCGAACGGGTCACTGGGAAAGATGGTAAGGAGTACACGGTTGGGGTGGAGCGAGAGGCCCGAGGCAAAACCGAAAAATCTTCGGAAGAAGAAGCAGGAGGGGGCGGGAAAGGCGGGGGATTTTCCAAGGGTAAAGCTGACTTTGGCGCGACGGGAGGGACCAACAAAGAGTTGGAAATGGAAGCGCGCTCCATGATCCGAAAAGGAGAGATGAATCCATTTGAACTTTCGGGATTATTGACGGCGACGGCGCATGATTACGCGGCAACGGTCGTGGCGTTGCTTGATACGATGAAACCGGAAATCAAAGATCGGACGGATGGTCTGATCAGGATCAAGCGTTGGGTCGATAAAGCGCTGGCGGATACCGGGGCTCATGACTAGGTTCCAACGAATCGGTTTTGAGGTAAGCGCGGCTTTATTTGATGAGACCTTCGCGGACGAGGCTGGATTCGTAGCCGTCCCAATTGAAATTATGGAGGGCAGTCTGCAAGAGACCCTCCGCGACAACGAAGTAGTCCGGGATTTGCCACGTGCCATCGACTCTTTCGCAAACAATCGCGAATTCGGTGGCATCGTAGCGATTAGTGGTTCGGATGGTGAGGAACGCGAAATCGGGATGAGGAATTGAGACTTCATCAATGTAGGCGACGAAGACATTCTCGGGCGCCACGTCGGGTTCGGGCGGGAAGATTTCTTGGAGTGACTCTCGCAGCGTCGGGCTGAGCATCACATTTTCGGGATCCAGCAGGTGGGCGTATTGCGGGTCTTTGCTTTCGGTATTCCAACGTCGGACCGCCAGCGCAACGAGGTCGTTGTAATCGATCGCGACGACTCGGAGGGTTTGGGCGAGCTCAGGACTTAATGATGGGCTGGCGGGTGGGTTGCAACCTGATCCGACGAAGAAACCTCCGCCGCTAAAGAGGAGGGTCGTGATGGTCAAACTAAGGCGGGAGCGAAAAGGAGGCATGATCGTGGTGACGGTGTAAGCCTTTAGGCGTTTCGAGAAAAGCGGGTTAAGATCGCATCGATGATACGATCGATATCCGAGGAGACGAGCCCGGGATGAACGGGAAGATTGAGTAGCTCGCGCGCGGTTTGCTCGGTTTGAGGGAGCGGGGAATGAAACGCCCGGAACGCAGGTTGTCGATGCACCGGGGTCGCATAGAGGAGGCCAGTGCCAATGTTCGCGGCGGCGAGCGTTGCCCGGAGCTGATCCCGGAGAGGGGTGCGGATGGTATATTGATGAAATACCGCGTGGGGAGTTTCTGAATAGGCCGGCCGGGTTAAGTTGGAGTTGGAAAAGGCTTCATGGTAGCGACGCGCATGAGCGCGGCGGAGGTTGTTTTGATCGTCGAGCTGGGGGAGCCGCACGCGCAGGATTGCCGCTTGGATTTCATCGAGCCGACTGTTGCGACCGGCGGATTCGGCGATGTAGCGCTCTCGCCAACCGTATTGGCGAAGGTCGCGGACACGTTGCGCAATGGCATCGTCTGAAGTGGTGATCGCCCCGCCGTCGCCGATGGCGCCAAGATTCTTGGTGGGATAAAAACTAAAGGCCGCGGCGTCGCCCCAAGCTCCGGTCGGTTTGCCCGCGATGCGAGCCCCCGCGGATTGCGCACAGTCTTCCACTACGGTGGCGCCGTGATTGCGCGCGAGAGCCAATAGCGTCGGCATATCGGCTGGTTGACCGTAGAGGTGAACGGGGAGGATGGTTTTGATTTGCTGCGCGGACAAGACGGACGCCAAAGCTGCGGGATCCATGACCATCGTGGCGGGATCGATATCAACGAAAACAGGTTGGGCTCCGATTTCGATGATCGCGGCGGCGGTCGCGGTGACGGTGTGGGCGACGGTGGCCACTTTATCTCCCCGCTGCACCCCGACGGCCCGGAGGGCGAGTTCGAGCGCTTCGGTGCCGTTGGCGACACCCAAGGCGTGGGGGACGCCCAGGTAGGTGGCGAATTCGGATTCGAAGGCAGAAACTTCCGGACCGAGAATGTAGTGGCCGCTGGCGAGCACGCGGTTGATCGCCGCGCGAATGCGATCTTCCTGCGCGAGGAAGTAGGCATGCGGATTCGCGATCGCGAGGGGCTTAGCGGAAGGGCTGCTCATTGATAGTGGACGCCGTGTTTCTGGTAGTAGGCGACGGTGCGACGGAGGGCAGTGGCCACGCTGGTGCGGTGTTTCCAGCCGAGGGTGGAGCGGAGGGCGCGATCGTCGGCGTAGTAGTCGCCGATATCGATCGCGAGGCGGTCGGCGGGATACTTGCGGGTGTGGTAGCGAGCCCCGGGAACGAGCTTAATCAGCATCTCGGCGAGTGCTTTTAACGATAGCGGCGCAGGGCCGCCAACATTGAAGACGCGGCCAATGGACTTCTCTGAATGACCGGCGAGGAGAAAGGCCGAGACGGCGTCATCGACGTAGGTGAAGTCGCGCATCTGGGCACCGCCCCAAACTTCAAAAGGCTGGCCGGTGAGCAGGCAATTAATCCAGATGCCAAGGAACGTTTGCCGAGCATCTTTGATGCGCATGCGAGGGCCGATGGTGTTAGTGAGGCGCAGGACGGAAGTGCGCAAGCCGTGCACCTTGTGATAAAGCAAGTGGTATTGTTCGCCGGCGAGTTTGTTGATGCCGTTGACATCGACGGGGCGGAGGGGGTGGGCTTCGTCGACCGGGAGGTATTCGGCTTTACCATACAACTGACGTGTGCTGGCGAAAATGATGCGCAGGCTGGGGTTGTGCGTGCGGCAAGCTTCGAGAATCGACAGTTGAGCGCGCGCGTTGATTTCGAGATCGGTGGCGGGATCCGTCATGGAGTCCATGTGGCTTGTTTGTCCGGCCAAGTTAAAGAGCACGGCTTGATCGCGTAAAAAGACGGGGAGGCTGTGTTGATCGCGGACGTCGGAAATATTGACGTCAACGAGGTGCCGAATGCCAGCGAGGTTGTGTAAGTTGCCGCCGTATTGGGGGATGAGAGAATCGACGATGGTTACTTTGGCCCCTTGCCGGACGAGGGCGCGGGCGAGATTGGAGCCAATGAATCCCAGTCCACCGGTGATCAGCACGCGTTGGCCATGGTAGGGAGAGGGGGGGGCGGCGGAAAGCGGCATCGCCATCTATGGCATGGAATTGTGCGGTGGGCTCAATCGAAAAGCGGCATTGGTGCCCGGGGGAAATCGGAGTGAAAGAGAAAGGTTGAGGCTCTTAGCGGGTTCGCCAAGGTCGGGCGGAGTTGAGTGATGTATCTTCCAGCTCTCGTGCCCGATCGGGTCTTCGTGCGGCCGCAACCAATTTCGGCTGGTTAGTGGCAGATCACGGCGTGCGGTTCGGATTGTCGGTGGTGGTCGGACTTTGGGTCGCCCGCTACTTGGGGGCGTCCCTCTTCGGAGAACTGCAGTATACGCTGGCTCTCATTGGATTAGTCGGAGTCCTCGGAGAGGCGGGAGTCGAGTCGGTGGTAAAGCGCCAGTTAATTGCGGCCCCCGAAGAGGCATCGAAGATCATCGCAGGAGCGGTGAGACTGCGTTTACTGGGAGTCGGGGGGGCGGTGGGAGTATTGGCTTTGGCCTGGGGGCTAGGCGGGATCGGGGGGGGGCAGTTAGGGATGGTTTTGGTTTTGGCGCCTACGCTGCTCCAACCGGTGGTGGCGGTGCCCGAGCTCTGGTTGGCCGCGCGGTTACAAGGCAGGGAAATGGCTTGGCCGAGGTGGATTGCGCTCGGCCTGGGGGCGGGGGCGCGGGTGACGGCTATTTTGCTGGAGGCTTCAGTGGCGAGCTTTGCCATGATCATTGCGATCGAGGTGCTGGTAGCGGCGGGGATGATTGCGGGAAGAGCGCGGCAGCTGGGCATGAAGTGGAGTTGGGCGGCGGCGGAGTTCGGGCATATGAGCGAGACGATGCGACTTTCGCTGCCTTTGTTGCTCTCGGGGGTGGCGGCGGTGCTCTACATGAAAATCGATGTGATCATGCTGCAACATTGGCGAGGGGCGGAAATCGTGGGGCTCTATGCGGCGGCAGTGCGATTTTCCGAACTCGTCTATTTTCTGCCGGCGGTTTTGGCGGCGAGCGTTTTACCGGCACTGCTGCGGGCCAAAGACACGGGTCGGGCGGCGTATATGGAACGATTTCAACGTTATTTTGACCTCAACGCCGCGGTCGCGCTGGGTTTGACCGTGGTGGTGGTGGGATCGGCCCCGTGGTTGGTGCGTTGGGGATTCGGTGAAGACTATTTGTTAGCGATCCCAGTATTACAGGTGCACGCGTGGGCGTTGCCATTTGTGTTTCTGGGCGTGGCGCGCACGCAGTTTCTCGTCGATGAGAAATTGGGCTGGTTTTACTTCGGGTCAACCGGTGGTGGAGCCGCGATCAATGTGGTCCTGAATGTCTGGTTGATCCCCGCTCATGGCGCGATGGGTGCGGCCGTGGCGACGGTCGTATCTTATGCCGTGGCGGGATGGGTTTCCTCGTGGTGGCATCCTCGCGTCAGGTCAGTGGCGTGGGCCCAGACCAAGGCGCTTGCAATTCCCCTGCTGGGTTGGCGGTATCTGCGGCGATGAGTAGCTGGAAGTCAAAAGGCCGTCGTTTTCTGGGGGAGAGTCGTCGAAATATCTACGAGCGGCTGGGCTCAAGTCGATTTTCGCGGCCGGGACTGGCGGGACTCGATCGGCGCATCGAGCGGTGGGTGGATTTCGATGGGGGTTGTTTCATCGAGGCCGGGGCTAATGACGGTTTTAATCAAAGTAACACTTACTACCTTGCTCGATTTCGTGGTTGGCGCGGACTGTTGATCGAACCCGTGCCTGAATTGTATCAGCGCTGTGTGAGAATCCGACCAGAGTCGACCGTCGTAAATGCGGCGTTAGTGAATTTCGAATACGCCGAGGCGACGGTGGGAATTCATCCCGCGGGATTGATGTCGATGATGGCAGGGGCGTGGCCGGATAAGGCGTTGGCCCACCGATTGGAGCTGGCCCGGGATTTGCAAAATCTAGAAGCCCAGAAAATCGTCACTATTCCGGCTCGGCCCCTCTCGCAGCTGATTGATGAGGCCGGGTTGTCGACGCCGATTGATCTGCTTTGTTTGGATGTGGAAGGGGTGGAAATATCAGCCCTGCAGGGCTTGGATCTGGATCGTCACGCTCCTCGATTTATTTGCGTGGAAAGTCGCGACCAGGCGCAAATGATCGCGGTATTGGGCGATCGCTATGAAATGCTGGAAGTCCTCACCGAGGCGGGTGATTATCAGGACCTATTGTTTAGGTATCGCCCATGATCACGCCCCGAAAATCAGTCTTGAAGGAAATCGGGTGGGTCTTGCGGGCGCCATTGGCGTTGGGGCGAATCGTGCGTTTGCTCGCACGAGATGTGGGTTACTTTAGATCGGTAAAAAATGGCGAACCTCGCGATCAAAACGACCAAGAAATTCCTTGGTTTACCTACCCGGCGCTTGAGGCGATCGAGCAGTGGGATCTGTCGACGAAACGGGTTTTCGAATTTGGATCCGGGCACTCGACCATTTACTGGTCTCGACATGCCTCGAAAGTGGTGGGCGTGGAAAATGATCCCCAGTGGGCGGCGCGGATCGAGTCACGAGTAGGCGCGGAGACGACACTTTTGGTCGAACCCGACCGAAGCCGCTACGCCGATCGCTTGATGGAGATGGAGGAGGACTTTGATCTGATTGTGATAGACGGAATTCGGAGGTTTCAGTGCGTGGCGCCGGCCTTGGCGCGATTGAGTCGAGGGGGCGTGATCATTCTGGATAATTCAGACTGGCACGAACAGAGTGCGGCCCGGTTGCGAGCGTCGGGATTATTGCAGGTCGACATGACCGGAATTGGACCGATTAACCCTTACACGTGGACGACATCATTTTTCTTTCATCGTGAATTTGATTTCCCCAGTCGGGCGGCGAGGCAACCACGACATGGGCGAGGGAGTCTGCGCTACGACGAAGAAATTGAACCATGAGCGACCGCACGCAAGTCGTCCGGTGCACCGACGTTCGGCCTGATTCTTTGACTCAACTGCGCGACTGTGGGCCGGAGCCCAAGGTTTTGGTCATCCCCACTTTTTTAGCTGAGGCCAAAGAGGCGGTCGACGAGGCGCGGGTGGCCGCGCGGGGGGCCGAGGCGGCGCGGCAGGGCGGGATGGCACGTTGCCGTTGGCGGCGGATTGGACGGTCGCGAGCACTAGAACGGGGAACGAGCACGCCGTGACGGATCGACACTATTGCACGTATTTCGACCAGGGTTTCCTGATTCAAGGAGTGGCCATGTGGCAGTCTTTGCAGCGGCATGATCGGCACGCGGTATTGTGGGTGTTGGCGTTAGATGAGACGACGGAACGCATTTTGCGCCGACGGGAAGATTCGAGAATGCGCGTGGTGGGACTGTTCAAAATGGAGCGAGGTGACGACGCGTTAGCCGCGGCGAAGGTTAATCGCAGTCGGGTGGAATACTACTTTACGTTGTCACCATGTTGGCCGCGGTGGTTGCTGGAAAATCATGAGGCGATTAGGCAAATCACCTACCTCGATGCAGACCTATTTTTGTTTAGTTCATTGGATTCGATCTGGACGCAGATGGATGACCGCGGAGCGAGTGTGTTGATGACGGCGCATCGTTTTTCCGCCGAGGTTCTTCGTTTTGAAAAACACGGAATCTACAATGTGGGCATCTTGTCGTTTCGTCGCGATGACGTCGGGTTAGCGTGTTTGGAGGACTGGAGGCGGCGTTGTTTGGAGTGGTGTTACGATCGACTGGAGGATGGGAAATATGCGGACCAGAAATATTTAGAAAATTGGCCCGAGCGCTGGGGCGATGCGGTTTGGGTTTGCGAGCATGCGGGACTGAACGCGGCGCCGTGGAATTGGAGGAGTCACGAGACGAGAGTCGAGGCCGCGGAAGAAGTGAGGTTCGATAACGAGCCGTTACTCCTTTTTCACTTCGCTCGCCTGCGTCCCCTCTTCGGCACGTGGTGGTGGCAGTCGGGGCAGATCGAATACGGCGTAATGCCTTGGGCCCTACGGCAGGCAATTTACGGGCCTTATGGGACCGCGCTAGATGAAGCGCGAGCGGGGTTGCAGGAGATCGATCCAGCGATTGATTTCAATCGACGTGGTTTGCGACTCAATCGGCGGGCGTGGCAGGAGTTACCGATGCGGATCTTGTTCGGCAGCGATTGGTGGCGATGCGGGACAACTTGGGTTTCAGGTCGATTCGGGCTGGGCCGTTATTCGGCGCGTTTTTTGACGGTTCTACGCACCACAATTTTACGGAGATAGCGGAGTAAGGTCACGGCGTCCCAGAACACGGATTGCCAGGCGGGAAAATGCAGATGGCGCGCGGCGATTTCCTCACGATAGTTTTGCCATTCACCGCCATCGCTGAGGCCGCCGCTGGCGCAGTTTGCCACATGAAGTGAGATCGGGAAAATGGGCTCAGGTTCATGCCAGACCCGAAGGTTGAACTCATAGTCGGCTTGAATGCGGAATGAGGTATCGAAAAGCCCGAGTTGATCGAACAAGGAGCGCCGGTAGAACGTCGCTTGATGGTGGAGCGGGTTGCGGCGGATGGCGTGGTGATCGCCGGCAAAGTAGTAGGTGCGGCCGTCGTCGAATTTCGCGGTGCCGGAGGCGACGGAATGGGGACAATCGGCGAGTTGGATGCCGGCTTGGTATAATACATCGAGAGCGGCTAATTCGTCGTCGGCGCCGATGAAGTAGACCCATTCGCCGGTGGCGGCAGCAATACCTTGGTTCATGGCATCGTAAATGCCGTCGTCGGGTGCGGAGAACCAGTGGGCGATTCGATCCGAATGTTGAGCGAGCCAATCGGCAGTGCCATCGGTGGAAGCGCCGTCGATCACGATGATTTCGTGGGGCGGGGTTTCGTTTTGCGACCAGATACTCTCCAGGGCCGCCTCGAGCCGAGCACCGGGATTCCGACACACGATTATCAGACTGATCAATGGAGACGGAGCGGGCATTGCATCATCGGATTGAACCCTCAAGGTAGGGACTGTCCATGCCAAACGATCTGCCCATTCTCACCGTCATCATTGTGGCCTATAAGTCTCGGCCGGAAATCGGGGAGTGTTTGGAATCGTTGCCGACTGAGATCGATGGGCGTCCGGTGGAAGCAGTGGTGGTGGATAATCATCCGGAGGATGGCACGAGTGATTTTGTGCGGATGGCGTTTCCGAATACGCTGGTTAAGGTTCCGCCGAAGAACGTGGGATTCGGGGTCGGCAATAATATAGGATTTGAGGCGACGGTGGGAGAGGTCGTGCTGTTTCTGAATCCTGACACGGTGTGTCACGCTTCGGCGCTGGAACACCTGGTCCGACGGGTGCGGGCGGAGGAAGATTTGGGGATGATTTCCGCGCGTTTGGTGCAAGCGGATGGGACGATTGATTTGGCGTGTCGGCGATCGTTGCCCACGGCATGGGATGGCTTCTGTCGGGCGAGTGGCCTGGCGGCGCGTTTTCCCCAGTCAAAATGGTTCGCGGGCTACAATCTGACGTATTTGCCTGATGGTGGCACGTATGAAGTGGGGGCGATTAACGGGGCATTCATGATGGGGCGGCGAGCGCTGTTCGCGGAGATCGCGGAGCCAACGCCAAACGGAGTGTTTGACGCCAAGTTTTTCATGTATGGCGATGACCTTGATTTGTGTGCGCGGGTGGCGGCGACGGGACGAAAGATCATTTACGACGGACGGCATGAGATTGTTCACTTGAAAGGACAGAGCGTGGCCCGTGATTTTGACGCAATGTCGACGGCGATCTTTGATGCGAATCGAGATGTGTATTTAAAGCACTTCGCCCCCCATGCGCTGGCGCGGTGGAAGTGGCAGCTGTTGTTCGGTCTGTGGAAGCGGGTCGCGCTGTGGCGGGCGAAGCGGCAGGGTCATCGCCGAGTCCGGCCGGTCTGAGTGGCGACGTTAATCCCTCGTGCAAAGGGCTAAGTAGAAGTTTGGAGGCGGGCGGATGGGGGGAGAGTGAGGGTTGGATATGGAGAGGTGACGGGCCACCACGGAAACGGCCGGCGGAATGCGGGTATGGGTGTGAGTTGACATTAATTCCGTCACAATTGTAGCGCCGGCGGTGACGTTAATTCCGGAACCAATGCTGACATTAATTCCGTTCCCGGAATGGAGGTTGGGGCGAATCAGCTTTGGTTGGCTTTCCCAATTCAATTCCTTGATAGCCCGAATGGTCTTCAAGTCGAAGGAGTAGAAACTGCCTGGGCCAATCCGACTCCAAATCGTATTGCCTCTCGTAGCGGGTAGAACGAAGCGACATTGTAATGACGAAACGTCTTCCCTCCGGAAGCTCCGTTTTGGTCTCCTGAATCCTCACGCATTCACGGAGAATATCCCGCTCCCACCGGATTACGTCGGTGAACCTGAACATAAGTTTGTTCACGCCGAATTCGCCACTAGCGAATTTAACTCTGTCCTCTTTTACCTCCCGGTTGGCGATCGCGGAAACTTCCTCTTTTACGCCATAAATTATAGGGGGCGCTTCCGTAAGCAGATGATTATTATGTTGAACCGTAGGTGATGTTGATTTCAAGCGTTTGACCCCTTTGTAATGCCCCGCAACGGAGCCGGTCGTCAGATATCAACATTAAGCCTAAACCTCCACAACTTTGTTCTTACCGATGCAGGCGTGCCCATTCGCAAAGTCTTCGCCAACCAAACCACCGGCACGCCAAGTTCTCGCTGCATTCGGTCCGCGATCCCGATTTTCCAACGCGCCGCCTGCCGTTTTTCCACCAGGTCTTCGGCTCGCTTTCCTGCCGTTTTTAGCAACACCTGCAAACGATCTTCCCAACGCAACTCCCGCAATTCTTTGGGGTCGCGATACTCCGACTTTTGATCGACCGACGCGTCAACCCTGTCGGGTTTCCTCAGACTCCGTTTCCAGTCATCGGACCCAATTGCCCAACCGACTGACCAGGATTCTCGTTCCGTCTTTGGGAGTTGCATCTCTCGCGCATGATGATCCAGCAGGCGCTGTTCGTAGATCCGCCAACCCGTGATGGAATCTACCTCCTCACATGTCGCCAGCCAACCATTCGGATTAAGTCCCTCAAATCGTTGGTTTTGCGCAAAATGACGCAAACTACTCCACCGAAACTGCCCCAAAAACTCGGGTCCCACGACCTGAGCACGAAGCGGGTTAAGGTGAATGTAGTCGGCGACTCGTGCCCACACCCCTTCATTCTCCAAATGCAGGGCCTGGTAGCGTCCCTGAAACAAGTGCCCGTTTTCTCCCCGCATACGATTAAAACGGGTCGCATAAGTGGCCTGCAACCAATGCATTCCTGCCGATAAGTTCGGCTCAGGCGTGCGTAAGGCCAAATGAAAGTGGTTTCGCATCACGACATACGCGCCTAATTCCCACCGATAGCGCCTCACCGCTTCCTCCAACGTATGGACAAATGCCTTGGCCGCTCCGAGCGACCCAAACACGTCCGTCCGGTAGTTTCCCCGGTTGATCACATGATAGATCGCACCAGGGTATTCGATGCGCGCTGTTCTAGCCATAATCCGAATCTTGGACTAGTAATCATATCAATTCAATGTTGATATGTAACGACCTGACCCCGTCGGATTGACGTGACCCCGTCGGATTGACGTCAGCGCCCACTGGGCGGTGCACTTGTTGCGGGACTGAAGGGCAACAGTCGCCGGCTGAAGCACGGCGCAACGGGGGGGGGCACTATTCTGAGGGAGGCAGAATTGGGCGTCGTCGAGCGACGCGCCTACACGCCGGTTTTCCAGCGGAGGAAGGTGAGGGCCATGATTTGGCAGTCCAACCACAGGGACCAGTTTTCGATGTAGTAGATGTCGTAGCGGATGCGTTCAGCGAGATCGGTTTCGCCGCGTAATCCGTTGACCTGCGCCCAGCCGGTCATGCCAGGTTTGACGAGATGACGGGGGAGGTAATGAGGAATGTTGGTCGAGAGTTTTTCGACGTGATGAGTGCGCTCGGGGCGGGGGCCGACGAGGCTCATTTCGCCGCGGAGGACATTCCAGTATTGGGGGAGTTCATCGAGGTTCCAGCGGCGCATGAAGGCGCCGATCCGGAGCAGGCGTTGGTCGCCGGCGGCGGTGCTTTGATGAGTGTGATCGGTCGCGGCCGCCGAGGGGATCATGCTCCGCAATTTGAGGAGAGTGAAAGGGCGATGATCGGTGCCGATGCGTTGCTGCCGAAAGAAGATCGGTCCGTCGGGGGATTCCCGTTTGATGAGCGTGGCGAGGACGAGAATGAACGGGAGCGACGTCATGAGGCCAACGAGGGCGCCGATCAAATCGAGGGTGCGTTTGGCGATACGATTGAGGAGGCGGGAGATGGCGAGGTCTTCTACGCCGATGACGGGAATACTGCCGACGGATTGGAGTCGCAGGCCGCTGAGGAAGATCGGGAAAGCGGCGGGAAGAATTTTCCACTCCACGTAAAAGCGTTCGCAGCTACTGGTGATCTGGGCGAGTTGAGGAGGCGAGAAATCGAGGCGGGCGGCGAGTAAGACGTCTATTTTTTCCCGTTGGAGAATTTCGTCGAGATCGTCGATGGCGCCGAGGGGGCGAAAATTCGAGGGGGATGCGCGATCATCAATGGAGCCGACGATATTGAAGGGGTGAGCACGGCCGCGGCCGACCTCTTTGACGAGAGACTCGGCACTCTCACTCCAGCCGAGGAGGGCGACGCGTCGCTGGAGACGAAGGAGCCACGATGGGCGGGTGATGACCCAGTAGAACACCGCGCGCCAGATCCAGAGGAAGACGAGAATGCAAACGCCAGCGAGGAGAACGAAGAAACGAGAGATGGGAGGGTCGAATTTTACGACGAGGGAAAAGGCGAGGTAGACGATGACCCAGAAAACGGTGGCACGGGTGAGCAGATTGAGGGCGTGTTGTTTGCGGAGTAGGACGCGGCCATCGTAGAGTCCGCGTTGCGCAAACGCCGCGACGAGGAAACCCACGCCGACCAGCAGCAGCGGGAGGTAGCGGGCGTAGGTGGCGTCGGGCACCGCGATGCCGAGCGTGCCGATGCTGGAGTTATACCGCAGCCAGTAGCCGAGGGAGAGTCCGCCGAATGCGACCAAGGCGTCTCCGATCAGGAGCGTGACGGGGAGAACGGAGTCCCGGAGCGGGTTGGACGAAGGTGCGGGCATCTTTTCTTTTACGGGACGGCGGGCACGGTTTCGTCGAGCAACGAGAGCAGAAGCGGAGAAGGCAGCCAGCCCTTGGCCGGTAGCGCGGAGGCGGCGGGCAGGTATTCGCGCACGTCGAACAAATCGACGGGAGGCGGGATGTGGGAGTTTCGCACTAGAATGGGATAGCCGGTGCGCTCGCGGCGCAGGGCTTGTTCGGGGCCGGAGCGAGGGGTGCCGAGTCGGGGGGCGGCTTCGCGAAGGAAGGGTAACTGTGAGGCGGCCCAAGGCGAGGCTCGGAGTGGTATCGTGGATTTAAGCTTATCGAGTAGGGTTTCGAAACTGAGTTGAGTTGCGTCGCGGTGATCAGCAATCGCGGGAACTTGCCACCAAGGGGATTGGAGAAAAGAGGGATCATTGAGGCACTCCAACGCGAAGGCGCGGGCAGCGCCGGCGGGGCGGTTTTGATTGAGGCTGGCCAGCCCGAGTCCGAAGTAGGCGCCGCCTTTGTCGGGGACGAGTTGGAGGGCGGCTCGAAAGTGTGCTTCGGCTTGCCGAGGATCACGCACGACTTGGAGCCAGCCGAGATTGAAATGGGCGACCTCTTGGTGGGGATTGATGGTGATCGACTCTTCCAGCAGCGCGATGGCTTTGTCCGCGAGTTGAGGATCTTGGGCGAGAGTCAACGCGGCGGCGTTTAAGCGAGGCGTCGGGTCTTCGCGGCCGATGAGCAGCACCAAGCCCGTCGCGACAATCACCCCCACCGCGATGAAGATACGGGGGATACTTTGGAGATTAAACTTGGTGGTGGCGGGGCGAGCGAGAAGCGCGGCACTACAAGCGATCGCGACAACCACGATCGGAACGTCGAGTTGGTAGTCGGTGAGAGAGAAAACGGCGTAGCCGAGTAACGCGATGGTCGCGGTCGGGTGTCGTTGCCGGTCACGCCGGCCCAGCAGCAGGAGAAAAAAACAGATTAAGAGCCCAGCTACGCCGAGCCCGGCCCAAATTTCGAGCGGGGTGTTGTGCAGTTGGAGCACGTTTTCGGCGCCGCCATCGAGGTGGGCGCGGTAGCGAGGATAGACGAGCGGCGTGCTGTGCAGGCCCCAGCCCAGAACGGGTCGATCGGAGCCCATGAGCAGGCCGGCTTCGATCATCGCGAGGCGTTGGACGGAGCTGATATTGGGGGGGGCGCTGGGATCGGGGGCTTCGAGGAGCTTTCCGATGCGCGGATGCAAGAGCACCAGCGCGCTGCCGCAGATGAGGCCGCCGACGAGAAGCAGTCCGAGTTGGCCGGGGCGGAGCTTCAAGTGCCAGATGCCCAGAAGGCTCAGCACGCCGAGTCCAAGCATGCCCCCCCGACTGCCGGTGGTGATGAGCGTAAAAATAGCTAATAACGCAGCGATGAGCCAGGCGGTGCGGGCGGCGGCGTGGGATTTGGCGGCCGTGCGAACGAGGAACGGGAGACCGAGAATGAGGACTCCGGCGGTGTAGTTGGAGTGGCCGAGGGGGAAGGGGTTTCGCACGGCCCCGATCCATTCGAGGAGGCCGGGGTCAAAGCCGCGGCGGAGCAGCTTAGCGGTCCAGGAGGCGAAGCTGACCAAAGTGAAAATAGCGGTTCCGATGGCAACGCCCCGAATAATTAACTCAGCCCGTTCCGGCGGTGATTGATGAATCCAGTGATGGACCCAAAAAAACAAAGCAATGCCAGCCAAAGGCAACGCGGACCAGCGGAGGACGGTCGTTTGGTAGGGGCTTAGCCAAGCGCTCGCGAGGATGACCAGGCCGAGGCCGAGAATCGAGGCACACCACGCCAGCGTCGGGAGCCGCCAACTCGATTGAGTTGCGGAGTGGAAAAGAAGCGCAACCACGGGGATAGCGAGGAGGAGACCGTAGACGGAACTGAGCGGCTCCGCGTAAATTTGAGAGCTGGCGGGGTAGATTAACGTCGTGGTTGCCAGCCCCATGATCCCGGCCGTGGCTAGCAGTCGATCGACAGTGGAGGTAAGCGGAGAAACAGACGGCACGGCCGACACTCAACCGAGGAGGCTCGGCGCGGCGAGTCTGAATCACCACGGAAGGTGGGGGCCATCCACGCAGGCGACAGTTTTACCTTTTTAGCGGAAACTATTCATCACGCAGGGCGACCACGGGGTTTACCTGGGCGGCGCGGCGCGCGGGGATGGCGCAGGCGAGTAATGCCACGATGCTCAGGACCAGTCCCGCAGTGATGATGGAAACGGGATCAATCGGCGTGATCTCGTAGACGAGATGTTGCAGGAGACGGCTGATCGCAAGATAGCCGGCGAGCCCCAGAACGAGACCCGCGGCGACGAGATAGCCGCCCTGCCGAATGACCATCGCGAGGACGTTGCGGGTGGCGGCGCCGAGGGCCATGCGGATACCAATTTCCTGGGTGCGTTGGCTGACGTTGAAAGCGAGCACGCCGTAAACGCCGAGGGCGGCGAGGAGGAGAGCCATACCGCTAAAGAGCCCGAGAAGAATCATGGGGGTGCGTTGACGCTCCAGGGATTGGTCGACGCGAGCGGCGAGGGTCTGGATATCGAATACCGGGAGATCGGGGTCGATCGCCAGGATGGTTTCGCGCAGGGAATAGATCAGGGAAGCGGGATCGACATTGGTGCGAATCGTGAGGGCAAGATTGGTGGTGGGGCGTTGTTGATACGGGTAGAAGATGGTTTCTTTCACGATCGGATCATCGAGGCCAAGCTGTTTAACGGAAGCGACGACACCGACAATTTTGAGCCTATTTCCTGGGGTGTTTTCGCCCCGATAAATATGTTGGCCGAGAGGGCTTTCGCCAGGCCAATAGCGGTCGGCCAAGACGCGATCGATGATCACCACTCGCTCTGCCTCGGCGTGATCTTGTTCGCCGAAGGGGCGGCCTTGGAGCAGCGGCACGCGCATGGTGGCGAAGAATCCGGGGGAGATGGATCGAATCATACCGTGAGGGGTCGACTGGCCTGCACTGGGCTCGTAGGCTTCGATGTGGTAGCTTCCTTGTGAGTTGGTGAACCCGAAGGGAATGATATTGGTGAACGCCGCGGATTCGACTCCAGGTAACGCATTTGTTTCGAGCAAGAGGGTGGCGGTGAAGCTCAGGCGTTGGTGATCTTCGGCGTAGGCGTATTCCGGGAGATTAAATCGGGCGGTGAGGACGGATTGGGGATCAAATCCAGTCGGTTGATCGGAAAGCTTTTGAAAACTACGAACGAGTAATCCGGCGGTCGCGAGCAGCATGAGGGAGAGCGCAATTTCAGAGATCACTAATCCATGGCGGAGGGCGCGCTGGCGGCGACTGGAGGTCAAGCGAGTGCCGGCGGATTTGAGGGCGATGCTGGCATCGGTGCGAGAGGCTTGCAGGGCGGGAACAAGACCGAAGGCAATTCCGGTAAGACCTGCACACACAAAAGTGAACGCGAATACCGTGCGGTCGAGGGAGATGCTCTCACCGCGAGGGAGATTGCTCACACCGAGTTGATCAATCCCGGTGAGACCCCACATGGCGACCAGAAATCCCAGGGCTCCGCCGATCGAAAATAGGAGTGAGCTCTCGATGAGCATTTGGCGGATAATGCTCCAGCGACTGGCTCCAAGCGCAGTGCGGATAGCGATCTCGCGTTCGCGGGAGACAGCGCGAGTCAGCAGCAGGTTGGCGACGTTGGCGCATCCGATGAGCAGAGCGGCGAGCACCCCGGCTTGGAGTAACCAGAGCATCGGTCGCACGTCGGCGATGGTTTGTTCGAGGATGGATTTGGCCACGCCGGTGAAGCCACTGGATTCCACCCACGGGCGGAATTGAGGAAACTGCTCGAGATTTTGTTCAATGATGGCGGCGCACTCCGCACTGAGCATGGCGGGAGTCGCACCGGGGCGCAGTCGCACGATCATTTCGGAGTATTCGTTACCGCGTTCCTCGACGGTGGTTTCGGCGGGGCGGAAGGCGAAGGGGGTCCACGCTTTGATGTTGGATTGGGGGAAATTGAAGCCGGCGGGCATCACCCCGATGATCTCGAAAGGTTGGCCGTCGAGTCGGACGTTCTGACCCAGCACCGTTTGACTTCCGCCAAACTGCTCTTGCCAGAGAGCGTAGCTGATGACCACGACCTGGGCGCGACCAATTTGGGCGTCGGCGGTGGTGAAAGTGCGGCCCATGAGTGGATCTACCTGCAAGGTAGAAAACAGTGAAGGCGTCGCCCGAATTCCAAGTAGTCGAGCGGGACGCTGGTCGTTGGAAAGGTTGTAACTTTCGTAGGTATAGAGGGCGCCGTCGGCAATGGAAGGCGCGCGGTCCATGCGATCGAGGTAGTCGGGGATGGAGACGCCCGCCTGCAGTAGATCATTCTTGGGATAGCTATTGTTGACGAAGGCCAGTTCCTCGGACTGCGGGTAGGGAAACGGGCGCAGGAGGACGGCATTGACCACGCTGAAAATTGCGCTGTTGGCGCCGATGCAGAGGGCGAGCGTGCTGATCGCAACGAAAGCGAAGGCAGGAGATTTAGAAAGATGGCGAAAGGCGAGGCGGACGTCGGTTAACATGAAAATAGGCTTAAGGTGAAGGAAAGGGGCTACTCACTCCGGAGGGCGGTGCGGGGATTAATTTTTGCCGCGCGGTCGGCAGACGGGACGCAGGCGAAAATGGCCCCGAGAGCGAAGGTCAGGATCACTCCGCCGTAGATCAAGGCGTTGATGGGATTTAGGCCAAAGAGAAGCGGGGCGATGAGTTTGGCAGCGAAGGCGGAAACGATTAGCCCGATGACCATCCCGGAGAGCACACGGCCGAGACCCTGCTTGAGGGTGAGCTGCATCACCGGGGAAGGCAGAGTGCCCAGGGCCATGCGAATACCGATCTCGGAAGTGCGTTGAGTTACGCTGCAGGCCAGGACGGAATACAGACCCACCATTCCCAACGGGAACACGATGCCGGAGAAGCACTCCATGAGCGAGGCGGTGACGCGCGGGATACCGCGGGAATTGATCGTGATTTCGTCCATGGTGCGGAAAAACTAAATTGCGATGGTGGGATCGACTGGGGCGACTGCGTTGCGATGGCGGGTTGCAGCGTGCTGGGGGCCAATGAAGTGCGGGCGGCGAGAGCCATGCCATTGATGGCTCGTTGATTGCCACAGTAGTCGATTTCGTCGGGCGCGGGTTGATTGAGGGCCGTGGATTTGACGGCCGCGATCACACCGACGATTTCGTTGACGACTTCGCCATCCATGCCGGTGAGGATGGTGCGACCGATCGCACTTTCGCCGGGGAAGAGTTTGCGCGCAAATGATTCGTTGATCACGGCGTTAAAATCTCGTCCCCGGGATACGCGCAGGCCGTGAACGGTGAGAAGATTTGAGGTTACGCTCAATCCGTTGAGGTGCTCGGCGTCGCCGGCAGCGGTGAGAGAGGACGGGTGGAAGGTCGGGGCGGAGAGTGGTTGGAACGAACTGGCATTATCGCGGTAGTGTTCGTATCCCGGCCACGATGACGCCGGCGCGGAGAAGTTGCCGGAGGGGTCGTCGATCCAAGCTCGAACCAATCGATTGGATTGAGGGGAATCGAGGGGAGTCAGCACAACGGTGTTAAAGACGCTGAACAGGACGGGGATGGCGCCGATGCCGATGGCGAAGGTGAGAATTGCGACCGCGGTGAACCCCGGGGGGGGAGAAGGGATCGAAGAGCGATGCGCACGGGGTGAAATGAGGAAATATCGAGCGCCAATGAGGCACCCGGTATGGGGTCAGATTGCACAGCGTGTGCCAACGCCCATTGGCTGACGTAACTAGCACTCAGTCAGCGTTATGGGAATCTATAGGTGAAATACTTACGGCGAGAAAGCTCCTCGGATGGGATAGAGGTTTCCCGAAAATGGGACGATGACTGGAACGATGAGTCCGCAACGTTTCAACGAAGGTGGGCTTTGCGAAGGACGGGGATTCGCTCAACGATTTTGAAGTCGGCCGCTGTTTTTGACCTTACCCCAACCATGATGAAGCGTCTTTTTCTCCCCGCTGCACCGCGCTTTGCGTGTCCATGGGCGTTGGTGCGGCGAAGCGCACCCAGCAGCCCAACCTGATCATCATTCTGACGGATGATCAGGGTTACGCCGAGGTGGGATTCAATGGCTGCACCGATATCCCGACACCACATATTGATCGAATTGCGGATGAAGGGGTGAGGTTTACGCACGGCTACGTGTCTTATCCGGTCTGCGGGCCCAGCCGGGCGGGTTTGATCACCGGACGATACCAGGGGCGGTTTGGGTATCGTAATAATCCTACGCTCAATCCGTTTGATTCGTTGGCGGGATTGCCATTGGAGGAAGAGAACATGGCCGAGGTTTTGGGTCGCGTGGGGTATCACTCAGGAATCATCGGCAAGTGGCACTTGGGCACACATCCGCAGTTTCGTCCGAATGTGCAGGGCTTTGACGAGTTCTATGGATTTGTCGCAGGGGGGCATCGGTATTTCCCCGCGGATCTGGTCGACGAAACAATTGAAGAAGTAGATCAAAAAGGAGGCTGGTATCACACGAAGTTGCGGCGAAACGAGGAAGTCGTGGAAACAGATGAATACCTCACGGATGAACTTTCTAACGAGGCGGTGGATTTCATCGCGCGAAACCATGAGAAACCATTCTTCCTCTACGTGGCTTACAACGCGCCGCACACGCCAATGCAGGCGAGCCAGAAGTATTTCGATCGCTTTCCTCCTATTGAGGATGAGCTCCGGCGAACTTATGCAGAGATGGTGAGTGCGGTAGACGATGGGGTGGGGCGGATTTTGGAAGGACGGGAGATTCAAGATGTCGATGAGAATACCCTCGTTTTCTTCCTTTCGGATAAGGGAGGCGCGAGTCACCACGGATCTTCGAACCTGCCCCGGCGAGGAATGAACGTCGGCATCTACGAGGGAGGGATGCATGTGCCGTTTGCCTTTCGCTGGACGGGGCAGGTGCCGGCGGGCGTCGATTACGAGCAACCGGTGAGTTCGTTCGATATCGTGGGCACCATTGCTGGTTTGACCAACGTTCGCATCGCCGACGATCGTCCGTTGGACGGAGTGAATTTGATACCGTATTTACAGGGGCAAGAGGATGGGCCGCCGCACGAATTCCTCTTTTGGCAGATGGATAGCGCGCAAGACGGCGCGGTTCGGAACGGGAACGACAAGTTGGTGCTGCAACTCGATGAGACGGTGACGGAACTCTACGATCTCGGGCGCGATTTGGCGGAGTCGACGAACTGAGCGGCGGCGCAAGAAAAGAAGGTCGCGCGACTACGCGCGGCTTACGACGAATGGACGAGCCAGTTGAAGCCCTGCCCGTATGCTCGGCTGGGCACTTGGCACCCGGCGAAGCCAATGAAGTCCCGTTGAGAGCTGATGGGGCCGAAGCTCGGGAGGGCCCAATGCGCTTAGCGGTTGAAGAGTCCTTTGACCGCGTCGAGGGCTTGGTCGACTTTCGCGTCAATCCCGTAGTTGGCCAGCACGCCATTCACGATCTGCTTTTGTTCCGCGGTGAGGGCGCCGGTGCCAAGGAGGATGGCGGCTTGAGATGCTAGGCTGGCATAATCCTTTTGCTGAAGGGCAGCGAGAACGGGGGTGATGGTCGATGCATCGAATCCTTGTTTGAGAGCCCACGCGGAAACCAATTGTTTGGTGCCCTCGATCACGATCGGCGCACCAGGAATGGATTGGGCGACATCAGAAAGTTGTTTGAGTTGGTTGAGCGCATCGACGGCTTGGTTGCCGTCGAGGGAAGACCGCAGGGAAGCAATCTGGTCCATGATGCCGGAAGACTTATCACCGTCCAGAAAGGCCAGATTAGAAAGGGACTGCGAACCGAGCTGCGCGAGTTGATCGGCGGAGGACTGGGAGAGATTGGGGATGGTGATTTCGATGGGACGATGGACGAGAGTGCCAACTTCGACGGAGGCGGGGGCTGATTTGACCGTCTGCGGCGCGGGGGTGGCGGAGGCCGCAGGGGTAGAATCCGATTTGCGGCAACCCGTGGCAAAAAGGGAGAGTGCGATGGTCGCAGCGACGGAGATAGGTTTCGGAAACGTCATGCCCCAAGCGTTTGGCGCAATACGCCTCGAGGCAATGTCACATTGGGAGAGAAAACACGTCGCGATCATGCGCCGATAACGGAGAGAATCGCTTACGGATAAGTTGACGAAGAAGCATCGACCGAATTTCATTAACGGGTAAGGTTCCCCTGCAATACCCGCTGTTTCTTTCGCCCGAAAAGTCCCATTATGCGCTCCTACCGCCGAGTCCTATTTTCATTCATCGTTTGTATCTGGTCTGGATGGACTGCCCAAGCTGCAGATCGCCCGAATATCATTCTCATCATGGCCGATGATATGGGGTATGAGTGTTTGAGCACTTACGGGGGGCAGTCGTATGAGACTCCTCGTCTGGATCGTTTGGCGGCGGAGGGTGTCCGCTTTGATCATTGTTATTCCACGCCGATCTGCACGCCCTCGAGAGTGCAGCTCATGACCGGGCGTTACAGCTGCTTCACGTATGAGGAATTCGGGTATTTGAATCCGAAGTATCCGACTTTCGGAAATATGATGCAGGACGCAGGCTACGCCACGATGATTGCGGGTAAGTGGCAGCTAAACGGGATCTCTCATGGTGAAGGCAAGTTTGACCGCTGGAACGATGCGACGCGGATCCATGATGCCGGATTTGATGAATACAGTCTTTGGCAGATCACCAAGGGGAAGCAACTGGGCGAGCGATTTTGGGATCCGTTGATCGAACAAAATGGCGAAATTATCGACGAGGCGTTGGACGGGAAATATGGGCCCGATCATTTCACGGATTACATCTGCGACTTTATTGAACGAAAGAAGGATGAACCTTTCTTTATTTATTACCCGATGGTGTTGGTGCACGACCCATTCGTTTACACTCCCGACAGTAAGACGAAGGAGTTGAGCGAGGCGGACGCGTTCGCCGATATGGTGGCTTACTGCGACAAATTGGTGGGGCGGATTCATGATAAATTGGAGGATGAAGGTCTTTTGGAGAATACGTTGATTCTCTTCACGGGGGATAATGGCACGGATGTGAGTCTCCGTTCGGAGTTGACGGATCGCTCGGTGCAGGGCGGTAAGGGCAACACGATCGATGCGGGTATCCACGTGCCATTTATCGCTTATTGGAAAGGGAAGACCCCGGTGGGACTTGAGAGTCAGCAGTTGATTGATTTTACGGACTTCCACCAGACCTTGGCCGATATCGTGGGATTGCCGCAAACGACCCGGAACGAGCGACAGCTTGACGGTATTAGTTTCCTACCGATCCTGCAGGGTAAGTCAGGTCCGGAGCGAGAGTGGGTGTTTTGCTATTACGATCCACGATGGGGTAAGGATCCAGCGGCGAATCGCGATAAGTATGCTTTTGACGGCCGATTCAAACTGTATCAGAATGGCAATTACTTTGAGGTTCCCACCGACTTTTTGGAAGAGTCTCCGTTGGCGGTGAACGGCGGGGATTTCAGTATTCGAGAAAAACTGCAGGCGGCGTTGGATAAGTATCCGCTGCTGCCGGCGAAGCAGACTGAATTTGGACAACCCCTCCATTGAGGTGAGTCGCGGGGGAACGAATCCAAAAGCCGATCCGCAGTTTTTAATCGCGAAGGGACCCGAATAAAGCGCACGACCGTTCCCGAGGCGGAATCGTTTCTCGGCGGTAACGGATGGCGGGAAAATGTGGGGAGAATACCGTTTGCGGGTTTTTAGAAAAGCGGCGAAGGTCGGTTGATGGGGCGTTGAATTTACCGGAAAAAAGAGTAAGGTTTTCGGATGCGAAATTTGTTTTGGTTCTGGGGCTTGCTGATGATCGTTGGCGTGAACGCTGAGCACCCAGTCTACACGTTGAAGGAAGGCGTGAGCAGAGATGCGACCGGGAAAGTTTATCTGGGGCGGGAAATTGCTCACGTCATGGGCCATCAAGCGGCGGGATGGTTGGAACGACCGGAACGAGAGCGAGAGGAGCAGCCGAAGATATTGATGCGGTTGTTGGATCTTAAAGCCGGGGAAGTGGTGGCGGACATTGGCGCCGGTTCGGGTTACCACACTCGCCGGATGGCCCGAGCCGTGGGATCGGAGGGGAAGGTGTATGCCGTCGATATTCAGCCGGAGATGCTGGAAATCTTGCGGTCAAAACTACCCGCGGAAGGGGTTCTCAATGTAGAAACGGTATTGGGGACGATTGAGGATGCGAATCTACCCGCGTCTTCGGTTGATTTGGCCATGATGGTCGATGTGTATCACGAGTTTTCGCACCCGTTTGAAATGATTCAATCGATCTGCGCGGCACTTAAGCCGGGCGGGAGACTGGTTTTCGTCGAATACCGAGCGGAAGATGATTCCGTGCCGATCAAGTGGCACCACAAAATGACCGCGACTCAGGTGCGAAAGGAAATGGGGCCACAGCCGTTGCGTTGGGTGAAGACCGTGAGCGACGAGCTGCCTTGGCAGCATTTCGTGGTGTTTGAGAAGATTGGTGCGGGGGATGTGGCGACCGATTTAAGCGAACTATCGCCGGAGAATTGACGAAGAATTGGATGACAGAGCGCACCGTGTCTGGGGAAAGTTCACGGAGCGATGTCATGGGTGGATGCGATCACGCGGCGGGTAGCTGGATACGCAATGGGTATAATACCGCGGGGGGGGGGAGGCTTCGGCGTGGGTTGAATGAAGGCGCGTGCTGGCACGCGATGGCAAGTGATGAGGGGAGTCGAGGTGGAGTGCGAAGGGTCCGTTGAAGGGCAGGGGACTGTCGGGCGTAAAGCCCGACCCGTAAAGCCCGACTCAGGTGGGGATCGGGGGATTGGGGCCGACGGCTGCGGCTGACAACTTCACCTACGCCGACTGTCGGGCGTAAAGCCCGACCCACAGTGGGGATCGGGGGATCGGGGCTGACGGCTGCGGCTGTAACCTCAGCTACTCCGACTGTCGGGCGTAAAGCCCGACCCACAGTGGGGATCGGGGGATTGGGGCCGACGGCTGCGGCTGACAACTTCACCTACGCCGACTGTCGGGCGTAAAGCCCGACCCACAGTGGGGATCGGGGGATCGGGGCTGACGGCTGCGGCTGTAACCTCAGCTACTCCGACTGTCGGGCGTAAAGCCCGACCCACAGTGGGGATCGGGGGATTGGGGCCGACGGCTGCGGCTGACAACTTCACCTACGCCGACTGTCGGGCGTAAAGCCCGACCCACAGTGGGGATCGGGGGATCGGGGCTGACGGCTGCGGCTGTAACCTCAGCTACTCCGACTGTCGGGCGTAAAGCCCGACCCACATTGGGGATCGCTCGCAATTCGGTTGCAGGGAGGAGTCTAGCGCAGGGCTTTCGCTCCCTCCTCGGGATGGACGGTAATGGTGTAGCGATAGGATCGTGACTCCCCGGGGGGTAACGTAACGAGGTAGTCTTTTTCTTCGATCGCTGCGGGGGTGTCGACGAGGTCGTGATGCGCGAGCATGGGTTCGATACAGACGTAAGGCATGCCACGAGGTGTCCACAGGTTGGTGTTGGGAAAATCGCCGAGATCGACCGTGACGTAGGGGGGGCGACCTTTGCGGGCTAGACTGATCTGACGAGCCCAGTGGTTTTCGAGAAACATGCCGCTGTCGGGCACCCGGGGGTCGTCCAAGGCAAGGCGATCTTCGTGGCGGAGAAACGGGATGCGTCGGCCCGTTTTGAGTCCACCATCGATGATTTCACGATCGATACTGAGTGGACGGGAAAACCGAATTTCGTAGTCACCGCGCTCCCGGCCATGGTCCAGGGGCGTGCGCAGACCGGGGTGGCCGCCGAGGGCAAAAAAGAGGGGATGGTCGCCGGTGTTGGTGACGGTGTAGGTTTGGGCCAGGGTGGTTCCGGTGACCTCGGCGAGGAGATCGAGGCGGAAGGGAAAGGGGTAGTGCTTAAGCGTTTCCGGTGAGGACTCGAAGACGAGGTTCGCCCGGTGGGGCGAGAACTGGGCGGCTTCCATTTTGAACGGGGCGGAAACGGCGAGGCCGAGAAACGGCATGACGTAAGGCTTTCCTTGATACGTGAAGTGATCGTCTTTGAAACGCACGTTGACCGGAAACATATTGGGCGAACGATTGACCCAATAGGCGGGGTCTCCTTGCCACATATATTCGGTGTCGGTGGGCCGATGTTTAATGCTCCAAAGTTCAGCACCGGTGGTCGTGAATTTGACGGATACCTCGTCGTTGTGAATTTCAACGAACGCTTGACCTCGGTCACGCAGGGCGTTGAACGCGGCGGTTTGGAAATCGCGACGCACGTCGCTGGCGTCACCGTTGCCGTAATTTTGGCGCTGGATCATCATGACGTAAGCGACGCCCTTGGTGGGATCGATCCACGCTTGGGTGCCGTAGGCGCCGCCGTGGCCGAAGGTGCCGGGAGAAAGGGGCGCGGTGACGCCTTGAGGTTCGGTGACCACGATGACTCCAACACCCCAGGCACTGCCGGGAACGAAGCCGGCGTCGGGGTCGGTGGTCCGAGGCGTTTGAAGGAAGCGAACGGTGGCGGGTTTTAGGATTCTTTGGCCATCCAGTTCACCCTCGTTGAGCAGCATCTGGCAAAATCGAGCATAGTCGGCGGCGGTCGTAAAGAGACCTGAATTGGCGAGGGGCGCGCGATCATGAGAGGCAAGGTGAGGTGGGGTGGGTTGGGGTTCGCCGAACCCGGTGTCGTTGTTTTTCCGGTAGAGCGTGGCGAGTCGCTGCGGGAGTTTTGGGTCAGGGTAGTGCGTGGTATCATGCATCTGCAGCGGCTCGAAAATGTGACGCACCAGATACTCGTCGAAGCGGAGGTCGCTGACGATTTCGATGATCCGGGCCGCGGTGTTGATCCCGGATTGGCAATACTTCCATTTGGCGCCGGGTTCGAATTGCATCTGATCGGCGACGGCACGCTCGACGAGGGTCGCGAGGTCGGGGGCCGGACTATCCCGTCCGCCTTCCCCCAGACCGGAAGTGTGAGTCATGAGATGAGAGATCGTGAGATTAGCCGGTTGACCGGAAGGCGTTCTCAACGCGGCGAAAGCGGGGATGTATTTTGAGACGAAATCATCGACGTGCAGTTTTCCGGCATCTTGCAGCTGAAGCAGTGCCACTGCCGTGATAGGCTTGGTCATCGACTTGATATCGAACAAGGTGTCGGTATCCATTGCGTGGCCGGTTTCTCGAGTGGCGAAACCGGTGGCGGCGAAGTGAAGGATATCATCCTTCGTCACAACCATGGTCACGGCGCCGGAAATCGCGCCTGAATCGACCTTCTTTTGCATCGCCGCGGCGATACCGGGAAGTTCAGGGGCAGCGGCGGCGAGGGCGGAAATAGAGAGGCAAAATGAAGCGAGAAGTTTCATAAGAGGGAATATGACAAAGTGACGGGTATCTGTCGCGGGGGGACGGTAGGGCGATGCAACTCAATGGATTAACCGTTTGGTGGTAAGCCAAACGGAGTGGAAGATCCTCCGCGGGATGCTGGATTAGTCGACTGTTAGTAAGCGTGCAACTTGGACGTGGTGACGAGGCGCTCAGGAACTGATAGAGTGTGGGGCATGAGCACCGATTTTTCCTTGCCGTCGTCGTCTTCCCCTAAACGTGTTTCGCGCCCGTCGGCGAGGCGG
>Ga0209491_10001477_pt1 | contig 45994 bp, 42 predicted proteins | sample BON02_FD_187213 | JGI IMG/M metagenome (GOLD analysis project Ga0209491, IMG submission 187213) | Freshwater microbial communities from Lake Bonney liftoff mats and glacier meltwater in Antarctica - BON-02 (SPAdes) (version 2) | ecosystem: Environmental > Aquatic > Freshwater > Ice > Glacier...
ATTACCAAGTTGGAGAACACCATATTTACGGCAGTTCAAGGGTTGGGGTACATCAAACCAATTTAATTACCCGCACCCGGTATGCGAGTGGAGAAATTACCATAACTTTGGAAGACGTGGATTACACATCGCTATACCGAGGCAAGCGCCATTATGAACTCAGCAACCACTTAGGCAACGTTCAAGTCGTTATCACCGACAAGCGAATATCGGTTTGCGACACAGAGTTAGAAGTGGAATACTTTAAGGCTGAGGTGCTTAGCGCCATGGATTATTATCCTTTTGGTATGATGATGCCGGATAGGCAGTGGTATGCTGCAAGCGATTCTTCGAATTATCGCTTCGCATTTAATGGCAAAGAAATAGATAGAGAGCATGGTGGAGCAGGAAATGTCTATGACTATGGGTTTAGAGTTTATAATCCGGCTCTGGGTAAGTTTTTGAGCGTGGATCCGCTAGCTCCTGATTACCCTTGGAATAGTACGTTTGCATTTGCTGAAAATGATGTAATCAGGTGTATAGATTTAGAAGGAAAAGAACGTTTTGATGTGATTAGATATATGCAAAATGGTGTTCTGGTAAGAACGCACATCCGCCTAGTATCAGCGAATCCAACCCGAACAGATGGTCAGTTTTATTCGCGTTATACTCACATTCAATTGGATGCTACCGGAGTAGAAATTAACCGCAATACTTTTCCTCAAGATGTAAGAGCATCAGACGGTAATACCCCTTGGTTTGTTGGGTTTAGAAATCTCCAAGATTTACAACAGGCTACGCAGCTTCTGAACAATTTTAATGCGGACGGCAATCCAGCAGATAATAGAACTCATCAGGGCGAGACTTACTATCCAAATGTACCTGTAGCGGGTTCATTTGTGCGGAATCAAGCTATATTTACAGCTGGTACTAGAGCCGCGGGAATAGCTCAGATAAATACGTTGGATAATCAGTTAACTGCACAAGCCGGCCGTGGGTATCGTGTCCAAGTTAATTTGCCCACAACGTTTGCAGCAGGGGCCAATGCCAACGCATTATTAGCCGCGAGGCAAGCTTTTATTTCAGGGAATTTTACAGCAGCCAATGTCGCTTTTTTACAGTTTAATTTAACAACTGCGGCAGCTAATCTCAATACGTCATATACATTTCCCGATAGAAGAGGCATAACCACAGCGCAAGTTGTAACTGATTTTGCCGATTTGGATGCTGCTTCGATTAGTGCAACTCAATATTAAAATGAAAATAGAAATTATCGTAGTTTATGTTATGCTTTTTGTACTTGCAGACTGTAAAAATGCAGATAATAAGAAAATCGACGGGAATATCCCAACTGCTTTAAATGAAGGGTACAATTTGATTTATTCGGATTCGTTTGGGCTTACGTGGCAAAAAGAATCTTTAGTTTTAACAATTTTACCGCATAGTGTAGTTGGAGCAGATGGAAGGAAGGTGGAAAAAGCTCTTTGTAGAATGAACCAAGATTCCAATAACTTTATAGTAGAGTTTTTTGATAAGTCACTCCAAATGTTGCCTAAAGACATTAATCTGATTTTTGTTGGAGAAAATGGCCCATTAAACGGGAGTTATACAGAGCTTTTATTTGATATTCCATGTGAACAGTTATTCAAAGAAATAGCAAATGAAACAGATATTATTCTTGAGAAGAGATGTAATAGGAATGTCGGCACGGTATTGAATACCTTTTTTTTTAAAAACAGATATACAATTTTGGGTTCTGTTGAACAAGATTTAGGTATAGATGTTTTCGAGTTGTACTCCCAAAATGTAAGTAAAGATTATCGTGAGGTCGATCAATTTATTTGGTTAAAGATGAAAGATACTTTGCCCAAATTGCATAAGCAAATGTTGGAATTTGTGCCCCAACGGACTTGGCATTTTTATGATGGATACCTGTCTCTTATAGATTCATTTAGCCTCATTATTAGGGAAAATAGATTTCCTATTAAATTCTCTGCTGGCCAGCTGATAATGGATAATAAATCCATTCGTTTTGAATATAAAGTTGTTGAGTTTAATTTGGTCATCCATGAATTTTATCCCAAAAGGAGATATTTTTTGTTTAAAGAACCAGATTATTCAAATGGACAGGTGGTTTTTGCCTTGCACAACGCACGATAAAAGCACGGAAAATAGGGACGAATATTCGTTTCTACCTGAATTTTAAATGGTTACAAAAACCATCGAAAGATGGTGGTTTTAGAAGAGTCAAGTTCTTTGGAAGAATGGAAGGACTGAAAAAAAAGCGGATGGCTTTAGTTGCCTACTTTTGGTTTCTAACAAACCCCGCATGATTTGGAGGTATTTTCCTGTATTCTGAGCTTGATAGCTTCTTTTATCTTCATAGAGAACATACCTTTTCCGTGGTGGCTTTGTTCGCTCTCTTTTTGTCTGAATCCCACCTTCGCTTTATAAGGATGAATTTTTCATTATTAATTTTTGAAAAGCTTCGGCGGGCGCAGTGGGATTTATGGGATTTTTAAACCTTCTAAACCATTTAAACCTTCATAAACCATTTTACGCTTTTATTAATGGCTTCAATCATAGAATTGGAGAAGATAATGTCGCGTTGTGCTACCAGGTGGCGTATTTGCTCAGGATATGCTTCAAAGATATCAGCATTTTGGGTTATGTTTCAGGAGGTTGGAATTACCAAGTTGGAGAACACCATATTTACGGCAGCTCCCGCATTGGCGTCCATCAAACTGCTATTTTGCTTCGCACCCGGTATGCGAGTGGAGAAATTTCCATAACTTTGGAAGACGTGGAATACACATCGCTATACCGAGGCAAGCGCCATTATGAACTCTCCAACCACTTAGGCAACGTTCAAGTTGTTATCACCGACAAGCGAATCTCGGTCTGTGATGAGTATCTGGCCGTGGAACGCTTTGAAGCGGAAGTGCTTAGCGCGGTTGATTATTATCCTTTCGGTCAAATGATGCCGGATAGGCAGTGGTATGTTTCTAATGACTCTTCGAGTTATAGATTTGGGTTTGGTAGACAATTAAAGGATGATGAAGTAAAGGGAATCGGGATTTGTCTTTCTTATCAATATAGAATATTGGATGCAAGATTGGGAAGATTTTTAAGCGTTGACCCATTAGAGCAAAGCTACCCAGGAATTAGCCCATTTGCATTCGCACAAAATAGAGTTATTGATGGCGTTGACCTTGAAGGTGCAGAGTGGAAAGTTCAACATAAGTGGACAGATTTTGTTGATCAGAAGACTCTAAAAAAACAATTGGGGTCAGATTATATTGAAGGAATGCAAATGACTTATATAGAATATTTTAGGAAAAGAGCCCCCCAATTAGCGGAAAAGCATTATCAGGCTGGTGAGTCTCATGATTGTTTTGATTTTGTTGCCCTGAATTTGATAGAATTTGCAGCTGAGAATAAGCTCAATTTGAAGTTTGAAAACCATTCTTGCACATACAAAATTGAACTAGATCAAAGTGTAGACTACAGTTTTGAGTCTGGCAAGTGGAAAAGCATTTATGATGAAGTTGCTGATAATTTTGGTGCTATTGAGTTAACTAAGAATACAGAAATGTTCAATAATATCGAATGGTCTGAAGTACAAGCGGGAAGCCTAATTGCCACAGCTTGGGATGCAGGAGGTTATCATGCTCAAATGATTTCTAGTGTTTCGCTAGAAGCACAATCAAGAGGGTCTAGGGTGGATTTTGATCTTATGATTAACGTCACCCAAGGAAGCATCCGAGACGATAAAGCAACACAAATTGAAAAAAAGCAATATCACTTGAATAATTTAAAGCAAGGTCATCATGATGGATATACTAAGGAACATTATGAGAGCATAAAACCAGTTGAATGGGAATTTAAGTATTTTGATAAATAAAAGTTCAAATTTATGAAGCATTTTTCTTTTCTACTTATTGTAATTCTCTTTAATGCGGACTGTACTAATTCAGAAGTAAATAATTACAATGAAACATCCTTAGATATCCCATTTTCATATACAAAAAACGGAAATAAGCTAAAAATTAAAAAGATTAGTACAGCGGAAATTGTCTCGAGAATTGATATTCATAATGCAAGGTTTATTAATGATTTGGTGAACTTGGAATGTGCGTCTTGTCATTTAATAGACATACTAATTATTGATGTTTTTGATCCCATGATGTTCAGTAATGATTCTTTTGTTAATTATTTATCTAATCTATTCCGGAAATTCCCTAGTGCAACTAAGCTTTACCTATATGGTAACTTTAGCAAAGTGCCAAATGGATTACTGAAATTGAAAAAACTTAAAAGATTTGAATGCGAGGCTACAGGATTGAAATTATTTCCGGAAGAATTGTGCAGTCTGGGCGATTTGGAGGTAATTTCCATTTCAAAATGCAAACTTGAGAGAATTCCAAACTGCATTATTGATTTGGAGAATTTGAAACAATTAAATTTATCAAGAAATAATATTAGGGATATTGATTCTAGTATTTATAAATTCATTACTGAAAGAATTATCAGTTTTAGAATTGATGGAAATCCGGTTATCACTAATGATTAATTTTGAATGGTAAACACTTAATATAAATTGAAAAACACCCTGGAAAAGTACACGAATATTCGTGCCATGCGGATTTTTAGAAAAGGACAGGAAAGATAAAAAAGACGGATTAAAAGAATAGTGTTCTTTGACATATTGAGAAATAGAGCGGAACAAGTATGAAGAAAGCACTCAGCAATTATTCAATATCCGATTTTCTGTCGGCTATGTATACAGATTTTCCAAACGCACAATTGGGTTTGCTGCCTTCTTGCGGACAAGACTTTATCTCATACTTGCTTCAACAGCATCACAATGTTAGTTTTTTACAAATAATGCTTGCCTCATTCCCAGCTGAAGGCGCTAGTTTATGGCTTACTTATGGCACTCCTGGTCCTTATCCAGGTGCAATTGTTGCGGGAAACCATTTCGGTTCAACCGCTCCTACTCCTTCTTTTCAAGATGATTTCGCTAGCTTTTTGATTGCAAATAGTAATGAAACACTATTTATCTCAAGTTTTACTTCCTATTTAGGCAGCATCACATTAGCAACAGATATTCAAAGCTTCTCAACTTTTAAGAGCTGTATTTTCTTGACTTTAGGAAATGATATTTATACCATCCTCGACCTTTATGACCGAGACCAACTTTGGGATCACATGATTTGAAATAGTTCTTATAGCAGCCTCCTTACAGACTTATCGATTTACGATTCAGAGGCTTTCTTAAGAACTTACCTAACCCTATATCCAACGGAGGCAACAGACCTTATGACCAACAGTCCACAGGGAGGGTATTCAGTGACCGATTACTTAAATGCTATAAGGGATTACGCTTCATTTGGCGAAGGATATTATCTATCAGTTGTAGATCAACTTCTAACCCTGGGCTATGTAACCGGAGGATGGAATTACCAAGTTGGAGAACACCATATTTATGGCAGCTCAAGAATTGGCGTCCACCAAACAAATACCCTCATGCGAACAAGGTATTCAAGTGGAGATATTTCTATAACTTTGGAAGACCCAGAATTCACAACAATGTACCGAGGCAAACGTCATTATGAACTTAGTAACCACTTAGGCAATGTTCAAGTGGTTATCACGGACAAGCGGGTATCTAAATGTGATAGTGAACTGGCCATCGAATACTTCGAAGCAGAAGTACTCACGGCTATGGATTATTATCCTTTTGGTATGATGATGCCTGACCGTCAATACTACGCTAACTCTGATTCTTCGAATTATAGGTTTGGGTTTAATGGAAAAGAAATCGACAGAGAACATGGAGGAGCCGGGAATGTCTATGACTATGGGTTTAGGATTTATAATCCGGCCTTGGGTAAGTTTTTGAGTGTGGATCCTTTGACTAAATCCTATCCTTGGTATACGCCGTATCAGTTTGCGGGAAATATGCCGATATGCGCCATAGATTTGGATGGTTTAGAGGAGTATATTGTTATTTATAGTTTTAATGTTAGTAATGGCAAAACACATTTAATGATAGAGGTTACATACATTAAGTCAGAAGATAGAAAGGAAAGTCACGAAGGAACTAATGATCAGAATAGAAAAGCTGATATAGTAACAAAAGTGAATGACGTTCAAAAAAACATACATAGGATTCCTGAGAATGGAACTTTTAATAGATATTCTTTTGAAGGATATTTAGATAATTGTTCTGAAGGTCAATCGTTTGGTTTTCTGGTATATAAGACGGAAAAGGATAGGGCAAGCTTCATAAATGGTAAAGTGCTTCCTTTAAAGGAAGCTACTGGAAAAATCAGTCCTGATGGAAAACTATTAAAAGCAACAACAACGGAATTAGATTTCCCTCCTATTTCAATTGGTTATGAAACAAGTAGCTCAACTCCATTGATTACCTCGGATATTAGGTCGGATTTAATGTTGAAGATGAGATACATGTTGTCTCAACAAAATGCCACTGCCACCGTCACTGGTTACGTATCTCTCACCACCTCTAATCCAGATAAATTAAGTCAAGAGAGAGCGGATGCTATCAAGGGCGAATTGTTAATAATAGCCAAAAAGATGGGAGCAAGCCCAGACGAATTGAAGAGTCTTGATGCAAGGATTACTCCTGTTGCTGGAGGAACTGGTTTAGCAAAACAAAATAAAAGTCCTGAAGGTTCGAATCTTGCCAAGGATAGACAGACAATTGTAACAGTTAGTCCTAATCCATGATCTTATGAACAAGATTGTTTTTAAAACCATAATGTTAATCTGTCTAGTATGTTCTCGTGGAATCTATGCTCAAAGTTCTTGTGAGAAAATTCGAATGGACACATGTCATCTTTCAAATGGCATTATTGAGGTCCATTACCAAATAGTGAACTCATTTAAAAATGTAGGTCCTATAATGAGAATTGATTCGTCTGGAAGACTGGCGGCTTATGGTATCGTTGAAATGGGTCTGGTTGGATGTTTCTTATACAAGGGAGATACCGTTTATTTTGAAACTTTGTTTCCGGACATGATATTTAGTTATAAGACGAGTGAACCCGATAAGGACAGTATTTATAGGAAATCAGCGGTAGGGTATGGTGGATATTGGCACTGGTGCAATTATGAAAACACTGATCAACTTCGATATTTCTCATGTTTTTCTGATAGTTTTGGTACGTATGTAAAGTACTTTTATAGAAGTGGGGAGCTCGAAAAGGAAGGCTATATTAGGAATGCTAAATTGTCGGGTATATGGAAATTTTACTCCATTGAAGGGATATTAATTAGGGAAGAAAATTTTCTTGAATAGGAGGCTGCGGTCCCAATTATCACGTGAAGTAAATATAAAGGAGAAGGAGTCTTCAGAGTGGACGGTTCTCTTTTTGACATCACTCTTGCATATTCCTCTGCGATTTCGTACATAGCACCACAATGGAAATAGATCCAAGATTGAATCCATTTCGTCGGAACAAAATGACCCCGATTTCTTACAGAAATACAGGCTAATGAATAAATTATACTTGAGCGACTTTTCGTATAGCTTGATTCCGTTTTTTTTCACGTAATGCCCTTCGTGATAATTCCGGGTTTTTTGTCTCTCGTTCCTTGTCAAAAAACCATGACCTGAAACCTTGCCCCATTCGTCCTGCGCTGCCGGTGATTGGTTGCCTATCAAGTTTGAGGGAATTGCGCGCTTTTCGGGCTGCTCTCAGGCTTAGCAAAAATCATCTTTATGACAACAGCAAAGGCAAAGGGCACGGACGTTCAAGGAACGGACACCCACAAAACAAACAACAACGGGACAACCACGCAAGCCACCACGGCCGCTGAGGGAAAAACCCCAACAAAAGAAGAGGCAATGAAGAGTTTGGAGGTGCAGATTCAGCACTTTTTAGGCTTGGAGCGGCTAGTAAACATCCGTCGCTTTTAAACCTACCTCGCCACTAATTCACTCCTTCAAAGGCAGAAAGTGTTGGATTGCGATAAGCGAGCAGAGTTAGACCAGGGTTGAATGCAAGTGGCAGTTGTAAGAAAAACCAACGAGGCGAATAGTTTTCAACGCGAAGGTTCTATTTCTTTACTGAAATAATTTTGATAAACGTTTGCTTATAAGGGAGATGCAAGATACCAGACACCAGAAGCCACATGTCACATGCCAGATGCTTCGGAACAACAAGCCATGGTCTATGGCCTATGGTCCCTTAAGCGTTGATATCGAAATCATTCATAAAGGCAGTAGTGAAGTTTCCTGCGCGGAATTCTTTGTTGGCCATCAGTTTCAGGTGAAGTGGGATGGTTGTTTTAATGCCTTCAATCACAAATTCGCTTAATGCTCTTTCCATCTTCAAGATACATTCTTCCCGGGTTGCTGCGGCTACAATGAGCTTGGCAATCATGGAGTCGTAGTTTGGTGGGATGGTATAGCCCGCATAGATATGTGAATCAATCCGAACACCTAGCCCGCCTGGCTTATGCAGCACGGTGATTTTTCCTGGGCTTGGTGCGAAGTTCTTATATGGATCTTCCGCATTGATACGGCATTCCATGGCATGCCGCTGTGGGTAATAATTCTGACCAGAGATTGGCACTCCCGCAGCGAGCAAGATTTGTTCTTTGACAAGGTCGTGGAAGATGATTTCCTCCGTAACAGGGTGTTCTACCTGAATACGGGTATTCATTTCCATAAAGTAGAAATTCTTGTGTTTGTCTACCAAAAATTCTACCGTTCCTACTCCTTCGTATCCGATGGAAACTCCTGCTGCAACGGCCGCGTCACCCATTTTCTCGCGGAGTTCTTGGTCGACGAATGGCGAAGGTGCTTCTTCCACCAATTTTTGATGGCGGCGTTGGATAGAGCAATCACGCTCACTAAGGTGAACAACCTTTCCGTATTGGTCACCAGCAATCTGGATTTCAATATGGCGGGGTTCTTCAATATATTTTTCCATATAGATTCCGTCGTTGCCAAAGGCTGCCAACGATTCTTGGCGGGCGGAATCCCAATGTCCTTCAAACTCTTCGTCTTTCCAGATGATACGCATGCCACGACCACCACCACCGGCTGTTGCCTTGATGATTACGGGATAACCAATATCCTTCGCAAGCTTTCTTCCTTCCGCATCATCTTTGAGCAATCCTTCAGAGCCAGGGATACAAGGTACTCCGGCCTTTTTCATGCTGTCTTTTGCGTTGGATTTATCTCCCATGCCATTGATCATTTCTGGAGAAGCTCCGATGAACTTGATTCCATGATCGCGGCAAACTTTCGAAAATTTAGCATTTTCAGAAAGGAAACCATATCCGGGGTGGATGGCATCTGCATTGGTAATTTCAGCAGCAGCAATAATGCTCGCCATGCTGAGGTAGGATAGCGGACTAGGTGGTGGGCCAATGCACACTGCTTCATCTGCAAATTTTACGTGCAAACTTTCTTTATCCGCGGTAGAATAGACAGCAACGGTCTTAATCCCCATCTCTTTGCAAGTACGGATTACACGCAGTGCTATTTCGCCACGGTTGGCAATTAAAATCTTCTTAAACATTGTTCTCGATTAGGTCCTGAAAAAGCCCGAGGGCCTATTAGTTGGGTTCCACCAGGAACAAAGGTTGGTCGTATTCTACCGGAGTAGCATTATCAACCAAGATCTTCACGATTTTACCAGAAATTTCTGATTCGATTTCATTGAAGAGTTTCATCGCTTCAACGATACATACCACAGAACCTGCTTTTACCTCATCACCCACATTCACGAACAAAGGTTTATCAGGAGAAGAAGAACGGTAGAAGGTACCAATCATTGGCGAATTGATCGTAATCAGATTATCATCTGCAGCAGGGGCGGCAGGAGATGCTGAGGCTACTGGTTGAGCCGCTGCTGGTGCAGAAGCAGGAATGGTAGCTTGCACAACGTGTTGTGGAGCCGCCTGAATAACAGGGGCTGCCTTGCGAATAGATATTTTGAAATCTTTTTTCTCGATATCTACTTCGTCCACTCCAGACTCGGAGATGAACTTGATCAACGTTTGTATTTCCTTTAAGTCCATAATGTTTCTAGGTTTGGTTCCTGACATACTGCAAGAGGGTACAAATCAAAGGTAAAAATTCTTTGCAAAAAAGGATGTTATTTTACTTCGGGTCATATGCCCACTTGAGCCACATAGCGCCCCAAGTAAAGCCACCACCAAAGGTAGACAGAATCAAATTATCTCCTTTTTTAAATTTCGACTCATAATCTGCCAAGAGAAGTGGCAGTGTTCCGTTAGTGGTATTTCCATACCGCTCGATATTCACCAACACTTTTTCTTCGGGAAGTTTGATGCGTTGTGCGGTTGCATCAATGATGCGCAAATTCGCTTGATGGGCGATTAGCCAGTTCACGTCTTCGCCAGTCATATTATTGCGTGCTAATACCTCTGCGGTTACTTCGGCCATATTGGTTACGGCAAATTTAAAGACCGTTTTCCCTTCTTGGTATACGTAATGCTCGCGTGCATCAATGGTTGCATGGGTAGGAGGGTTCGTTGATCCACCTGCTTTTTGATGGAGGTATAGACGACCTGATCCATCCGAACGTAGGATAGAATCTTGAACGCCATAGCCTTCTTCGTTGGGTTCGAGCAAAACACAGCCAACTCCGTCGCCGAAGATGATGCAGGTATTGCGGTCGGTATAATCGATGATGGACGACATTTTATCGCCTCCTACAAGAAGTACTTTTTTGTATTTACCAGATTCGACCATTTTCGAAGCTACTTCCATTCCATATAAAAAGCCGGAACAGGCAGCAGCTAGGTCGAAGCCCCAAGAGTTTTTCGCGCCAATTTTATCTGCAAGAATATTCGCTGTGGCAGGAAAGGTCAAATCTCCAGTAATGGTCGAGCAAACAATAAAATCGATGTCCATTGGATCGATATTGTTCTTTTCCATCATTTCCATGACTGCATGATACATCATATCGGAGGTACCTTTTCCTTCGCCTCTAAGAATATGGCGTTCTTTGATACCAGTGCGCGAGACAATCCACTCGTCGCTGGTATCTACCAACTTTTCTAAATCTGCATTGGTAATTAAATCCGGTGGAACATATCCTCCAACGGCTGTAATGGCTGCGCGAACTTTATTCATGGATTTCTTTTCGGCCAATTTAAAAGGATGATTTAATTTTATCAACTAAACCCGATTCGACCGTTTCTTTGGCCAGACGAATCATGCTCTCAAAACTAAAAGATTTAGAGATTCCATGACCAATAATTACGACTCCATTGACGCCCAAAATTGGGGAGCCACCATAGCCTTCATAATTAAAGCGATCTAGAAATTCGTCTTGTATCTCGCGTTTTTTGAGCAGGTAATACATCGACTCGCAGGCTTTTAAAACTATATTACCTGTGAAACCGTCGCATACTACCACATCCACATTATCTACGAAGAGGTCGCGACCTTCCACATTGCCGATAAAATTAAACTCGGTAGTATCGGCCATGAGATTATGCGCTGCTTGGGTAACCAAATTGCCTTTTTCTCTTTCCTCTCCAATGTTCAATAACCCAACACGTGGATTATCTATTTTCATGACGTACTTACAATACTGAGAGCCCAATACCGCAAATTGGTATAGGACATCCGGTTTGCAATCAGCATTTGCTCCTACATCCAAGAGAACACCAAGACCTCCTTCTGCTTTGGGCAAAATGGAAGTGATAACAGGCCGGAATACTCCTTCTACCTGCTTGACGCTGAACATTGCACCAACCATCATAGCACCCGTATTACCGGCCCCTACAAAGGCGTCAATCTTCTTCTCTTTTAAATATTGGAAACCAATTGCAATGCTCGACTCCTTTTTCTGAGTCAAGGCTTTGGTTGGGTGCTCGCCCATGGCAATAACCTCTGGGCAATGAATGAATTCAAAACCAGAGATGTCAAGACCCTCTTGCTGAGCAAGCGGTTCTACCACATTCTTATCACCAAAAAACACTACGGAAATCCCTTCTATGTTCTGCTGAGCATGAAGAGATCCTTTTAATGCTTCTAAGGGAGCAAAGTCCCCACCCATGATATCTAATCCTAACCGCATTCGGTAGGCTTAGTCTTCGTTGGTGCCTTTCATTACCTTGATCCCTTTATACATGCCGGTTTCAAGATTCACCCTGTGGTATTGAGAGATATCACCCGTGTTTGGGTCAATAAACAACGCCTTTTCACCAATCTTGTGATGCGTACGTCTCTTGTCTCTTCTCGTTTTCGAGATTTTTCGTTTAGGATGTGCCATTTTATTCTATTTAAACAAGTCTTTTAATTTATCCCAACGAGGATCGTTTCCGTCCTCGTCATTGTCATTCTGTTCGTCTTCGTGCATCTTGTCAAGAATCTCCAAATTACACCATTCGGTATTTCCGGGATCTTCACAGGTTTTTCTGATAGGCAGCCCAAGATGAATCAAATCATAAATATGCTGTGATACATAGAAACGAGGATCGTTGTCTTGCACATAGAATACTTCATTATCAATATCATCCTCTGTCGGAACTTCCGTCAGTTTTATCACAAAATTCAGGTCGTTTTTAATTGCCATTGGAATCTCCTCTAAGCAGTTATCGCAAGAAGCTTTCACTTCCCCTTTCACTTCTAAGTAAGATCTAAACACACCTTCCGCTCTTTCGAGATTCAAGGATGCGTCTATGCTTCCATCTTTAATCAAACTTCCTTCAAAAGCCTCAAAAAATCGAGCATCAAGATGCCAGCTCAGCGCGTGAACCCCATCCTTCATTTTCCCAATTTCTATCCCATCCTCCGCAAATGCCTTCATCATGGCTCTTTTTGAACAAGGGCGCAAAGTTAGTTCAAAGAATTGAATTTGAAAACGATTATCCACATTCCTTTCTATGAACTGGCCGAAAGGACTGCAAATTATTCACTTTCTAGGCTGTGGCAACCTCTGCATGCAATACCTCAGAGGGACTAATTCCATACTTCTCTCTAAAGCATAGAGAAAAATAGGAGATATTATCAAAGCCACATGCCCGAGCCACTCCGCTCACATTGGTTTGACGTGATTTGAGTAAATTTAAGGCCTGGTTTAAACGAAATTCGCGGATATAAATCTTTGGTTTGGCATCATAATGTTCCTTCACGCGACGCTCAAAGGTCGAAACACTAATCGATAGCGAGTCTGCCAAATGCTTCACTTTTAGATGGGTATTTGATAATTCCGCTTCTAAGAGATATTCCAAGCGCTCACCAAACGATTTTTCTGGATCAAAACTGCGACTTCCAATATTAAATTGTCCATGACCTGAATTATAGGCCAAAGCGCGATTCCGCAATAGGTTATCAACCCGAACAATAAGCTGCTCTTTGGTAAATGGTTTCAGTAAATACGCATCAACCCCTAAGCGATACCCTTCTAGCTCATTAAATTCGGTATCAACGGTTGTGAGCATGATGGTAGGAAGGTGCGCAATATTGGCGCTTTCACGAATGGCACTCACCATCTGATACCCGTTTAATTCAGGCATCATTAGGTCGGTAATGATTAAGTCAGGCCCCGTCTCTAAGGCCATCTTTAGCCCTTCCCGCCCATTCTTCGCCTCGCTCACTGCATAGTCCTGTTCGAGAACTACACGCAATAAACTGCGTATTAAACGAGAATCATCCACGATTAAAATATGGACCGATTTGGGTGCTTGGGATTGAGGTTGAGGGCTTATCATTTTAATATCGACTAACAAAATACCTAATTAAGTTGACGAAAAAACAGCATCTTTCTTTGAACGGTGGTATTTGCCGCTCAACTGGGGTTTAGACTATCTAAGTGGTGGAATGGCGGTTTAGAAATCCATTCTGAAACGTTCTCTTCTGAGTGGGCTAAACCGGAGAGGTTTTGCGCTGTTTTCAGCCATGTGCTTCCTGCGTTTATGTAGGTCTACCGCGAGATAGATGGCGTTTCTCAAACTTGCTTCAATAGCTATTCCTTGACCGGCAATTGCGTAGGCGGTACCATGGTCTGGAGAAGTGCGCACATAGGTGAGTCCGGCGGTATAATTTACTCCATCTTCGAAGCCTAAAAGCTTAAATGGAACCAATCCTTGATCGTGGTACATTGCCAAAACTGCGTCAAACTTGCGGAATTCTTCGGTACCGAAAAATCCATCCGCTGGATAAGGACCAAAAGCATAAACTCCTGCTTCCACCGCCTCTTTAACAGCAGGAAGAATGAATTGCTTCTCCTCATCACCCAATAATCCATTATCGCCGGCATGCGGGTTCAAGCCCAAAACGGCAATACGTGGTTTGGTAATTCCAAAATCTGCACGCAAGGTATCATTCAACATACTGATCGACTCAATGATACGCTCCTTGCTAATCTTGCTGGATACCTCTTTCAAGGGCACATGACCTGTTACCAAGCCAACGCGCAACTCATCGCATACCAAGAGCATCATATGTCGCGCTGCCTGGTCGCTTGCAGCCAAATATTCGGTATGTCCATTAAAAGGACGATCCGCTCGGTTAACGGTAGACTTATCCAAAGGGGCCGTTACCAGCACATCCATCAAACCTGCTTTAACGTCTTCTACAGCCTTTTCCAAGGATTTAAAAGCATATTCTCCAGCTTCTTCGCTAGGTGTTCCTGGCTCTATAGTGGTTTCTTCTTCCCAGCAGGTGATAAGGTTGACTTTTTTAGCGCTCACAAGATCAGCCGATTTCACAAAATGAAGATTCATCTCGTCGAGATCTAGCATCTTCTTATAAAATGCAATAACCTTGGGAGCGGCATAGATACAGGGTGTACAAAACTCCGTGATCTTTGGATTACTCAAGGCTTTCAAAATCACCTCTACACCAATACCATTATAATCGCCCATACTGATGGCGACTTTTATTTGTTCCTTGCTCATTATTTCGTTCTGTTTTCGAGGTAGTCAATTAGGAAGCGAACTGCTGAGCCGGTTCCATTTTTACCTCGGTATGAATCATTCGCCTTGATATAAGCCGGTCCTGCAATATCGAAATGCATCCATGGATAGCTCGTAAAATGTTCCAAGAATTTCCCAGCAGTGATAGCTCCTCCAACAGGTCCACCAATATTTTTTAAGTCGGCGATATCGCTTTTGAGCAATTCTTTGTATTCCTCCCAGAAAGGAAATTCTACCAAACGCTCGTACACATTATCTCCACTTTGTTTCATTCCGGCTTTCACCTTCTCATCGGCTGTTCCCATGCAAACGATACCATATTGACCAATCGCAGCAGCTGCCGCTCCAGTAAGGGTTGCAAAATCCATCACTACTTCTGGATCATATTTACCTGCATAGGAGAGGGCATCTGCCAAAATCATTCGGCCTTCTGCATCGGTATTTAGTACTTCAACGGTAAGTCCATTATACATGGTAATCACATCACCAGGAGTATAGGCCATTTCACCCGGACGGTTATCCGTTGCTGGTATCAATGCCACCACATGAACAGGCAATTCCATATTTGCCGCGCCATAGATTGCCGCCATAACCGCAGCTGCTCCAGCCATATCGCATTTCATGGTATCCATGCCTGCGGTAGGTTTCAAGCTCAAGCCACCTGTATCATACACCACACCTTTACCTACCAACACAATCGGTTTTTTGTTCACCGCTTTCTTTGGTTTGTATTCCATGATGGTGAACGTTGGTGGGGTTTGGCTTCCGCTGTTAACGGCTAAAAGTCCGCCGAACTTCAAGGCTTCCAACTTGGTTTTATTCAAAACCTCCACCTTGATTCCTGCTTCTTTTCCACGTAATTCGGCTTCTGCTGCCAAACGTAAGGCATCGAGGGTAATCACTGGCTCATTCACTAAGTCGCGTGCCCAGAAAACAGAATCGACTACACAATTTAATTTATGGATGGCTTTATCGCTCGCATGCTTTCCTTGAATGGCAAGAGCTTCCAAACTGTTTAATTCTTTTTTCGCGTCTTTGCGGTATTTGATAAATTGGTAATTGGCAAGGGATAATCCTTCAGCAATATCATACCAGTCTGTTTCAGAATCGGTATGGTCGATGATTCGTGCTGTATCTAACCCTGCTCCATTAACCAAGGCACAAAAATTCGCGCCCAATTTTCGGAAATTCTCCCGACGCTTTATCGCATCTTTTTCACCCAAATCAAGGGCTAAAACATGCACGGCACCCAAAGCGCCCATAGAAATCAAGTTCTTTTCTTTTTTCAATTGCCCTTTGATATAGGCAATCGCTTCCTTGTCAAAACCGAGCTCCTCCCATTTATGGTTTTTCTTTACCAGCTGAAGGAGAGCTTCATTGGACGTATTGGCAACTTTATTACTGCTTTGAATCTTTACTGACATGGGATTGCTTTTAAGGCTTTCAAAACTATGAAATATGCGCGGGATAAAGCCATTTTGACAAAACAGATTTTGGCCTTATTCGGGTTTTAGCTTATTTGCATGCTGAATGGACACCACTTTAATCCTCTCTTGCCTCATTGGCTATTTCCTCCTACTGTTTGGAATCTCCCAATACACTTCGAGAGGAGCAAACAATGCCACCTATTTTACGGCAAATAGAAACTCGTCGTGGAAATTGGTCGCCTTTGGCATGATTGGCGCCTCCCTTTCGGGGGTAACCTTCATCTCCGTTCCAGGCTGGGTGGATTCCACACAATTCTCGTATATGCAAATGGTGCTGGGCTATATTCCTGGTTACCTGCTGATTGCCTTTGTATTGATGCCCATGTATTACCGACTGAGGCTTACGACCATCTATACCTTTTTAGAAAGCCGTATGGGACCCATTTCCTATAAAACAGGGTCGGCCTTTTTCTTGCTTTCGCGTTTAATGGGCTCGGCCTTGCGCATGTACCTTGTGGTTAATGTATTGCAACTCGTGCTTTTCGATGCACTGGGTATTCCTTTTTGGGCCACGGTTTCGGGCAGTATTCTTCTGGTTTGGCTGTATACGTTTCGGGCAGGCATTAAAACCATTGTATGGACGGATACCTTCCAAACCGCCTTTATGTTGCTCGCACTTCTTAGCACCATTACGTGGATTAGCATGGAGATGGATTGGAGTATGGCTGATGCATTCAATCAAGTTAGGGCATCCGACTATTCACAAATATTCTTCTTTGATGACCCAGGTGATTCCCGCTATTTCTTCAAGCAATTTCTTTCAGGAGCCCTGATAGCCCTTGTTATGACGGGCCTTGATCAGGACATGATGCAAAAGAACCTTACCTGCCGGAATGTGGGCGAAGCACAAAAAAACATGCTCAGCTTCTCTGTTATATTGCTATTCGCAAACCTACTCTTCATGGGACTTGGCGCCATGCTTTATATCTATGCCCAAAGCAAGGGTTTATCCATCCCTGAAAAAGGCGATGACCTTTTTGGTTTCATAGCAACCGGCGGAACCCTATCTCCAGTGGTCGGTGTTTTCTTTATCCTCGGACTTGTTGCTGCGGCCTATTCCAGCGCAGATTCAGCGCTCACGGCTTTAACTACTTCCTTTTGTATAGATATTCTCGGTATAGAAAAGAAAGAAATCGGCCGCCAAGAGCCCCTTCGTAAAAAAGTTCACGTGGCTTTTTCCATCATTACAGTTCTCATTATTATCGTTACTCGGCAATTTCATAACGACAGCCTCATAAATACCATCTTTAAAGTGGCATCCTACACCTATGGGCCTTTGCTTGGGCTCTTTGCCTTTGGCATGTTCACCAAGAGGGCTGTGAATGATCTGTGGACTCCCTTTATTTGTGTGCTCGCTCCGCTTTTGTCGTATTTCTTCGCCGCTCATACTCCCGACTGGTTCGGCTATACCTTTGGCTATGAAATTCTTTTGGTGAATGGGATGATTACTTGGTTTGGTTTGTGGCTATCGGGGTTTAGGTCGTAAGTGGTATTCAAAATTCACTGAATATAACTAATTTACGATTGATTTTTATTCCCCACATTAATGAGTAATTCAACTACTAGAAAAAAAATAAAATGGATAGTATTAACCCTCCTTTTGGGGCTTATTGTTTTTCTTTCCCTCCCCATCGTCCATTTATATAAGACCTATCTAAAAGATCAAGAAACAGGCGAAACTATACCCTATGGATATACCAATGACGAAAGCCATTTGAATTTATATCCGGTTGATTCTATCGTTAGTGCGGCGGAAAGTAAGGAGGACCTTTTGGTGCAAATCCGATCACTCATTGAGTACGCAAAAGAGAAGCAATTACCAATCTCCATTGCCGGCGCCAAACATAGCATGGGCGGACATACCATTACCCCAAACGGTATTCTTCTTAATATGCGCCCTTATAAGCAATTGTCGTTTGACCATACGAGCAATATATTGACCATTGGTTCCGGAGCATTATGGGAGGACGCCATCATGTTTTTAGATTCTATAGATAAATCGGTTGCTGTTATGCAGGCATTCAGTTCCTTTTCAATTGGTGGTTCCCTCAGCGTGAATGGACATGGTTGGCAAAAAAACTCCCCACCCCTTGGATGCAGTGTGATTTCATTTATCCTCATAAATGCTGAAGGTGAACTCCTTGAGTGTAGCCGAGAAACAAATGCAGAGTTATTTAGTCTCGTGCTTGGTGGCTACGGCCTCTTTGGTATTATCCTCGATGTGAAACTAAAGGTTGTTGACAATCAAAGTCTCTCCTTTAATCGATTTGAAGTTAGAACCCAAGACTACCTCCACTACTATCATGAAAATGTAGATTCAAAAAAGGAAGTACAATTGGTTTTTGGTCGTTTACGCGTTTCTGAAAAGAACTTTTTAGAAGAGGCTACACTTAATGTTTTTGAAGAAAACAAGGAAGCACTATATCGATTAGAAGGAAAGGCGGGTAATTCAAGCAATTTATCGCGACTGGTTTTTCGAGGATCCGTGGATAGTGAATATGGAAAGCGACTGCGCTGGGACTTAGAAAATACGGCGGGTAAATTTTCATCCTTGAGCAACTTCACGCGGAATGACTTATTGAATGATGATGTGAAATTGATTGAAAACAAAATCAGCACAAGCACGGATATCTTACATGAATACTTTATTCCAGAACGGAATTTCTTGTCCTTTATAGAAGGTATGAAGAAGATCCTGCCAAATGACAAAATCAATTTACTAAATATCACTCTCCGCAACGTGCGAAAGGATGAAGACAGTTATTTGACTTTTGCCAAAGAAGATGTGATTGGCTTCGTATTATTGTTCAATCAAAGGAAAACAAAGGAGCATGAAGCAGAAATGAAAAGCCTCACCAATCAGTTAGTTGATTTAACCTTGGCAATGGAAGGCACCTTTTACCTGCCATATCGTTTGCATATTGATCGCGAGAAAATGCGCAAATCATACCCGATGGCGAATTCCTTTTTTTTGTTGAAACTTAAGTATGATCCGAAAGAGCGTTTCAGTAACTTATTCTACGAACATTATAAATAGAGTCTTTCTATAAAGTCAGCTAGCTCTGGCTCCTGATATTATAAACAGACTCTACATCCCTGCCGACAAAAATGAACTCCTCCAAAACAAACCCCTTTCAAGTAAAGATTAATTATTCTGTCTCATGAAAAATACCGTTTACCAAAGTGTTTTGAATTTTCTAGTTTTTGCAGCTATGTTAGGCGCTTCAGTTTCTGCTGTAAATGCACAACAACCGACACCAAAACCAAGTCACTACAAACAAATGGTGGTGGATGTTTTAGGCATGAGCGTTTTATACCAGCAGCAGCTAAATTCAAAGTTTAGTTTGAATTTACACCTTTCTGCAGGACCGCATTATCCAAGCTTTTCGGGTGGCGAGAATAAAATTTCTTACCTACCCTATGCCTTCGCGGAATTGCGTTTTTTTCCACTTCACCATGCAGAAAAAACCCAGAGATTTGGCTTTAAGCCTGTTGATGGACTCTTCGTCAACGCGGTTGCAGGAATGAATTTATTTCATCCAGCAAAAGTAAATCGGTTCTATTCCAATTCTATCCTCCCCACACCCGTTGCGGCTGTTGGACTCGGTTATCAAGCGCGCTTTTTTAACTATGGATTTGTCAACCTAGCCTTCGAATATGGCCTCATGCAAGAGCAGTGGTATGGCGCTTTTGGCCAACATGTAGAAACTAACTTTGAATTCGGCCCGAAAATTATTCTAGGCTTAGGCTTTAGCATTCCATGGTGAAGCCCATTCCAAAATAAAAATGGCACACAACTCACCCTCCTACGTTAATTTCCACTACGTTCCAATTAACTTCGGCGGGCAGGCAAATCATAAATCACCCTCCTACGTTAATTTCCACTACGTTCTAATTAACTTCGGCGGGCACAGCAAATCACATCCCGATAGATATCGGGACACAAATCATAACTCGAGATGACCGACAAAGACAAATCATGGCCTGTGATGAAAATCACCGATTCTTGGCAAGTATTCAAAATCATGGCAGAATTTGTCAACGGTTTTGAAAGACTTAGTCAAATTGGACCCAGCGTTTCTTTATTTGGCTCGGCTCGAACTCCGGAGGATAGTCCGCATTACAAAATGGCTGAGGAAACAGGGTTTTTGCTGGCCAAATCTGGATTCGGAGTAATGACAGGAGGCGGTCCGGGCATCATGGAAGCAGGAAATAAAGGAGCCAACAGAGCGGGCGGAAAATCGATCGGAGTGAATATTGATTTGCCTTTCGAAACCAAGGCCAATGATTTTATCGACCGCGATAAACTCATCCATTTCGACTATTTCTTTGTGCGCAAGGTGATGCTTGTAAAATATGCGCAAGCCTTCGTGGTATTTCCTGGCGGTTTTGGAACCTTGGATGAACTTTTTGAAGCACTCACGCTCATTCAAACACAGAAAATCATCCCATTTCCTATCATATTGATGGGCAAGGAATTTTGGGGCGGCTTGGTTCAATGGATTGAGCAAACCATGTTAGAAAAAGAAAAGACGGTAAGTCCGGGAGATCTTTATTTATTCAAATTGGCCGATTCGCCGGAAGAGGCGGTGAAGATTATTCATGACCATTACGAAGGCCATGACTTCTCTCCGAATTTCTAGTAGCGCGTAACTTCGCCATCACCCCAAAGTTCTTCAAGAGCAAAAAATTCTCTTTTTTCTGGGATGAAAATATGGGCCACTACGTTTACATAGTCAAGCAGAATCCACTCGCTATTTTCGAATCCTTCCTTATGATAGGGGTCTTCTTGGAGTTCTTTTTCGACAAATTCATCGATAGATCTTGCTATGGCTTGTACTTGCCTGTCGCTTTCTCCTTCGCAGATTACGAAGAAGTCGGTAACTGCCCCTTTGACTTCACGCAAATCAATCAGCACGATGTCTTTTCCCTTCTTTTCCTCCATCCCTTTCACAATAACATCTGCCAACAATCTTGCTGAATCAATACTCTTATTTTTCGCCATAGCGTAGAAGCCTTATTTTTGCCTGCAAATTACGGCAATTTTTTGACGAACTCTCTCCCCTATATACGAAGCTTTAAGACCATCACGCTTCATTATCCGCAACTCGGGTCTACAAATGAACTGGCCCGGCAACTCTTTGAGGCGGGTGATATCGGCCATGGTACGGCTATCCGTGCCGATTATCAAGAATCGGGCAAGGGTCAAATGGGACAATCTTGGCAAGGCGAATCGGGCGAAAATATTTATATGAGCCTGGCCCTCGAACTTCAATTACCTGCCGAAAAACAGTTCTTATTGAATATGGCCGTATCCTTGGCGGTGCTCCAAACCATCAAAACCTATTTGCCCAAGGCACAAATTAAATGGCCCAACGATTTATACCATGAGAGGAGAAAGCTTGCTGGCATACTGGTTGAAAATAGTTTACAAGGCAGCATGCTCACCTCCAGCATTATCGGAATTGGCCTCAATGTGAATCAGCAAGAATTTGGGCCACTTACCAAAGCGGCTTCATTGTCTAGCTTTACAAAAACATCTATACCACTAACTGAAGTGTATGATACGCTTATTGCACAATTAGAATGGCGGCTTGGATCCTTACTAGAAGAGTGGCGTATTTGGAAAGAATACCATGAAAACCTCCTCTTTTATGGCAAGCTCACAACCTTTGAAGAAAAAGGGCGTTTATTCAAAGGCACCGTAAAAGGGGTAGATAAATGGGGAAGATTGGAAGTGGAAGAAGCAACTGGAACAAGGCAATATTCCATCAAAGAAATTAATTGGATAGACGTATGAACGGCATCATCGACATAGGGAATACTGCGGTAAAATGGGCTTTATTTGACGGGACTGAGCTCCTTGAAGCAGGAAGAATAAGCTACGGACAATGGGAGAAGCTTCAGGAAATCCATACAAAATACCCTTCCATTTATTGGTTCATGTCAAGCGTTCAATTGGAACCCACGGAAAAAGAATTGGGGTTCTCTTACCAAGTTCTGAATCTATCTGAATCCCTTCCTGTAACCATTTGCTATGAGACTCCGTCTACCTTGGGTAGAGATCGTTTAGCGGCGATATGCGGGGCCAAACATCTATTTCCGAACACAGCGTGTTTGGTTATAGATGCCGGCACCTGCATTACGTATGATTTGCTTGACTCAGAAAATAAGTACCATGGAGGCAGTATTAGCCCTGGTATTCAAATGCGCCTGAAGGCCATGCATGAATTCACTGGAAAACTTCCTTTGATTGACTGGGAAGACTTGGATGGGTTTATTGGCGATAGTACAAAGGCCAGTATGCTTCAAGGCATTAAGCAGGGACTGCTCGGCGAAAGCACGCGTCAGATTGATCTATACACCGAAAAATATCCCGATTTAAGGGTCTTAATCACAGGAGGAGATAGTCCCTTCTTTGAGAAGAACCTTAAAAAGGACATATTTGCAGCGCCAAATTTGGTTCTGATCGGATTGAACACTATACAAAATTATAAGCAATCGCTCAATGCGTAAAGCCTCATTCTTCGTTTTAATCGTATCGCTATTAGGCGGGGCCACAGTACAGGCCCAGCTTTTAAGCACCTCGCCCTATTCACGATTTGGCATGGGACAAACCTTTTACCCCGGCTTTGCTGACCAGCAAGGAATGGGACAAACCGGTATAGCAATGCGCGACCCATTGAATTTTTACATGGTCAATCCTGCATCGTATAGCGCCCTAAATAAAACCAATTTCAAATTTGGCGCACAAAGTTATTTTGGCACGATTGCCCAAGGGGAGCAAAGCCTTAATACCAATGGCGCTGCTTTCAATTATTTGGCTCTCGGCTTTCAAGTCAATAAAAATAAGACCTGGGGCTTCGTTTTTGGCGCGGCACCCTTTAGCAGCCTAGGGTATAATATCGTTTACCAGCATGATAGTGCGGATGGAAATTATAAGGATATTCTAAGTGGAAAAGGCAGTATCACCCGGTATTTTCTGGGCACGGGCAGAAGCTTCGGGAATAAATTTAGCATAGGGGTTCAACTGGCCTTTTTGCACGGACAAACAGATCTAGCTCGCTCTATTCAGTACAGTGGTACCGCGCCTCAACAAAATTACCGTGAGAGCTCCGTCGATTATGTGCACGGCTTTCAGTACGAAACTGGCGCTCAATATTGGACCAAGCAATTGCGTGTGAAAGAGCGCAGTTATTACGACTCTCTATTGAAGCAGAAAGTCGTTCGCAAAGATTCCAGCTATTTAAAGCATCAATTTGGTGCGACATATTCTTTGTCTAGCAAGCTGAACAATGAACGAACTTTTTATGCTAGGACCTATGCGCTTTCTGGCTCGAATGAATTTGTGCTAGATACCATTCTATTAGATGCCTCCCAAAAAGGCAAAACAACACTACCTAGCAGCTTTGGATTTGGCTATGTGCTCGCAGAAGGAACAGGTAAATGGCGCCTCGCTCTCGACTACCGCATGCAGCGCTGGACGGAGTTTTCATCGCCCTTTGAAACACAAAAATTGCAAGACGCTTGGCAAGGAAGTATTGGCTTTGCCTTCCGCCCTTCAAACGACTTTTTTAATGAGAAAATATTCTTCCTGGCAAAAACCGAATACCGTTTCGGAGCGCGTTATGGAAAGACCTATATGAACTTCAATAATACCGACATTACTGATCTTGGCATCAGTTTTGGCATGGGTATACCATTGAGGACTCGAACTGTTAACGAAGAGTTTAAATACGAGACCGTATTTAGCAGCTTGGATATCGCAGTGGAATATTACCAAAGAGGAACCTTAACAAATAACCTGATACAAGAAAACTACTGGCGTTTCGTGGTCGGTGTATCACTAAACGACAAGTGGTTTAACAAACGCAAAATTCAGTGAGGAAATGACAAAGAAGATGATCAAATTTTATTCTCCAATCCTACTACTCATCGCCCTATTTTTAGGCGGGAAGAGCTATGCCCAAGTAGAAGATTGCAACCCGAATGGAGCAGACAGCGCATTAACCTTGCGTAACTATTCTTTAATGCATGAAGACGTAAAATTTAAAAGGTTCGAAGCAGCAAATGAAGGCTGGTTATATGTATTCCATAATGCCCCTTGTTTCCGCGAACAAACCTATGTTGACGGAATTGAGATTTATGAATGGAAATACGAACAAGCCAAAGCAGATACGACGAAAGGAGCTAGTGTAAAAAAAGCACTCCTTGATACTATCAGCCTCATTTACTCTCAACGTATCAACTATTTCGGAAGAGAAGGATATGTAAAAGGAAAATGGGGTAAATCACTCCTCGACCTCGATAAAAAAAATCCAGAAATTGGTCTTGCACTTATTGAAGAAGCCATCGATCTTGATAGTAATGCCACTGAAGACAATCTTGTGGTTCCTTATTTCAATACTTTGATTGGTCTTGAGAAACAGCAAAAATGCGGCAAAGACGCTGTTTTAAAAGCCTACGAACGCCTTACTCAGATTGTTGATTATAATATCAAACATCCAGGAAATACCATTAAGCTCGGTATCTATGGAACTGGTCTGAAAATAGAGAACTTGAAAGAAAACACCTTTACCTCCGAAAAAGCAGAAGCCTTGGAAGAAGGATTGGTTTTCACCTTGAAGCCTTCATACAGCAGCCCTCGTTATACGATTACCAATATCGATAGCATTGATATTACCGTGGATAAGCCAATTACAGAGCTTGAAGGTTCTCCCATCTACTTTGTAAAAGAGGCTTGGAACGTAGCACAAGAAAACTTGAACACCCTAGCAGCTCCCTATTTGGATTGCAATACCTTGGCTAGCATCTATACTCCAAAGTATCAAGCAGATCCAACCAATGTAGAGTTGATGGATAAAATTCTCCTTTTCTTGAATAATGCGAAATGTACCAATACCGATTTGTACTTCACCGTTTCTGAAGCATATCTTAAATTGAACCCAGATGCCGTTGGATACCGCAACCTTGCCAATGCCTATAAAGCCAAGAAAAACTATGCTAAAGCATTGGATATTTACCAAAAAGCGATCGACAATGAAACGAATCCTGCAAGCAAAGTAAGCGACTATATCACGATGGCTAAAATTGCTCTAGTGAATCGCAATATCTCACAGGTTAAAATGTATGCCGACAAAGCATTGGCTATCAACCCAAATAAGGGAGAAGCCTATATTCTTATCGGTGACTCTTATTTAATTGCCGCAGGAAATTGCAAAGATTTCGATGCATCTGCCATCTACTGGGTAGTGGTTGATCAATATATTAAAGCAAAAGCAGTTGACTCAGGCATTGCGGGAGCAGCAAACAGACGTATCGCTACGTACAGCCGTTACTTCCCTAAAAAAGACAAAGCCTTTTTCTTGAATATCACAAAAGACTCTACCTATACCCTCAAATGCTACCCTAACTTGAGTACGATAGTTAGATTTGTTGAATAAGTAAAAAATGCAGCCAAAAGCCCGAAAAGTAATGCTATTCAGAACTGGATATAAAGCCTTGCTTTTCGGGCTTTTTTATGCCCTCTTCCTCAGCGCTTGCGATATGAGTGCGGAAAAGGAAAAGGTCGAAAAAATCCTGAGTGATACCTTCTTCACCGAGCAGGCAGAAAATGTAGAAATGCACTATAGCGACTCCGGAACGCTCAAGGCGATTATCTATGCGCCCGTTCTTGAACGTCATCCTGTAGAAGAACCTTTTACTACCTTTAATAAAGGAATAACCACCTATTTCTATGGCCCAAATGGCAAGGTGAACAATTCGGTAAAATCAAATTATGGAATCTCCTACGATAGCAAAAAAATCATTGAGCTTAGGAATGATGTTCGGGTAGTAAACGCGCAACAAGAAAAGCTGAATACGGATAAACTTATCTGGGACCAAAACACAGGAAAAATTCATACCGACGAATTTGTAAAAATCACCACTCCTGAAAATATTATTTTCGGAGAAGGATTTGAAGCCAACCAGGATTTCACCGAATACCGCATTTTTAAAGTCAAGGGAACGATTAGCGTTGATGAAAAAGATAAACAATAGCGTTTGGCTCGTGCTAGCACTGCTTTCCCTACTTGTGGGCACCTGGGTTCTAATTGCAGAAGGAGTCGTCCACTCTAAGTTCTATGTGTTTTATATCTTTGGTGTACTAACGCTCTTCCTTCTCTATCGAAAAAGAAAAGCCAACACAAAAAACGCAAAGCCAAAAAAAAGGCGGTAATTTGTAAATACATACGCTTCAATGGACAGTCATCCGGGACTCATTATATTATCCATATTATCCATGCTCATTCTCTCGGCCTTTTTCTCAGGCATAGAGATCGCTTTCCTTTCTTCCAATAAACTACGCATCGAGCTTAAAAATAAGCAAGGTGTTTTATGGGGGCGAATTCTTTCTAAATACCTCAAACGACCTTCGCGTTTTATTAGTACTGTGCTCGTTGGCAATAACGTGGCTCTGGTTATTTATGGTATTTTTATGGAAGATATCCTGCATGATTGGTTTAAAGGAGCTCCATGGTCTTCCTACGAATTGCTCGACCTCCTGATCCAAACGACCTTCTCAACCTTGCTTATTTTGGTTTTCGCCGAATTTATTCCAAAGGTGATTTTTAACCAGAATGCCGATACCTTGTTACCAACCATGATTTTCCCTTTCCAGCTTGTTTATTATACGCTCTTGCCTATTGTGAGTGCGGTAAACTGGTTGGCTGAACGCTTTTTGAAGATGATTCCTGGGGGCGACAAAGAACAAGAAGAGCTGCTTTTTACGAAAGTAGACCTAGACCATTATATATCTGAGAGTGTTAATATCGACCGAGAAGACGATTCAGAGTTGGATACAGAGATATTTAAAAATGCCCTCGACTTCGATCAGGTAAAAGTGCGTCAATGTATGATTCCTAGAAATGAAGTGGTTGCCGTTGAACTCAATGATACGATGGAAGAACTCTGGGATACCTTTATTGAAAATGGCCATTCCAAGGTGCTTGTTTACAAAGAAACGGTAGATAATATTATTGGCTACATCCATCAGGTAGAGCTTTTCAATAAACCAGAAAGCATCAAATTGAGCCTAATACCTATTGTGATTGCTACTGAAGCGATGCCTGCGAATGAGCTGCTCAAGAAATTTACCGCTAACCGCAAGAGTATGGCGGTGGTAGTCGATGAGTTTGGCGGTACTGCCGGGATTGTGACTATCGAAGACATCTTAGAAGAAATTTTTGGAGAGATTGAAGACGAACACGATGTTGAAAAGCTCACCGAAGAAAAACTTTCTGATACCGAATTCAAACTTTCTGCTCGTTTAGAAGTTGATTACCTGAATGAAACGTACGACTTTGACATACCTGATGGTGACTATGAAACCTTAGGTGGCTTTATCATTGCTCGCTATGAGAGTCTTCCTGAAAAGGGAGAGACACTCGTTATTGATCGCTTTGAGTTTCATATATTGAGCTTGGAACATGCGCGCATAGGCAACTTACGCATGCGCATCCTAGAACCCTAATATGCAAAAGATTCTCATTTCTGTAGTATGCGCTGTAATTGTTCAGGATGATTTGGTTCTAGCAGTAAGACGTGGTCCAACGCAATCCTTTGCCGGACTATGGGAATTTCCTGGCGGAAAAATGGAAAGTCAGGAAAGCGATAAACAAGCACTCATTCGCGAAATTGAAGAAGAATTGACCGTGAATGTCCAACTTAGCATGCGTTTGAAACCCGTATTCTGGGAGGATGAAACCCGAATCATTGAGCTTCGTCCTTATTTTGCTGAAATCACCTTTGGCGAAATTTCCTTGCTAGAACACGATCAACTTCAATGGCTCAAACCAGTCGCTTTATTGGAACTCAATTGGGCCCCAGCAGATATTCCCGTTGTGCATCAAGTGATAGAAGCCCTTAGTGGCGTCTAGGTTCGTATTTGATGATTTCCATGCTCCGCGCATAAACTTGTCCCTTGCCACGGTACCATAAATACACTTTTAATTCATCGTCTTCTGTGCGCACTTCAGGAGTCATATAATCCATAGTAATGATTTCCCATTCTCCACGTTTTACTTTCGGACCTAAATATTCGGTAGTGGTATATTTATAGGGCTTCCCTTTATAGTTAAACTGGGTAACTAGCATTGGCGCTTCCGCTTCTACGGAGTCTGGAATATAGATTTCAGTATTGATTTTTAGCCAAGCATACTCCTCTATGGTGACCTCGCGGAAACCCAATTCAAAGGCTCTGGTATAGGGATGTTCAACATCCATAAAAGCCACCGCCTCCAATGATTCATCCGGCCATTCAATCTGCATGCGGTTATCTTGATCAGCCGTGGTGCCTAGCCATACTTCATATAATAAGGACCGCACTAAATGACTGGTGTCTTCCGGCATTTTCTCAATTGCCGTAGTTTGTCGCTCAACAAGCAGATACTTTTCCGCCCCTTTTGGCACAGAAGTTTTTCCAAAAACCTTCCAATAGTAGTCGGCAGTCATGCGCTCAGGATTGATAATCTTTGCTTTGAATTGCCAAAATTGAAATAGGTTCAATAGCAAAATCATCGCCAATAAAACCTGAGCACTCATCCATACAGCCTTCCCTTTTTCCTTGAGCCAAATCAATAAATAGCCAAGTGGAAACGCCATTATGAGGTAGCTCGAAATCATTGAACGAGAACTATAGCTGCCGCCACCATACCACCATACGGACCAAGAAGCCACGATATAGAGGTTCAGTAAAAAGAAGGTGAAGAAGGGGATAAATAGCTTTCTATTGGTTTTATATAATTGAATAAAGCCAGCCGTAGCCAAGAGCATCAGTGGGGTATAGATATACCAACCTTTGCGGAAGGAGAATAAGAAATTGATAAGATGAGGGCGATCAAAATCGAAGCCTACGCCATTATCTTGGTAGGAATAAAAGAACCATTCGCCACTTACCGAATGCCAATAAAGCATTTGTGGGAGTCCGCCAATAATTAGCCCTATAGCCGCTGCAACTAAGGCCATGGCGTTCTTCTTCAAGAAATCGGCATAGGCTAAAATCGTGCTCCATGGAGAACATTTCCAAAGGATGGGAACGAGTATGAGCAAAATTTCATTGGGGCGACAAATGGCAATCAAACCACCTAATAAACCCACGGCAAGGGCAGATTTCCAAGGGATGATTTCTGTCCACTTACTCACCAAATACAAAGCGAGAGCATAGAGCGCAAAAAGATAATTATGCGCCAGGGAGTTGCTGAAAGTAGACTGCTCCAAATAATTGGTGGCAAAAACAAGGAGAAAGAGCAGGGTCGCTGTCCATCCATCGGAAAAGAATTGCAGCAAAAGTTTTCGGGCAAAAATCAACCCGATAAAAGCATAGAATATTCCCCCAATGACCCACGCCATTTGGTAGGGCCTTGAAAATCCATCCCGTGCAAAACCTAGCGGCTCTGCCAAAGCATCTGCGGCCAAAAAGAAGGGCGTATTCAAAAGTGCTAAGCCCCCAGGATAACGCATCACCCAATTGCCAGATTCCATTTGTATCGCTTGATAAAAGGTGCCTGTTGTATGATAGGTCTCGATGATTTGGTTCACCCAGCCCATATTCTGAAGGGTGATATCTCCATAGATGAAATACGCTGGCAGGTAGAGGTAATAACCAAAAACGTCCCAGGTCAGCGTTTTATCGCTTTCTGCAATAAGTAGTCGCAAGACCAAAATAGCCAGCATCGCCAATAGCATCACTGCTAGGCTCTTTTTTCCCGAATTCATGGTGGAAAGATAGCAATTACTCCTTGATTGTTCTTTGCGAAGAATTGCCGAAATTTAAGGCATGAAATTAAAAACGTGGCGTAAACTGGTTTTTCTAGGTCTTCTCAGCACTCTGCTCATTGGTGCTTGCCATGTTGGTCGCTCTTTGTGGTACCTCACCTCGAATATTACCGATTATAAAATATTTCCTGAACGGGTTATCCATACAGATACCTCAGTCACTCATCTTCCCTATTCACTTACTCCGCACTATGCGCAATTTCTGACACTAGGGAAGGATTCCGTTGATCTTGAAAAACTACTTCCAACAAGCAAAACAGTAGCCTTTATCATTATTCAAAACGATAGCATCCAATACGAATCCTATTTCAAAGGCTATAACGACAGCTCCATTACTACCTCCTTCTCCATGGCCAAATCGATTGTTTCGCTTTTAGTTGGTTGTGCGATTGAAGATGGCTATGTCCAATCGGTACAGGATTCTGTGCTCCGCTATTTGCCCGAGTTAGCCGGACAAGGTTTTGAGACCATGAAAATCATCGACCTGCTTCAAATGACGGCCGACCTCGATTATAAAGAGAGCTATATCAATCCATTTACCAAGACGCCCAAATTCTATTATGGACGGCACTTGGAGCGCAATACCCTTCAGTTAAAATCAAGAAAGAACGCGGAAAGCAAATTCAATTACCAAAGCCCCACGACACAGTTGCTTGGATTATTGCTGACGCGGGCATTAAAAGACAAGACGCTGAGCGCTTATTTGGAAGAAAAAATATGGAAACCCTTGGGCATGGAATATCCGGCCACTTGGAGCATAGATGAGGTGGGAGGTCTAGAAAAAGCCTTCTGTTGCATTAATGCTAGAGCGCGCGATTTTGCCAAAATTGGGGTTTTAATGAGTCATTATGGCGTATGGAAGGGCAAACAAATTATTCCACGCACTTGGATTCAAGAAACTTATAAGCGCCATACCACCCATGGTTCCGCCAATTTTTACAATTACCAATGGTGGATGCCTTTGCAAGGAGAAATCTATGCGGATGGGCATTTGGGACAGTATATTTATATTCATCCATCAAGTAAAACAGTGATTGTGCGCCTCGGTGAAAATTATGGCCATATTCGTTGGGTAACTATTTTTCGTAGTATCCATTCGACACCACCCAATAATGCAAAACGTTAAATTTCAATCAGTCGACCAATTCCTGGATTTTCTGCCTGAAGATGAACTCAAGGTTACCAACGCTTTGAGACAATTGGCGTATGATTGTATGCCAGAAGTGAGCGAAAAAAAGAAGAAAAATGAATCCTGAAAAAGAGTACCTCGAACTCAATAAAAACTCCTGGAATACCTGGGCGAAATCAAATATTGAATCCGATTTCTATGAGATGGAGGCATTTCGTGATGGGAAAAATTCGCTGAAAAAGATAGAACTAGAATTACTCGGTGATGTAAAGGGTATGAAAATCTTGCACCTGCAATGCCATTTCGGACAAGACACCTTATCGCTAGCCAGAAAAGGAGCCATTGTAACGGGGGTGGATCTATCGGAGACAGCCATCCATCTAGCCCATTCATTAAATGACGAACTAGGTTTAGACGCTCGTTTTATCTGCTGCGATGTGTATGGATTGAAGAAGGTTTTGAAGGAGAAATTTGACATCGTTTTTACCTCTTATGGAACCATTGGCTGGCTGCCTGATATCAAGAAATGGGCAAAAACAGTGCATCATTTTATGAAAGCAAAAGGGCGCTTTGTCTTTGTAGAATTTCACCCTGTTATCTGGATGTTTGATGATGCGCAGAAAAAAATCGTCTATCCCTACCTACACGCCGCGCCGATTATCGAGACTGTGGAAGGAAACTATGCCGCCAAAGATTCGGAGATGCGGGCAAATTTTATTTCTTGGAATCACGGCCTCTCAGAAGTCATTCAAGCACTCATCGACGCTGGCTTAAAAATCGATGATTTTACAGAATACGATTATTCTCCATTTGAAATATTTAAGGGCATGGAAGAATATGAAAAGGGTAAATTCCGTTTGAAAAAGTACGGCAACATGCTTCCGCTGACCTATCGACTTGGCGCTTCGAAAGCTAAAAAATAAGCATGCGAAAAATCCTGGTCCTGTTCCTTCTTTCTATTTCACCTTTCAGCTATGCCCAGAATGATTCGCTTCTTGCATTTTTGAAGGCCAGCTATGAACAAGAAAAGTCCTGGCAGAGTGGGGTAATCTATATTAAAAATTTTACTGTAATCGATGATTTTTTATTGTTGAAAGGAGAAGACTCTCTGAAGTTCTTTCATGGCCCAATTGAAAGCTTGTTTTTGCTGTATGACAGGGGTCAAGGATCATACTTTAGCAATCAAGGAAGTATTGAATATGCCATGCACGAGTATCGCAGAAAATATCCCGACTTGCGATTTCCTAATGCCTACCCAGATCGTTTTTTCAATGCCACAAAGCAATTAGATATCGGCTTCAAACCTGAATATATAGGAGAACAGCCTTACAAAATGGTCAAGTTTCGCATAGAAAATGAACAAGATTCGGGCTATGATTGGAATTCAGAAAAGCGACAGCTGCGCTTCAGAAATTTGGTATATCGATTTGAAGAGCGTGCCCAATATGAAGTCTTGAATTATTATTTCGATGAGCAAAAACGTTTGGTAAAAGCGAGTATCCAAACGCTGTTTCAATGGGGTGACACAACGTTCTTCTATCCAAGTGAAGGTAGTCGTGTTCGAACTTTCACCTATTCGCGCTTGAACGAGCTACCCTATATAGAAATCAAGCAACAGCTAAAAACCTTCCAAGAGCTGCCCTTGCAAACAGTGGTTCGTCCGGAGCGCATGGAAATAAAAAGTTCCCCAAAACTTGGCGATGTTTTTCCGGACCTCACCTTGATGGATGATAAAGGGCAGACGAAAAAGCTCTCTGCTATTTATGGACCAAAAATAATAATCTATTACGGCGTACATCTATTCGACCCCGACTCGCTTTTTCAAATTATTGATTCCTTAGAAGATCAACTCACCCAGGGAACAATCATACTTGCGAATACTTTATCGATTGACGAACTCTATCTATTGAAACAAAAATATCCAAACCTAAAAAGCATTCATCTTGTATGTGAAGTAGATGGTTTAGCACTCAATGGGTGGCCTGTTTGGATGGCGGTAGACAGCATGAACAAACTGATTGCAGAAAATCACGGATTTCAAACAAGTCGAAAAAAGGAGTATATAGAATGGATAAAAGCCCAATTCGAGGAGCATTCGCAATACAGAATTCACCACTAGTTCCTATAAATTGCTTTTCTTTGCAAAAAATTGCTCATGCGCATCTCTGTATACGATTCATTGGTTCATAAGCAGTCAGCCGGTCAAAAAATGCTGGCCGTACTGATCGACCCTGATCATATTCAGAACCTCGATGAAAGCGTTCGCCGCTGCAACGACTGCGGTGTTGACCTAATTTTTTTAGGTGGAAGCCTTGTTAGTTCAGGCACCATTGGCGAATCCATCGAACGCATAAAAGCCCAAACAGACATTCCAGTTATACTCTTTCCAGGAGATGAATTGCAGATTGATGCACGCGCCGATGCCCTGCTTTTACTCAGCCTAATTTCTGGTCGTAATGCCGAATTACTCATTGGAAAACATGTTGTAGCCGCTCCCTATTTGAAAAAATCAGGAATTGAACCCATTGCAACAGGATATATGTTGATTGATGGCGGGAAAATTACCACTGCATCCTACATCAGCAGTACGGTTCCTATTCCATCCGACAAGCCAGAAATAGCCATGTGTACAGCGATGGCCGGCGAAATGCTCGGCTTAAAAATAATGTATATGGATGCCGGTTCAGGGGCTAACTACCCAGTGAGCAGCCAAATGATTGATGCCGTACGCAAGGTAGTTTCGGTTCCAATCGTAGTTGGTGGCGGAATCCGTTCCACCGATGAGGCAGTTAATGCCTGGAGAGCAGGAGCCGATGTGGTTGTGGTTGGAAATGCCATTGAAGATGACAATACCCTCATTACCGATTTGATGAATGCGTTGCAAGACCTGCAACAGCTTTGAATTATTGATTAATTAAGCGAGAACGAATGGCTATACAAAGCAAAGAGTTGACCCTAGACGAATTCAAAACCGAAGTTTTAAACGACTATAAAATTGCCTACCAAAGCCGTCAAGCCAGTTTGGTTGGACGAAAAGAAGTGCTTACCGGTAAGGCAAAATTTGGCATCTTCGGAGATGGAAAAGAGGTGGCGCAATTAGCCATGGCCAAAGCCTTCCAAAAAGGTGATTTCCGTTCAGGGTACTACCGTGACCAAACCTTCATGTTTGCTACAGGCATGAGTAATATCCGCGAATTCTTTGCTCAATTATATGCCCACCCAAGTGTTGAAGCAGAACCTTGCTCAGCCGGTCGTTCAATGAACGGTCACTTTGGTTCACGTATGCTCGACGACCAAGGGAACTGGTTGCCACAAACAGACCGTTATAACTCCAGTGCGGATATTTCACCAACAGCCGGACAAATGCCGCGCCTGTTGGGATTGGCCCTCGCCTCAAAAATTTACCGCAATAACCCTGAACTTCATTCAATGACCAACTTCTCCAACATGGGGAATGAAGTGGCTTTTGGAACCATTGGAAACGCCTCTACCTCAGAAGGCGGATTCTGGGAAACCATCAATGCTGCAGGCGTTATGCAGGTTCCTATGGTAATGTCTGTTTGGGATGATGGATATGGAATCTCTGTTCCTTCCAAATACCAAACGACCAAAGAAAACATATCGGAAATCCTCAGTGGTTTCCAAACAAATGATAAAGGCATTGGCTTTGAAATCTTCCGCGTAAACGGTTGGGACTATGCTGCCCTTTGCAAAACCTACCAAGAAGCCGTTGCCATCAGCCGTGAAAAACATACGCCGGTATTGATTCACGTGCAAGAGTTGACTCAGCCACAAGGACATTCAACTTCTGGTTCGCATGAGCGTTATAAAGATGCTGAACGCCTTCAATGGGAGCTTGATTTCGATTGCCTGCTGCAAATGCGTACTTGGATAGAAAGCTCCAATATAGCCTCGGCTGAAGAGCTCGACGCCATGGAGAAAGACTGGAAGAAAGAAGTCAATACCATCAAAAAAGAGGCCTTTGCTTCCTTCTTAAGTGGGATCAAATCAGACATTGAAGAAATGGCTGTTTTGCTCGATGCCTTGGCCAATGAATCAGGCATTGCTTTGATTCAAGACCTAGCCGGTGAATTACGTTCTATCACGGAACCGCTTCGTAAAGACATTGGTGTGGCTATGGATAAGGCCCTTCGCTTAAGCCTTCATGCAGATGGTACCTCGCGTCAGGCTATAGTTTCATGGAGACAAACCTTCTACGATACGAATTTCGAGCGTTATAGCTCTCACCTATACAGCCAATCGGCTAGTAGTGCTATGGCTGTTCCGGTTGTTGCCGCTGCGTTTACAGAATACAGTCCTTTGATGGATGGTCGTGAAGTGGTGCAGGCGTGTTTTGATAAAGCCCTCGAAAGAGACCCGCGTGTTTTTGCCTTTGGCGAAGACCTCGGAAAAATTGGTGACGTAAACCAAGGCTTTGCTGGACTCCAAGAAAAATATGGAGAGATCCGCGTTACCGATAAAGGAATCCGCGAATTGACCATCATCGGTGAAGGAATTGGAACTGCCATGCGTGGTTTGCGTCCGATTGCCGAAATTCAATACCTCGATTATTTACTCTACGCGCTCCAAATCATGAGCGATGATATTGCGACTTTGCAGTACCGCACCAAAGGCGGACAAAAAGCACCGGTTATTATTCGTACCCGTGGACACCGTTTGGAAGGAATCTGGCATTCAGGTTCTCCAATGGGTATGATTATTCATGCGATTCGTGGCATGCATGTTTTAGTTCCAAGAAACATGACCCAGGCGGCCGGATTTTACAATACCCTCCTGCGAAGCGATGAGCCAGCACTGGTAATTGAATGCTTGAATGGATACCGATTGAAAGAAACCATGCCCGATAATATTGGCGAGTTCACTGTTCCTTTGGGGATCCCTGAGGTATTGATCGAAGGTTCAGACATTACCCTCGTGACTTACGGTTCATGTGTCCGTGTTGCGCAAGAAGCAATCACGCAACTGGAAGAAGTAGATATCAGCGTAGAATTAATCGACGTACAAAGCTTATTACCATTCGATATTAATCACAGCATTGTGGAGTCATTGAAAAAAACCAACCGCATTGTATTCTTGGACGAAGACGTTCCAGGAGGAGCTAGCAGCTTTATGATGCAGAAAGTTTTGGAAGAGCAAAAAGGCTATTTCCACCTCGACTCCGAGCCACGTACCATTACCTCACAGGCCCATCGTCCGGCTTATGGAACCGATGGCGACTTCTTCAGCAAACCAAGCGCAGAAACCATCTTTGCCGAAGTTTATGCGATGATGCGAGAGAGTGATCCTTCGCGGTTCCCTGCTTTTATCTAATCTTCTTTCTCTTTCACGGAGTATTTTGACGCGGAGTGTTTTGAGGAGGCGCAAAAGGGGGGCTGGCGCGAGAATAGAGGCTAAAGTCGGTTAACAACTCGGCGGATTCCTTTTTTAAGCATTTCTGAATTGAAGTTGATAAGCAATCCTAATTTGTTGTTTGATAGTTTCAAATAAGTTAGGAGCTGAGCATAATGTACTTAGTGAATTAATTCGGTTGCTTTAAGTTCAATAATTACCTTTCGGTTAACCCAGATGTCAATTCTAAAATTATTAGCGACTTTGATATCCTTGTATTGAATAGGAAGGGAAACTTCTGACTCAACTTGCAGCCCTTTGTTTTTAAGTTCATAAATCAGGCATTGCTTATAAACCGCTTCCAATAAACCCGGTCCTAAATTTCGATACACCTCGTGCGCCGCATCATACACATGTCCGGCAAGCGTATTCTATTCTTTTGGTAGTTCAAGTAAATTCATGTTGTAAGGTCAATAAAATATGATCACCTTAAGAATCACTCTATCCAATTTTACCAAGCCTTGACCACAATTTTACTCAACTCCGACAATGCATTCCTTTCTATTCTTTTGTCTTACAAAACAGCTAATAGCCTCTTTTGCCTTCAGCATCCTTTTTTAAGCCGAGCAGAATGTGCGTCTTCTATTCTCGCGCCAGCCCCAGTCTCGCGTCTCCGCGTCAAATAAGCCGAGCAAACAAACTACGGAACAACAAAACGCCCACTCTCCTGTATTGTCGTACTTTTGCAAAATGTCGAGCATCAAAAGTCAAGCAGCCATTTTATCCAAGCTGGGAATAGAGAAACTGAACCCTATGCAAGAGGAGGCGCAGTTGGCTATTTCTTCATCCAATGAAGTGATTCTGCTCTCTCCTACTGGAACTGGAAAAACCTTGGCATTCCTGCTGCCATTGATTGCTGAACTGGACCCAGAATGTGAGGAGGTGCAACTTTTGATTATTGTTCCATCCCGTGAATTGGCGATTCAAATTGAACAGGTACTCCACGAAATGGGAACCGGACACAAGGTGAATGCGGTATATGGCGGACGTACTGGCTCCAAAGACCGACTAGAAATTAAACGCCGTCCTGCGGTGCTTGTAGGTACTCCGGGAAGGGTGGCGGATCATTTACGCAGAGAAGCCTTTAGCTCTGAATTTATAATAACCTTGGTGCTCGATGAGTTCGATAAATCCTTGGAAATTGGCTTTGAAGAGGAGATGAAAGACATCCTCCGCTTGCTACCTAAACTCACTAAAAAGATAATGACCTCGGCGACTCATGGGGTCAAAGTACCCCGTTTTGTGAATTTGAAAGAGCCGCAACTGATCAATTATTTGAAGGAGGAAATTACCCAACTTCAGGTAAAAAAGGTGCTGTCTCCCGACAAAGACAAACTCGATACGCTCATCGACTTGCTCGCTCATATTGGAAAGCAGAACGGTATCATCTTCTGTAATTTCAAAGAATCCATCCAAAGGGTGAGCGAACACCTCGAAAAACATAAAGTTTCCCATGGCACCTTCTTTGGCGGCATGGAACAGGTTGACCGAGAGCGAGCATTAATCAAGTTCAGAAACGGCACCCACCAAATCCTCCTTGCTACCGACCTCGCCGCGCGCGGGATTGATGTGCCCGAGCTCAATTTTATCATCCATTATCATTTGCCTTTAAGAAGCGAAGAGTTCACCCATAGAAATGGTCGTACTGCGCGCATGAATAGCAAAGGAACGGCCTATGTATTGTTATATGAAAAAGACCCGCTTCCAGACTTCATTGGCGACCTGCCTGCCCAAAAGTTAGGTAAATCCAAGCTCACTCCGTCGTATGAATGGACCACCCTTTTTATCTCTGGAGGCCGAAAAGATAAAATCTCCAAAGGCGATATCGCTGGCCTTTTCTTCAAACAAGGCAATCTCTCCAAAGAAGAAATGGGCATTATCGAACTAAAAAATGACTGTGCCTTTGTTTCAGTGAAAACCGCCGTGGTAGAAAAGGTGCTACCCTTGGTGAATAATACCCGTTTGAAACAGAAAAAGGTTCGGATTACCGTGGCGTAGCTCTTTCGTCGCGGAGTATTTTGACTCCTCCTACGTTCAACTCATGCTTCGTTACACTTCGGCGGACGCTGACAGAGGTGCAAAACAGGGGCTTGCGCCGGGGTAAAAGGCACAATTTGGTTGTGGCTGATTAGGAACTTGTCCAGTTGTATTGAGGCTAAAGTCGGTTAACAACTCGGCGGATTCCTTTTTTAAGCATTTCTGAATTGAAGTTGATAAGCAATCCTAATTTGTTGTTTGATAGTTTCAAATAAGTTAGGAGCTGAGCATAATGTACTTCGTGAATTAATTCGGTTGCTTTAAGTTCAATAATTACCTTTCGGTTAACCCAGATGTCAATTCTAAAATTATTAGCGACTTTGATATCCTTGTATTGAATAGGAAGGGAAACTTCTGACTCAACTTGCAGCCCTTTGTTTTTCAATTCATAAATCAGGCAATGCTTATAAACCGCGTCAAATAAGCCGAGCAAAATTATCCGCGAAACAGTGCGCCTTCTATTCTCGCGCCAGCCGCAGTCTCGTGCCTCCGCGTCTTTTTTTAAGCCGAGCAAACAAACTTCGGAACAACAAAAACCTCGCACCCCCGCGCCTCCGCGTCAAATAAGCCGAGCAAACAAACTTCGGAACAACAAATAACTCCTAGCTATCCAAGTGCCGCACACCTTCGTAAATCGTAACTGCCACCGCATTGGCCAGGTTTAAACTGCGGATATGTTCGCTGAATAAGGGGATTTTGAATGATTGTGCTTGGTATTGGTCCAGCAGGTCTTTTGGGAGGCCAACTGATTCCTTTCCGAATACCAGAAACATGCCTTCTTTGAAATCGATCGAATAATGCCTTTGCTCGGCATGGCTGGAGAGAAAGGCCATGGGTTTGTTGGAATGTGCTTCAAAAAAGGCCTCGAGGCTGTCGTATTCGTGGAGGTCAATATGTTTCCAATAATCTAGGCCAGCGCGTTTCAGGCGGGCATCGGTGATTTCGAAGCCATAGGGTTTTACCAGATGCAGGGTGGAACCAGTGGCCAAAGCGAGGCGGCCAATATTGCCAGTATTCATTGGTATCTCTGGCTCGATTAAAACAATATTAAAACCCATGGAGCAAAATAAGCGAATCGAAGCTTGAGGAGCACTACGATTGATGACTAAACATAAATGAGTCCTTCTTCTTCATTTCCATAAAAAGAAGCCTCTCCACGGGTAAAGCGAAATCCAGAAAGCCAAGCCAAACAAGCATCGACTTGATGCCAATTGCGGAGTTCAGGAAGTGGCGGACAATGCGCTTGAAGTGTTTCCTGAAAATGCACTAAGTCCTTTTTGTAATGCTCTTCAATTTCCAGCTCCTTAACCAAGGCTTTCGGATATATCTCATATACCTTTCTTCCTTGCTTCTGAAGCTGTTTCTTGAGCAAGATGGCACGAGAGGTTAATCCGCCTAAAAACATCGGCGACATGGCCTGTAATTGGCGGTCGGCTTCTCGGTAGAATACCTCCTCGGAGTCTGAAGTAAGTCCTTTAGGGAGGCTTAAAGGAGCGTCTAGGAAAAGGTGCTCGGCATTCAGGGCAACCACATAGTTTCTGATGAACTTGTCGGCATCTTCTCCTTTTATGCTTTGTAGAACATGGATAGAACCCTCCTCATGGTAGGCAATAGCCGTAGTTCCTGCTCGTTTACTTCCGAAATCTGCTCCTATAAACATTTAAATAACTGATAATCCGCCATCCACATGAATAACCTGACCACTTACCCATGACGATACATCGCTCAATAACCAGGCTGCGGCTTCGGCTCCATCCTGCGGAGTGCCAATGCGCTTCAAAGGATGACGATCAATGGATGACTGTTTCTTTGCATCGGTATTGAGCAAGCCTTGGGACATCGGGGTGTCGGTAAGGGAGGGAGCTATCGCATTCACCCGAATAATTGGCGCCCACTCTGCAGCCAAAGAACGGGTGAGTCCTTCAATGGCACCCTTTGCTCCAGCAATTGAGGCATGAAAAGGCATTCCGCGCTGAACGGCCACTGTGCTGAAAAGGACTACCGAAGCTTTCCGTGATTTCTTCATTGATGGATAATAATACTGCAAGACTTTTACAGCTGCAAGAAAATTCAAGTTCCAATCCGCTGTAAAATCATCCATACTTAATCGATGGAAAGGTTTGAGGTTGATGGAGCCCGGACAAAAAGCCAAGCCATCTATTCCGTCTATTGCTGGAAATTCTGCCTGATCACTTTGAACATCCACAGAATACTGAGTGAAATTTGGATGAGAAAAGGGTGCTTCCGTTCTAGAAATATTAATGACCTGGTGATTTTCTGAAAGGAGTTGAGCAAGCGACAAGCCAATGCCTGAACTTGCGCCAATAATAAGATAACGTGCCATATACTTTATTTAAATAAACGGCTCAACGCAAGCAATGTTCACGATTCGAAGAACTTTTCAATTTTATAGGACAGTCTGTCCATATTAACGTGCTCAATAGCGTGGGGTGTTGTTGGCATCACCAAAAAACTGCCTTGCTTTAATTGACGAAAGGCGAGCACGGTTTCTTCCAAGGTCACCATCTTATCCATATCGCCTATAGCCAATCGAACGGGAAGTTTTATTTCCGAGAGGGTGAGGTTGGTTAGAAGCGGCATATCGCCCAAGTAGCGCATCATCTCCGCTGTTTTTTCGCAAAGGCGCTCCCATTTATCTCCATGCAACTTCAATAAGGATTCGGCATAGGTAGGAAGTTTCTCCTTGATTTTTTCATGCTCTAAAAACGAGGCTTCTTTTTTACTCGACTCGGGATTCCAATTGAACTTGGTGCCTAATGTCATGATACTCCCCAATAATCCAGGCTCCGCATGTTCTGCAAAAAGCGCCACATATCCTCCCATACTATATCCAAATACATGGCAGCCTTCCAACTCGTATTGGTGTACGTAATCAATCACTTGACTAGCAAAGGCGCCAATACCGAATTGCTCACCAAAGGATGACTGTCCATGCCCAAAAAAATCTATGCTATGGCAATGGTAGGTAGTCTCAAGTTTTGCTTTCAAGGAATCAAACTGACTTTGAGCACCCAATGCACCATGTAAAAAAAGGATATGTTTCATTATTTAATGATCTGTTTGCGGTAGATATCAAAGATAAACAATAAGGCCAGCACTATAATAAATGCTCCTCCAAAATAAGGAAGATGAAAGTCGAAGGAATACAAAAAACCTCCAAGCACCGGACCAATCACCCGTCCCAGAGAACTAATCGATTGATTAAGTCCCAAAATATTCCCTTGCTCCCTCGGACTAACCGAAGCAGACAATAAGGACAAAATACTCGGACTCACACACCCATACGCCAAGGCAACAAAAGCCAAAGCCAGCAACTCCCATCCCATGGAAGGAGCCAATGGCAGCGCCACAAGAGCAAACATCATCAATACAAGACCTATGACAAGCAGACGTTTTTCGCCCAGCATCTTATTGAGGATACCAACCAGTCCGGCTTGAACAACCGCCGAGCAGAGTCCAATAAAGGCGAAGACGAGTCCTATTTCCTTTTTACTCAGCATAAAATGGTCTTCCCAAAGAATGGCTGCGGTAACCTGCATGAGTGCAAACGCCGCGATAAAGAGCATATTGAGCAGGAATAAATCACGAACCACTCGCATACGCATGGCCTTCAGCAGCGCGGTTAATGGATTTAATGCAAGCTTTGAAAGCGTGTTTTTTTCAGCAAGCGATTCTCTCAAAAAGACCACTGCCATTATAAAGTTTAGAACACTCAGCATTCCACTTGCGATACCCACGCCCATCAATCCATACGCTTCATACACATAGCCACCCACCACCGGACCAATGATGAATCCCATTCCGAAGGCGGCTCCGATAAGCCCCATGTTCTTTGTGCGGTTTTCCTTGTTGGAAATGTCAGCGATATAGGCATTGGCCGCAGATATATTGGCCGATCCGATGCCTGCTAACGCGCGTTGAAGTGCCAACGCGGTCAAGCTGCCAACAAAGCCAAATAAGAACTGAGAAAAGGCTGTAATGAGCACGCTGATTAAGATGATGGGTCTTCTGCCGTATCGATCACTCAAGGAGCCCCAAAAGGGAGAAAATAAAAAGTTCATGAGCGCATACAAAGCCGCTACCGACAAAGCCATTTTTCCTCCACCCAAGGTCACTGCCAAATCAGGCAGGATAGGGATGATGATGCTAAAACCCAGGAGGTCGAGAAAGACCGTGAGCCAGACTACAAAGATGGAAGCGCCATTTTTCATGCATTCTTGGCATCCACCTTAAGGCCGAGTTCCGTCAATTGAGCCAGATTTACCTTGCTGGGTGCGTCGATCATTACGTCGCGGCCGGCATTGTTTTTTGGGAAGGCGATAAAGTCGCGGATACTTTCTACCCCGCCGAACATGGCACATAGACGGTCGAAACCAAAGGCAATTCCTCCATGTGGAGGTGCACCATATTCAAAGGCATTCATCAAGAAACCAAACTGCTCTTGTGCCTCTGCTTTGGTAAAGCCGAGTAGGTCGAACATCTTTTGTTGTACGCCGCGGTCGTGAATACGAATAGAGCCTCCGCCAATTTCCACTCCATTGATAACCAAATCGTAGGCATTTGCGCGAATGGCAGCTGGATCGGTATCCATCAAATGAAGATCTTCTGGATTCGGAGAGGTAAATGGATGGTGCATCGCATAATAGCGGCCATCTTCTTCCACGTATTCAACCAAAGGAAAGTCAACTACCCAAAGCGGGTTATAGCCCGGTTTATCGCGCAAGCCGAGACGTTTTCCCATCTCTAAGCGCAATTCGCCCAAAGCCTTTTGTGTTTTGTCTTGTGCACCGGCAAGAACCAAAAGCATATCGCCTTCTTTTCCACCAGCGGCTTCCATCCATGCCTGCAATTGCTCGGCGGTAAAGAATTTATCTACGGATGATTTGATCCCGTCCGCATTCCATTTAACATAAACCAACCCTTTCATGCCGCGTTTTGGGTCTTTTACCCATTCGGTAAGCTCATCAATTTGTTTGCGAGAATAATCGGCACAAGCTTCCGCGCAGATTCCAGCAATCATTCCGCCTTCATCCAAAACAGATTTAAAAACCACGAATTCCGTTCCCACGATTTGCTCGTTGAGTTCTTTAATTTCCATCCCGAAACGCGTATCTGGCTTATCAATACCATAGCGACTCATGGCTTCATCATAACTCATACGCGGAAAATCAGGAAGGTCAACGCCTTTGATTTCCTTGAATAGGTATTTGGTCAATCCTTCGAACGTACTGAGCACATCATCACGGTCTACAAAGCTCATCTCGCAGTCAATCTGCGTAAACTCAGGCTGACGATCCGCACGCAAATCCTCATCGCGGAAACATTTTACAATTTGGTAGTAGCGGTCGAAACCAGAAACCATCAAAAGCTGTTTAAACGTTTGTGGAGACTGTGGCAAAGCGTAAAACTCCCCTGGATTTAGGCGAGAAGGCACAATAAAATCACGAGCTCCTTCTGGCGTTGACTTGATTAATACCGGCGTTTCAACTTCAATGAACAGTTGTTTATCGAGGTAGGTGCGAGTCAGTCTTGATAAGGTATGACGCAATTCCAATTTCTTCCGAACGGTTTCACGACGTAGATCGAGGTAGCGGTATTTCATGCGCAACTCATCGCCGCCATCTGTATTTTCTTCAATGGTAAAGGGTGGTGTTTTTGCTGCATTGAGGATTTTCAATGCCGTTACTTCGATTTCAACTTCCCCGGTAGGCATCTTGGCATTTTTGCTTATCCGCTCTTTCACCAAACCCGTCGCTTGAATTACAAACTCACGTCCTAGTTTACGTGCTTCCATACAAAGGCCTTCATTGACAGAAAGGTTGAACGACAATTGCGTCAATCCATACCTATCACGTAAATCAAGAAAGGTGAGTCCGCCCATATCGCGGGAACGTTGAACCCATCCACTGAGGGTAACGCTTTGTCCGACATGTTCCATTCTTAATTCTCCGCAATGATGAGTCCGATACATAGTAAGCTAATTAAGCCGCGAAATTAATGCTTTTGATGAGGATGAAAGTGGAAGATTAAAAAAACCTAACTGCGGCTAACCATCAAGCCTTTATGAAAAGAATAAACCGTATTCTATGGATTTGGTTGACACGAGCCCTGCATTGATTGAAAAGCAGACATAGTCAGTCACTTATGGAATCAGTGAATCCGTCGTGGCACGACTCATGCTATATCCGTTACACTTTAACATGTATATGAAAAAAATAACTCAAATTACCCTGGTTTGCCTGACTGTGTCATTGGCATTCCTTTCTTCGTGCAAAAAAGACAGCACTGAGCCAACACCAACTCCGGCTGCAAAAACGTGTACCTTGAAACAAATGGATCTTACTGTTTTTGGATCAACCTCCAATGCAGTAATCACTACCAATACTGCCGGCCAGGTAATTGAATCTCAATCCAATGATAATGGCGAAATATCAGGAACTTTCTACACTTACAATTCTGATGGAAAAATGATCACTATGTCAGAATATTCTGATATGTCAAAAACAATTGATTCAAAAACGACTTTCATCTACGGAAATAATGGAATTACTGAAGAGCGTTATTTTAGTGATAATGGTAATGGTCTTGAATTGGAAAGTATTACTCGTTCAGAATATACTGGAACTCAATTGACAAGGAAAAATATGTTCGCACTAGTTAACGGACAAGAAGTGAGCGACGGTTATACCATTTATGCTTATGCTTCAAACGGAGATGTGAATTCTATGTTAACGTATAGTGATGACGGAAATGGCGGATGGAAACAATCTGACCGTACTACTTTTACCTATAATGATAAAGTAGCAAACGCTTACCTGCTTACAATTATGACTGAAGACCCAAATTTTCCGGCTAAACATTATATCACTCAGGATAAAGAAGAGTCGTATAATGATATTACCCAAGCTTGGGAAATCGATCAGAATTTGGACTATGTGTATACCTTTAATAGCGATGGCTACCCTAGCAAAATAGTTGCTGGTCAAGGTTTGATAAGCATTTTATTTACCTGGGATTGTAAATAATCCAGTTAGGTATTCATTTTAAAATTTTAATCGAGTAGGAAGATAGCGAAAAAAGATAATTTTCGCTACCTGTCCTCTCACACCACCGTGCATGCTCTCGCACACGGCGGTTTCACTTGGATTTGAATCGTACGACATTGGCAAGCAACGAGTAC
>Ga0209491_10001481_pt1 | contig 45788 bp, 45 predicted proteins | sample BON02_FD_187213 | JGI IMG/M metagenome (GOLD analysis project Ga0209491, IMG submission 187213) | Freshwater microbial communities from Lake Bonney liftoff mats and glacier meltwater in Antarctica - BON-02 (SPAdes) (version 2) | ecosystem: Environmental > Aquatic > Freshwater > Ice > Glacier...
AAACGGAGGTGCCGGAGATTTGTTGAAAATTATGAGAGAATGTTCCGCTTCTTTTCAGCTCATGATAAACTCTCGCTTCGATCAATTCTTCTAGAGTGTATTTTGGTTTTCCACCACCTCTCGGGCCGAATTTATTAGTAAGATTGGAGAGAACGGAGCAAGGGAGGAGGGATTTGAAAGATGAGGCGAAATCATGAAGGAGAGCAAATGGAGCGGACATCCCGCAATCATAAAAGGTGTTCGATAGAGTACAAGTCTTTTTTCTAAGTACGCCAATCTTTTTTTTGACTAACCCAATCCTTAAAGGCATTGGGCTAAAGCCCAAAGCTATCTTTGGGGTTCCGGGGTTTCGCCTTTTTCGCGTCCGCCGCACTTTTTCCCGTTCACATGGGTGCCGTTCATGCTGCCGAGATCGCGCAGGGAGGCTTGGGGCGGGCAGGCTTCGAGCAGGAAATGGTGGCGGGAGACGCGATCATCGTTGGGAAGGCAGAGATGGCAATCCTCCATCCGCCCGAGCAGGAAGGTATCGTGCTCGGTGAGTTCGAAGGCTTTTGAGGTGCCGTCGGGGTTTGCGAGGTTGAGTATGACTTTGGCGGACATGGGAGCGCGGTGCGCAGTTACTTCCTACAAGTTTGGGGGATAGAGGAAAAGGCGGAAAGTCGAAGGTCTTAAAGTCGAAGGTAGGGAGAGGGGATTCTATTGGAATGGAGAGGAGAATCGGAAACCGTAGGATTCGTTGATGGTGCGGCGGATGACGACAGCCCCCGCTTTCAGGCTCAAAGAAGCTTGAATTGGCAACGAACCTCGCCCTGCCCTACGAGGGTGCGGTGCCTTCCATAATCCTGAGCCTCTCTGCGTAGGCGGCCAGCAAGAATGGCCGGGTTGATCGCGAGCTTCTTGGCGGCACTCCGGATTTCTTTGGCGGTGGACAGGTGTTTCAGTTCCTCCCAGTCATCGGGAGATATGAATTGGTTCAGGGCAAAGGTATCGGCCTCTTGTTCCACCTCTTTCTCTGATGCCGAATCAATGTCCGTATCGATGAAGCCGATAGTCTTGGCGTTCAGGTGGTGGGTCACGTGGCCGAGTTCGTGGAAGAGGGTGAACCAGAAGTTGTCCAGGCGGTCATACCGCAGGGTGATCCCGATTACAGGGAATCCATCGGGATGCCAGAGTGCAGCACCGTCCAGGTGTGTCTTCGCCAAGTGGGGTTCATGAATAACGGCAATACCTGCCGCCGCGAGCCGATCACGGACAAGCAACGGGCCTGTCGGAAGGGCGCTCAGAGCCGTAAGCTGTGAGAACAGAGCCTGATTGAGTCCGTCGTGGGAGTAGGTGCCGAGCTTCGCCTTTTTCGCCCTGTCCAAGACACGGCATCGCCACGCGTGAACCGCATACCTGTCGATCTCAGCTTTGCCTTTGCTTTGCCTGTTAAAAGCCATCATCGGGTCATTTTCACGCCCTCGAAAAAAGGCGTGGAGAAGTTCCTCCGCCCGGTCTTTGATTGCCGTTACCTTCTCGTTCAGAACATTGGGGAAATATCCGGCCTTGTGCATTTCATTGAACGGAAAATCCTCGACGGAAATCTCGTCTGGCACCTCAAATCCTTGCTCCTGAACCAAAGCCTTGAACGGGATGTCCAGACCGGCGTGTAGGGCGCGGATCATTTTGAGCGTCAGCTCACGCTTACCGGAAAGGATCTCCGACACCCGGCCCTTCGAGCCGATGTATTGAACGAGGTCTTGCTGTTTCAGGCCGCGCTGTTCCATCACGAACCGGATCACCTCCGCAGGGGAAGCTTGGGGGATTTTCACGGTGCGTTTTTCATAATCGGCGATCAGGAAGGCGAGAAGTTGGAGCTTCTCATCATCGTCGGTGCCGGGTGCCGGATCGGCAACCATCAGCTCCTCCAACTGACGGAGTGCGTCTTCGTGGTCTTTGCTGTTTTTGATGATTTTCATAATGGTGGTTGGGTTGGTCAGTCGAGTTTCCATCGGTCGTATTCCGCATGGGTGCCTACTTTCTGGATGAGGAGAATTCCATTCCGATAGCGGGCTAGAACCACCAGGCGGTAGTTGTTGCCCCCTATGTTGAATACAATGCGATTGCCCGAGAGGATGTCTGCCGAGCGGAAGTGGTTCTTCACATCCTGCGGGCAAGTCCACTCGGCACCTTCGGCGATCAGTAGCCAGGAAGCAAGGGACGCACGGGCATTCGCATGCTTCCGAACGAACTTCTCGATCTTGTCTACCGCGATGATCTCCATGGGTTGGACGCATCTTGTTCACATTTCTTCACAAGAAAAAAGAAAAAGTTTCTGATTTGGGAACTTTTCCTTGTCAGTCGGAACGATTTGGCCTATTTCTATTCCTATCCAAGAAAAAGGGCAGGCGCTGTAACACCTACCCTTTTCTTCCAAACTAACTTCCAGCTTCAATGGAAGCGTAAGGAATTTTGTCGCGGACGACGAAGTTCTTATCCGGCATTAGGTCGGGCGCGTCAAGGATGAAGCTGGTTCAAGAAATTAGCTAAATGCCTAATCCAAAAAACGTCCATGTCGTTAAACATGGAGAAAATTGGGCCTGGAGACGTGAGGGTTCCTCACGTGTCTCAGGCATCGCCCCGACTCAAGCAGTAGCGATCGATCACGGTCGCGAAGCGTCCCGAGCCGGAAAGGGTGAACTCTTCATCCACCGTCCCAATGGCCAGATCCGTGATCGTGACAGCCACGGAAACGACCCGACCTCAAGCAAAGGATAAGGCAGATGGGTAAGAACTACAATATCCTGTCGAGTTCCGACATGAGGCGGTTCGAGCAAGATCTCAAGAAGCAGGTTGTGAAAGCTGCGGAAGACGGGATCAGAAAAAAGCTCGGTCCCACCCTCGGACGGAATCTGAAGATCAAATATGACGGACGGTCAAAAGTCTCCGTGACCGGTCCTGATCATCTCGTCGAGCAAGCCAAGAAGAGGCTTTCCTGACGGGTTCCATGTGACCAGCCAAGCGTCATCGGGGTAACCCGATGGCGCTCATTTTTGCCAAGCCATCTGATTACACGAACATCCGCTGCAGCCTTCTTGATTAACACGTCGGCAAAGCGTCTTCCCACCTCATCGTCGCCAAAGAGGTAACTTTCGAGACCGATTTCGTGTTGCGCAGTCTCGATGGAATCAATCATCGCCGCATACAGCTCGTCGCCCTCGGTATAGAGGATGGCGTCGGCTTCACGCCCAGTCGCCAGCGTGGGCAGGCAGTCGTGTGAGTGGGTGGGATGCATTCGCGGGTTAAATCATGGGCGGTGTATTCTAGGTTGCGGCGTCGTCGCTGCTCCAAACCTGCCTTCCAATACGGAGAGCGCCACAGCCGCTAAGATCAAGGCCGCGCCGCCCGCCTGCAGGAGATTCAGCCGTTCTCCAAAACTGCTCATTGCGATCAGTAGTCCGGATACGGGAACCAGAAACAGATACAGCGAAAGGCGTCCGGCCTCAGCCCGCTGAAGCAGCCAGAACCAAAGCCAGGTGCTCAACGCGGTGCCAGCCAATGCCAGGAAGAGCAACAGACCGACAAAACCGCCGGTCCAGGTGATCGTTTGATGCGGTTCAAATACCGCCGACAAACCTAGCAGCACCACGCTTCCGGCGACCAGTTGCCAAGCGGTCAGCGACATGAGGTCGTTGCCGGGGCGAAGCTTTTTCACGGTCACGCTGGCCACGGCCGCGCTGACCGAAGAACCCAGCGCCAACATCGCACCGAGTAGGGGATGCCCGGGTTGTTCGCGTAGCGAGGGCAAGGCCATTAGGGTTACACCGGCCAATCCCAGGCCCAGCGCAAGCGCCTTGATCAGACCGATTTTCTCACCCAAAAACAGCGCGGCCAGCACGATGATGATGAGCGGTTGCGTGTTTCCCAATACCGAAGCGATGCCCGCGCCGGTGTAGGCCGGGCTGGCAAACATCGCCCCGAAAGTCAGCGTGGTGGCCAGCACTCCCAAGGGCAGAATCCACCGCGCCAACCGTGCCTCCGGCCACAGCGGTTTTCGGCGAATCACCAGCACCAGCAAAAGGATCAGCCCGCCGAGGAGGGTGCGCGCTCCCGCGAATTGGAGCGGTGGTGCGAATCCCAGCCCCACCTTGATCGCGGGGTAACACGCGGCCATCGGCGCGATGACGACGAGCATCAGCCACGCTTGCCGGGCGGGCGAAAGCGGAGGTTTGGAAGATTGATCGTTGTCTTTCATCCTAGAAAAGAAAATTGAACCGCAGATGAACACAATGGGATTCGGTTTCGTAAACTTTTAGCCACAAAAGGCACAAGGATTCACAAAACCAGAGCTGCATCATTAGCTTCCAATGCGTGTTTTTGTGTCTTTTGTGCGTTTTGTGGCCAATGAGAATTTTTGTCGTGTGGTGTGAGGTCTGTCTATTCCCTTCATCTGTCCGCCTGAAACTATCAGCCGGAATGCGAATGCTCCGGTTGGTCCTCGGATTTTTGGGATCTGAGGAAGAAAAACTCGGTGATCAGGATCACGGCCATGACGGACGCTGCGACGATGAGAACCAAGGGATCCGAGATGCCTTTTACCCAGAGAAAGCCGCCGAGAACGATCAGATCCAGGATGATTGCGATGACCGGAATCACGGAGTTCGCTTCGATCTCTTTTTTAAGGTGACGAAGCACTCCCCAGTGAATGGCGATGTCCATGATCAAATAAAAGATGATGCCCAGCGCTGCGATCCGGGTCAGGTCGAAAAATGCCGTCAGCAGCAAGCCAAGCACGACCGTATAGACGAGCGTATGTTTCTGAACGCTGCCCGGCATGTGGAAGTGGCGATGGGGAACCAGCTTCATCTCGGTGAGCATGGCCAGCATGCGGGACACCGCGAAAATGCTGGCGATGATCCCGCCCGCCGTGGCGAGCATGGCGAGAATCACTGTGAACCAGACAGCGTATTCGCCCAGCGCAGGTCGGGCGGCAGCGGCCAAGGAATAGTTGCGCGTGGCGATGATCTCTTCCAGCGACAGGTTGCTGGATACCGCGAAGCCCACCAGCGAATAGATCACCACACAGAGGGCGATAGAGATCATGATGGCTTTGCCCAGGTTCCGGCTCGGGTCCTTGAGTTCCGAACCGCTGTTGGTAATGGTGGTGAACCCTTTGAAGGCGAGAATGCCTAGTGCCGTGGCACCGATAAAACCGGTCACCGATGCTCCGGGACCCGCTGCGGAAAAATCGACTTTCACTGAGTCCGCCGCCCACACCCCGACCACTCCAAAGAGAACGATGCCGCCGATCTTGATGAAACCGAGAGTCGTGGAGATCCCCTGAATCAATTTATTTGCGGAGAGGTTGATGAGAAAAGCCGCCAGCAACAGCCCCACCCCCAGAACGGGAACCAGCAGGCTGCTGTCATCAATTTCAAACAATTGCAGGGTGTAGGATCCGAAGGTCCGCGCCAGAAAGCTCTGGGCGATAACCATGGAAAAATACATCAACAGGGAAAAGAAAGCGGCGGGCAGGGTCCGGCCATACGCCTCTTTCAGATACATCGCGATACCGCCAGCGGAAGGGTAGGCATTGGACAGCTTGACGTAGGAGTAAGCGCTGAACGAGACGATCAGTGCGGCGGAAAGGAACGCTAGGGGAAACAGGCTGCCGGTCATCTCCGCCATCTGGCCGGTCAGCGCGAAGATTCCGGCACCGATCATCACGCCGGTGCCCAAGGCGACGGCACCGATCAGCGAGAGGCTGTCCGCTTTGTATTTCGAAGTTCTGTCGTTCGTATCGTCCATGCTGCTACGGTATCATCTCCCCATGCGAAGACTCAGATTATAAATTCCGGCGATCAAGACCCCGGCGAACCAGCCCAGAACAAAGGTGGTGGCCAGACCCAGTAAAACTTGGGCTGGTGGCACGCTGGTTTTCAGGATCGGCCCCACGTCCAGGCCGTGTAACAGGCTGTTGAAAAACGTCACCGCCGAATCCTGTGGGACGGTGGCCATGGTCAGCATGCAGCCAAGGTAGAAGACCAGGCCGGTCGTGCCGAAGGCGAGTCCGAGGCATCGGGGATCCAGATGCGGCATGGAGGACGTGCGTGGGGAGGTAGATCCAGACCGGGCGTTTCCGGAAGTGGAATTGTCGCTTTTGTTAGTGTCGGAGTTCATGATTGTTATCTCTCTTCTCGTCATCCTTGAGCATGCGGAAGTGCATCAGGTGGAGGAACATTAATGCTCCGAAAGCGACCGCCAGCATCCAGGCGCTTCCCAATCCAAAGGCCGGGAGCAGAAAGATCAACAGCAGCGCAAGGCCGCAGCCGATCACCATCATTATTAGGTGTTTCATCGTTTAGTTATTTTTGTGGTTTGTCATTGAGCATAGAAAGGATGGCGATCTTGGCACGTTCATTATTCGCCGCCGCAGCCTCCGGAGTTCTCGTCAGGCTTGGCATCGGCGATGGGGTGTTCACCCCCACATGATTCCAATATCGAATTTGTTTTCGGCCCGTCGGCGGGTGCTCCGGGAGGCAGGTGTTCGGGCAAGTCGAGTCGCGCAACGCCAATGCGGCTGTCGGCCATTCCGTAATAAACATCGAAGCGGTCCGGTGTACCGAGATCGTCGCGCCGGTCAATGCCGGTGGGGAACACGACGTTGGCGATGGTTCCACGGAGTTCTTCCGCCGACTCCGGTGTCAGCACCGGTTCCGGCGAGCGGTAAAGAATAGTCTGCGGATGAGTTTCCGAGAGGATCATTACACCGGCGGAATAGCAGAGCTGACGCCCGTTTTTCTCGGGTTCCTCGGACTTGCTCACGCCATGATAGAGCACGAGCCAGCCATGCCGGCACAGGATAGGCGGAGCGCCGCCACCAATCTTCAGCCGTTCCCAAGGCGAGACAGGGGTCGCGAGCCGGTGATGCGAGTTGAGTAGCCCGGGATGCTGCGCGGCAAGGCTCTTCGGCTCCATCGGACAATAGGAAATCCAAATGCTTTCATGCTCGAGATCCACCATTCGCGACTCGGACTCGCAGACGGTTTCCTCGGGGAGTGTGCCGGGAAAGAGCGGACGGTGAAGGAGGGCCAACTGCATTTTCCCGGCATGATTGGGAATGGCGACGGGGAAGATGCTGGCGTCCTTGTTGTCCACATGAACGAAATCAATGCCTTGGTAGGCTTCAAACCTGGCCAGCCCGAGCCGCTCCCAGCGGAATAGATCTTTCGACATGGCCAAGGCGATCCGGGGACCGTGCGACGAAAGCGCCGTGTAAGTCATGATGTAGTGCCCAAGCGGTTCGACATACGTTACCCGTGCATCCTCGCAGCCGCCACCGCCACCGGGCAGTCGCTCGTAGTCCGCCTCCGGCTCAAGCGCGATGCCTAGCCGCTCAACTCCTGTCGGATCGCCTGCTTCGTTAAAGTTCACGCGGGCGATGCCGATGCGGGAATAGTTGCCCTTTGCGACGAGCCGTGGAAACAGGTAGAGCTCGCCATCCGGACCGCGCACGGCGGCCGGATTCAGGACTCCTTCAACTTCGTTGAGGTTGCCCGGCTCCGGTTCCATTAGAAGTCCCAGGCGCTGTAATTGAAAACCGCTCATGAGGTCTTCTCCTTTTCCGGCTTTGCGGGCAGATCGCCACCGAGGCAAGCGATGATGGCTTCGATCACCCGTTTCGATTCGGTGGGATCCTTGACTTGGATGGCCACCACACCGGCTTCTTTGGCGGGATAGTCGTTCCCACCGGGGAACAGGGCATCGCCGACAAAGATCATCTCATCAATGGCAATACCGAGCGTGTCCCGGAGTTTTATTATCCCGTAGGCTTTGTCGATTCCGGGCTTGGTGACATCAATGGACGTCGTTCCACCGAGGCGCACGGAAAACTCAGGGATCAGTTTGTCGAGACTCGCTTTCATCGTCTTCCGTTTGGAAAAATCCGGATCCCATTTCTTCTTTTCGTCGATGGGTGCCTGTTGCCCAAGCGCGGAGAACGTAATCTGGCTCCCGCGGTCTTCGATGACAACGCCCCACACCTTCGCCGCCTCGAATCCCGAGTCGTTGCTCACCTCTTTCAGCGAGCTGATGATTTTCTCCTTCTCCTGATCGGTGAAATCTTCGGCATAGAGCTGCTCCCAACTGGACTTGTATTGGTAGAACTTGGTTCCGCAGGTGGGCAGCAGGCTTAGATTCCGCAGATGTTTTTCGTGGGGAAGATTAGATAGAATCTGCTTCTCGAATTGCGGCCAGTTTCCGCCGGAAATGATCGCCACCTTTACGATAGCCAGGAGAGCCGAGAGCAAGGTGGCCATCTCGGCATCGAGAGGCGATTTGCTTTCCGCGAGTGTGCCGTCGAGATCGAATACAATGAGTTTTTTCATGATGTTAGATCCGCTTCGGAATTCCATAGCGCGATCGCCGGTTGGTCAGGGCGGTCGTGCGCGTAGGAGAGAAGGCTGATCGCAGCGGTGTTGAGCAGGAGACGCTCTGATCGCTGGACGGAAAGGCCGATCCATCGGCCGGCGAGGACGCGGCAAAGATGCCCGTGGGAAAACAGCGCCACATTTCCATCAAGGGTGCGGAGGCGGGCAATCAGGCGATCGACTCGCTCGGACATCTGAAGGGGCGTCTCTCCATTTGGAGCGCCGTCACGGAAAAGGTTCCACTCCGGCTGCTCCTCGCGAATTTCTTCGGGCGTGCGGCCTTCGTAGTCGCCGTTATCCCATTCGGTAAGGTCGGGTTCGATTTCAGGCGTGGACTTCAACGCCGCGAGCGCACAGGTTTGGCGGGCGCGTTGCAGCGGACTCGTCAAGACATGCGCAAACGAAACGTTCTTGAGGCGCTCCCCGGCCTTTCGCGCCGCCGCTTCGCCATGCGCGGTCAAGGGGAGATCCGTGCGCCCGGTGTATTGGCCGGAGAGCGACCATTCCGTCTCGCCATGACGGATGAGATAGAGGCGCAGGGAGTTTAGTTTGTTGGAAGACATGATCATGAGGTTTCGGGGCTGTGTATGTCCTGCGACACGCGGACAACGAGGATCGCGCTGGAGTGGGCTTCTAAGTGATAGGTCGTTGAATCGTCCAAGTGCGGTTCCTCGCCGTCGGTAAACCAGTCTTGCGGGGTCTCACCGGCGGTGTCGGCCGCCAGATGCCAACGGGTGCCTTGCGGAGCGGGTGGTAGTTCAAAGTCCACCCTCTCGGTTCCGGCATTGAACATCAGGTAGAGCCCGGGGTTTTCGTCATCCTGGATCAGGCAGGCCAGCCGTTTCTCTTGCGGGTCAGTCCAGTTCGGCAAGCCCCCGCGCTCGCTGAACCAGCGGATGTCGGCATCGGTGTAGAATTGCTCTTTGCTCAGAACCGGATGCGCCTGGCGAAAGGCAATCATTCCGCGGACGAAACGGTGAATTTCCTGATGCTGATCCAAGTAGCTCCAGTCGTACCAACTCGTTTCGTTATCCTGGCAGTAGGCGTTGTTGTTGCCGCCTTGCGTGCGGCGAAATTCGTCGCCTCCCAGCAACATCGGCACGCCGCGTGAGATCAACAGGGTCAGCAGGAAGTTTTTGACCTGGCGTTGCCTGAGGGACTCGATTCGGGCATCATCCGTCTCGCCCTCCGCGCCGAAATTCTCACTAAAATTCTGGTTCGTCCCATCGCGATTGCCTTCTCCATTGGCCTCGTTGTGCTTGTCGCGAAAACTCACCAGATCATTCAAGGTGAAGCCATCGTGACAGGTGACGAAATTGATGCTGCACACGGGACATTTGTCCGACTTGGCATAGATGTCGGCACTGCCGGAGATGCGGCTGGCAAACGAACCGAGCATGCCGCCCTCACCCCGCCAGAAGCGGCGAATATCGTCCCGGTAGCGGCCGTTCCACTCCGCCCATCCATGCTGGGAAAAGCTGCCCACCTGATAAGCGCCCGCCGCGTCCCACGCCTCGGCGATATGCTTCGTTTGTCTCAAGATCGGATCCTCGGCGATCTGTTTGAGGACTGGGGCATTGGCCAGCAAATTCCCGGTGCCATCCCGGCCGAGAACCGACGCCAGATCGAAGCGGAAGCCATCCACATGCATCTCGATCACCCAATAGCGCAGCGCGGCCAGGATGTGCTCCCGGACCACCGGATGGTTGGCGTTGATGGTATTGCCGGTGCCGGTGTAGTCCTTGTAGTATCGTTTGTTCTCCTCCAGCGTGTAGAATATCGCGTTATCAATGCCGCGAAAACACAGGGTCGGGCCCAATTCATTTCCCTCGGCGGTGTGGTTGAACACGACATCGAGGATCACTTCGATACCGGCGCGATGGAGTGCGCAGACCATTTCCTTGAACTCCAACTTCTGCTGTCCCGTGCTTCCCGAGCTGCTGTAGGAGCCTTTGGGCGCGAAGAAAGCCACGGGATCGTAGCCCCAGTAATTTCTGAGTGGTTGGCGGGTTTCCGGATTCATACCCGTCTCCATGGATTCGTTGAACTCGTGGACTGGCATCAGTTCGACAGCCGTCACACCCAGTTCCTTCAGGTAGGGTATTTTCTCCATCAGCCCGCGGTAGGTGCCAGGGTGCTCCACACCAGAGCTGGGATGAATGGTGAAACCGCGAACATGTGTTTCATAAATCACGGTCTTCGACCAGGGATGCCGGAGCGGCTGGTCGTCATGCCAGTCGAATTGCTCGTGGGAAAACACGCATTTCGGCATCTCCCCGGCATCATCCAGTTTTGAAAAAGCCAGGTCTTTCTCCGGCGCGGACGGATCGTATCCGAGAGCGGGGCCGAAATCCCAATCCGGCAATCGCGTGATCGCAGTCGCACAAGGATCCAGGAGCAGTTTGTTGAAATTGAAGCGATGGCCCTCGTCGGGTTGATACGGGCCGTCCACCCGGTAGCCGTAGAGTTGGCCGGATTGAATGCCCTCAAGCCAGACGTGCCACACGTCGCCGGTGCGGTTGCGCGTGGGATCGAGATCAATCACCTTGGCCGGCGTTGCGTCTTCGGGATGGTCGAACAACTCCAGCCGAACACGGCTCGCGTGACGACTGAACAAGGAGAAATTAACGCCGCCTTCCGATTCATGTGGTCCCAAGGGCAAAGGAACGCCCCTACGAACTTCAGTGTGTTCCGAAACCTCCGCTACGTATTCCTGCAACGGGGGTTCGGGCGTGGTGGGATCCTTAGTCGCGCCGGTTTTTTCTGAGGTTCGGCCTGACACGGACAGCTTCCCGCCTGCTGACGGTTCCATTGTTTTTTGTTTGTTTGGCTTTCGCATCGGTCGTTCTCCTTTGTCATTGCGCCCAGTTCATTCAGCTTTTGACGGGTGGCATGGCGACGTTTCCAGCGTGTCGCGTATGCGATTTTCCAAGGTCGTGGCCGCAATGCATACAGAAGGGTTTGGCCACCCCGGGTAGCTTGGGCGCGCCCGGTGCGCACAACTTGCAGCCACCGATGTCCTCCGATGATTCGGCCAGCTTGGCGGCGTCGAGTGCGACGATCCTCGCGACATCCACGCGGCATACGTGGGGTTCGCGCAGAAGCAGCTTATAGAGCGACTGCGGAGACCATACCCAATACTTGCGCCCGAGGAGATAGGAGACCAGGCCCGCGCAATTCATCCAGCCGCGCATCTGACTGCCATGTCCGGGGATGGATTCGCGCACATGCAGCACGTCGCCGCGTGCCCCCCAGACGAGAAATTTCCTTGCCTGCTCTGAGGTGATGGTGCTCGAGAGCAGCCGGTGCCACCAGGGCTCGAAGAGGGTCCATTCGCCGTTGCCCGCCGGCCGCAAGGCGAAGACATGCTTGTGGCGCTTGTTCACGAACCGGTGCCACCATTGCTTCTCGAGCCCCGGCACAAAACAGACCAGCCAGGTCGCCGCTTCGATCGTCACCGGGGATCCATCCTTGTCGATTTCGATCTCGGTAGCCTCCGGATCGAGTGAGGTTGGGTCCGTGTGTTGCGCGAAATGCGGTTCGGACACGGACGGTTTTGCTTCCTCTCGCGTTGGTTTGTTTTTATTCATTTGAGAACCTCCTGTTACTGTTTTTTGGAGCTGGGTTGATGATTTGGGTCTGATGTTCGGTGCTGTTGGATTCAGTTGGCTTTTTTTGAATGTGCTCACCGCTGCCATGGGATTCGGGCTGTAACCTGCGGAGCCTGTGCAGATGCTCCGCAGGAGTGGCACAGTCGCAATGGTTGGGAATGACACCCGCCAGATCCAATGCCAATACGGCAGCGACGCTCTGCGGAAGCTGCGCTGGAGTGGAGTTGAAAATGTGCGGCGGGAAGATCGCGATGCCGCGATCGCTGGCAAAGAGGTCGGCGGTGAACATGAGCCGGAGACGCTCGCAGTAAAATCCCATGTGTCCGTGGGTGTGGCCGGGAAGATGAACTGCCCGCAAGCCATGCCATACGTCGATGAAGTCGCCATCGTCCAGCAAGCGGTCAGGAACGAACGGCTGGAAGGACAGAACGCGTCTGCCAACGCTCTCCAAACAACCCGTGACTCGCGCCCAGCCGCCATATTGCGCACGACCGCAGTAGTGGTCTGCGTCGAGACGTGGGGCGGCAATCCAAGCACCGGTTTCACGGGCGATCGTGGCCACGTTGAAGATGTGGTCGAGATGCCCGTGGGTGACGATGATTCCGCGAATGGGTTCGCGCTCCCAGCCGCGTTGGCGGAGTGCGCGTTGCAAAAGGAAGCGCCCGCCGATGAATCCCGAGTCGATCAAATACAGCCCGGATGCGTCTCGAAGGACGTAAAAATTCAGCCCGACGGGTGTTCGGATCTGGATGACATCGGGATGTAGAGCGGCGTTTAGCATAATGGCCAATCGGTTTTGATTCTGTTTATTGTTCGAAATCCGGTTATCGCTGCCACAGGATGTGAGCGGCTTCCAAGGGAACTGCGACACCGTCGTGGTGCGGTATGATCCGCGCTGTGTAGTCGAGCGCCGGGCGGGTCGCCGGCACTGCGGCACTGTAAACGCAGCCGCCCGCCGCGCCGTCCAGTTGGCGGACGAGTTTCATTTTCTGGTGGACGGGCGTTTCGTCATCGACGCCATCGGCGTAAAGTTCGACCCGCACGGTATTCGGATCGAGGACATCGAGGTAAACCTGCACCTCAAATGCGTGCTGCTCGCCGTTCGTTTCCACCTTCACTTCGCCGAAGCGCAGCTTGCTCCATTTTTGGTCAAGACTGTGCCGCCAATCAACCACTTGCTTGCCGGTTGCGCCCTTATTGTCAACGCGCAGTTGGTAAGCGGCGGCAGTTGGCAGGTAGTGTTGCTCGGTGTATTCACGCACCGCACGGTTGGCGGAGAAACGCGGGGTCAATTTCGCCATGCTTTCCCGCATTCGTGCGACCCAGGCGGCGGGAATTCCGTCGGCATCGCGGTCGTAAAAATCGGGGACGACCTCGTTTTCGAGTCGCTCGTAAAGCATTTCAGCTTCGGCAGCATCCCAAGCAGTATCGTCGCCATGCTCATGGCCATCACCGATCGCCCAGCCCACTTCCGGCGTGTAAGCTTCGGCCCACCAGCCGTCCAACTCCGATAGATTGATTCCGCCATTCACGAGAACCTTCATGCCGCTCGTGCCGCTCGCCTCCCAGGGTCGCTGCGGGGTATTGATCCAGACATCCACGCCCTGCACCAGGTGCCCGGCCAAGTGGATGTCATAATCACTGAGAAAAATCACACGAGCGCGGGCCTGGGGCTGCCGGATGAATTGCGTCCATTCCTGAATCAGGGCATGCCCCGTCGGGTCGCCCGGATGGGCTTTGCCCGCCAGGATGAGTTGCACCGGACGCTCCGGATGATTGAGGATTCGCAGCAAGCGTTCCGGATCGTGCAGCAGCAGGTTCGGTCGCTTGTAGCTTGCGAAGCGCCGTGCGAAGCCGAGCGTCAACACCTTGGGATCAAATATCTGCTTCGCCATTTCCACCGCCTCGGGCGCCGCGCCTGAGGTCGCCAGTTGCCGGGACAATCGTTCGCGGGAGAATTCCACCAGCGACTTGCTCGCGGCGATGCGAAATTTCCAGAGCTTGGCGTCGGAAACGCGACGAATGTCCTTTCCCAGGTTTTCGGTTGTTCCCAGCCAGCGATCTTTGCCACAGGCTTCCGTCCAGAGAGCGTCCGCCTCCGCTGAGTCCCAGGTTGGCATGTGAACGCCGTTGGTCACGTGCCTGACGGGCACTTCGTCCACCGGCCAGTGCGGAAAGAGCGGAGCAAAGAGATGTCGGCTGACTTTCCCGTGCAAGCGACTCACACCATTCACCGCTCCGCTGCCCCGGATGGCCAGATAGGCCATGTTGAAACTCTCCGATGAGTCGTTGGGATTCATGCGTCCCAAAGCCATCAGATCGTGGCTGGATATACCGAGTTTCTGCTCGGCATATCCGCCGAGATATTGCCCGATGAGAGCCGGAGTGAAACGGTCAAAACCTGCGGGGACCGCCGTGTGCGTGGTGAAGAGGTTGCCCGCCCGCGTCGCAGCCAGCGCAACTTCGAAGGTCTGCCCGGTTTCCTCCATGAAAGTCCGGGCGCGTTCCAACGTGGCGAAGGCCGCGTGCCCTTCATTGAGGTGACAGACTTCGGGTTGCATGCCGATGGCCCGCAGTAGTCGCCAGCCGCCGATCCCGAGGAGCAGTTCCTGTTTGAGACGCAGCTCCGGTCCGCCGCCATACAGCTCGCTGGTGATCCCGCGATGGGCGGGGAAGTTCGCCGCATCATTGCTGTCGAGTAGATAAAGCTTCACGCGCCCGACCTGAACCTGCCAGGCGCGCAGCCAGACCGAGTAACCGGGCAAGGCGATTTGCAAGCGCAACCACTCGCCGTTGGGTTGGCGTAAGGGCATGATCGGCAACTGTCCGGGGTCGTTGTACGGGTAGAGTTCCTGCTGTGCGCCGTCCTTGTCGATCACCTGACGAAAATAGCCTTGCTGGTAGAGCAGCCCGACACCGACCACCGGCACGCCCAGATCGCTGGCGGCTTTGAGTTGATCACCCGCCACATTGCCGAGCCCGCCCGAGTAAATGGGCAGCGCTTCGCTCAACATAAATTCCATGCTGAAATACGCGACGCATTTCAAGGGAGACTGCGGATGCTCTTGCTGAAACCACGCGGGTGACTCCACCGCCTCACGCTTGGCTTTTAACAGGTCATCCACCCGTTTCCGGAAAGCAGGATCAGCCAACAAACTTTTGAGTTTGTCCTGTGACACGGTTTGCAAGACGACCCACGGATTTTGCGTCATTTCCCACAGGTCGGGATCAAGCTGCCGCCACACTTGGTCGGTCGCATGGTTCCACGACCAGCGCAGATCCAAGGCCAGCTCGGCAAGGGAATCGAACCCCTCAACCTCCTTGGGTGGAGGGCTATACATTGAGTGGCTGTCGTGCGTTTGTTTGTTTGAAGTCATCATGGTTTCCTTGCTCATGCCTTGTTTTCCAAATCCGCGACTTTCGCCAAACGGCGGCGAAAGCGCTCCTCGCCGATGAATCGTGCGGCGAGAAAGGTTTGCGTTAATTCCCAGGCAAGCGCATGGCCCACGACCAAGCCGCCGAAGCAGATCATATTCAGATCGTCATCCTCGACGCCCTGATGCGCTGAAAAGTTTTCGTGAATCAGGCAGGCACGCACGCCGGGAATCTTGTTCGCACAGACCGATGCGCCGACGCCGCTTCCGCAAATGGCGATACCACGTTCCACTTTTCCTGCGGACACCGCACGGGCCAGGGGCACGACAAAATCCGGGTAGTCATCATCCGGCACGAGTTGGCGGTCGCCGAAATCAATCACCTCCGCACCGGTCTCGCGGAGCATCTTGGTTAGATACTCCTTCAACTCATAACCGCCGTGGTCGGCTGCGATACCCACAACTTTCGTCACCTTCTGCAGACAGCGAGCTTGGAGAGATGAAGTGCTAGTCATTTGAGCCCCCTTTCCATTGCGGCGGTGTATTCCCCGCGCCGTGCGGCTTGGTTGCACCGGGCGCGATGCAGCAGTGCCGCCTGAGCCGCCGCCACATTGGCTTCATCCCCCCGCCAGATTTCCAAAGCCGGTTGTTGAATGGCACGGGCATACGAAAACGCCAGCGCCCACGGCACGCGTGTCTTGAATCGCAGGTTCATCGCATTCAAGCGAGCCGAGGCGAGTTCACCCGATTGCCCGCCAGAGAGGAAGGCGATCCCCGGAACAGCTGCCGGGACGGTGCGCAGAAAACATTTCACCGTGGCGTCCGCGACTTCATCCACGGTTGGCTGATCAGGGCAATCCAGCCCTGGCAACACCATGTTCGGCTTCAGGATCATGCCTTCCAGCAATACGCGTTGGCAGTTCAACTGGATGAAGACGTTCCGCAGCGCTTCCTCCGTGACTTTGAGACACCGCTCCAAGGTATGATTGCCGGCCATGAGCACTTCCGGTTCCACGATGGGAACCAGCCCGGCCTCCTGGCACAAGGCGGCGTAGCGCGCCAGTGCGTGCGCGTTGGCTTCCAAGCCACTGCGACTGGGAAGTCCGTCGCCGATGGCAATCACCGCACGCCATTTGGCAAATCGCGCGCCCATTTGAAAATACTCTTTCAAGCGGTCCCGCAATCCATCCAGGCCTTCGGTGATCTTTTCACCGGGATGACCGGCCATCTCCTTCGCGCCGGTGTCCACCTTGATGCCGGGAACGATTCCCGCATCGCTGAGAACTTTGAGAAATGGCGTGCCATCCGTTTTCTGTTGTCGAATCGTCTCGTCGTAGAGGATCACGCCGCTGATGGACTCGCCAAGGCCGGGCGTGGTGATGATCAATTGGCGATAAGCTCGCCGGGCTTCCTCGGTCTGTGGAATGTCGAGCGCGGCAAAGCGTTTGTTGCAGGTGGGATTGCTTTCATCCATCGCGAGGATGCCCTTGTTGTCCGCCATGAGAGCTTGCGCGGTATCGATGAGTTGGCTGGTGGAATTCATTTCGAATCACTCCATTTCCAGTTCCGGATCTCCGGCATGTCCTGGCCGTTTTCATCGATGTATTGCTTGTGCTCGATCAGCTTGGCTTGGAGTTTCTTCTTGAGGGCGATGCCTTCTTTTCCGGTTTGTGGCAGGCGGTCGATGGTGTCCATCACGAGGTGGAAACGGTCGAGGTCGTTCAGCACGGTCATGTCGAAGGGCGTGGTGATCGTGCCTTCCTCCTTGTAGCCGCGGACGTGGATGTTGCCGTGATTCGTGCGGCGATACGTCAGCCGGTGGATCAACCACGGATAACCATGGAAGGCGAAGATGATTTCCTTGTCCTTGGTGAAGAGCGCATCGAACGCTTCGTCGGTCAGGCCGTGCGGATGCTCGCTCGACGGTTGCAGTTTGAAAAGGTCGATGACATTGACCACGCGGACTTTCAGGTCGGGCAGATGTTCGCGCATGATGGAAACCGCGGCGAGCGTCTCCAGCGTGGGTACGTCGCCACAGCAGGCCATGACGACATCGGGTTCGCCGCCGTCGTCATTGCCGGCCCAATCCCAGATGCCGATTCCTGCGGTGCAGTGTTTGACGGCTTCGTCCATCGTCAGCCATTGCGGTGCCTGATACTTTCCGGCGATCACGACGTTGACGTAGTGGCGGCTGCGCAAACAATGATCCCAAACCGAAAGCAGGCAGTTGGCATCCGGCGGCAGATAGACGCGCACGACGGAGGCTTTCTTGTTCACGACGTGATCGATGAAGCCCGGATCCTGATGCGTGAAACCGTTGTGCATCTGCTGCCACACGTGGGAGGCCAGCAAGTAGTTCAGCGATGCGATGGGCGCGCGCCACGGAAGTTCAGCCGTGACTTTTAACCATTTGGCGTGCTGGTTGAACATCGAGTCAATGATGTGGACGAAGGCTTCGTAACAATTGAAGAGCCCGTGCCGCCCGGTGAGCAGATAGCCTTCAAGCCAGCCTTCGCACTGATGCTCACTCAGCATTTCCATGACGCGACCGTCGATAGCGAGGAACTCGTCGTTATCCTGTGTGCGCGCGTCCCACTGGCGGTCCGTCACTTCGAAGACCGCAGTCAGGCGGTTGGAGAGCGTTTCGTCCGGGCCGAAGATGCGGAAGTTGCGTTGCTCGCGATTCAGTTTGACCACGTCGCGCAGAAATACGCCGAGTTCGTGCGCGTCGGCAGCGAGAACCGATCCGGGTGATGGCACGTCCACCGCGTATTCGCGAAAGTCCGGCATGATCAGGTCACGGAGAAGCAGTCCACCGTTCGCCTGTGGATTTGCTCCCATTCGCCGTTCGCCTTTGGGCGCGAGTTCGGCCAGTTCCGGCATCAGGCGGCCTTGGACATCGAACAGTTCTTCCGGCTTGTAACTGCGCAACCATTCCTCCAGTAGCTTGAGATGTTCGGGATGCGTGGCTGGGTCGGAGAGCGGCACTTGATGTGCGCGGAACGTGCCTTCGATTTGCTGGCCATCCACCCACTTCGGGCCGGTCCAGCCTTTTGGGGATTTGAGGACGATCATCGGCCAGCGCGGGCGCACGGTGTTGCCATTGACGCGGGCTTCGTGCTGGATGCGTTTGATCTCCTCCATCACCGCGTCGAGCGTCGTCGCCATGGCCTCGTGCATGAGCGTCGGCTCATCTCCCTCGACGTAATAGGGCGTCCAACCGTTGCCTCGGATGAACTGATCCAGTTCCTCCGGTTCGATGCGCGCGAAAATGGTGGGGTTGGCGATCTTGTAGCCGTTGAGGTGCAGGATCGGCACTACCGCCCCGTCGGTCGCTGGGTTGAGAAACTTGTTAGAATGCCACGCAGTAGCCAGCGGGCCAGTCTCTGCCTCGCCGTCACCCACACAGCAAGCCACGATGAGTTCGGGATTATCGAACACAGCCCCGAACGAATGGCTCAACGAATAGCCCAGTTCGCCGCCTTCGTGGATCGAGCCGGGACATTCCGGCGAGGCATGGCTTGGGATTCCGCCCGGAAACGAGAACTGCTTGAACAGCTTTTGGAGTCCAGCCTCGTCTTGGCTGATAGTCGGATAGATCTCGCTGTAAGTGCCTTCGAGATAGGTGTTGGCCACCACCGCTGGCCCGCCGTGTCCTGGGCCGGAGACGTAAATCATGTCGAGGTCGTATTTCTTGATGACCCGGTTCAGGTGGACGTAGATGAAATTCTGTCCCGGCGTCGTGCCCCAATGGCCGAGCAACATGTGCTTGATGTCCGAGAGTTCGAGCGGCCGCTTGAGCAGGGGATTATCCAAGAGATAGATCTGGGCGACAGAGAGGTAGTTTGTCGCGCGCCAGTAGGCGTCGGTTTTTTGGAGCAGTTCCGGCGTAAGTGTGTTTGTCTTCATAATTTGTCTGGTTTCAAAATGCGGCACACGGAGCGTGCAATCATCAGTTCTTCGTCTGTGGGGATCACGCGAACCGTTACGCGGCCGGCGACTGCGGAAATCACCGCTTCCGTTGCAGCGTTCCGGGTTTCATCGAGTTCAATTCCGAGAAAGCCGAGTCCTTCGCAGATGCGGGAGCGGACAAGCGGCGCGTTTTCACCGATGCCGCCTGCGAAGACCAAGGTGTCGAGTCCGCCGAGTGCGGCGGCGTAAGCGCCGATCCACTTCTTCGCCTGATAGCAAAACAGCGCCACGGCTTCCGCCGCCCGGGCATCCTCCTTTTCGTGTTCGAGCAAGTCGCGCATGTCAGAGCTGGTTTCGGACACTCCGAGCAGACCGGACTCTTGATTTACCATGTTCTGAAATTGCGGCGCAGTCATTTGTTCTGTTCGCGCCATGTAGGAGACCAGTCCCGGATCCAGGTCTCCCGAGCGGCTGCTCATCACCAAGCCCGCCGTCGGCGTGAAGCCCATGCTGGTGTCGATGCTCTTGCCATCGCGCACGGCGGCCATGCTCGCGCCGCTGCCGAGATGGGCGAGGATCACGCGCCCCTTTTTTGCCGCCGGGTCGCCGAGGCGTGCGAGTTCCTCCATCAGGAACTCGTAGGACAAGCCGTGGAAGCCGTAGCGGCGAACGCCAGCCGCCTCGTAGCGTCGCGGAATCGGCAGCAGACTGGCGACCCGTGGCATGGTTTGGTGAAACGCGGTGTCGAAACACGCCACTTGAGGCAAGGCAGGATAACGCTGGCCGAACGCCTCCATCAATTCGATCTCAAGCGGCAGATGCTCGGGGTCATACGGCGTGATGCGGCGCAATTCATCGAGCAACCCTGGCGTGACTCGCTCCGGTTCGCTGTGCGACATCCCATGCACCACCCGGTGTCCCACGGCTCTGATTGAGGCGAACACCTGCTGCGTTTCAAGCCAACCCAGTAGAAAATCGACAGCCGATTGCTGATCATCCACATTAATGGTGCGACGATCCGGTAGTGTTCCGGCAGAGTCCTTGAAGGTCAAGCTCATGCCGCTTTGACCGACGCGATCCACCTTGCCAACCAGCCGTCGGCGCAACGGTTCGCCTTCCTCATACAGCGCAAACCGGATGCTCGACGAGCCGCCGTTGATTGCCAGAAGAGAACCAGCCTCCACCGAGCTTGCTGGACTTTTCAACTGATGATTGATGGTCATGTCAGGATTTACTATGTCTTGAGTCTGGTTTACATTTCATGGGTTCGCGCTTCATTCCGGTTTATCGGTTTCAAAGCCACTTGCGGCCCAGCCAGCCGATGGTTTCGAAAAAATACTCCTGCCACTTTCGTTGCTCCCACACCTGCCGGGTGATCTCAGCGGACTCGGTCAGATCCTGCTCAAATTGGTCCTGAAGCTGGCGGCACAGCGGCTCATCACGCGTGATCAGGTTCAACTCGTAGTTCAGGAGAAAGCTTCGGTAATCCATGTTTGCCGTGCCGATGGTCGCCCGATTACCGTCAATGACTGCGGTCTTGGCGTGGAACATGCGCGGGAGATACTCATAGATCCTGACTCCGGCAGCCAACAGGTTCGCGTAGGCGGCGCGGGCGGCCCAACGGGTGATGGGCACGTCGCTTTTGCGTGGAACCAGCAGGCTTACTTTCACCCCGCGACGCGCCGCCTCCACCAATCCGTGTTGCGTCCGGTGGTCGGGAACGAAATAAGGTGTGGCGATTTGAATGCTCCGCCGGGCCTCCGCAAACAGGGTTCTGTAGCTGCAACGCAGGCGGCGCAGGCAAGCACGGGTTTGGTTCGGCATCAGCACGCTCCCGGGCGAGGCGGATTCCCGCGGCTCCCAGTCAAGCTCGCGCCGCCAGAACGCGGCAAAGCAGGCCGCCGCTTGTCGAGCGAGCGGGCCGCGGAGGCAAACATGGGTGTCGCGCCACCGCTGCCCTCCGTAGAACATACGGGAGCTTTCCCGATGAATGTTAAACCCTCCCAGATACGCCACTTCGCCGTCCACGACGAGCAGCTTCCGGTGGCTCCGCCGCCAGTATCGCCGCAGACGACCCCATCGCCACGGTCGAAAGCGCCGCACCTCGACTCCGCTGTCACCCAGATGACGCGCCAGCCTTTTGGACCAGCGGGAGCGGGAACCCTCTGCGTCGAGCAGCAAGCGCACGCGGACACCCGCCGCGGCCCGTTCGACCAGCGCGTCAGCGAAGCGCCTTCCCACCTCATCGTCGGCAAAGAGGTAACTCTCCAAGCCGACCCCGTGCCGCGCAATGGCGATGGAGTCGATCATCGCCGCATAGAGATCGTCGCCCTCGGTATAGAGGATGGCGTCGGCATCGCGCCCAGTCTCCAGCGAAGGCAGGCAGTCGTGTGGGTGAGTGATAGGCATCAGCAGGTCAATTTCATGGTTAGATGTTTCCCGTTGCCGAGGCACGGAAGGAGGCTTGCCACGCGGTGGATTTGTCCGCCTGGTATTTGGAAGTTCTGTCGTGCATGTCTTTCATGTGGCTAACTTATGACTTCCCCATGCGAAGGCTCAGATTATAGATTCCCGCGATCAGCACCCCCGCGAACCAGCCCAGAACAAAGGTGGTGACCAGCCCCAGCAGGACTTGGCCCGGGGGAACGCTGGTTTTCAGGATCGGCCCCACATCGAGACCGTGCAACAGGCTGTTGAAGAAGGTTACCGCTGCGTTATGTGGCACGGTGGCCATGGTCAGCATGCAGCCAAGGTAGAAGACCAAGCCGGTCACACCAAAGGCGAGTCCAAGACATTTGGGATTCAGGGAAGCGGAACCTCCTCTATTTTTAGTGCTTGTGTTCATGGTCATTGTCTACTTTCTCGTGATCATTGTGCATGCCGAAGTGCATCAGGTGGCAGAGCATCATCGCGCCGAGGGCGATAGCCAGCACCCAGCCGGTTCCCAGCCCGAAGGCCGGGAGTAGAAAGATCAGCAGCAGCGCTAGGCCGCAGCCGGCCACCATCATTATTAGGTGTTTCATTCTTTAGTTTTTATGGGTTGTTGCGGGCTTTGCCATGTGCGTGCAGCGGCACGCCGCAACGCCGCCAGGTGAAGTGCTCATAAACGCTCGACCAATACATTCCGAACCCGGCTGCGAAGAGCAGTTCCTCGATCGGCATGTGCAAAATATGGAAACCTATCAAGACATCGAGCCGCCAGACGCGCTCGATGTATCCCGGCGAGAGCCAGCGCAGACCTTGCAGCAGCGCGATGTAACAGAGCACGAAGAGCAGGCCACCGACCCATGTCTTGGTCATCAAATCGGGCCGACACAGCAACGCCGCGCCAGCGCCGACGAACATGGCAATGATAGCCGGATAGATCGGATTCCACGGTAGAAAGTAGAGTGCGAGGAAAGTGATGACAGGCGACCAAAGCGCGAGACGGTGACGCTCGTGCCGAGGATTCTGTTTCTCCGTAGGATCAATGAGCTGTATAGCGCGACCGGTTATCACGTTGTAAAGCACTGCTGAAATGCCGCCGATTGCGAAGCAAAAAATCAGGCTCTCGATGTCGAAGCCAGTCCGTTGCGCGAGATCGAAGAGGCTGGGCGGATTCCAATACTCCGGCACGAAAAGCGGCTCGGTGAGGCCGAAGGGCATCGTGAAGATGCTGACCCACCACATCACCCGGCGCATTGCCGGGAACGCGGCGAAGAGGATGATCCACGGTAGTAGAAAAGCGCTCGCCCAGATAAGCCAGACATAGTGGTCGTTGGAAAACATAGTTGCGGAAGAAGTTATCAGGCAGAGCCGATGTAGCGCTTCCGATTACACGAAAGCTGGAGAATTTTAGTCGGGCATCTCGTCCCTTGTTTTTGTCATGGCACCCCATTGACCCCAGCGCGGGATGAACATCGGCGTCCTCTTTCGATATTCGCGATATTCATCGCCGAATTCTTCCTCGACTTTTCGCTCTTCACTTCGCGCCAGCAGGTAATAGGCGAGAACGATGACGGGGAATAGCGCGACGGAGAAAACGGTGGGCCAGTGGACAATGCCCTCGCCAAAGATCGCGATGAACAGTCCGGTGTATTGCGGGTGCCGCACCAGACCATAGAGGCCATCGGTGACGAGCCGGTTTTCATTCCGGGCGCGATGAACTTGCCGCCATCCCTGCATGAATATGCCAAAGCCGGCGAACAGAAGAATGTAGCCGAGGATCATCGCGATCATCATTCCCATCTCGCCGATCCCCAGTAGCGTGGACCAGAGACTGGCGTTGAGATTGGGCGCATCGAGTCCGAAGAACCGGACGAGCAGATAGATGGTCAGCGGAAAGCCATACATCTCCGCGTAGAGGGCGATGATGAATGCCTGGACCACACCGGCGCTAGCCCACTCCTTCCACGTTTTGGGCGCGAGGTAGCGGTAGAGTAACCATGAGGCTAACACGATAAAGATCAGGGCAAGGCCCCAAGCGCCGGAATGTGCGATATGTTCTTTCATGATTTTGTTTCAGGTTGAGGTTCGGCTTTGGGTTCATCTTTCCGAATCTCCCGCTCTGACTTCTCTTGGGTTTTGATTCTCAGCAGTCGCGCGTTGATGGCCACAATCACCGTGCTCGCGGCCATCAGCACCGCACCCACAGCGGGTGTGAGCAGCACTCCCCACGCGTATAGCGCCCCGGCCGCCAGCGGAATGGCGACGACGTTGTAGCCAGTGGCCCAGACCAGGTTTTGAATCATCTTGAGGTAAGTGGCGCGGGAAAGTGTCAGGATCGCCACCACATCCGAGGGATTGCTTCTGACCAGAATGACGTCGGCGGTTTCCACGGCGACATCCGACCCCGCACCGATGGCGATTCCCAAATCAGCCTGCGCCAATGCGGGGGCGTCGTTCACGCCGTCGCCGGTCATGGCGACCAACTCGCCCCGGGCCTGGACCTCTTTCACTTTGGCGGCTTTGTCCTGGGGCAGGACCTCGGCGAAGTATTCATCCAGACCGATCTGGTCCGAAACCCATTTGGCGGTCGCTTCGTTATCGCCGGTAAGCATCATGCACCGGATGCCCATTTCCTTGAGTGTCGCGACGGCCTGCTTCGATTCGGGACGGATGATGTCGGCCAGAGCTATCGCTCCTTTCAGCGCTCCATCCACCAAGACAAACACCACTGTCTTGCCTTGCGCTTGCAGTGGTTCGACGCGTTCGTCCGTCATCTCGATGTTCTGTTCGCGCAGAAATCCCGGACTCACCACCTTGATCTCCTTGCCCTCGACCCGGCCTTCCGCGCCTTTGCCGGCAATGCCTCTGAAGTTTTCCACCGGCGACTTTTTCTCGGAGGCTCCGGCAATCGCTTTGGCAATGGGATGTTCGGAATTCGCATCCACCGAAGCCGCGTAGCGGAGCAGCGTTTCTTCGTCGATGTCCTGCGAAAGCAGGAGCGTATCCGTCACGCCAAAGCGTCCTTCGGTGAGAGTGCCGGTCTTGTCGAAGATGATGGCTTGCAGCTTCCGCGCGCCCTCGAACGCGACGCGGCTGCGAATGAGCAGGCCGTTCTTCGCGGCGAGAGCGGTGGAAACAGCCACGACCAACGGCACCGCGAGACCCAGAGCATGCGGACAAGCGATGACCATCACGGTCACGGTGCGTTCGATGGCGAATGCGAACTCCTTGCCCATGAGGAGTTCCCAGATCAGGAAGGTGACGACGCCGCCGCCAAGCGCAACAACGGTGAGCCACATCGCCGCAGTGTTGGCTAGATCCTGGGTTTTGGATTTGCTTTCCTGGGCCTGTTTGACGAGGTCGATGACCTGCGAGAGAAACGAATCTTTGCCAGTGCCCTTGACCTCGATGGTGAGCGAGCCTTCGCCGTTGATGGCTCCACCAATTACCTTGCCGCCGGTCTTCTTTGCGACAGGCGTTGATTCCCCGGTGAGCATCGCTTCGTTGACCGAGCTTTCTCCCTCCACGATGACACCGTCGGCGGGAATCTTTTCGCCCGGTTTGATCAGAACCTTGTCATCGACCGCCAGCTCGCTGAGCGGCACGTCTTTCACGCTGCCGTCGGGCATGATTTTGTGGGCGTCGGACGGCATAAGCTTCGCCAATTCCTCCAGCGCCTTTGAAGCGCCCATGATGGATTTCATTTCAATCCAATGTCCGAGCAACATGATGTCCACGAGCGTGGCCAATTCCCAAAAGAACATTTTGCCGGTCAGGCCAAACACCACGGCGCTGCTGTAAAGATAAGCGGTGGCGATGGCGACGGAGATGAGAATCATCATGCCCGGCTTGCGAGTCTTCAGCTCATCGAACATCCCCTTGAGGAAGGGCCAGCCGCCATACCAGAAGACGGCGGAGGAGAAACCGAACAGGACGTAAATATCGCCGGGAAAACTGATCGCTTCCCCCAACCCGACCAACTTTTGTAGCATCGGCGAGAGGACGAGAATCGGCAGGGTCAGGATCAGCGAGATCCAGAAGCGTTTGCGGAAATCCGCCGCCATGTGCGCATGATGATCGCCGTGACCTTTGTGTTCATCCGGATGGTCGGAGCCATGACCCTTGGCCTCCTCGTCCGGCACCGCTTTGCCTTCGGCCTTTTTTGTGTCTGCGTGTTCGTGCTCTTTCATTGAGGTCTCCTGTCATTTAGTGCTGGTTCGTCCGTCATCCCCGGCCGCTTGCGGACTTCGCTCAATAGCTCCAGTGGAGGGAGTGACCGGGATGCCAGATGTAGTGGCAGATGATGACTACCGACAAAAAGACGATGAGAAACCAAAACAGAACGTCGATGCCGGTCTCCGCTTCCCTTTCTACGGGCGCACGTTCTTCGAGATTCGTAGTATCAATTGCCTTGCCTTTGGCTGCGCTCCGGTTCCGCGCCGAGCGCGGAGTGGCTGCTAACAAAATCAGGGTGACGAAAAATCCCATAAAAAGGAACGGCATCCACGCCACGCCCCACCCGGTGGGGCCAAAGGGAGTGATCCACAGGCCTCCGCCCCAGGAGAACAGGAAGATCACGAAGAAAAACCAGAAGAAACTATTCCAAGGCCCCCGGGTGCCCAAGGCGAGACCGAAGAGCCAGGCAATCCCCAGCCCTACGAAAAGGGCATACAGCAGATGTGTTAGATACATAATTTTATTTTCCTAATATTTAGTGTTTTAACTTCTACTCCCCATGGTTGCCCGTGGTCTTGCCAGTGGGGTCCGTGTCGTTTTCCCAGTATCCTGGTTGATCGTAATGCCGGTGCAGGCCGGTTTCATAATCCCGTGTCAGTAGAGACTCCTCCGTGTACTCCGGTGACTCTTTGATGGCATCGCGGGAAAGATTGACGAAGACTTTCGACTCGCTCCAGCTCACTCGCTCGATCCATTTCGGAGAAACCAGGACCTTCTTCCCCGGCCACCAGTTCCGGGTATCGACGACCAAGTAACGAATCGCCCACGTCTCCTCATCGATGATGAAATCCTCGACGTGGCCAATCTCGCCGTCCGCAGCTTGGATGTGATGGCCCTTCACAGCGTCCGTGCTGCGCAAATGGTGATCCCGCGCTTCCTCACTTCGGGGGGAATCCTCTCGTGGCTCAGGGTTTACCATCGGGTAGGGATAATAGCCCCACATGAACGGGCCGTACCAATACATCGGCAATCCATAATGCCCGTAGTAAGACTCCTCGAATTGGCGGGAGACGGGCTTGTCACTTTGCCGCAATGGACTTTCCTCGATCTGCTTTTTGGTTAACCCGACTTCGATGTGTTCCTCTTTTCCAACGATCGCCCCGAGCGAATGCGGGGAGATCAGAACCTGCCTGTCCGTCAGCCATGTTCCTGTGTCGGCGACCAGATAGCGAACCACCCAGCGGCAGTCATCAAAGTAGAATTCCCGGACCTTCCCAATTTCTCCGTCGAGGCTGTCCAATCGGTAGCCCTTCAGAGTTGTCGCTTTGTGTAACATAATTTTTGTTTCGTTGTTGCTCCTCTCAATCTAGGGCTTCTGAGGGGGGGCGCTATGGGGTGTTACCCCCATGCGAGATTTGATTTCAGTTTGCCTGACGCCGCCTCCTTCGTGATTTCCACAAGGGTGCTTCCACTTCCTGCTGTCAGTCCGGTAGCACATATCGGATGAGCTTGCGTGACAGCCAGAATGTCAGGGGAAACAAGAGAAGCAGTTGCGCCACCGGCAGCACTGAAACCGGGGTGCCAGGCACACGCGGATTTATGTCAGTGTAGGCCCAGCGCGAGGTTGCCAGTGCCCAACTCTCGACGAAGACACTCAGCGCCAAGGCGGAGCCAAGCAACGTGACCCACTGCTGCCAGCGCCAGGACCCAAGCAGCCATAGCCAGCGCCTCGAAACGGCCGCGACCAAGCCCTGCGCCATCCACGTCAGCACGACATCGCCGAGCGTGGCGTAGAGCATCGCGGTCTGTCCGGCATTCCCTCCCCGATGGATGAAGAACCATGGACACTGCAAGTTTTCCCAAAGGTAGTTGAGAACAAAGGCGCTTCCGGTGACGGCGCACGCATGAATAACAAGGACTCGCTTGTCATGCTGAAGTATCCGTGAAGGCAGCGTATTCATTTTATTGATTGTGGCGTTTGGATTTGGCTTTCCGGAAGCTCCACAAACGGCGGGAGTTGCAGCCCGTCGGAGTTGGCCCACAGATGGGGTGCTATCCACAACAGCCACCGGATTTTTCGTCAGGTTTGGTATCGGCAGGAGTGGACAGAAATTTCTCCCGGCAGTGCTCGCTGCAGAAGTAGGACGTCTCTCCATCGCGTTCGGCGTGGAGAGCGGCGGCTTCGTCCACGATCATTTCTCCAGACCGGGTCTTGGGTTACGGATTTCGATTCTTTCATGGGTAGTTAATTTATCCTGGTTAATGATGTGAGGACTCTGCATCGGATGGTAACGGTTGGTGTGCGGGTGCTGCGGCGTGATCGTCCTCCTTCCGGGATTGCCCCGCCGCGTGGCCGTCCGTTCCCGTGTCGCCATGCTGGTGGCCTTCGGCTCCGGGCGAAAAGTTGCGAAAATAGGCGAGCAGGAGTGAGCCTGAAACGATCAGGATCAGCAGCACTGCCAAGAATGACTTGAGATATATTTGCGGTTTCATTGGCGGAGGATGTTACAGGCTGAAACGTTCAAAGTGGATGCGTCCGGCAGGAACATCGGCCTCCCGCAAGGTCTGAACCGCCTGCCGATGGAGTGCTGGCGGGGCACACAGGTAGTAGGAACGACGTGTTGCTTCCGGCCCGATGAATCGTCTGATCCGTTCCTCGTCGAGCCGACCACGCTCGCCCTTCCATTCGTCCGAGGGATCGCTCACCACATGCACCACTTTCAATCCGGCGACGCCGTCGCGTTCCATTTCGGCGAGTTCGTCCCGAAAAATTATCTCGCCATCGTGGCGACTCGCGTAAAGCAGGGTCACTGTTCGTTTGGCGTGGGTATCGCGGATGTGCCGGAGCATGCTCATGAGCGGGGTAATGCCGACGCCGCCGGCGATGAAGACGAGGTCGCTCTCATCGGGATGCAGCACATACGTGAAGTGCCCGAACGGCCCGTGAACCAGCGCAGTGTCGCCCGGCTTGGTCTTGCCAATCGAAGCCGTGAAATCGCCGGATTCCTTGATCGTCGAGTGAAGAAGGCCGGGCGCGGTCGGACTTGATGAGATGGTCCAGGGATGTTCTTCCACCGGCAGGTTTGGCCCGCGTTGGAATGTTAGAAAATGAAACTGCCCCGGCAGATAGTCGAAGCGGCGAACGCCTTCCGGCGGCGTCAGTTTGATGGTCCAAACGCCTTTGACCTCCTCGCGCACGCTCGTGACCGTGTAGGGCTGCCGTCGAAGCAGAATCGTGCGCAGGACGCGATGCCAGAGATAGCTCGCACTTGCCGCGAAGAGCAGAAAGGCCCACAGCACCTTCATCCCGAAAAGCTGGAGATCACCGCCCGCATTCCAGCTATGAAGAAAGCCAAGCGGGAGAATCAGGACCGCACCGAGATTGTGAACGAAGCGCCACGTTTCGTAGCTCAACTTGATGACCAAGCGAAAGCTCGCGAGCAGCACATGAACCAGCACGATGAGGAGAGCGATTCGGCCCAGCCAAATGTCCCAGCTCACCTGCGGGTCAAGGATGAGTGCCCAGTCCTGCTCGCCGATCGCTAGGAGAACCGGATGCGAGAGCAGCAGCAGGGAGGCGAGAATCGCCATCGCCTTGTGAAAGTGAAAGAGCATGTTCATCCCGAAGGGCCGCTCGATCCATTTCAGCCGTGCCGAGAGCACGAACTGCATGCAGAGGATGGTGAATCCAACGAGCGCCAGGTTCTTGCCAACCGTGTGGATGAATCCGTGGTCGGTTGGCGGTCGGACCAGCGCGACCAGAATCAGCGGCGACAGCACGATGATCACATACATCACCAAGTGCGCTATCGCACCCGCCCGTTCGTTCTGTTGGTGGTTCGTCATGAGAAATTATTTCTGTTTTGCGGCGTCCGTGGATCTCCGTCTCGTCGATCGGCTGGGGTTTGTGTAGGTAGAGGGCGTGAGCTATCGGACGACGGACCGATCGAGCCAGAAGAGCACAACGACGAGCAGGATTGCCATGATTGGGATAAAGATCGCCCTAGGGACGCGGATCATCTCGAACAATGTCAGTTTACCGCGATCCCCCCAGCGTTCGACCGTCTGGGCAAGTCTGGCTGACGTCTCTGCGAAAATATAAGAACCAGTGATCAATCCTGCCACTACATACAGAGCGTCCCAGTTCCCCTGACCGAGAGCGGCGAGGTTGGTTCCTGGGCAGTAGGCGCTGAGGCCGAACCCTGCGCCGAAGAGGAGCCCACCGATTGCATTGGCTCCAAGCTTCGTCTTTTTGATGTGGAACTCAACCAGCCCGGCAGCGCGCATGGCGTAGATACCAATCATGCCGACGAGGACGGCCGTGCCCATCACTTTCACCACGGTCCAATCGCGCAGCAATAATTGTCCAATCAGAACGTTGTATTTGGCCACACCTCCCTTTTGTAGAAGGAAGCCAAAAATAAATCCAAAGAGGATCCCCATGAGTAGCGGATGGCCGCCCCAGTGCTTATTCTGTTCCTTCGTTTCCATTTCAGATCGCGTAAAGAATTGATGCGGTGGCGATGCCCCCGATGAAGAACCCAGCAGCGGCGATCCACGAGCCGACCGAGAGCTGCATCGTCCCGCTGATCCCGTGGCCGCTGGTGCAACCGCCGGCCAATCGTGCGCCGAAGGCCATCAGAAGCCCTCCCGAAAACGCGACCACCCCCCGCAGGATGTGGGAGCCTGCGCCGAAGCGATCGACCCACATCTCGGGAAGCAACTGTGGAGCGAATTCACCTCCAGTCCAAGCGGCGACGAAGGCGCCGATCACTAGGCCGACTACGAGTGCCATGCCCCAGTTAATCTTCGGCGGATTATCCTGATAGTATTTCAGAGAGTCGGTATGCTTTCGAGCGACCAGCCTGCCTAGCATCCCGGCGACAGTCGCATACTGACTGGAGGCTCCGAGGGGCTTGTTAGAAAAGTAAAAAGTGAGCCAAGACAAAACACCGATGAGCGCTCCGACGAGATACGGTGACCAGGCTGGACCAGAGTAATCCAGTGGATCTACTTTGTTGAGAGCAGCGGCAGAAGCGATGTTTGTCATCAACAGCAATGATCCGATCATGAGTGACATGGTTGATTTCATTTCTTCAGCAGTTTCATGATTACGGCCACCGGCAGGGCAATTATCAACACGGCGATGATTCCACAGACGAGCATCGGGATTCCCATCATTCGATCCATCATAGCTAGTTGGTCTCCTCTCCTTTTGATGCCGGAAGACCTTCTGCCATCCAGGCTTTCCAGCTGCCCGGCATCGTTCGGACGTCTTTGAAACCTCGCTTCTGGAGGAGGCTTGCGGCGACGCCCGCTCGGTAACCGGTCAGGCAATAAGTGACGATCGGGACGGACTTGTCCAAGCCATTCACCCCATTCTGAATTTCGGGTAGGAACACATGGGTCGCACAGGGGATGTGACCGCTTTCCCACTCCGACGGGCTTCGGACATCGAGCACCTGCAGGTCGTCACTGCACGTCTCCACCTCGTGAACTGTCATCTGCCGGATCTCCGCCAGACGCTGGCCCGCATTGTCCCAAGCGCCCATGCCGCCGACGAGGTAGCCGGCAAATTTGGTGTAACCCGAACGGATGAAGAGCGCCGCGATGTTCTCTGCGGAGGTGTCCTTGTCGAGCACTAGGAGAATCTCGGTATCTTGCTCCAACAGCCAACCGGACCAGACCGTCAACATGGGCTCGCCAGGAATGTTGATAGCGCCGTCGACATGTCCGCCTCCAAACGCCAGTGTGGGGCGCGTGTCGATCAGCACGCAGTCACCCGCATCGAGGCGCTTTTTGAATTCGGCATAAGCGAGCGCCGGGATTACCGGCAAGTGGGATAGCACCTCGGGTCCCTCAGCATTCAGCTTCTTCATGCGCTGGTAGTAGGTGGGTTCCGGCGGAGCGGTGGCGAGCGCCAGCTCGACCAGATCTTCCCGCTTCTTCTCCTTAAAGTAAGGGTTGTGGCGGAGTTCATAGCCGATGGTACTCTCGAGTCGATCACCGATGTCGGCACCACACGGTGAGCCGGCGCCGTGCGAGGGGTAGACGATCACACCCGGATCCAGTTTAGCAAAGTAGTCGAAAAGGGTGTCGTAGAGTTTGGATGCGAGTTTGTCTGCATCCTTGCCTAGGAGATCGGGGCGACCGGCAGAATTGACAAAGAGCGAATCGCCAGTGAACACCGCATAGGGCTCGTCTTTGCCAGGCTCAGTCGCCTCGTAAGTCATGTGTTCCGGTGTGTGCCCCGGCGTGTGCCGCGCGGTGATGGTCAGCTCGCCTAGCGAGAAGGTGTCACCACCGTGAACCCCCTCGATCTCGAATCCGTAGTCGGCACCGCCCTCGACGCTGGCAAAGATCTTCGCTGTCTGGCAGCGGTCACCGAGTTCCCTTGCGCCGCTGACTAAATCAGCGTGAATGTGGGTTTCAAAAATGTGTGTGATCGAGACGCAACGCTCCCGCGCAAGACCGAGGTAAACTTCTACATCGCGCCTGGGATCAATGACGGCGGCGACGCCGACAGAGTCGTCGCCGATGAGGTAGGAAATCTCAGCGATTCCTTCAGTGTGGATTCTTTCAAATATTAGGGCCATTGGTTGTTGGGTTGAGGGGCGTAGCCCCAAGTCTGTTCGTGTGCGTGAGAAGGAAAATAGCAATAATTTCTTGTTGTCCGTTCATGACTCAGTCTTTCTTTGCCGCCGGGCGTCTCGAACCACCTTCACCAACACCAGAAACATCAGCGGTATTCCGCGTTTGGATTTGGCTTTCCGGAATCGGCACAAAGGGCGGGATCGGACAATCCAGCGTGTCGGCGATGGCGCGGAGCAGTTCGGCTTCGCGTTCCTGGATCATCCCGTCCGCTCCGACGGCCTGCACGCAGGCTTCGAGCAAATTCTTTTTGATCTGCGGCGCGGCCAAAGCGAAGCGATCAAGTGCGGTATCCAGTTGTTCCAGCCCGGACTGTTCGTGCGGCAGGAGCCGCAGCCCGTCGGGCGTCGCCCGCAGATGGGGCGCACCGGCATGGAATGCCTTTTCTATTTCTCCGGCGTCGCTGCTGCTGGCGTTTGCGAGCGCCGAGAGAACGACGCTGCAATCCGGCACGAGCGGTTTGAGCGTGTGGTATTGAATGGAGGTCGGGCGGATTTCACCCGACTCTGACGCGAGGTGGCGGCGGACGATTTTCTGAAGGACGAATTCAAAAATTTCGATCTGCCCATCGCTCTCGATGAGCCATTGCAACGCCTGGCTGAATTGCTCGAACTCGTCGGGACGAAGCTGACGCAGCGCGGGCAAGGCGAGATTCACGAGCGGCAGACGGGCGCGAGCGGTGATGGGCGCGACGTCGGGCCAGAGTGCTGCGGTTTTGTCGCCCATCCCTGGCGCGGCCCGCTGGCAAATTTCCCCGAGCTGTTTGGAGCGCAAGGTTTCGTCTGGGCTGAGGAGCAGCGCGTAGATGAGCGCGGAGGCGTCGAGCGGTTCGCGAGCGGCGGACTGGACAACTTCTGGGAATGAATTCCGCAACTCCTCGGCGTAGCGCAGGTGCTGCGGCGTTGGCTTGCCCAGATTGGGGAGCACGGCTCCCATTAGGACGGCGTTGGTGGCGAACCCGGCGTCGCCAGCGCTCGCGCCGAGCATCCCGGGAATCGTTGGAATCGAAGATCGTGATGACGCTGACTTTGCCGTCTCTTGCGCCGATTCTGCTGCAACCTCCTCGACATTGGCGGTTTTGAATCCCCCGTCCCAACCGGGATCGATGGCGCGGATGCGCTCGGCGAGCGGCGGGTGGGTGGCCATCTTTCCAAGGAAGGGTTTGCCCAGGCCGTTGCCGAAAAACATGTGGCTGGCTTCCCCGGCGTGAGCGGATTCGAGTTTCGAGCCGGTGCCGCCGATCTTTTGTAACGCCTCGGAGAGCCCCGCCGGATTACGGGTGAACTGAACCGAGGATGCATCGGCCAGGAATTCCCGTTGTCGGCTGAGAGCGGCCTGGATGAGCCGGCCAAAGAAGAGGCCGATTGCGCCGATGACGATTAGGGCCAGTCCCAGGAACATTAGCGGATTTCGGCCTCTGCCACCGCGCGAGTAGATCAGGACCCGGCCAATCACCGCGAGGCACAGGATGCCAAAGATGACTCCCATGAGGCGCAGATTCAACCGCATGTCACCATTGAGAATGTGACTGAACTCGTGGCCGATGACGCCCTGCAGTTCGTCGCGGTTGAGCAAGATCATGCAACCGCGCGTGACTCCAATGGCAGCGTCGCCCGCCGCATGGCCGGCTGCAAAAGCGTTGATGCCCTTTTCGTCGTCGAGGACATAAACCTTCGGGACGGGGACGCCGGCGGCGATGGCCATCTCCTCGATCACATTCCGCAATTTGCGCTCAACGGGATGGGTTGTGTTGGGATTCACGAGTCGTCCGCCAAGCGACTCCGCGACGGCACTGCCGCCTTTGGACAGCGCCGCTGTTTTGTAGAGGCTGCCGATGATGACAACACCAAGCGTGCCCAATACGACGTAGAGGAACAGCTTGGGATCCCACAGCACCAGTTCGGGTGGCGGGGCACCGCCAGACTGCTGTTTGGCGTGGGCGCCGTAGAAAATCAGCAGACTCGCGATGTAAACCGAGGCGATGATGCACGCGATGGCGATCACGAAGTAAACCACCAGTAGCTTGGAGTTCTTCCTGGCTTTGTCCTGCTGTTCGAAAAAATTCATGGGCTCACTCTTATTAAGCGAAAGACACCTGCGGCACTTCCTTTTGTGCCTCCTCCTCGATGGCGAATAGCTCGGCGGCAGTGAAGTGGAAGGTGCCCGCGATGAGACTGCTGGGAAACACTTCACGCTGCGTGTTGTAGGCCATCACCGAGTCGTTGTATGCCTGTCGGGAAAAGGAGACCTTGTTTTCCGTCGAAGTCAGTTCCTCCATCAGGCTCAGCATGGTCGTGTTCGCTTTGAGGTCGGGATAAGCCTCGGAGAGGGCGAACAGGCGACCGAGTGAGCCGGTGAGCGTTCCTTCGGCGCTGGCGAGTTTCTTCATCGCGGCGGGATCCCCGGGATTGGCGGCGGCGCCGGTGTTGGCGGACGCAGCGGCATTGCGCGCCTCGACGACGGCTTCAAGTGTGCCGCGCTCGTGTTTGAGGTAACCCTTCGCGGTCTCAACCAGATTGGGAATCAGGTCGTAGCGCCGCTTGAGCTGCACGTCGATTTGCGCATAAGCGTTTTTGAAACGGTTGCGCAACGAGACGAGTTTGTTGTAGAGGCCGACCACGAACAGCACGGCAACCAATGCCAGTGCGGCCAGCACGATGAGGATGATTAATGGTGTCTTCATAATATTGTATTTTTAGTGTTTTTGTCTTAGTTACCATTTCAATTCGTAGCAGCGCCGAGGGCAGGATTATTTCTTGGACAGCTTGCCAATCACAACGACCAGCAGGACCACGACGGCTACGCCGATCACCGTCCAAAGCCACATTCCTCCACTCATCCCCCTACTCATCCATTCGTTAGTATGGTTCATATTCTTTAGTATTATTAATATTCATAAATAGCCTTTGTTTGCGCTTCGACCGGCCCGCTACAGAACCCCACCTGCCGCCAAGCCAGGCTGGAATGTGCGCCGGATGTGCAGTCTCCGGCGTTTCCCAGCCTGGTTGGCGTGGAGATTGTGCTACGAGCCGTTGTGGTGCTCAGTAATCAGTTCTTTTCTTCGTGCTTTTTGTGTTCTCCGTGTTCGTGTTCTTCGTGGGCGTCCTTCGATTTGTCCTTCATGTTCTTCATCATCGGGCACTGCGCCATGGATTCCTTGCCCATCTGCATGTGCTGCATCATGTGCTTCATCATTTCCTCTTCCATCTTTGCCTTTGCCTCATCCCTGGCCATCCGCTGCTCGACCAATTTCGTCACAATGCCTGCCATCAGCCCGGTTTTCTCGTCCGACGGTGCGCTGTTCATCTTTTCGGCCTGTTCGCTAAGTTCAGCGTCCTGGGCTTTCATTTTCTTCATCATTTCCTGCTTCTTCTCCATCATGGCCTTGCAGCCTTCCATTTTCATCTCCTTCATCGCCATCTTCTCTTTGGCGGGCTCAACGGATTGCGCTTGGACTGGAGACCAGATGGCCAAGGCCAAGGCCAAACCGAGGCTTGAACGGATGATGAGGTTTGATGGGTTGTTTTTTTGTATTTTCATAGTGTCTTTTGTTTTTGTTGTTGTTTTGGTATTTCAAACGTTGCGTTCGAAAAATTCATTTTTTTGCGGAGTTGTTCCTTATCCACAGCAGCCCCCGGATTTTTTGTCAGGCTTGGCATCGGCGGGACTGGACAGGAACTTCTCGCGGCAGTGCTCGCTGCAGAAATAAGATGTCTTCCCGTCGCGTTCGGCGTGGAGAGCGGTGGTGGTGTCGACGGTCATGCCGCAGATGGGATCGATTGCTTTGGTAGTGGTTGCATTCATGGTTTTGTTTCTTTCTTGGCTGTCGCCAGTTTCAGATACTGACAGTGAAACGGTGGTTGTGCCATGGGGTGTTACCCCCATGCGATTACCAGTCAGCCAGCGGTGCTTCCGCTGATCTCGGCTGTGATTTCCCGCACGTAACGTATGACACCGCCACGGAGCGAAACCCTTGAAGTAATTCTGTCCGCGCGACGGTTACGAGTCACCCAGCTGCCGCACTGTCATTCCGGCTGTAAGCGCACGTATCGGATGAGCCTGCGAGACAGCCAGAATGTCAGGGGAAACAAAAGAAGCAGTTGGGCCACCGGTAGAACCGAAATCGGGGTGCCAGGCACACGTGGATTTATGTCGGTGTAGGCCCAGCGCGAGGTTGCCAGCGCCCAACTTTCGACGAAAACACTCAGTGCCAGAGCCACGCCAATCAACACAGCCCACTGTCGCCAGCGCCAAGGTTTTAGCAGCCACAGCCAGCGCCCGGAAACGACCGCGCCCAAGCCCTGTGCTATCCACGTCAATACGACGTCGCCTAGCGTGGCGATGACTATCGCGTTCTGCCCCGCATTCCCGCCACGATGGATGAAAAACCATGGACACTGCATCATTTCCCAAAAGTAGTGGAGGACAAAGGCACTCCCGGTGATGGCACACGCATGAACGACAAGCGTTCGCTTGTTTTGCTGAAGTATCTGTAAATGCAGAGTATTCAATACTATTAATTGTGGCGTTTCGTTTGGCAGGAGTCGCGGCCCTTCGGAGTTCGCCCGCAGATGGGGTGCTATCCGCAGCAGCCACCGGATTTTTTGTCAGGCTTGGTGTCGGCGGGAGGGGACAGGAACTTCTCGCGGCAATGCTCGCTGCAGAAGTAGGAGGTCTTTCCATCGCGTTCGGCGTGGAGAGCTGTCGTGGTGTCCACGGTCATGCCGCAGATGGGATCGATTGCTGTATTATCGGATGGATTCATCTTCGTTATTTTTTCTGGTTTGTTTTAGTGGTGATTTCGATTGCCTGTCGGCTGGAGAGAATCAATTGGAAGGATTGTCCCGCGTGCCGGTCATGGCCCCCCATTGCCCCCAGCGAGGAATAAACATGGGCACCCGCCTCTGATATGCGCGGTATTCGCGATAGTCCTCGCCGAATTCCTCCTCGACTTCCCGCTCCTCGCTGCGCGCCAGCAGGTAATAGGCAAGAACAATGACGGGAAATAGCGCGACCGAGAAAATGGTGGGCCAATGCACGATGCCCTCGCCGAAGAGCGCGATGAAAAATCCGGTGTATTGCGGGTGCCGCACCAAACCATAGAGACGGTCCGTGACGAGGCGGCCTTCCTTTCGGGCGCGATGAACTTCCCGCCATCCCACCACGAATATCCCAATGCCGGCGAAGAGAAGGAGATAGCCGAAGATCATCGAGATCATCATGCCCGTTTCGCCGTAACCCGGCAGCGTGGACCAAAGGTTGGCGTTGAGGTTGGTCTGATCGAGGCCGAAGAACCGGACGAGCAGATAGATGGTGAGCGGAAAGCCATACATCTCCGCATAGAGGGCAATGATGAACGCCTGGATCATACCGGCACCCGCCCACACCCTCCACGCTCTGGGCGCGAGGGAGCGGTGGAGAAGCCATGAGACCACCACGATGACGATCAGGGCGAGGCCCCAGGCTTCGGAATGTGAAAGGTGTTCGTTCATCAATTCGCTTTCTCGATCACTTTCCCAACGACATCTTGCGCAGGCGCGGCCCATCCAGGATTACGAAGGGCGCGGAGACGCTCATCGCTGCTCCGGCCATCGCGACGATGGCGCCCGTGCCCGTGGCTTTGAGCTTGCGAACGATCCCGATTTTGTTCCAAGGGACGACTTCGGCGCGGATCTTGTCGATATATTCTTTCGTTTGTGGTCATGGGGTGGTGGTCCCGGCAATGCCGGTCGGTTGTTGGCTGTTTCTTTCACCGTCGTCATCGAGGCATTCTCCCCTCCCAACTTCTTGGGTCCCCGGCCTTCAAGGCCAGTTGTGAAGTCGTGAAGAGAACCGCCGGGACGGTTATTTTGAAGATTTGACTCCGTTAACTTACTCTCGGGAGAGCGACGATGCTATGGGGTGAAACCCTCATGAAAACCGAGGGCACGACCGACTGAGCGGGCAATCATCAACTCCTCATCCGTTTGGATGACTTTCATTTCGACTCTGCCATTGGCCGGAGAAATGGAGGGTTCGTGGAGAGCATTCGTGGATTTGACCGGTTCAATGCCCAAAAAGTCCGGGCTGTCACAAATCCCCGTATCGGGATTCGTGTCGAGAAGGAGAGGTCGAATCGGTTGTGGCGTCTCTGCTTGCAGGCGGCGATGCGTAGGTCGAGCTTTGCGAAGCGGGTGTGCTTTTGGGCTGGGAGCGTCAGCTTGGCACCCGGGGAGATGGCCTCCTTCGGGAAAATAACCGGGCCTCGGAAAGGTTTGTCTCAAAAAAACGATTTAAAGCCGCAAATAAGATGCCGGGAATCGCTGCCCGTTGAAAGATGATTAAGAGGAACCCGTTAACCCTCACCTGCGGAGATCCCCGGCGGTCCAACCAAACTGATCAGCGACAAAAACAGCTCATGACAAAGGAACACGAAGACATTGAGGCGGTGAGGAAACTTGGCGAGACGCGGGATGCGATTATCACCGAGTTGCGCAAAACAATTGTCGGCATGGACGAAGTGATCGACCAGATGATGGTCTCCATCTTCGCCCGCGGTCATTGCCTTTTGGTCGGGGTGCCCGGATTGGCGAAGACTCTTCTCGTCAGCTCACTGGCGGAGACGATGTCGCTCGGGTTTAAGCGCATCCAGTTTACCCCCGATCTCATGCCCTCCGATATCACGGGAACGGAATTGCTGCAGGAGGATCCGGAGACCCATCAACGCCGATTCAAGTTTCAAAAGGGGCCCGTGTTCACCAATTTGCTTCTTGCGGATGAGATCAACCGGACCCCGCCGAAGACCCAGGCCGCTTTGCTGGAGGCCATGCAGGAAAAGCGTGTCTCTTCCGGTGGCGAAGAGTATAAGCTCGATGAGCCCTTTTTTGTCCTGGCGACCCAGAACCCGATCGAACAGGAGGGGACTTACCCTCTTCCCGAGGCCCAGCTCGACCGCTTCCTTTTCAACATCATGGTCAAGTATCCCAATCGCTCGGAGGAACTCGACATCATGCGCAGCGTGACCACCGATGATGTGCCTGTCGTGAAGAAGGTGGTGGACGGAGCGGCAATCGTCGAATTTCAGCATGTCGTGCGACGGATCCCGGTAGCAGATCATATTTTTGAATACGCGGCGTCGCTGGTGCGTGCCACCCGTCCCGATGAACCCGATGCCCCTGACTTTGTGAAGAAACTCATGGCCTGGGGTGCTGGGCCTCGTGCGTCCTTGAATCTCATCGTGGCGGGCAAAGCGCGGGCGGCTTTGCGGGGACGTTGCCACGTGGCCATCGAGGATATTCAGGCCTTGTGTCTGCCGATTTTGCGGCACCGCTTGATTCCCAATTTCGCGGCGCGTTCGGAAGGCGAAACCTCGGACACTCTTATTGCAAGACTCCTTAAGGAGATTCCTTCGGACGAAAAGTTGCTCAAGCACAAGGCCAGCTAATTGCCCCTGGCTTGCTCCCTCCTGACCAATGTCCGAACACCTGCCCGATACCCACTACCTCGACCCCGAGTTGCTGCAGCGTCTCGGCGATCTCGGGCTCATCGCTCGCGAAGTGGTCGAGGGCCTGCGGGTGGGAAGTCATCGCAGTCCGCTGCGCGGTTTTAGCACGGAATTTGCCCACCATCGGCAGTATTCGCCGGGCGACCCGATCAAGACGCTGGACTGGCGGGTCTTTGGTCGGACCGACCGCTATTACACGAAACTTTACGAAGCGGAAACCAACTTCGATTGCCATCTCCTGGTCGATGCCAGCTCGTCAATGAACTACGGTTCGGGCAAGGTCAGCAAACTCGAATACGCCAAATACCTTACCGCTTCCCTCGCTTATCTGGTGCTGAAACAGCGCGATTCAGTGGGGCTTTCGGTCTTCGACTCCGAGGTCCGCGCCTACCTTCCGCCACGCTCGGCAATGGGGATTATTCTCGAGATCGACCGCCTGCTTAAAGGGGTCAAGCCGACACCCAAGACGAGCCTCGCCAAACAGTTGCATGACATTGCGCTGATGATGAAGCGCCGCTCGGTCGTGGTGGTAATCTCTGATTTGCTTTCCGAGGTGGACGACATTCTCGCCGGCCTCGAACACCTGCGTTTCGACGGGCACAACGTGATCGTCTTGCACACGCTCGACCCCTACGAAATCGAGTTTCCCTTTGATGGCACCTGGCGCTTCGAGGGCTTGGAAGGGGAGGAGCCGCTGACGACACAACCGCAGCGGATTCGCGAGGAGTATCTCGCCAGCTTCGGCGAATACATGGAGTCGCTGCGCGCCGGGTGTGTCGCTGCCCAAATCGACTATGCGGTTGTCGATACTTCACGACCCCTTGATGTTCTCCTGAGCGAGTTTTTCAACGAGCGCCAAACGACCCTGGGCGGGGGATCTGCCGCTGCCCGCCCATGAGTTTTTTCAATCCACTTCTGTTGTTTGCGGCGCTCGGGATCGGTCTTCCGATCCTCGCCCATCTCCTTGCCCGCCAGAAGGTCCAGCGAACCGACTGGGCCGCGATGCAATTCCTGAATCGTAACGTGCGGGTGCGCTCGCGTCAGATTCGCCTTCGCGATGTTCTTCTTCTCATCCTTCGTTGTTTGGCATTGCTCCTTCTGGTTCTGGCTCTCTCCCGTCCCGCGTGGAAAGACGGAGCACCGAAGTGGCTCCCCGGTGAATCCCGGGCAGGAGTCGTGATCGGTATTGATGCTTCGTTCAGTATGGAGCATGGCGGAGAGGGCGCGACGCGCTTCGACCGTGCCTTGGATCAAGTGGAAGTGATCAGTCAGAGCCTTCAGCCCGGCGATCCGGTCTCGGTCATTTTGCTGGGTGGCGAGGACAAGGTCCTGATCCGGAACATGGCCTTCGACCGGGAACGCTTCGCCGCTCTCCTGAAAGACGCGAAGCCTGCGCCGGTGGGTTTGAATCTTGATCGTGTTTCCAAACAACTCAAGGAACTGGTTGAAGACCTGGAGGCACCCCGGAAGGAGGTCTACTTCATCAGCGACATGCAGGAGCGGGACTGGCGGGAGTCATCGGCGCGTTTCCAGGAGGCACTCGCCGACCTGCGCGAAGATGCGGAAGTTTTCCTGGTTCCCGTATCCGGTGTTTCTGCAAATCTCGCGATCACCGATCTCGATCTCGTCTCGGGCGTGCTGCGAAAGGGGACGACCGCCCGCTATCAGGCCACTGTTCAAAACCTCGGAACGGAGCCGGTCGCCAACGTTGAAGTTCAGTGCCGGGTCGAGGGCGTGCAGATTGACACCAAGACCATTCCGCTCGTTGCCGCTGGAGCGTCTGAAACGGTCTCTCTTTTCATTCCGTTTCTCAATGCCGGCGCCACCCGTATCACCGCCGAAATCACCGGTGATCTTCTCCCGGTCGATAACGTGCGACGGGTCGTGGCTGTTGTCCGCGACCGCGTCTCGGTTCTCTGCGTGGATGGATCGGACGGCGATGCCGGTCGCCTCATTGTCTCTGCTCTTTTGGCGCGTGAGGATGGAGCGCAAGACGAGGATTACGTGGTCCGTTCGGTGCCATGGCTCTCGCTCCCTTCGCAGGATTTGAGCGACATCGATGTCATCGTTCTCGCTGATGTCCCGGAGATCACGGCGGTTCAGGTCGAGCAACTTTCACGCCACGTCCGTGAGGGGAATGGCCTGGTCTGGTTTGCCGGACAAAACGTTAAGACGGCGGTGTGGAACGAGCGCATGGCAAGCGGCTTGACTCCGCTTCTTCCGGCCAAGCTCGGCGAGCCGCTTGATACCACCACTTCGCTGGGTGCCGGTCGTCCGCTGGATCCCGCCATGCCGGACCACAACGTGTGTCTTCCGCTTCGCTCGCTTCCGGAGGACCTTTTTAGCGAGACACGTTTTTTGAAACGGCTGGACGTTGAACCCACCCCCTCCAGCTTCGCGATCTTGAGTCTTGCAGGAAGTGGTGCGCCCATCCTGCTCGAGCATTCGCTGGGACGGGGCCATGTTTTTATGTTCACCACCTCGGCCGAAACCAGTTGGAACAACATGGCTTTGACTCCGGTCTTTCCCATGCTCATGCAGCAGATCGTGAGCTACCTTGCGGGGCGGGAATTTGAACAGCCGCGCGTGGTGGGCGACTCGCTCTCGCTCTCTTACGTCGAGCAACCGGACGCCAGTGACGCGGTTTTTGATACGCCCTCGAAAGAAACGATCACCGTCCCGGTTCGCGAACATCGTAAGCAGTTTTTCGCGATGTTGGAGAATGCGAGTGAGGCCGGATTTTACACCGCCCGGGTCAGCGTGCAGGCTCCCGGAATACCAGTGGCGGTCAACCTTGATCCGGAAGAGTCGGACGTTGCCTCGCTCAGTCCCTCGGAGCTGAATACGAATCTCAAGGGCATCGACATCGAGGTCGCGAACTCGGAAGACGAGCTGGCATCAATGATCGAAAGCAAGCGCACCGGGCGTTCCTCGTGGCGGCAGTTTATGATCGCGGGGCTTGTCCTGTTGCTCATCGAAAGCCTCTTGGCCGACCGCCTTCGCAAGCGGAAGGAATCACGAAGCAGAAATCCGGAGAACATCCCGGAAACCCCAAGCCGAGCACAAGATGCCTGAAGCGATTTTCATCATGGCCCGGGTCGAAGAGATCTTTTGGGCTCGTCCGCTGCCCACCACCACTTTGGTGGCGATCTTTGCCGCGATCGTTTTACTCAGTCTCTTTCTCTACCGTCGCGGGTGGGGATTGCCGCTGTGGTTGCGCGCCTTTCTCACGATTTCCCGGGTGGTGGTTCTCGCTCTTGTGGTGGCTTCATTACTCGAGCCGACCGCGGTCGAAACGGAATCGCAAACACGGGTGCGCAGCCTGCCCGTGTTGCTGGATGTTTCCGAGAGCATGTCGATGAAAGATCAACGCAAGCGTCCTGAAGATCTTGTCGAGGCCGGGGCTGCTCTGGGAATGGTTTCCCTCGAGGAGGATGCTGAAGTCAACCGCACGGTGATGGGACTTGATTCGAAACAGCGTCAGACCATTGCCGCTTCCTCGCGCCTCGATCTTGGCAAGGCCGTCCTCACCAAATCCGGGCAACCCGTTTTTGAATCCCTCGGCGAATCGCTTGACCTCAGCTACCATCTCTTTGGTCGGGCTCCCCGTCTCATCAGTGAGAGTCAGGTGATGACCAAGGAGGATCTGTCCGGAGTGGAAGCCCGTGAGCCCGGGACTTCGATTGCTGCTTCGCTTGAAGCCGTTGCCAATTCCGGCGGTCTTCCTCCGGCGGGGATCGTCTTGTTTTCCGATGGCATCGATAACACGAGCTCGCAGCGGTCCGAGGCCATTTTGCAAGACCTCGGGGCCCGTGGCATTCCGGTCTTCACCGTCCCTCTCGGCTTGTCCGATCCTGATGATGTCTCGATCCGTAATATCGTCATGCAGGAGGTGGCCTTTTCCGGCGACAGCGTGCCGGTCCGGGTGCAACTGCAGTCGAAAGGCTACGAAAGACGAACTGCCCGACTCGCGGTCAGCTTAAATGGTCGCCGGGTCTCGCAAAAGACCGTTCGCTTTGAGGGGGGACTGCAATTCGTGGACATCGATTTTCGGGTCGATGTTTACGAGAAGGGAGCGGCGCAAATTGCGATTACGGTGGAGCCGTTTGATGATGAGGTTTCGATCGCCAACAACAGTGTCGAACGCAGCATCCGCGTGGTGAACGAAAAGATTAACGTTCTCTACATCGAGGGGAATGCTCGGTGGGAGTATCGTTATCTGCACGCCATTTTGAAACGTGATCCACGGATCAACGCCACCTTTATCGCCTCCAGCATGGGGCCTGAACTTGCCCGCAATTCTCCCGAGCATATCGAGCGTTTTCCGAACAAGCGCGAGGAAGCCTTCGTGTATGATCTCGTCATTCTGGGCGATGTTGATGCCAACTTCTTCACCCCTGAGGAACTAGGCTTACTGGAGGAATTGATCCGCGATCGCGGCGGTTCGCTGTTGGTGCTCTGTGGCCCGATGCATACTCCTGCTTCCTACGCGGGCACGCCGGTGGAAACGATGTTGCCGGTGCGCTTTGATCCGGACGAGAAATGGGAAGAGATCTCCGAATCGATCTTCCCGGTTCTCACCCCCGAAGGGCGCAATAGCATGGTGATGACCCTGGAAAACGACCAAGCGGAGAATGACCTCACCTGGAGTCGCGTCGCTCCGCTTGACCAACTGCCAGCCTTGCTCGGAGCAAAGCAGGGTGCCACCGTTTTGGCTGCGCTTTCAGATGGCAACTCACCTTCGCAACGATATCCTCTGGTGGCCTGGCAACGTTACGGGACCGGCAAGTGCCTCTCGATTGCCACGGATCGACTCTGGCGCCTGCGCTTCAAGACCGGTGATAAATACCACTGGCGTGTCTGGTCGCAGTGTATCCAGTTTCTCACGCTTTCACGCCTGATGGGCGAGCACAAGCGGATCCGCCTGGAAACCGATCGCTCGATTTATGCGGTCGGCAGCCAGGGCCGCCTCTATGCCCACGTGCTTGATGATAGCTTCGAACCGGTTGTGCAGTCCGGCTTCGAAGTCGTGGTGAGCGGGCCCGATGATACCGATGTCCGGCAGCGGATCACGCTGCAGCCGGACCGCTCACACCCCGGTCTTTACGAGGGCTATTTCTCACCGCCACAGACCGGCCGATATCGAGTCGAATCGAACGATGAGGACAAAGAAGTTTCAAATACCACTGAATTTCAAGTGGCCGATTTCCGAAAGGAGTTGATGGACACCGACATGAGTTCCGACAACCTGCAACGCATCGCCGAGTTGACCGGTGGAGCCAAGCTCAGCGTCCTCGATCTTCCCAAACTTCGGTCCCTCGTGAACGGCGAACCGGTCACCACCACGGTGCGCTCCGAGCGTCCGCTGTGGGACAATTGGCTGGTGGCCCTGCTGCTCGTGGGTTTGTTGGGAGCCGAATGGATCATCCGTAGAAGATACGATCTGCCATGACTGACGAACATCAAAAGCCTTTCCTTGAATCGCGCCTTCGCGCGGTGTCGCGACGCACGCAGCGAAAGCATTTTTGGGCCGGCGTCCTGGCGATGTCTCGATGGGCCATTCCTCTTTTCCTGATCGGAATGGTGATCGACTGGTTGACTGATCTACCGACCGCAGGCCAATGCCTTTAAGGATTCAAAATCTTGATTGTTTTTTTGAGTATTTTGGAGCCTGGTTTTTTGGTTTTGGGCCAGTCTTTCACCGGTTGTCGCACCGTTCGCGGGCAGCTGCGGCCCGGTCTTTTTT